>ERZ808051.119-NODE-119-length-104415-cov-10.074767_pt1 | contig 104415 bp, 75 predicted proteins | sample MGYA00380199_ERZ808051 | MGnify/ENA primary metagenome ERZ808051 (study PRJEB31490, sample SAMN06133391) | mouse gut metagenome | isolation source: J11 | host: mice | place: China: Chengdu | collected 2015-05 ... | reverse complement strand
TGGAAGGAAAACTTAAGCTGCCCATGGGTATAGAAGATTTTGAAGAAATACGCACAATGGGGTATTACTATGCCGATAAAACGGGGCTTATCAGGACGCTTCTGGATAATCTCGGGAAAGTGAACCTGTTTACGCGGCCAAGGCGTTTTGGGAAAACTCTGAATATGAGTATGTTAAAGTGTTTCTTTGAAACCGGCAGTGACCGTACCATCTTTGATGGTCTGGAAATTGCCGGTGATACGGAACTCTGCGACAGATACTTTGGAAAATTTCCTGTTATCTCGCTGAGCTTAAAAAGTGCGGAGGGGAGAACTTTTGATAAAACAAGGAAAAAATTACAATCTATCATAGGAAATGAAGCGGTCAGATTTTCATTTCTTTTAGATAGTGACAGATTGAATGATACGGAGCGGCAGCAGTACGCAAAACTGATAGAGCTGGATGACGTGGGAGAGTTTGCGATGGCTGGCGAGATGCTGGAAAACAGTCTGCTGATGTTATCCCGCTTTTTGCAAAAACATTATGGTCAAAAGACGGTCATTTTGATTGATGAGTATGATGTTCCGCTGGATAAGGCTTACCAGTCAGGTTACTATGATACTATGGTAGATTTTATCAGAACGTTGTTTGGTCAGGCACTGAAAACGAACAGCAGTCTGTATTTTGCAGTTCTTACCGGGTGTCTTAGAATATCAAAGGAAAGTATATTTACCGGATTGAATAACTTTAATGTGTATACAGTAAAAGATGTGCAGTATAATGAATATTTCGGTTTTACGGATGCCGATGTGAGAAATATGCTTGCCTGTTATGGATTTACGGATAAATATGATATCGTAAAGGAGTGGTATGACGGGTATCGGTTTGGAAGTCTTGGTATTTACTGCCCATGGGATGTGGTAAGCTACTGCCATGCCTTGAAGATGAATCCTTTTGCCGTGCCGCAGAATTATTGGGTAAATACAAGCAGCAATAATATTGTCAGGAAATTTATTGAAAAAGCAAAAACCTCTACCAGGAATGAAATCGAGCGGCTGCTCAACGGAGGCAGCGTCAAAAAGAAGATCCGGCAGGAATTGACCTACAAGGATTTGGACTCTAAAATGGACAATCTATGGAGTTTTTTGTATACAACGGGGTATTTGACGCAGCAGGGGGAAGATGAGAATGGACTGACAGAACTCATTATTCCAAACCGGGAGATACATTGGATCTATGCGGAGCAGATTCGGGACTGGTTTGAAGAGGAAACCTTAAAAGACAGTCAGAAGCTGACAGATTTTTGCAGCGCCTTTGTGGAAAATGATGTAGCGGCCATCGAGGAGGGCTTTAATGCATACCTGCGAAAAATCATCAGTATCCGTGATACAAATACGAAAAAAGAAATGAAAGAAAATTTTTATCATGGCATTCTGCTTGGACTGCTGGGGAGTATGGATGGCTGGGATGTCAGATCGAATGCAGAGTCGGGTGAGGGATACAGCGATATCAGCATTGAGGTAGAGTCCAGGGAAATCGGAATCATTATAGAACTGAAGTATGCTGAAAACGCGACATTTGATGAGAGCTGCAGGAGCGCACTGCAGCAGATCAAAGACAGGAATTATGCAGAGACATTGCTTGACGATGGAATGAGAACGATCCATAGCTATGGGATTGCATGTTACAAAAAGCGCTGCAGGGTTCTCTCGGATTGACACAGAAGGAAGCGGTATTTTGCTTAATATCCTGCTGTTATAGCGATCTGTCCGGAAAAGAAGATATTTTCATGCCCCCGGAATTGTGGTAGAATGGGAAAAGAGAGCGATAAGGCGGGATATCCTTTCTCCCTGCGGGAAGATAAAACGGAACAGAAGATGCAGAATAATGTAGGAAAGGAAGAAGATGTATGAGTTATGATTTAATGGTTTTCGAGAAAACCAAGGCGCCCGATACCAAAAAGGAATTTATGACATGGTTTGAAAAGCAAACTGAATGGAGTGAAGGACATGATTATCAGTCGATCGGCGTATCTTCTCCGGCATTGCAGAATTGGTTTATGGAAATGAAAGATACATTTCCGCCGATGAACGGTGAATATGCTCCGGATGTAGAGTTACTTGATGAAGATGAAGATTTGGAAAACCATGTGACAGATTACAGCATAGGGCGCGAAGTAATATATGCGGGATTTTCCTGGTCGGTAGTAGATGAGGCATATGAACTTGTGCAGACATTGGCGCAAAAGCATGGGGTTGGTTTTTTTGATGTAAGCAGTGATGACGGGCAGATCATTCTGCCGGACGGAAGTGAAATCCTATAGAGAAACTGAAAGATAAATCTGTCTGCTTTGTGAGAGAGGACTATCGGTAAGTAGAAAAAACCCATAAGGCAGCATTCATGAGCCAGGAATCAGAAAACAGGTTCCTGGTGTTATTTTTGCTCATAAAAACAGAGAACAATTTTACAGTAAGATGTGGTATATTGTTATCAGGACAGGAAGAAACGAAAGCGTTGCAGGGGTATGCTGGAGAATGATTCAGAAATTTTATTGACACATGTTTGTGCATTATATTATTTAGAGGACAAGGTATAGTGGATGTTAAGTTGCGGAGGAATGCTACCATGATTCCACAAGAATTACAGGAACTTATTCAGGGCGGTGAGGGTATTACCGTGGAATTCAAAAAATCAAGGACAGAGATTACGAAAGACGTTTACGAGACTGTCTGTGCTTTTTCCAACCGGGATGGTGGACATATTTTTCTTGGCATAAAGGATGATGGCACAATACTGGGGATTGAAAAAGACAAGGTTGATAAGGTCAAAAAGGATTTTGTGACTGCTATTAATAATGAAAATAAGATTTACCCGCCACTTTATCTCTCACCTGTCGAATATGAGGAGGATGGAAAGTACATCCTTTATATTCGTGTGCCTGTGGCGCAGGATGTTTGCCGTTGTAACGGCCGTATTTTTGACCGTAATCATGAAGCTGACATTGATATTACGCATCATTCGGACGAGGTGTATCGACTTTATGCACGAAAGAGCGGAAGTTATTATGTGAATAAAGTGTTTACGGCTTTTAATATTGCTGATCTGCGTTCGGATTTGATTGAACGCGCCAGGAGCATGACACGTGTCCGGGCAAAAGACCATCCCTGGATGGATATGACAAACGAAGAAGTGGTTCGCAGTGCTGGCTTGGTACTGAGAGATCAATCTTCTGGTAAAGAAGGAATCACGCTTGCGGCCATTCTGCTTTTTGGTACGGACCAGTTGATCATGTCTGTCTTGCCGCAGCATAAGACGGATGCCATCTTTCGGGTGTTCAATACTGACCGCTATGATGACCGGGATGTGGTTTTAACAAACCTTTTGGAAAGTTATGACAGACTCATGGCATTTGGGAAAAAGCATTTGAATGACACTTTTCACTTGGATGGTATTCAGAGCGTAAGCGCAAGGGATAATATCCTACGTGAGATTGTTTCTAATCTTTTGGCGCATCGAGATTTTTCCAATGCTTATGTAGCGAAATTGATCATTGAGAAAAACTGTATTTATACGGAAAATGCAAACCTTTCCCATGGGCACGGGGTTCTGAACCTTGCTACTTTTGAACCGTTTTCTAAGAATCCGCCAATATCAAAGGTTTTTCGAGAAATCGGTTTGGCGGACGAACTTGGCTCTGGCATGCGAAATACCTATAAATATACTAAGATGTATTCTGGTGGAGAGCCGCAGTTTATTGAGGGTGATGTATTTCGTATCACGATTCCGCTTTCGGAAGCTGCGTCTGTTACGGTTGGACCTGAACTGTCTGATGTCATAAATGGAACAAGAAATGAAACAAGAAATGGAACAAGAAATGAAACAAAAAATGGAACAAGAAAGCTTTCCAAAACGGAGGAAAACATTCTGGCAGAAATACGAAAAAATCCGTATGTCACTAAGAGAGAGATATGTGAGCTGCTTGGAGTTGGGAAGAGTACTGTAGCCCGTGCGACAAAGAAGTTAAAAGACCATGGAATCATTGTGCGGGTTGGATCGACTAAAGCGGGCTACTGGAAATATTGAGCAGGGAGGCAGCGGCATTTTGTTTGACAGGATGAGAACATTATTTCATAAAAATACAGAATCGCAGGAGGGCAGCATGTATATTATCGCAGGCTTGGGGAATCCGGACAGGAAATATCAGAATACGAGGCACAATATCGGATTTGAAGTGATAGATGCGATCGCCGGGAAGAATCAGATCACGGTAGGTGAGCGCAGGCATAAGGCCATCATCGGCAGGGGGTATGTGGGCGGCCGGAAAGTTGTGCTGGTCAAGCCTCAGACTTACATGAATTTGAGTGGTGAAAGCATAAGACAGGTCATAGACTTTTATAAGGTGGATGAGAAGAGTGAGCTGATCGTGATTGCGGACGACGTCAGTCTGGAGCCGGGACAGATCCGCATTCGCAGGAAAGGGAGCGCCGGCGGCCATAACGGACTTAAGAATATCATTCTGCACTTGGGGCATGATGAGTTCTGTCGGGTGAAAATGGGTGTGGGCGAGAAACCTGACGGATATGATCTGGCGGACTATGTGCTGGGGCATTTTTCGGACAAAGAGCGGGAGATCATGGATGAGAGCATCACGCGGGCGGCGGAGGCCGTGGAAGTGATGATCGCGGAGGGGCCGGATGCGGCCATGAATCAGTTTAATAAGAAGAATCGTTGACGGCAATCAGAAAGAAGGATATTGATTAAGCGGAGGTAAGATGTGAGGGCTTTACTGGCTCCCCTGGAAGAACTGGGAGAATATGAAGAGATCAAGAAAATGCTTGTGAGTAAGCAGGCCTGCGTGGCGCTCAGCGGGTGTGTGGATTCTCAGAAGCTGCATATGGTCTATGGGATTGGCGATGGTTTTCGGAATAAGATCATCGTTACTTTTAATGATTTGCGGGCAAAGGAGCTGTACGAGGACTATAAATTTTATGACAGGAATGTGATGCTGTATCCGGCCAAGGATCTGATATTTTTTCAGGCGGATATCCACGGCAACCAGTTGACGATGGAGCGGATCCGCTGTCTGCGCAGGCTGATGGAAGGCCGGCCGACGACGGTGATCACCACCTATGATGCGCTGATGGCGCCGCAGATCCCGATGGAATCCTGGCGGCAGCATGTGATCCGCATTGACAGGCAGAGTGTTCTGGCGGAGGAAGAGCTGGCCACGCAGCTTGTGGAACTGGGTTATGAGAAAAATTATCAGGTGGAGGCGCCGGGGCAGTTCAGTATCCGGGGCGGTATCGTTGATATCTTCGATCTGACGGAGGAGAACCCTTATCGGATCGAGCTGTGGGGAGAGGATGTGGAGTCCATCCGCAGCTTTGATATCTTAAGCCAGCGTTCCATTGAGAAGCTGGAATCGGTCACCATCTTTCCGGCTACGGAGCTGATCCTGACGGATGAGGAACTGCGAAGCGGCCTGAAAAAGATTGAGACGGAGTGCAGGGCTCATGCTGACCGCCTCAGAAAAGAGATGAAGACGGAGGAGGCCCACCGGATCGAGACGCAGATCAGGGAGCTGGAGGAACAGCTGCTGGAGCTGGGATTGTCCCGGGGCGCGGTGAATCTGGAAAGCTATGTGCACTATTTTTATCCGGCGCTGTCTGATTTTCTGGACTGTATCGACAATTTTTCCGCAGGAACGGCGGGGCGGGGCGGCAGTTGTGTGTTTGTGGAGGAACCGCTGCGGGTAAAGGAACATGCTGCGGCGGTGGAGCTGGAGTTTCGGGAGAGCATGATGCATCGTCTGGAAAAGGGCTATATCCTGCCCGGGCAGATGCACATCCTGTACAGCGCGGAGGAGACGGCGGCCAGGATCGCCAGAGGCCGGGTGGTGACGCTTTCCATGATGGACGGGAAAAACCCGTTGTTCAAGGCGGACCGGAAATTTGATATCCAGACAAGAAGTCTGTCTTCCTATAATAACAGTTTTGAGGCATTGGTGAGAGACCTGGCCGGTTATAAGAAAAAGGGTTACCGCATCCTGCTGCTTTCCGGTTCCAGAACCCGGGCGAAGCGGCTGGCGGAGGATCTGCAGGAGCAGGAGATCAGCGCCTTTTATACGGAGGATCCCATGCGGGAGGTGCAGCCGGGGGAAGTGATGACTTACTACGGCCGGGTGCTGAAAGGATTCGAGTATCCGCTGTTGAAGTTTATCGTGATCTCGGAGAGCGATATCTTCGGCGCGGAGAAGAAGAAAAAGAAGAAGAAAAAAGTCTACCAGGGCCAGAAGATCAATGATTTCAATGAGCTGCGGGTAGGGGATTACGTGGTGCATGAGAGCCACGGCCTCGGCGTCTATCAGGGGATAGAGAAGGTGGAGGTCGATAAGATCGTCAAGGATTATATGAAGATATCCTACCGGGACGGCGGCATCCTTTATGTGCTGGCCACGGGGCTTGACGTGATCCAGAAATATGCTTCCGCGGAGGCGGGAACGAAGCCGAAGTTAAATAAGCTGGGCACCCAGGAGTGGAACAAGACCAAGTCGAAGGTGCGCAGCGCGGTGGACGAGATCGCACAGGATCTGGTGGAGCTGTATGCGACAAGGCAGCAGAGCGAGGGCTTCCAGTACGGCAAAGATACGGTCTGGCAGCGGGAATTTGAAGAGATGTTCCCCTTCGAGGAGACGGAGGACCAGATCAGCGCGATCATGGCCACAAAGGAGGATATGGAGAGCAGCAGGATCATGGACCGTCTGATCTGCGGCGATGTGGGGTACGGCAAGACGGAGATTGCCATCCGGGCGGCCTTCAAGGCGGTGCAGGAGAACAAGCAGGTAGTCTATCTGGTGCCAACGACCATTCTGGCGCAGCAGCATTATAATACGTTTGTGCAGCGGATGAAGGATTTTCCGGTGCGGATCGATCTTCTGTCCCGGTTCCGCACGGCGGCGGAGCAGAAGAAGACGATCACGGATTTGAAGAAGGGCATGGTGGATATCGTCATCGGTACGCACCGGGTGCTGTCTGCAGATGTGGAGTACAAAGATCTGGGGCTTTTGATCATCGACGAGGAGCAGCGCTTCGGGGTGGCCCACAAGGAAAAGATCAAGAAGTTAAAGGAAAATGTGGACGTGCTGACGTTAACGGCCACGCCGATCCCGCGGACGCTGCATATGAGCCTGATCGGGATCCGGGATATGAGTGTGCTGGAGGAGGCGCCGGGGGACAGGCAGCCCATCCAGACTTTTGTCTGCGAATACAATGAGGAACTGGTGCGGGAGGCGATCGTCAGGGAGCTTTCCAGAGAAGGACAGGTCTACTATGTCTATAACAGGGTCAACAACATCGCGGATGTGGCGGCCATGATCCAGAAGCTGGTGCCGGAGGCCAACGTGAGTTTTGCGCACGGCAGGATGAAGGAGAATGAACTGGAGCGCATCATGTATGACTTTATCGACGGGGAGATTGACGTGCTTGTGTCCACGACGATCATCGAGACGGGGCTTGACATTTCCAATGTGAATACGATGATCATCCACGATTCCGATCAGATGGGGCTTTCCCAGCTGTATCAGCTGCGCGGCCGGGTGGGGCGTTCCAACCGGACGGCGTATGCATTTTTAATGTATAAAAGAAACAAGATGCTCAAGGAGATCGCGGAGAAAAGACTGGGAGCGATCAAGGAATTTACGGAGCTTGGCAGCGGCTTTAAGATTGCCATGCGCGACCTGGAGATCCGGGGAGCGGGAAATCTGCTTGGCGCAAAGCAGCACGGCCACATGCAGGCGGTAGGGTATGACTTGTACTGCAAGATGCTGAATGAGGCGGTGAAGAATCTCAAGGGGATTTCCACGATCGAAGATTTCAATACGAGTATCGATCTGGAGGCGGACGCCTATATCCCGGCCACGTACATTGTCAATGAGGTACAGAAGCTGGACATCTACAAGCGGATCGCGGGGATCGAGAATGAAAAGGAATGCGACGACATGCGGGAAGAGCTGCTGGACCGTTTCGGGGAGATACCCAAGTCGGCGGAAAATCTGCTGCGCATCGCGCTGATCCGTTCCCATGCCCATAAGCTGTACATGCCGGAGGTGAAGGGCAAGGACGAGACGATCCGCTTCCAGCTGCGGCCGGACGCCCGCATCCGGGTGGAGAATATTCCCCGCCTGCTGCAGGCTTACGAAGGCAGGCTCACGTTTGAGCCTAAGGGTGTGCCGATGTTTCGGATGCGGTATAAGAAGTGCGGCGTGATCGAGAAGGATGAGGCGCTGCTGCTGGGGCTGACGGAGGCGGTTCTGAAAGATATGGAGGAGCTGCTGCTGTAGCAGGGGATAAGAAAGGACAGAGGACAGATGATTTATTTGGATAACGCGGCCACCACCAGGACGGCGCCTGAGGTGGTGGAGGCTATGCTGCCTTATTTTACGGAATATTATGGGAATGCGGGCAGCATATACGGCCTTGCGGGTGAGAGCAGAAAGGCGCTTCTGCGGGCCAGAGAGACGATCGCCGGGACGCTGGGGGCCGAGGCGAATGAGATCTATTTTACGGCGGGCGGATCGGAGTCGGATAACTGGGCGCTGAAAGCGGTGTTCGAGGCGTGGCAGGATAAGGGCAGGCATATTATCACCTCGCGGATAGAGCATCATGCGGTGCTGCACACGTGTGAATATCTGGAAAAAATGGGAGCCAGGGTCACTTATCTGGATGTGGATTCCGAAGGGCTGGTGGATCCCGGACAGCTTGAGCGGGCGATCCGGCCGGATACGATCCTGATCTCCGTGATGACGGCCAACAACGAGGTGGGGACGATCCAGCCGGTGAAGGAGATCGGGGAGATCGCGGCGGCGCATGGTATTTTGTTCCACACCGATGCGGTGCAGGCGTATGGGCATCTGCCGTTGGCGGTGCAGGAGTGCCATATCGACCTGCTTTCGGCCAGTGCGCACAAATTTAACGGGCCGAAGGGCGCGGGTTTTCTTTATGTAGGGAAAAAGGCGGGAATCCGTTCTTTTATCCACGGCGGACAGCAGGAGAGAGGCCGGCGTGCCGGCACGGAGAATGTGCCGGGGATTGTGGGGATGGCCGCTGCAGCCAGACGGGCGCATGAGCATATGGAAGAGCGGGCGCAGAAGGAACGGATGCTGCGGGATTATCTGATCGGGCGGATAGAGGCGGAGATCCCGGATGTGGCGCTGAACGGCCATCGGACAAAGCGTCTGCCGAATAACGTGAATTTCAGTTTTGCGGACATGGAGGGAGAGACCATGCTGATCATGCTGGACATGGCGCAGATCTGTGCATCGGCAGGGTCGGCGTGTACCTCAGGCGCCGTGGATCCTTCGCATGTGCTGCTGGCGATGGGATTGTCCAAAGAACGGGCGCGGGGATCGCTGCGGCTCACGCTCAGTGAGGAAAATACGCGGGAAGAACTGGATACCGTAGTGGAGGAGCTGGCGCGGATCGTGGCGCGGGTCAGAGGAATGATGGTAAGATAGAAAAAGAAGAATATTGAAATTTTATTTATAGAGTCCGGATTAATGGACTCTATTTTTTGTATCCTTATTTCAGAGAAGAACAGAGGTTCGATTGCCGGAAGGGCAGGAGTGGAAAAGAGACGCCAAATGTCTGCAGGCAGCCACCCGGCTCGTTGCCCGCAGGAATAAAGAGAAAGGGAAGAGGTAAGGATCATGAAGGGTTATACAGTGGAGAGCGGTTATATGGGATATGTTAACGGGGAGTATATGTTGTTTGCCAGCGAGACGGATTATGTGGATTACGTGGAGAATTGAGGACGGTTCTGGGCGGGGATGTATGGGACAAACAAGAATTTAGAAAAATGAGAGTACTTTTAATATGATTGAGGAGAGGTTTGTCGGTATAATATATTTTTTGCCCGTATGTTGGTACGTCATGCTGAAGATGACAGGAAGTACCTTTATGATATGCTGGCAATAAAAAAAGAAACGAGCAGCCCGCTTGTGTAATACTATACGGTGAAAACCCATCTCTTTTTTAAAATTATATTGAAAGAAGGAGCGATTGTCAATAAGGACATGAAAGAATATCTTTTTTTAGTATTATGGGACAAAACATGATTGCCAAATAATGGGCGGGGGTATATGATAAATCATAGTGTGTTGGGTAAAATATAATTCAGGCATATGTTGCGGCAGGCCGGCGGAGTGCATAGACTAAATAGAAGTATATGGATCGCGGCGGTCCGCTTCTATTCCCTGCGGTGACAGTCCATAATATACGAGATGTTTGGAGAAAGACTTGGTTAAGAAGATTGATTCGATAGCGGTAAATTATATAGATGAAGGGGAAGGCGATATCATTCTGCTGCTGCACGGGTGGGGGGCCAACATTACCCTGTATGCAGGTATGATCGGTGTTTTGGCACGGCATCACCGGGTGATCGCGCTGGATATGCCGGGGTTTGGGAAGACGCCGGAGCCGCCGGAACCGTGGTGCGTGGATGACTATGTGAATTTTGTGGTGCGGTTTATGGCATCGTTCAGGGCGTCGAAGATCAGTATTGTGGTGCATTCTTTCGGCGGCCGGGTATTTTTTAAGATGAATGCCAGAGAGCGGCTGCCCTTTGCGATCGAGAAGGTAGTTCTGATCGACAGTGCAGGCATATTGCCGAAGAAGAGCTTTCGGCAGAAAGTGAGTCTGCGGTGTTACAAGATCGGGCGGGCGGTCATGAGTACGAAGGTGCTGCATTTTCTGTATCCTGATGCGGTGGAGGATATGCGGCGTAAGCGTGGTTCGGCGGATTACAACAATGCCACACCGACCATGCGGGCGACGCTTGTAAAGGTGGTCAATGAGGATCTGGAACCGCTGATGCATCTGGTGAAATGTCCTGCGCTCCTGATCTGGGGCGACCGGGACACGGCGACGCCGCTGTCGGATGCGAAGCGGATGGAAGAACTGATTCCGGATGCAGGGCTGGTGGTGTGTGAAGGTGCAGGACATTTTTCCTTTGCGGAGCAGGCGCCGAAAGTGCATAGTGCGCTGGAAGCATTTTTCCAGGTTACCCAATAATCTGTACTGGAAATAGAAATAAGATCGGGCAGGAATCGTTATGGATTGGATATGGATGCTTATCTGGTTCGTCACCTATGCGGTGGGGGCCGTTTTATATGAGATTTATATTGTGCATATGTTTCAGCAGAATTCATATAAGCCGAGGGAGTATCGGGAGTGGATGCAGGTGCACAGCAACGTGGGCAGGCTGCTGGGAAAGAGCCTGTATGCGGTGATATCGCTTCCGTTGGTGCTTGTCGGGAATACAGGATGTTTGATCGCTGCCTGCGTGATGAATGCAATGACTATATTGGTCAATAAACCGCGGCAGGCAAAGAAACCGCTTGTATATACGATGCGTGTGCGGCGTATGCTTGTTACGACGGCGTTGCTGTATGTAGTGGGGATACTTTTGTCACTGGCGGCAGGCGCGTATCGGGAGCGGGTGTGCGGCGGGATTCTGCTGGTGCTGTTTCTTGTGCAGCCCTTTCTGATCCTGTTGGTAAACTGGATCAACAGGCCGTTAGAGCAGGCCATCGACAGGCATTATGTGGCGGATGCGGCCCGTATCCTGCGGGAGATGCCGAATCTGACGGTGATCGGCGTGACGGGCAGTTACGGCAAGACCAGTGTGAAATATTTCCTGAATACACTGCTGTCCAGCAGATTTAATGTGCTGCAGACACCGGGCAACTACAATACGACGCTGGGTGTGGTGAGGACGATCAGGGAGCAGATGAAGCCCTTTCATGAGATTTTTATCTGCGAGATGGGAGCCAGGGAAGTGGGGGATATCAAGGAGATCTGCGATCTGGTGCATCCGGACCACGGAATCATCACTTCCATCGGGCCGCAGCATCTGCAGAGCTTTCACACGATAGAGAACATCATCGGCACCAAGTTTGAGCTGGCGGATGCGGTGCCGGCAGAGGGCAGGGTATTCCTGAATTACGACAACGGTTATATTCGCGGACATAAGATTGATAAGAATGTGGTAAGCTATGGGACGACGGGCAGTGATATTGCTTACAGGGCCTATGATATAGCGGTATCGCCGAATGGTTCTACCTTTAAGATGCGGGATGAACAGGGCGGGGAGTATGAATTTCATACGAGACTGGTAGGCAACCACAATGTGCAGAATATCGCGGGAGCCATTGCCGTGGCGCATACGCTGGGCATTCCCATGGAGAAGCTGCGCTATCCGGTGAAGCAGCTGGAGAGTGTGCCGCACAGACTGCAGCTGAGCAGACAGGGGGGACGGATCCTGCTGGATGACAGCTACAATTCCAATAAGAACGGATTTATGGCGGCGCTGGATACGCTGGGAATGTTCAAAGAGCTGCGGATCTTGATGACGCCGGGCATGGTGGAACTGGGAGAGAAGCAGTACAGCGAGAATAAGGAAGTGGGTGTATATGCCGCAGATAGATGTGACTATGCGGTACTGGTGGGCAGGGAACAGACGAAGCCCATTCAGGACGGCCTGCTGGAGGCCGGATTTGCGAGAAGCAGGATGATCGTGGTGGACAGTCTGCAGGAGGCGTTCCAGATGGTGAATGCGATTCCGGACGAGAGGCAGAAGGTGGTATTGATCGAGAACGATCTGCCGGATAATTATGCGTGAGAAGGCGTACGGGCCCGGCGGGACGATTGTAATTGATTCGGTACAACTGGTTTACAATGGTTTTAAAATAGTAGAAAGGCATGGTTCGATAACATGAAGATTCGAGTAGGCGTATTTTTTGGCGGTAAGAGTGTGGAGCATGAGGTGTCGGTCATCTCCGGCCTGCAGGCGTATAATTCTTTTAACAGGGATAAGTATGAACCGATTCCAATCTATATCACGAAGGATAATGAACTCTATACGGGCGAGGCGATCGCTGATATTGCGAACTACAGGAACATTCCTGCACTGCTGCAGAAGAGTATCCGGATTTTTATGATGTGTGAGCAGGGACAGGTGCAGCTGATCCGCTATCCGGTGAAGAAGATGGGCAATTCCGTGGTGGGGCAGATCGACGTGGCCTTTCCGGTGGTGCACGGCGCCAATGTGGAGGACGGTTCACTGCAGGGATTCTTACGTCACTATAATATTCCTTTCGTGGGGTGCGATGTGGCGGCTTCCGCGGTGACGATGGACAAATATGTGATGAAGACTGTGCTGAAAGACAATGACGTTCCGGTGCTGGACTGTGTGACGCTGAACGTGAAAGAATATGAGCGGGGAGAAGAGGCATCCTGGCACAGAGTAGAAGAGCGGATCGGATATCCTGTTATTGTGAAACCGGTCAACCTGGGTTCCAGCGTGGGAATCAAGGTGGCGAGGAATCGGGAGGAACTGCAGGATGCACTGGAGTACGCCTTCACCTTCGGCCCGCGTGTGCTGATCGAGCGTGCCATTATGAATCTGCGGGAGATCAACTGTGCGGTATTGGGAGATTGCGAGGAAGCGTGGGCATCCGAGTGTGAAGAGCCGATCTCCAGCGATGAGATTTTAAGTTATGAGGATAAATATGTGGCAGGCGGCAAGGGCGGCTCGGAGGGGATGCGGACCGCGAGACGGGAACTGCCGGCGGATCTGACACCGGAGAAGCGGGAAGAGATCCGGCAGATGGCGGTGAAGACCTTCCAGGTGTTAAACTGTAACGGGGTATCGAGAATTGATTTCATGATCGATCGGGATACGGATCAGGTGTATGTCAACGAGATCAATCCGATTCCGGGATCGCTGGCCTTCTATCTGTGGGAAGCGCTTGATAAGCCTTATGCCGAGCTGTTGGATGATATGGTCGGTCTGGCGCTCAAGAGAGAGCGGGAGGAGAAGAACATGCTCACTTCCTTTGACAGTAATATTCTGCAGAGCGCGAACCTGTCCGGGGCGAAGGGTGTTAAGAAATAAGAAATACAGCAGGCGGAAAGCCGCCCGGAATCTAAAAACAAGAAGTGCCTTCTTCCTCTTCGGAGGGAGGGGCATCTTTGTTTATCTGGCTGTGCAGGCGGCGGTATTCGAGAGGGGTCAGGCCCAGCTTGGCTTTGAATTGTTTCGTGAAATGCGAAGGGTATTCGTAATCCATCCATTCTGAGATCTCGCGGATCGGGAGATCTGTCTTTGTCAGGAATTCACATGCTTTTTCAATCCGCATATCAATGATGATCTGCTGCGGAGATTTTCCGGTATTGCTTTTAAAAATACGATAAACCTGTGAAGGATTAAGGCGCAGGTAATTTGCCAGATGGTCTACGGAGATCTGGTGGCGGATATTGCGCCGGATATAGATCATGGCATCCTCGAAACGGTCAAACTGTGTGACTTTTGTTTGATGGTGCGTCTGTCTGTGCTGTTCCACAAGTTTTCCGATAAAAAGATAAAACCAGCCGTTGATGTAGGGGATATTTTTGCCGGTGCGGGTTTCATTGTAGATATTTCTGATACATTCCTCAAGAAAATCATTGTCATCATAGTGAAAGATCAGATGCTCCGCATCCAGTCCGGCCATTTTAAGCAATGCTTCTGCCTTGCGGCCAAAGAAAGCAACCCAGCAGACATCCCAGGGATCATACTTGTCGGCAGTATGGACGATAGTGCTCTCCGGCAGGATCAGAAAACCGTCGCCTTCTTTCAGGGTATATTGTGCTTTCTCGGTGCGATAGATTCCCGTGCCTTTTGTGACGTAGTGGATCAGATAATAATCCCGCTGGTCTTTACCATAGCTGTAATTGGATTGTGTGGAAGAGAAACCTGAGTGAAAAACGGTGATGTCATCATCGGAGTCTGGTTTTTCAGGATAGATGTACTGATCGTATACGAGCATGATAAACCTCCATCTTGCCTGTATTTCTTTCTTTGATCGCAGTAAGGAATAAAAAAATTATAACAGATACATATTAAAATGCAAGATTTATATAATAAAATGCAGGAGATGTTTATTTTATTCAACTTGGACATTCTGTACAATCAAAGTATAAAATCAAATCCGGATTTGTAATAAAACCCCAATAATGTGGGTTTCAGAAGCGTGGAGTGCGAACAAAAGTTGTGCAAAATAACTAAAGGCATGTTGATTGTTCTCGAAGATGAGAAGGAAGAGAGGTTTGAGCGTGAAAAAGTATAAGAAGGTAACAGCGATTCTCCTGAGCGGAATGATGACATTAGCATTGTGTGCCTGCGGGGGAGGAAATACAAAAGAAGAAGGAACACAGCAGAGTACGCAGAATGCGGCTCAGACAGAGCAGACGGCGACGGCAGACACAGGAAAATCCGGAGATCAGGTAAGCCTGAGAATGATCTTCTGGGATTCCAATCAGGAACCGGGGCTGGTAGCAATGGCAGAAGGCTTTATGAAGCAGCATGAGAATATCAAGGTCAGTGTGGAAACCGTTCCGTGGGATGAATACTGGATGAAACTGCAGGCGGCTGCACAGGGACAGAATATGCCGGATATCGTGGTTATGCATCCGGATGAGGTGGAAAACTATGCGCAGGGAGGTATGTTGATGGATCTCACCGAAGTTTTGGAGGGTGAGACCGCCAATAAGAGTAACTTCCCGGATTATGTAGTAGAAGATTTTGCATTAGACGGAAAGCTCTATGGCATTCCGAAAGATATCGGTACGCTGGGGCTGTTCTATAACAAGGATCTGTTTGACGCTGCAGGCGTGGAATATCCCGACAGTGACTGGACCTGGGATGATCTGATGGCTGCGGCGGAAAAGCTGACAGATCCGGCAGCAGGTATTTATGGATTAAATGCACCAAATGATGGACAGAATTTCTATTGGAATCTGGTGTGGCAGAACGGCGGCGATGTATGGGACAAGGAAAATGATCGCTGTACCTTTGATGATCCTGCAACTGTTGAAGCAATGGAATACGCGGTTTCTTTTATAGAAAAAGGATATTCCCCCACACCGGCGGACTTTGCAAACCTGTCGTCGGATGAATATTTCGAATCCGGAAAATCGGCGATGACGTTTGCCGGTTCCTGGATGCTGACGGAATACCAGAATGTTGACGAACTTAATTTTGGCGTAGCAGAGCTTCCAAAAGGGAAAGAACGGGCAGCGATCTGCAGTGGTATGGCTTTCTCTGTAGCAGCCAATACGCCTTATCCGGAGGAAGCACGTATGCTGGCAGAATATCTGGGATCTCAGGAAGCACAGACGATCCAGGCAGAATCCGGCGTGGCGATTCCGGCTTACAGCGGTACACAGCAGCCATGGGTAGATATGTTCACGGATTTTGACGCTTCTCCGTTTGTAAAGGTAGAAGAGTATGGTCATACAAGTCCGGGGCTTACCACGAGTACGAATGAGGCTTCGTCCATTTTGAATGAGTATATGCCGCAGATATTTTCTCTGGAAATTCCGGTGGCGGAAGGCCTTAAGACGATCACGGCGAACATTAATTCGGCTATCCAGTAAGTGACGTCGTTACCGATAGATAAGAAAGTGGTATACCTGCCGTAATGCAGGAGAGGCCGTGTCTGATTTTGTGAGAAATCAAAACAGGGGCGGCCTTTTGCGATGATAAGGGAAGAAGAGGCAGAAGGAAGGAGGAGCCTGTGGGAAAGAAGAATGCAAAGAGTCCTCATAAGAAACTGAATAAAAGAAACCTGAAAACATGGCTTTATGCTTACCTGTTCGTTGCACCTACAGTGATCGGGGTGATGGTTCTGAATCTCTGGGGTGTGATCCAGTCATTTTATTACAGCTTTCATGAAGTGAAAGGATTTGCGGAAGCGAAATTTATCGGTCTGAATAATTATACGCGGCTTTTCTCGGACGGAGAGGTTTTGCGTTCGCTGCGGAATGTCTTTGTCTACGCGTTGATCACAGTGCCCATAGGTGTGATGTTTTCCATGTTGTTGGCGGTACTGCTGAATACGAAGATCAGGGGAAGAAGTTTTTTCCGCTGTATTTATTTCCTTCCGGTCGTATCGGCGCCGGCGGCAGTGGCTCTTGTCTGGAAATGGCTTTACAATAAGGATTTCGGCCTTTTTAACCAGATCTTAAGTCTGTTCGGAATTACCGGGCCGGACTGGCTGGGAGACAAAGCGATGGCAATGCCTTCCGTAGCCATAGTGGGAATCTGGAGCATGGTAGGATATAACATGATCCTGCTGCTGGCAGGGCTGCAGGAAGTACCGGGTGAATTGTACGAGGCATCGGAGATTGACGGGGCAGGGCCAGTGCAGAAGTTTTTGAGGATTACGATACCGATGGTTTCTCCCACGCTGTTCTTTGTGGTAGTCACGTCGACGATCAGCGCGCTGCAGGTATTCGATGTGATCTATATGATGTTTAAGCCATCGGCGCCGGCCTTCAAATCGGTGGAATCTATCGTGTACCTGTTCTACCGCTATACTTTTACGAATTATAACAAGGGATATGGATCTACGATCGTGGCAGCCCTTTTTGTGATCATCATGCTTATGACGGCGATTCAGATGGGACTGCAGAAAAAATGGGTTCACTATAATGATTAGGAGGAGACGGCTTATGAAAGCAAGGAAAAAGCATTTGATACCGGTCTATATCATTCTGGCAGTCATGGCATTTATTATGATCCTTCCTTTTGTCTGGACGTTGCTGACGGCATTCAAGACACAATCGGAAGCGCTGCAGGTTCCGCCCAGGATACTGCCTTCCTCGTGGAGTCCGCGCAACTTTGAGTCGGTGCTGCAGGTGCTTCCGTTTGGAAAGTTTTTCTACAATACCTTTGCCATGATCGTACTGCGCGTACTGGGTTCCGTATTTTTCAGCGCTCTTGCGGCCTTCGCTTTTGCAAGACTGGAGTTTCCGGGAAAGAAGGTGCTGTTTACCATGGTGTTGCTGCAGATGATGGTGCCGGGGCAGATCTTCATTTTACCGCAGTATATGATCGTCAGCAAACTCGGGTGGCTCAACAGCATCAAGGCACTGGCGGTGCCGGGGATTGTCAGTACATTCGGAACGTTTCTGCTGCGGCAGTTTTTTATGGGACTGCCAAGAGATCTGGAGGAAGCGGCGGTACTGGACGGTGCGAGTATCTGGAAGATCTTCTGGAAGGTTATGCTGCCGTTGACGAAACCGGGACTGGTCTCTGTCGGGATCTTTACGGCATTGTTTGCATGGAAAGACCTGATGTGGCCGCTGATCGTCAACATGTCTATTGATAAGATGACGCTTTCGGCAGGACTTGTCAATCTGATGGGACAGTATTCTGTGGATTATCCGCAGTTGATGGCCGGTTCACTGATCGCGATCGTGCCGATGATCATTCTGTTCCTGTTGTTCCAGAAACAGTTTGTGGAGGGAATCGCAACTTCGGGGTCCAAGGGTTGAGCTTAGATAAGCAGGAGGAAAAAAGAGATGTCAATCATCAATTACCAGAATCGTCTGTTTGCATTACAGACGAACCATACGAGTTATATTTTTGCGGTGACAGAGAGCGGGATATTAGAGCAGCTGTATTGGGGGAAAAGAATCGAGCGGATCGAGGACTTTCAGGGCGAGACCAGCGCCGGTAAGACGATCAACGTACATGGCCCGCAGGTATTACGGGAAGAATGTTCTTCCTTCGGCGGGATGCGGTTTAAAGAGACGTCCCTCAAAGTGACTTTCGCAGACGGCGTCCGGGACTTCCGTTACCGGCTGGAAGACTGCATTGTGGAGGGAGAGCGGCTGGAGATCGTGCTGCGGGATATTTTGAAGCCGTTTAGTATTCATTTGTTCTACGAAGTATTTCCGGAGGAAGATATCATCAGGAAATGGCGGACGGCGGTGAACGAAGGAGAGGAGAGCGTGATTCTGGAACGCTTTTACTCCGGGGAATACGGACTGCCGGGAAGCGGTTACGAGAGCATGAACTTTAAAGGCCGCTGGGGCGATGAATTCCATGCCTACAGCGAACCGGTGGATTCCGGGAAAAAGGTATATGAGAGCCTGTACGGCCTGACGGCCCACACGGTGAGCCCCTTTTTCCTGGTACATAAGGGAGCTTCCGAGACGGCGGGAGAGGTGTGGTATGGCGCGCTGGAATATTCCGGGAATTTTAAGACGGTGGTGGAGGCTGTTAATGCGGATTACCTGAATATTCTGATCGGGATCAGCGATACGGATTTTGCCTGGGAACTGAAAGGCGGGGAAAGATTTGAGACGCCGGCGGTCTATGCGGGTTATGCAGACGCCGGGTTTGAGAAGATGAGCCATAGGCTGCATACATTCTGCCGGAAACATCTGATGCCGCGCGCGATGGCGGATGTGACGATGCCTGTGCTTTATAATTCCTGGTATTCGACCACCTTTGATGTAAAATGCGAAGAACAGATCAGACTGGCGCGGGAAGCGGCCCGGATGGGTGTGGAACTGTTTGTGGTGGATGACGGCTGGTTTGCGGGAAGGGACGATGATACCGCAGGACTTGGCGACTGGTATGTGGACAGCAGAAAATTTCCGGGCGGCCTGCAGGAGCTGATCGTTGAAGTGCATAAGCTGGGCATGAAATTCGGAATCTGGATCGAGCCGGAGATGGTGAACCGCCGGAGCAGTCTTTTTGAAGCGCATCCGGACTGGATTCTGGCTTATCCGGGGCGGGAAGTCCTGATGGGAAGAAATCAGTACGAACTGGATATGAGCAGTCAGGCAGTGGTGGATTATCTGATCGAGATTTTTGATAAGCTGCTGACGGAACATGAGATTGACTATATCAAATGGGATATGAACCGGTATGCGGCGGAGGTGGGTTCTGCTGCATGGCAGAAAGACAGATGGAAAGAACTCCATTTCCGCAACACGATGGGTGTCTACCGTTTGATCAGAGAATTGCGGATGCGTCATCCGCAGGTGGAGTTTGAGGCCTGTGCTTCCGGCGGCGGCAGGGTAGACTATGGTGCGCTGCGCTGGTTTGACGAGTACTGGCCCAGCGATAATACGGATCCGCTGGATCGGCTGTTTATGCAGGAATCCTACAGTTATTTTTACCCGATCAAGTATATGCGGGCCTGGCTGACGGATGATTTTGGCATGAATCAGCGAAAGATACCGCTGCCGTTTGCCATGCACAGTGCGATGTGCGGTACGCTGGGAATCGGTATCGACTTAAACACTGCCACAGAGGAGCGGCGCAGTCAGATCGCGTCTTATATCAGAGCGTATAAAGAAGTTCGCGACGTGATACAGTTCGGTGATTTGTATCGTTTGCGGTCTCTGCGGGAAGGGGATGTCCATGCGGTACAGTACGGGCTGCAGGAGAGACAGGTGGTCTTTCTTTTTCTGGATCATGAGCGATACGGCAGCCGGTATCAGACGGTAAAACTGCGGGGATTAAAGGAAGACAGTCTGTACTGTTATGAGATAGACGGGCAGGAATGCAGGAAGACGGGTGCTTTCCTGATGAACCGGGGTCTGGAAGCAGCATTGCAGGGAGACTACGACAGCAGGATGGTAGTGCTCAGGGAAGTCGGATGATGCCGCGATGCAGTGACGACAGCGCGTGCTGCCGGGAGGGGCTATGTCAGAGATCAGGTATATAAAATGGAAGAATCTGGACGGAATACAGATTGAGAATGCATGGATCAGGGCAGTGATCCTCCCTGATCTGGGCGGTAAGATCGCCTCTGTCTGTTACAAAAAAAGGCAGTTTGAGTTTGCTGCCCAGTATCGGGGAGAAGTTTATCGGCTGCCGGGTATGGATGCGGATTTTTCTGACTATGATGCTGCCGGGCTGGACGATGCGTTTCCGAATATTGTGAAGGCTGAGGTTTTCTGTGGTGGGAAGGGGAAGGTGCTGTATCCGGATCACGGGGAAATCTGGAGCAGCCGTTTTTCTCACAGGATCAGGGAAGACGGGGTGGAACTTTACTGCAAAAGCAGCCGCTTTGCCTATCGTTACCGGAAGCGGATCGCCTTGACGGACAGCGGGCTTACGCTGTCTTATGAGATAGAAAATGAGGCTTCGGAACCTCTGCCGTGCCTTTGGGCCTTTCACGGACTGGCAAGATATGAAAAGGATATGGAGCTTTTTTACCCGGAAAACATACAGGGATTTGAGAATGTATTATGCAGCCCGGAGCTTGGTGAGGCGGGCAGGCATTATGGGCCGGACGGTTCCGGATATGATTTCGGACGGATGCCCGGTGACGGGACCATGGTCAAGTATTATGTGGGACATAAGCTGGTGGAAGGGCATTGCGGTTACCGTTACCCGAGTCAGGGCGTGGAATGTCTGTTGGAATATGACGCTTCGAAGCTGCCCTACCTGGGGGTGTGGATCACCACGGGAGGCTATCGCGGAGACTGCAACTGCGCGCTGGAACCGGCCAGCGGATACTATGACGACATCCGTATCGCGGCTGAGAACAACAGCCTTTGTATGCTGGAAAAAGGGAAGCCGTTTGTGTTTTCGATCGCGATTAAATTCAGAGAAATTTGAGGTCAGGAGAATATGGTTATGAAAGAGCAGAATGTCAGCGTATGGGAAGAGGATGTGGTCATTCCGACCTATCCGATCGGGAAACCGAACAGAAATCCCATGTTTTTGGAAAAGAGAGTATACCAGGGAAGCAGCGGCAGGGTGTATCCGCATCCTGTGATCGATAAGATCTGCGATGAAAAGACGGATCATACATACCATGCCGTGTATCTGGAAAATGAATATCTTAAGATCATGGTGCTCCCCGAATTGGGAGGCCGGATCCAGAGAGCGACGGACAAGACGAACAACTACGATTTTGTCTACTACAATCATGTGATAAAGCCTGCACTGGTGGGGCTTGCGGGACCGTGGATATCGGGCGGGATCGAGTTTAACTGGCCGCAGCATCACAGACCAAGCACTTACGATCCGGTGAGCTTTACTACCGCCAGAAATGCGGACGGAAGCTGTACGGTGTATGTGAGTGAGGTGGAAAATATGTTCCGCACCAAGGGGATGGCGGCGTTTACCCTGTATCCCGGAAAGGCCTATCTGGAGATTCGTGCACAGCTGTATAACCGTACCAATACACCGAAGACGTTTCTGTGGTGGGCGAATCCGGCGGTGCCGGTCAATGACAATACGCAGTCAGTGTTTCCACCGGATGTGCATGCCGTGATGGATCATGGGAAAAGGGCGGTATCCACATTCCCGGTCGCTACCGGAACCTACTATAAAGTGGACTATTCGGAGGGCGTGGATATCTCCCGCTACAAGAACATTCCGGTGCCTACTTCTTATATGGCCTATCACTCGGACTATGATTTCGTGGGCGGCTATGACTACAAAGAAGAGGCCGGCATCCTGCATGTGGCCGACCATCATATTTCCCCGGGGAAAAAGCAGTGGACCTGGGGATGCGGAGAGTTCGGTCAGGCGTGGGACCGTAACCTGACGGACGAGGACGGCCCTTACGTGGAGCTGATGACGGGCTGTTACACCGATAACCAGCCGGATTTCACATGGATGATGCCTTATGAGGAAAAAACATTCACGCAGTACTTTATGCCCTACAAGAAAGTGGGCATGGTCAAAAATGCAACGATCCGTGCCGCTGTCGGCATGTCTGTCCGGGACGGACAGGGCAGCGTGACCGTTTATGCGACACAGCTTTTTGAAAATGCAGCGATACAGATCAGCATGGAAGACGTGGAAATCAGGAAAGATACGGCAACGATCTCGCCGGAACATACCTTCACCACAGAGTTCGCAGTGCCAAAGGACGTTGCAGAATGGAAGATCCGCGTGACGGTGAAAGATGAGGATGGGCGGGAACTGGTTTCCTACGGCGGCAGTAAACCGGCCGAAGAAGAGATACCGAATCCGGCGACGGAGATACCGCTGCCGGAAGATGCCGGATCGGCGGAAGATCTGTACCTGTATGGAAAGCATCTGGAGCAGTATCGTCATGCGACCTATGAACCGGCAGAGTATTATCTGGAAGGACTGCGGCGTGAACCGGAGGATGTCAGGCTGAATCAGGCATATGGCAGTTTGTTGTTTGGCCGCGGAAAGATCAGGGAGAGCGAGGCATATTTCCGCAGGGCGGTAAAGAGACTGACCAGATCCAATCCGAATCCGGAGGACGGAGAAGCGCTGTACGATCTGGGACTTTGCCTGAAATTTCAGGAGAAATGGCAGGAGGCGTATGACGCTTTCTATAAGGCGGCCTGGAGCGGTGCGTGGCAGGATCCGGCATTTTATCAGCTGGCATGTCTGTCCTGCCTGCAGAAAGATTACGATACGGCGCTGGAACATCTGGAGCGTGCGCTGGTGCGCAATGGCCACAATATGAAAGCCAGGAACTTAAAGGCGGCGATCTTAAGAAGAACAGGGCATAAGCAGGAGGCGGCAGAGTGGACAGCTGCGTCCGAACAGATTGATGCATTGGATCCGGGCAGCAAATGTGAACGTGCATTTTGTGGCGATTCCTGGTCGGAACTGCAGGGGATGCTTGAAGGGAATCCGCATACATGGCTGGAACTGGCAATCGACTATCTGGAAGCGGGGATGGTGCAGGAGGCGGAAGAGATCCTGCGGCATGGAAGTGCCGTATCTCCTATGTCCTTCTATTATCTTGCGGTCTGTGCACTGATCCGGCAGCGGGAGGAAGAAGCAGGAAAGCTGATCCGGCAGGGAGAAGAGGCTGTTCCGGACTGCTGTTTCCCGCACAGACTGGAAGATCTGTGGGTACTGGAAAAGGTAATGACTCTGGAAGAGCGTACACCGATGGCCGCTTATTATCTGGGCAATCTCTGGTACGATAAGAAACAGTATGATGATGCGGTGCAAAACTGGGAGAAGACAGTCAGAGAGAAACCGGATTTTCCGACCGCGCACAGGAATCTCGCACTTGCGCTGTTTAACAAAAGAGGGGATGCGAAGGCGGCAGTCAGAGAGCTGGAGCTGGCCTGTTCTCTGGATGAGACGGATTCCCGCGTGTTGATGGAACTGGATCAGCTCTATAAGAAGTGCGGCCGGGGAGTAAAAGAAAGACTTGCGTTTCTGGAAGCGCATATGGAGCAGACAAGTGACAGAGACGACCTGTATGTGGAATATATTACCCTGTTGAATCTGGACGGACAGTACCGGAGGGCGCTCGATCTGACATTGGCCAGAAAGTTCCATCCCTGGGAAGGCGGAGAAGGAAAGATTCCGAAGCAGTATATCTTTTCGCTGGTGCAGCTGGCCAGAGAAGCACTGCAAAAAGACGATCCGCAGACGGCAGAGCAGTTACTGGTCCGGGCGGCCGGGTCCTATCCATACAATCTGGGAGAGGGCAAGCTGTATGGGGCGCAGGAAAACCAGATATACTATTATCTGGGGATTGCGAAAGAACGGCTTGGAAAGAAAGTAGAAGCGGATGCATGTTTTGAAAAAGCATCCACAGGAATCTCGGAGCCGGTAGGAGCGATGTACTATAATGACCAGCCGCCGGAGATGATCTATTATCAGGGGGCTGCGCTTGCAAAACTGGGCAGGACGGAAGAGGCAGAAGCTGTCTTTGAGAAATTGATCCGGTACGGGCAGGCGCATATGGAAGATGAAGTGCGGATCGATTATTTTGCGGTGTCGCTGCCGGATCTGCTCATCTTCGAGGAAGATCTGAACCGAAAGAATAAGATTCACTGCCTGTTCATGCTCGGACTGGGATATCTGGGGACGGACAGGGCAAAAGCGGATGAATATTTTGCACAGGTGGCGGCTATGGACTGCTGCCATCAGGGTGCGCTTTTCATCCCGGAAAGGGACAGATGAGCTCCTGTATCTGTCAGAATGCAACTGTTTAAATTTCCGAATTTGGATGCATATAATTTCCTTCTTTACAAATAATAGTAAAAACGTCGGCGGCTGTGAAGCGGCCGGCAGATTAAAATGCAGTGCAGCCATGAAATGTTATGGCGCTTGAGAGGATTTTACCATTACAAAAAAAGATTGCAGACCGTCGTACTGTATATCTTTGCTGTTATGAAAAAACTATATTTTGTAAATTTGGAGGGATAAATAATGAAAGCAACAGGCATTGTAAGACGAATAGATGATCTGGGAAGAATCGTAATTCCGAAGGAAATCCGCAGAACACTGCGGATCAGGGAAGCGGATCCGCTGGAGATCTTTACGGACAGGGAAGGTGAGATCATCCTGAAAAAGTATTCGCCGATCGGTGAGATGGGAACTTTTGCCAAGCAGTATGCGGAGAGTATGGCGCAGGTGTCCGGACATGTGGCGATGATCTCTGACAGAGACCAGTTTATCGCAGTGGCAGGCGGTATGAAGAACATGCTGGGCAAGTCGATCAGCAGGGAGCTGGAGGAGAAGATCGACCACAGAGAGAGCGTGGTAGCGGCCAAAGGTGACCGGAATTTCATCGAGGTGGGCAACGATCTGGAAGATGTGCATCACGAGGCCATCAGCCCGATCATCTGTGAGGGAGACGTGATCGGATCGGTGGTACTGCTGGAAACCGACCATAAGTCCAAGATGGGCGAGGTGGAGCAGAAGCTGATCCAGTCGGCAGCAGGGTTTTTGGGGCGGCAGATGGAGCAGTAAGAGCAGTAAGAAGCGGGAAACAAGACGGTGCATGGAGCAGTAAAGTGCATCAGACAATAAAAAAGCATGTCTGAAGGTAAGCAGTAAAGGATTTTCAGACATGCTTTTTTATTGTTCTGCACAGGCAGGTTGTCCTGCGGATTTTTTTGTTACGGCAGATGTTTGTTTCAGGGCGCCGTCAGCTTCGTTTCCTTGTTGAACACGATCACCGCCTCGCGCATCTCATAGGGGCCCATCTCATAATAGCCTTCTGTCAGACGGTTCAGGCGCTGCGCACAGACTACCCGGTTGGCGCGCTTGGGCTGATCCGTGATGAAGGCGATACCGTCTTCGAAATATTCCTGATCCAGTTCCGGATCGTCCAGTTCCTCATAATAAGGGTCGAAGAGATAGACATTATCTCCTTCGATCCCGGTCAAAAGCACATAATGGCTGACATCCAGAAAGAGCCGCAGCAGTACGGCCCCGCCCTGCCGCAGGGCTTTGCCGATCCTGCTGTCACAGGATATGCAGACTTCTTCACCGGACAGGAATTCACAGGCAACGGGAAAGTTCTTCACCTGTCCGAACTGGTTGAGCCAGTTGCTTAAAAAAAGCATGGCGGAGGCGGAGGTGCCGCGTTTGCCGATTTCACCGTTTTCATTGTATGAATCGAGACAATAGAGCATAATATATTTAATGATGTCAGGATAGATGACTTCCCGGTCGAACAGATACCGGATCGCGTTGGTCAGGGATACCGGGCCGCAGTCGTATTCACTGGATTGATAATTAAGCAGATTTTTCATCACGATTTCCTTATGTAAAATAATATATTCGTAGAAAATATACAGCGCATTGCTTTTTTTGTCAAGATTATGCTATACTAAGTCGATTGGGAAAAAATAGAAATGCAGAAATGACCAATGGAAATCTGTGTGGAAGCGTCACAGATACAAAGCACTTTGCAACAGAACGCTTCGAAAATGGAGGAGAGACTATGAAAAAAATCAAAGGAAGACTGCTAAGTCTGTTTCTGATCCTTGTCATGGCGGTATCTGCTGTGGCGTGCGGCGGTGCCGGCAGTGACGGAAACGGGGCGGACGCAGACAATTCGGCTGCAAATGACGCTGCTGCAGGGGATGCGGCAGGAGAGAATACGGCGGAGGGCGATGCCGCAGCAGACGGGGAAGGCGCCGGAGCGGGGCCGGCCGTGGCGGCAGAGGGTGAGAAGATCATCAATATCGGCGTGACGGACAGTCTGGGCGGGGTGAACCCTTTTGCCAATGACCAGACAGAGCTCAATAAGTATGCGACGGATCTGATGTTCCTGCCTCTGATGGAACTGGATAAGGACTTGAATTTCCAGCCGATGCTGGCGGATTCCATCACCACGGAGGACAACATTCATTTTACGGTGCATATCGACGAGGCGGCGACTTGGTCTGACGGAACACCGGTGACGGCCCAGGACGTGGAGTATTCGGTGCTGCGCTATGCAAGCCCGGTGGTGGCCAACACCACGCTGCTGCTCTATGCTTTCGAGGGAACCGACGATGCGACGGGCTTCGTGGAGGAAGGGGCCACTTCCATGGCAGGCCTGACGGTGAAGGATGATAAGACGATCGAGTTTACGGCCAAATATCCGATGGCGCTGACGACGTTCCAGAACAGCTACGGAAGATATTTACATGTTCTGCCGAAGCATGTCATCGAGAAATTCAGTGAGGAAGAGCTGACTTCCGCCGACTGGTTCAATGCACCGGATGTAGTCAGCGGGCCTTATATCCTGACGGGTTATGATCCCAACCATTATATTTCCTATACGGCCAACACGGCATACTGGAAAGGGCAGCCGAAGATCGACAAGCTGAATATCAAGATCGTGGACGGCAGCCAGGTTTATGCGGGACTGCAGTCGGGCGAGATCGACATCACACAGCATACGATGACGGCGATTCCGCAGGAGGATTATGACAGCATTGAGGCGCTTGAAAATGTGAAAGTGGTCTACGGATCCCCGGTGACCAATCAGTCTGCTTTTATCCAGACGGCGAATATTCCGGATGCGAAGGTGCGGCAGGCGCTTGTGTATGCCATTGACAGGCAGCAGCTGGTGGATCAGCTGTTGAAAGGTCACGGCGAAGTGATAGACGGATTCCTTTCCTCAGCGAGTCCTTTTTATGACGAAGGGATCACACCGATGGAATACAACCCCGAGAAGGCGAAGGAACTGCTGGAAGAGGCCGGATGGGATGGCTCTCAGACGCTGCGTTTCTATGTGAATTCGGGCGACAATACTTTTGTGAACGGAGCGCAGGTCATTGTGGCACAGTGGGCTGCAGTGGGAGTCAAAGCGGAGATCACCACGGTAGACCTGTCCACACTGATGACGGTGGCGGGCAGCACGGATTATGATATCATGGCGGTGCAGTATACTTATGCGCCGGTGGATCCTTACCCGGATGTGTCCTGGCTGTTAGGCGGCGAGGGAAGCTGGACGGGATACTACAACGAAGAGGTGGCGGCGGCTCTTGACGGGACGCAGCAGACCAGCGACGTGTCCGAGATCACCGGCTTCTATTCTACAGTGGATACGAAGATGCAGGCGGAGGTGCCGATGTTCTCCGTCTATGTCATCAGTGCGCAGGGGGCGGTCAATAACCGGGTGACCGGGGCGGAACCCAGCGTGTACGGGTTCTTCAACAATGTGCATAACTGGGATGTGACGCAGTAGCATAATATTTGGAGAACGGCAGGAATTGATTTTACAGTAGTCGTATGTCAGCCGGGTGCAGCAGCTGTGTTGTGCCGTGTGCTGCATACGGCGGAGCCGAAGGAGGTAACCTTATGCCGCATTTACTGGAAGTGCAGGATTTAACGACGGTCTTTGCCGGCGATTACGGATCAAATATCAGCGTGGATCACGTCAGTTTCCACGTGGACCGCGGGGAAGTGGTCTGCCTGGTGGGAGAATCGGGCTGCGGAAAAAGTGTTACTTCATTGTCGATCATGGGATTACTGGGAAGGGGCGGAGCTGTCAAAGACGGCTCTGTCCTCTTTGAAAATAAGAACCTTCTTACGATGACGGAAAAGGAGCTGGATACGGTCAGAGGAGATGCGCTGACGATGATCTTCCAGGATCCGCTGACTTCCTTAAATCCGGTATTTACGGTGGGCAGTCAGATCACGGAGAGCATCCGCATCCACATGAAACTGTCGAAGGAAGAGGCCAGAAAGCGGGCGGTTGGCCTGCTCATGCAGGTGGGGATGTCGGAAGCCGAGGCGGTGATGCGGAAGTTTCCCCACACGTTGTCCGGTGGTATGCGTCAGCGGGTGATGATCGCCATGGCGCTGTCCTGCAACCCGAAACTTTTGATCGCCGACGAGCCGACAACGGCGCTGGATGTGACCATTCAGGCACAGATCATGAAGCTGCTTGGGGAGCTGCGCCGGGAAAAGGACATGGCCATGATCCTGATCACCCACGATATCGGTCTGGTGGCGAATATGGCGGATCGGGTGATCGTGATGTATGCTGGCCAGATCGTGGAGGAAGCACCGGTGCAGGAGCTTTTTGAAAAGCCGAAGCACCCTTATACACAGGCGCTTCTCGAGACGGTGCCCACCATACGGGACGACAGGGAGAGGCAGCTGATGGCGATACCGGGCATGGTGCCGGAGAATTATGACGATATTGCCGGATGCCGGTTTGCGGACCGCTGTCCCTACAGGCGGGAGGCATGTGACAACCCGCAGGAACTGTACCGCTTCGGGGAAGGACATGCCGCCAGATGTATTGTGGCCTTTGAGGAAGAACAGGGGAGCGCAGTCTGAAACGGAAACAGGTAACAGCTGGGCAATGGGACTCAGCCGGAGGATGATTATAGTGGAAAAAGAGAACATACCGTTGATCCGGGTGGAAAATCTGAAAAAATATTATCCTGTCAAGGGCGGGATCATCACGCACACGACCGGCTATGTAAAGGCGGTGGACGGGGTCAGCTTTTCCGTGATGCGCGGGCAGACGCTGGGACTGGTGGGAGAATCGGGCTGCGGCAAATCTACCATCGGCAGGCAGCTGGTAGGCTTGGAGACGCCCACGGAGGGGAAGATTTATTATGACGGCGTTGACCTGGCTGCCCTGCAGAAGGACAGAAAGCAGATGCGGGAAGTCAGGACGAAGCTGCAGATGATTTTTCAGGATCCTTATTCTTCGTTAAATCCCCGCAAACATATTTATGAGATACTGGCACAGCCCATGTTGTATCACCAGATCGCGCGCAGGGACACGGTCGAAAAGGAAATCCTGCGTCTGCTGGATATGGTCGGGCTGCCGAGAACGGTGCTGGGCAGATATCCCCACGAGTTTTCCGGCGGACAGCGGCAGCGGATCGGGATTGCGAAAGCATTGTCCTTAAATCCTGAGTTTATCGTCTGCGATGAGCCGGTGAGCGCGCTGGACGTGTCCATTCAGGCCCAGATCTTAAATCTGCTGAAAGAACTGCAGAAGGAGCTTGGGCTGACGCTTCTGTTTGTGGGGCACGGACTGGGGGCGGTCAATTACGTGAGTGACCAGATTGCGGTTATGTATCTGGGCAAGATCGTGGAGTATGGCGACGCGAAGGAAATCTTTCATCATCCGGTGCATCCATACACACAGGCATTGCTGGAGGCGGTGCCAATCCCTGATCCGACGGAAAAAGGCAGGGAGCGCAGTCTCCTGCAGGGGGAGATCGGCAGCAGTACATGCCCGCCGGAAGGGTGCCGGTTCCATCCCAGGTGTCCTCATGCCACTGCGCAGTGCAGGCAGGAGATACCAGAGATGCAGGAGGTAAACGGGACCGTCGGGAAAGCGTTGGAGGCAGATGCAGGAAGCAGGAAAGCGCAAGGCAGAAATGCGGGCAGTGTGAAAGCATGGGAAGCAGATACGGAAAGCGGAAAAATGCAGGCGGCGGAGATTGGTGACAGGATGACCGGAGACCGGGAGCAGGCGGAGAATCCGGGCGTGCATATGGCGGCCTGTCCGGTGGTGCTTAACGGTTAGGCGGAAGCGAGGAAGTTATGGGGAAATATATTTTAAAACGTATTTTGATCGCCATTCCGGTTTTGATCGGCATTACGGTCATTGATTATACGATCATGTGTCTGGCGGGCAGTCCGCTGGAGATGCTGCAGGGGCCGCGGGTGTCGGAGGCGGCCGTGGAGGCGAAGCGGATCGCGCTTGGACTGGATCAGCCGGTGCTGGTGCAGTATTTCGTCTGGCTGGGAGAGCTTCTGCAGGGGAATATGGGCTATTCGATGAAGTCGTTTCAGCCGGTCAGCGGCATGATCGGCAGCCATATCGGTCCTACGCTGCTCCTGATGGGCGTGTCCCTTCTGGTGAGTCTGCTGCTGGCGGTTCCGGCGGGAATCTACAGCGCGATCCGGCAGTATTCCAAAGGAGATTATGCGGTGGTGACGGCTTCCTTTCTTGGCAGCAGCGTGCCGGGGTTCTTCCTGTCGCTTCTGCTGATCTATCTTTTTACGGTGAAGCTGGGCTGGCTGCCCTCCAGCGGAATGACGACGCTGGGGACGCAGGGAGGTGCTGCGGATGTGGCAAAACATATGGTGATGCCGGTGACTGTGCTGGCCTTTTCCATGGCGGGCAGTAATATCCGCTATATCAGGAGCGCGATGCTGGAAATCCTGCAGCAGGATTATTTGCGGACGGCGAGAGCGAAGGGAATCGGACGGTTTCTTGTCATCAACAAACACGCCCTGCGCAATGCGCTGGTGCCGATCATTACAGTCATCGGCATGGAGATTCCGATGCTGTTTGGCGGAGCGGTCATTATCGAGCAGGTGTTCTCCTGGCCGGGGCTTGGCCTGATGACGATGAGCGCCATCAGCAACCGGGATTTTCCGGTGATCATGGGAGTCTGCCTGTTATCGGCCATCGTGGTGCTTATGGCCAATCTGGTGACAGATATTCTGTATGCGCTGGTGGATCCGACGATTCAGCTGGATTAACGTGAAAAAGGGTTGATTCCGGTATTGACAGAATTCCGGTGAAGAGAAAAAGAACTGACAGAGTAGCAGAAGTAAAGTTAAAGTAATAGAAAAGTAACATTGCGGGAGTTGGTGCGAATGATGCTGCGGGAGATAGACAGGAAATTTTATGGAGAGGGCACGGCGGCGATTCTGGCCGAGTCGGGGATTAGAAGGAAATTCGGGAAAAAGGCCGTGTCTTCGGTCACGGTGATTTCCGGATCAGACGGGAAAAATGACGGCGGCAGAGGCCCCAAATCGGATATCAGCAGTGAAAGTTATCTGCAGACGGTGATCAGGCGGTTTAAGCGGCATCATCTGGCGGCGGTCAGTCTGATTGTGCTGGCGGTGATCGTGGGGGCGGCGATTCTGGCCCCGGTCATTGCTCCTTATGATCCGAATGATATTGCCGGCCCTTTTGCGGAGGGACCTTCTAAAGAATTCTGGCTGGGGACAGATCAGATCGGCAGGGATGTGCTCAGTCGGCTTCTGTATGCCACCAGGATTTCTCTGCTGGTGGGTGTGATGGCGACGCTCATCTCTACGGGCATCGGTGTGCTGTTTGGACTGGTGGCCGGCTATTTTGGCGGTGTGGCGGATATGATCATTATGCGTTTTACCGATATGGTCATGTCTTTTCCTTATATATTGCTGGTGTTGGTGGCGGCGGCCGTTTTTAAACCCGGTATGTGGAATATCATCCTGATCCTTGGTTTCGTAGACTGGCCGGGGATTGCACGACTGGTGCGGGGCAACGTCTTAAGCCTGCGGGAGACGAATTTCGTGAAGGGCAATATCGTGGCGGGGATGCCGCTTCGGCACATACTGTTCTCGGAGATTCTGCCCAATACGGTGGCGCCGATTCTGGTCTATGCCACGTCTGTGCTGGCGCTGTCGATTCTGGACGAGGCGGCACTGAGCTTTCTGGGACAGGGGGTGCAGCCGCCTACATCCAGCCTGGGCAATATGTTAAACGGAGCCCAGTCGCTGACAGTGCTGACGACACAGCCCTGGCTGTGGATTCCGCCGGGCCTGCTGATCGTAGTGATAGTGATGGCGATCAACTTTATCGGAGATGCGCTGCGGGATGCACTTGACCCGAACAGCGGGAGATAGAAGGCGCAGCGCAGGTGAACAGGTGTAGTCGCGAATCTGAACAGCGCATAGACTGAGGCGGCAGAGCGAAAACAGGACAGGTGCATGATAAGATGGACGAAAGGATTCACAGCAGAGGAAGGAAGGGTGAACAAGATGGCATTAGAGGATAAAAGACAGTTGGAACAGTATCTGATAGAGCAGTTTGAGTGGTTTCACAGGCATCCGGAGTTGTCTTATGAGGAAGTGGAAACGACGGCAAAGATACGGGAGCTGCTGACGGAGGCGGGAATAGAAATCCTGCCGTACCCGCTTGCTACGGGACTGGTGGCGGTGGTGCGGGGAACCGGGAAGGCGCCTGACGGAAGCAGGAAAACCCTTGCCCTTCGGTGCGATATCGACGCGCTCCCCATTGTGGAGGAGGCGGAGATTCCCTATGCTTCCGAAAGCAGGGGGAAAATGCACGCCTGCGGTCATGATCTGCATATCACGGCCGGGATCGGGGCGGCGCTTTTGTTAAAGGAGCGCAGCGAAGAGCTGTGCGGCACGATTAAATTCATCTTCCAGCCCGGAGAGGAGGATGCCCGCGGCGCCATGAAGATACTGGAAACGGATGTGATGGATGATGTGGAGCGCATCTGGGGATTTCATGCGGATCCGACGAATGAGGTCGGCGTGATCGGCATCCGGGAAGGATATGTGACTGCGGCGGTGGACCGGTTCGGGATCCGTGTGAAAGGGATCGGCTGTCATGGCGCCCACCCCGATGACGGAATCGATCCGATTCCGGTTGCGGCAGCCATCATACAGGGGCTGCATACGATCGTGGGACGTAATGTGAACGCTTTTCATCCGGCCCTGCTCAGCGTGACGAAAGTGCAGGCGGGGACAACCTGGAATGTGATTCCCGGGGAGGCGGAGCTGGAAGGCACGGTGCGCACGATGGACAGGGAAGACCGGGTTTTATATGAGCGGAGAGTGCGGGAGACCGTGGAGGGAATTGCTGCGGCTTACGGTGCGGAAGCGGAGATCACTTGGATCGACAGTGCCCCGGCCACCTATAATGACGGTAAGATGGCGCAGCTTTGCGGGAAGGTTGCACAGAGTCAGGGGATGAGTACGGTGCCCGAGGAAATGTCTCTGGGCGGGGATGATTTCTCTTATTATATGGAGGAAGAAACGATGGGCAGGCAGATACCGGGCTGTTATCTGAAGGTCGGTACGGGCGTAGGCCATCCGATCCATCATCCGGCGTTCTGCGTGCAGAAGCGCGTGATCCTGCCGGCGGCAGAGTTATTGGCTAAAGTGCTGGAAGAGGATCTGAAACAGTGAGGACTGGAATATAGGATAGAGCGGAAATGGACTGGCCGGGGTTTCGCATTGCATGCGTGCCCCGGCCAAAGTGTTTATAATTTAAACTTACCTACTTCACTGTTTAATCTGTCCACAATTTCCAGATTGAAATCGGATTCTTTTCCGATGTCCCTTACGTGGTCGGCCAGTCTTACGGCAGTTTCCGCTACATTTGTTACCGCTGCCGCACTTTCGCTTACAGCTGTTTTCACATCTCCCAAAGCCGTTTTAATTTCGTTCATATTCAGCTTCAACTGCTCGTTTTCCGTAGCAAAGCGCTGCATCATCTCATTCATGTTTCCGACATTGTTTTGATAGCTTTCACTGGTTTCCAGCAGCTTTTCATAACCGCCGAGTGCTGTCTCATTCATAAATGTGATCATTTCCTGTGCTTCGGCTGCCAGTTCGTCTACCGTCTGAATCACCTCAGCGGTTACTTTCTGAATCTCTGTTGCAGAGGCGGCGGAATTGGAAGCCAGCTTCCCGATCTGGTCTGCGACTACCGCAAATCCTCTTCCAGCTTCTCCTGCCCGTGCAGCTTCGATACTTGCATTTAATGCCAACAGATTCGTTTCTTCGGTGATGGCGATAATGTTCTTTGTAAGTTCCCTGATCTTCTCTACATCCTTGGATTTTTCGATTTTCTGGTGAACCGTTGCTGCCATATTGGCAGCCTGAAGCATTGCGTCCTGTTTCTCTGTCACTGCCCGGTTATATACTTCCGAAGCACTTTTCATGATTCTGTCAGAAGAAGTGCTTCCGCTTACGGCCTGTTCATAAATACTCTCTATCGACTCAAATATCTGCCGGATAGATTCATTCACCTGAGACAGCGAAGCGCTGGATTCCTCCATTGCGGCGCTCATCTCTTCCATCGAAGCGGAAACGTCGGCAATCTCTGAATTGCCATATTCCAGCTTGCTTGACACCTTATGGGAGGAATCCTTTAAATATTCTGAATTCTGGGAGATGTTCAGCATAATTTCACGTATATGCTGAAGCAGCCCGTTGACATTCTCCGCGATCACTTCCATTTCGTCTCCGGTATGGACATCGAGAGTCTGCGTCAAGTCGCCTTCATTATGTACCAGATCATAGATTTTACCGTCAACTTTATGCAGTGTCCTGATCACTTGTCCTACTGTAACGTTGAGGATTAACAGGGCGATGGCCAGGCAGATCAGCGAAATCTGTATTACGCGTCCAAGAGCCTTAGACAAACGCTCCACGACTCCGGCCGCATTGTAATCACAGCCCACAATGCTGACAACTTCTCCGCTGCTGTCAATAAGGGGCATATATGCCGAAATCAGATCGCCGTCTGCGGTGGAATCAATATAGTCCTGCACATACATTTCCCCGTCGAAAACGGATTTCAATTCCTGATACGGCGTCTCGAAAACGGTGCCGTATTGATTGCCGTCTCCCGTACTGTCCGCGTCAACCCCGTAGTATACTTTATTGCCATCCGTATATAAAGTATACAAATATTCAATGCCGCAATCCTGCATAACGCCAAGCATGCTTTCCAGCAGAGCGTTATATTCCTCGCTTCCTTGTGACTCTGCTGATACCCCGGCTACCTGATCCGCGTCAATCACTTTTGTGGAAATAGTTGCCGCCATCTGTGCTTCCTCAACACCCATGGCGACCAGTCCTTCTTTAATGCGTTGGTATGAGGTGATACCCATTACCAGAGACAGTAAAATAATTACCAAACTTGCAGGGAACAGAATCTTAGCCCGAATACCAATGCTTCTTGTTTTTCCTTTTTTCATGTTAACGTCCTCGCATCTGTATTTTTATTTTCTGATTTACTATTATAGCAGAAAATCCTGTAATCTGGCATAGAATTAGTGTATAATTTTCAGATAACATTTCATGGACATTTGCCTGCTGTGCCAGGGGATCAAGGAGGCTGGGATATGAAACGGATTTTAATTGTCGAAGATGACAATCTTTTGAATAAGACACTGGCTTATAATTTGACTTCTGACGGATATAAAACAACGTCTGCCTTTGATGTCAAATCTGCGGTCTTTCAATTAAGCACTAACGAATATGAATTAGTCTTATTGGATATTAACCTGCCGGATGGTAACGGCTATGACTTGTGCAGGCTCATTAAGCCGGAGCACCCGGATACCGTGGTGATCTTCCTGACCGCCAACGATCAGGAAAGCGATCAGATACGCGGCTATGAGGCGGGCGCGGTGGACTATATTACAAAGCCCTTTTCCATTGGAGCCTTACAACGGAAAATCAGCGCCATGTTTTCTATGTTGGAACATCATAAGCCTACAAAGGATATTTACGATGATGGAAAGCTGTTCCTTGACTTTTCAGAACAGGCTGCAGGTCTTAACGGGAAACCGTTGGCTCTTTCCGCGATGGAGTTCAAGATGTTAAACCTTTTTCGCAAAAATCCAAAACAGGTACTTACTCGCGGGCAGCTTTTGGAAAAACTGTGGGATGTGGATGAAAATTATGTAGATGAACATACGTTAACAACGGCTATCAGCCGCATACGCGGCAAGATTGAGGCCGACGGCGACACCTATATCAAGACAATCTACGGCATGGGTTATCAATGGATGGGAGGCGAAAAGAAATGAAGCTGGAACGCCTGTCTGTCAAAAAGCTGTGTCTGCTTATCGGGGCTGGAGCACTGTTTTCCATGTTGGCAATTACGTTTATCTTTTTTGCCTTAACCGAAAATATTCTTATGCTGTTGGGTGGTGTTATGTTGACAGCCTGCACCCTTGTTTGGATTTCTTTATTGGTTCTGTTTTTCAGCAGGCGGTTGTCTGTCTTTACCGGCGATCTATGCCGGACGCTTGATAATATGATAAGCGGCAATGAGGAACCTGGACAGAGCAGCGATAGTGAAACACTTTTTGCCCGGATCAGTCACCGACTTTCCAGGTTATACAGTATCATGCAGGAGAACCGCCATAAAGTGGACGAGGAACGGCAGGAACTGCAAAGGCTGGTATCGGATATTTCTCACCAGGTAAAAACACCGTTGAGTAATCTGAAAATGGTAACGGATACGCTGCTTATAAAGCCGGTCACAGATCAAGAACGAATAGATTTCTTACAGGGAATCCGCAGCCAGACCGACAAGCTGGATTTTCTGTTTCAGGCACTGGTAAAAACCTCCCGGCTGGAAACTGGAGCGATCCGGCTGGAAAAAAGGGACGGCCTTTTGTTTGACACATTGGCACAGGCCATGAGCGGAATTGTCTACAGTGCAGAGAAAAAAGAGATTACTGTGACGGTAGACTGCCCGGAGGGGTTGCATTTGTCCCATGACAGCAAATGGACAGCGGAAGCACTTTTTAATCTGTTGGACAACGCGGTAAAATATACGCCTGCCGGCGGCAGGATCAGTGTTTCGGTGGAACAATGGGAAATGTATGTAAAGCTGGATGTGACCGATACGGGCAAAGGTATTTCTGAAAGTAATCAGGCGTCTGTTTTCCGGCGTTTCTATCGAGAAGAAGAAGTACACGATCAACCGGGAGTTGGCATTGGTCTGTATCTGGCCCGGGAGATCATCACCCGGCAGGGCGGCTATATCAAAGTAGTCTCGGAAATTGGTAAAGGTTCTACCTTTTCTGTGTTTCTCCCTGTAAGGTGATGGCGGACATCGCCTTACAGAATTTTGAAATGTCTGAGTGTGGCTGTCGCCTGTGCCCTGCTCACAAAACCGGCGATTGTTCTTGCCGAATTAGTTTATACGTCCCTTTGCCCAGCTTTTTGACTAATCCGGCAGATTCGTTCCGGTTCAGGATTCTCTGCAGGTGCCTTGCACTGCAATGCAGATGAAAGGCAGCCTGTTCTATTCCTTTTAAAGTTTCGTCGGCGCATTTATATCTCATATAAGACATGACCCGTTCTGTCAGGGAGGCAGGGGCGGCTTCCATGGTAGTTATGGCGCCGATCTTGGATGCGAGGCTGCTGCAGATGAGCGTCAGGAATCCGGCATTGGCAAGCAGCGTATCCCTGTGTTTCTCGATGGAAAAGGAAATGCAGGTCAGATTTTCGGCGGCTTCTGCATAAATATTGTTGTTTTTGGGATAGAAGATATCCATGTCGCCGAGAAAGTAGTCTGTAGTTCCGTTTGACAGTGCATAGCGTGTACCGTCATCGCGGATGAAGTAAATGTTGATGGAACCCTGCTCCACAATTTGAAACAGGACTTCGTTCTGAAAAGGTGAGCACACCAATTCCCCTTTTTCATAGCTTATCAGGTAGAAATCCACATCCAGAGTGTCAAGTACGATATGGTATTTGCTGCCGGCAATGCAGGCGGCAATTTTCTGCTTATCATAGATTCTTTCCATAAAATCCCCCATTTTTGCTCCGGCTGTGAAACCAGATGCAGGCACGGATGTGCGGGTGAAAAGTTGGCACATCAGAGTTTTTCACATGATGTTTCATGAACAGGACATATGTCCTGATTTTTTTGTTTATTTTACCGTATGATGGAGAAAAGCGCAAGGGAGGAAAAGAAAGAGATGACATCCGTTTTTGAAGAAAAGAATCTATCCAAAGCGATCATGAGAGTTGGGCTGCCTGCCATGCTGGGGCAGCTGACGACATTGATCTATAATATTGCCGACACATTTTTTGTTTCGCTGACAAAAGAACCCGCCATGATCGCTGCAGTCACATTGTGTGCGCCGATCCTGCTCATTATCATGTCTATCGCCTGTATTTTCGGCATGGGTGGCAGCAGCGTGATCGCAAGGCTGTTGGGAGAAGGCAAGAAAAAGGAAGCCGGTGCGACCATGAATTTCTGCGTATATGCGATGGCAGTATCGGGCGCTGTCACGCTTATCCTGGGGCTGATATTATTGCAGCCGTTGGCAAAATTATCCGGCGCGGATGCGGATAATATGATTTATACCTGTGATTATCTGAGATGGATCTTTGCGGGAGCACCTTTTATTATGCTGTCGAATGGGTTTGTGCATTTGTTCCGTTCGGTGGGACTGATCAAGGAAGGCACCATTGGACTGATGCTTGGGAATGGTATCAATATGGTGTTGGATTATGTTTTTATAGCGGTTCTGCAGTGGGGAACGGCAGGGGCCGCACTGGCAACTTCATTAGGATTTGTGTGCGCGACGGTCTATTATCTTGCCTGCATGGTTCGTGAAGGAAAGAAGGGCAATCAGCTGGTGCAGCTGAGCCTTAAGGGGTTTGTATGGAATGCGCCGATGATCCGCAATGTCGTGAGCATCGGCATTCCGGGCGCGCTCATTACGGTACTTATGAGTGTCTCCAATATTGTTCTTAACAACTATATCGGCATTTACGGTTCTGATGCAGTGGCTTCTTATGGGATTGCCTACAAACTGGATATGATCCCGATTCTGCTGTCGGTGGGGTTATCGCAGGGCGTTGCTCCTCTGGTGGGCTATTGTTACGGAGGGAATGCGAAAAAGAGGATGTCGGATATCGTGAAATATACGGTGCTGTACGGGGTTTGCATGGGCGTTGTGTTTATGGCTGTCTTTATGCTCTGCGGAAAGCCGCTGGCCGCAATATTCCTGCAGGACGCCGCTTTGATCGAACAGACGGGGTACTTTCTTAAGATTCTTTGCCTGTCGGCTCCCATGCTGGGGGTTATCAATATGATGACCAGTTATTTTCAGGCATTGGGCAAAGCGGTAAGGTCGCTTACCATTACGGTTCTGAGAAATGCCGCGCTGTTTATCCCGGGGGTGATCATTTTGAATCATATTTGGAAACTGAATGGGGTGATCGCAGCGCAGCCTGTTGTGGAGACGATCTTAACGGTAATCTGTCTGTTTATGTACAGCAGGGACTGCAGCAGAGCAGATAGTGACAGGATATAGGGGGATAAATTCTTCGGTGAGCAATTTGTCCCTCACGGGAATTTGTGACGCCTCGGAGTGGAAGAAAGTATAATCATAACAATGTATGGCTAACAATTAAGTTTCTGGGCATAGTATCCTACCCTGGCATGAAGTGCAGCCAGGGTAGGATAGCATATTATAAACGCTTTACCGGGATCCAAACAGCACTGGCATAGTCGTCGCTGTCGGTATCTCCGTCTGAGTACCATTCAATATTCATAGGCATTGACATTTCAAATTCCTGGTTCCCCGGAAGCCATTCACTGAAGATCCGGGTATTGACTGTCTGCAGGCTTTGCGGTATGCGGCCGATACAGTTAAACTTGGCCCATTCGCTGGCGGGAATTTCAAAGACAGACATGCCTTCCGGCACGGCGCCGCCCTGGTACGCACCTGCGATATAGTAGTGGAAATGTTCTCCGTCATCAATGTCTTCCACGCAGACGCCGAATTCTCCCACGATGCATTCTGCGATCGTCTGCCGGATGGCCTGTTCTTCCGGCGGGGCCGGTGTATCCTGCGTGCAGTATCTGCTGCAGAATTCACACCAGAATTTGGGGATATCCTGATAAGAGGTATCATAAGAAAAGATCCGTCCTAATCCGATCATCTGCATGCTTTGTCTTTTTTCTAATTGAAACTCCATTTTGTTTCCTCCTCGTATTGAGATTTCTACGATCAAAGGCAGAAAAACTTTAATCTTTGTGGGCTGGGATTTAAGCTGCGTAGGCGACATACCGTGAAAGCGGGAAAAGGCTTTGGTAAAGCTTTCCGGTGTATCATATCCGTACTTACAGGCCAGATCCAGCACGGTCTTGTCTGCAGGCGATTTCGGGTTCTTCTGCAAAGGGCTGCCGTCTGCCACATCTTTGGCGCTAATATCCGAGAGCATATGCGTTTCCATATAATCGATCGCTTTTTTGAAACTCGTCAGCCAGTCCATGTTACCTCCCTGTCGTCCACATTGATTATGTTGTTGTCAATTTATCCCGCGTGCAATGAGCCAGGCACTGTACTTGAGCCGGGATTATTGACTGTTTGACTCCTGCCCTGATGAAGTCATTGTAACATATGCGCATGTGGAAGTCCTGACATTTTGGGCTTTGATTTGTCCTTGTTTTTAGAATCTGCGATACCTGTAGAAAAATCATGATTAAGGGAAGGAGTATCCGGCAATAGATTTAACTTGTCAAGGATGATTGTTTTAAATTCCTGTGATAGTAACAGCCGGTTCCTGATGTTTATGATTTTTATTGAGAACAGACTCAAAGTACGGTATAATTTTCTTAACGATGAAAAATGTTTTTATTTTAATCAATACAGAACTAATTTGAAAGTTCACGAAGTCAATAATTTGCCTGATTAAGTTTACAGAAATAAAGTAGATAAGGAGATTCTTGGAGTATTGTTATATTATAGCATGACACGGGAGATTACGGAGAAGAATGTTTTAGGGGGTGTATATTGATGACAGAGAGCCAAAATATTGAATGGAAAGAATCGTGGCGTGACGAATATCTGAAATGGATATGCGGTTTTGCAAATGCTCAGGGTGGTAGAATCTATATCGGAATAGATGATATGGGGAAAATTATTGGTATTCGAAACGGCAAGAAACTTCTGGAGGAAATACCTAATAAGATTCAGACGAACCTGGGATTTCTTGCAGATATAAATCTGCTTTCCAAAGATGGCCTGGAATATATTGAAATTATAGTAAATCCAAGCAGTTACCCGGTCAGTTATAAAGGAGAGTATCATTTTCGCAGTGGTAGTACAAGGCAGGTTCTGAGAGGAACGGCTTTAACAGAATTCATATCTTCAAAAACAGGTATTCGCTGGGAAGATTCTATTATTGAAGGGGTGTCAGTAGAAGACTTGGATAAGGAGAGTTTCGATATATTTCGCCGGGAAGCAGTGCGAAGTAAGCGTATGACGAAAGCAGATTTGGATATGAGCAATGCAGAGCTGTTGGATAGTCTTGATTTGCTGAAAAATGGAAAACTTACAAGAGCTGCGGTGCTTCTTTTTCATCGGAATCCACAAAAATGGATGTTTGGTACGTATACAAAAATTGGAAAATTTGGAAAAGGTTCTGATTTGCAGTATCAGGATGAAGTAATAGGATCATTATTTATGCAGGCAGAGCGTGTGATCGAGTTAATTTATTTGAAATACTTAAAGGCTCCGATTACTTACGAGAATATGACCAGAGTAGAAACTTATCCATTTCCAAAGGATGCGATACGTGAAGCACTTTACAATGCACTTGTACATTCACGTTGGAGTGGCGGAATACCTGTACAGATCAGGATTGAGGATGATGCGATGTATATTAGCAACGAATGCGTGTTTCCTTCTGATTGGACAGTGGATTCTCTACTGCAAAGGCATCAGTCAAGGCCATATAATCCGAAGATCGCCAGGGCATTTTTCAGGGCTGGCTATATTGAAAGCTGGGGACGGGGAATACAGAAAATTTTTGAAGTTTGCAATGAATATGGAACTTCAAAACCAGAGTATGTTGTGCATGCGGAAGATATAACGATTAAACTATCGGCAGTTTCGGCATCGAATAGATTTATTTCAAAGCTGGATTCTAAAGCTGAACATATAGATTTGAAAATAAAAATAGTAGAATATTTGAAGGATAAGCCTGAGGCAACTCAAAAGGAACTGCAGGAAGTATTGAATGAGACAAGAACACATATACAAAAAGTGATAAAAGAGTTGGTCAATGAGGGCGTAATAGAACGTAACGGAGGAAAGAGGTTTGGTTTTTGGAAAATAAATAAAATTTTCTAAAGCTGTTTCCAAAGCTCATTATCAGCTTTGGAAACAGCTTTGGAAATCTTTACGTAGATCAGACAGTCATAAGGACAGTCCTGATCGCAGCGCTTGCTTTATTGCGCCTGACAGATGCTTATCTCTTCTTTCCATATGCTTTATAATAGAGATAACAGCGGTACAGGGACGAGAAGGGAGTGGATTTAAGATGAATACGAATCTGATAGCGGGGCATTTACAATATCTGCGGAAAAGGCATCATTACACGCAGGAGGATCTGGCTAAAAGACTGCATCTGTCGAGACAGGCTGTCTCAAAATGGGAGACGGGAGCGACGATCCCCGACCTGGAGATTCTTCTGCAGTTGTCCAGCCTGTATGATATCTCCATCAACGACATATTAGAACCGGACATACAGCCCCGGAAGATAACGGATTTTGAACAGCTGTCCGTAATTCCGGAAAAGGAGCTGGAAGAGAGTCTGCAGCTGTTTGACGAGAAGGCGCTTGTAACAGCCCTGATGGGGGCATCGCCGGGGATCAATGATCTGTGTGAAAAACTGTTTCCTGCCATTGCGTTTGAAAAAATAAGAAATGACATTGGCAGAATCAGAATCGAGGAGGTGGAAAAGCGGCAGAAAGAGATCATTTCCATGATCAACCTGCGGGTGCTTGAGAGGAGGTAGGAGTTGTTATTCACGGTGCCCTGCACCCTGCTGCCGCGCAGGGAATTTCATCGGAATTGCATTTTTCCTCTTTTTATGGCATCATTAAGTAATGAAAAGGAAACAAGGCTATCAAGGGTTACAGAATCATAGAAAGAGGAGGCTGAGCAGGATATGAAATTACTGGTAATCGGCGGGGTGGCGGCCGGAACGAAGGCTGCGGCGAAATTTAAACGGGTGAATCCGGAAGCGGAGGTGACCATCGTCACCAAGGGAAAAGACATTTCCTATGCGGGCTGCGGACTGCCCTATTATGTGGGCGGATCGATCCCGGAGAAGGAGCAGCTGATCGTGAATACGCCGGAGAAGTACAGCACGTTGACCGGGGCGATGGTTTATCCGCAGCGGGAAGTGGTGGCGCTTGATCCGGCCGGGAAGAAGGCGACGGCGAAGAATCTGCGCACGGGCGCAGAGGAAGTCTACGAGTACGATGCCTGTATCGTGGCGGTGGGGGCATCGCCGGTGGTGCCGCCTCTGCCGGGCCTTAATCTGCCGGGTGTGTTCGTGATGCGGACGCCTGACGATGCGATTGAGACAAGGGATTATATTGCCCGCGACGGTGTGAAGCGTGCCGTGGTTGTTGGCGGCGGTTTCATCGGTCTGGAAGTGGCGGAGAACCTTCTGGAAAAGGGACTGTCCGTGACGCTGATCGATATGGCTCCGCAGATCATGCCGGGCTTCGACACGGAGATGGCGAATTTTGCGGTCCGTCATCTGGAGAAAAAGGGAATCACGGTGCTCACCGGAACGAAGCTTAACGGCGTGACGGGCGAGGAGAGAGCGGAAGGCGTGCAGACGGACAAAGGACTGCTGCCGGCAGACGTGGTAATCCTGTCCATCGGTATTCGGCCGAACACGGGCTTTTTGCAGGATACGGGCATGGAGATGTTTAAAGGCACGATCCTGGTGGATGATAAGATGGCGACCAGCGTGCCGGATGTGTATGCGGCAGGTGACTGTGCGATGGTGAAGAACCGTCTCACGGGTGAGCGGCAGTGGTCGCCCATGGGGTCTTCCGCCAACATGGAGGGCCGGACGCTGGCGCTTTCGCTTGGCGGCAGAGATGTGAGTTATCCGGGCGTTCTGGGAACGGGCGTGGTGAAGCTGCCGGGGCTTTCGGGCGGCCGGACAGGGCTTTCCGAGGAGCAGGCGAAAGCGGCGGGCTATAAGCCGGTCTGTGTGCTGGCGGTGACGGATGACAAGGCGCATTATTATCCGGGCAGCGCATGGTTTGCCATCAAGCTGGTGGCGGATGCGGACAGCCATAAGCTGCTGGGCGTGCAGGTATTGGGTCCCGGCGCGGTGGATAAGGTGACGGACATCGGTGTGATGGCAGTGACCTTTGGCGCCACGCTGGAGCAGATGACATGTCTGGATCTGTCCTATGCGCCGCCTTTTTCCACGGCGATCCATCCTTTCGTGCAGGCGGTACATATGCTTCTGAATAAGCTCGGGGGCGATTTGGACAGCTTCACGCCGGCGGAGTATCTGGCAGGAGCGGCGGAAGGTTATCGTGTGATCGACGTGAATCCGGCGGGGCCGACCATTGCGGGAGCCACCTATGTGGATCTGTTAAAAGTAAAAGGTGAGGTGCCGGGGCTTGGTAAAGACGAGAAGCTTCTGCTTGTGTGTGCGAAAGGCAAGAGGGCCTATCTGCTGCAGAACAGGCTGAAACGCTACGGCTATACGAACACGAAGGTACTGGAAGGAGCTTCCTTCTTCAATGTGGTGAAGGTGGCGGATAAGCCGGGTGTGGTGACGGTGCCTGCGGAGGAGATCACCCGTGTCAAGGCGCTGGGCTGTCTGCACAATAAGGGCACCAATAAGTTCAACGTGCGCGTGATCACCAGAAACGGCAAGATTACCGTGGCGGAGCATAAGAAGATCGCGGAGGCGGCGGAGAGGTTCGGCAGCGGGGATGTGGTGATGACCACCCGTCTTACGCTGGAGATCGTGGGTGTGCCTTTTGACAGGATCGAGGCGCTCCGGGCTTTCCTGGCGGAGGAAGGTCTGGAGACCGGCGGTACCGGATCCAAAGTGCGTCCGGTGGTGGCATGTAAGGGAACGACCTGCCAATACGGCCTTTTGGATTCCTATCGCCTGTCGGAGGAGATTCATGAGCGGTTCTTCCACGGCTATGCGTCCGTGAAGCTGCCTCATAAGTTCAAGATCGCAGTGGGCGGGTGCCCGAACAACTGCGTGAAACCGGATCTGAACGATTTCGGTATCGTAGGACAGAAAGTGCCGGTGATCGATCCAGAGAAATGCCGCGGCTGTAAGATCTGTCAGGTCGCTCTGGCGTGCCCGGTGGAGGCATCTCAGGTAGTGGACGGCAAGTTGGTGATCGATCCGGATCAGTGTAACAACTGCGGCCGCTGTGTGGGCAAATGTCCGTTTAAGGCAGCGGAGGAGAGTGCTTACGGTTACCGTGTTTACATCGGCGGCCGCTGGGGCAAGCGGGTAGCTCAGGGGCGGAAGCTGGATAAGATTTTCTTAAGCGAAGAAGAAGTGCTTTCCGTACTGGAAAAGGCGATCCTGCTGTTCCGGGAACAGGGCAGGACGGGAGAACGCTTCGCGGATACCATCAGCAGACTCGGATTCGAGAACGTGCAGGCCCAGCTTATGGCGGACGATCTGCTGGCCCGCAGGGAAGAGATCATCGGGGCGAAGCTGCATTTGAAAGGCGGGGCGACCTGCTAAAGACAGAGTCCACTTAATGACATTGCCGGCAGGTCATAAGGCAGAATTTTTTCAGAGGTAAATTTTTTGACTGACAGGGAAAAGAGAAGGTTGTAAAAAGATGGAATGCATCAGCATCAGCCATAAAACGGCGGAATCTGCGGACAGACAGAGATGTTTTATCGTAAAAGAAGAAAGAGAGGACTGCCTGCGGGAGATGCTGGCGGTCTGCGGGATGGAACAGTGTGTATTGCTGTCCACCTGTAACCGCACGGAAGTTTATGTGCCGGGAGAGGCAAACCGTTTCCGGGCATTGGAAGAAGCGCTGGCCGGAGCGACCGGCTGTGACGGCGAGTGGATCAGAGGACTGGCCAGACGCTATCAGGGGCGAAAGGCACTGCAGCATCTTTTCCGGGTAGTCTGCGGGATGGAGTCCATGGTGATCGGGGAGGATGAAATCCTGGGACAGGTGCGGGATGCTTACATTCATGCCAAAGAGGCCGGCTGTACCGGCTATGAGTTGAATTGTATTTTTCAGGCGGCGCTGGCGTGCGCCAAACGGGTGAAGACGGAGACGATGCTCTCCAAAACTTCCGTTTCCGTGGCCACGCTGGCGGCAAATGAAGTGTTCCGTCTGCCGCTGCCCCATAAAACGGTGCTTTTGATGGGCAGCAGCGGACAGATGGGCGGCATCATCCTCAAGAACCTGCTGAGTCAGGAAAATATTCGCATTATCGCCACGATCCGGTCACACAACGGGCTGCTCCAAAGCGGCAGTCCACGGGTGGAAAATGTGCCCTATCAGGAGCGGTATGCTTATCTGCAGGAAGCGGATGTGGTGATCTCTGCCACGGCCAGTCCTCATTATACGCTGACGGCCGGCCGGGTCGGGGAAGTATTGAGAAGGGACAGGGAGACGAAAGAGCGGCTTTTTGTTGATATTTCCATGCCGCCGGATATGGATGCGGAGATTGGGCAGCTGGCGCATTGCCGTCTTGTGGCGTTGGATGAGATTAAGAACCTGGCCGAAGAAAATAACAGGTTAAAGCAGCAGGCGCTGGCGGATGCGGAGGAGATTCTGGCGGAAGAGCTGGAGATGCTTGGTAAGACGCTTTCATTCCACCGGTTTACGGAGACTGACCGAGATTGGAAGGAACGCTATGCGCAGTACCCGGCGGAAAAGCTGCTCTATTTGCTGCGGGATGAGCTGGACAGTGCATCGTTTGAAGCCGTTGTGCAGGTGCTGATGAAGCAGACAGTGTATGAGAAACAACGGTGAGCGCGTCAGGACATTAGATCATCAGAGTATCAGATCTTAAGTCGTGGATGAATGGTACAAAACGGATATCTGGCGGGAAATGACAAGATATCCTGAAAGCGCGCAGGGAAGGCGGCAGATAGTATGGGACATTTTCCTTTTTTTATGGAGATAGGCGGAAAAAAAGGTGTAATCGTGGGCGGCGGTCGGGTGGCAGCCAGAAAAGTGGAGAAACTACTCCCTTTTGGACCGGTCCTGACAGTGATCGCCCCCAGGATCGAGGATTGTATGAGGACATTGGAGAAGCGGCCGCGGGAGCAGGAACATGGGGCGGCTTCTCTTCTTTTTGCGGAGCGAGCGTTTGCGCTTGAGGATCTGGCCGGAGCGGATTTTGTGATCGCGGCCACGGATGAGGAAGCGTTGAACGGGCGTATTGCGGAGTACTGTCAGGCGGCGCGTATTCCGGTCAATGTGGTGGATGACCGGGAGAAGTGTACCTTCTTTTTTCCGGCGCTGGTGAAGGAGGGAGCCTTGACGGTGGGCATTTCCACGGATGGCAAAAGTCCGGTGGCGGCGGCCTGGGTGCGGAGAAAGATTGCCGGTGTGCTGCCGGATGGGTTGGGCAATACGATTGACTTATTGGGTCAAATTCGTCCGCTGGTGATGGAGCGGGTGCCGCAGGAGGCTGACAGGAAGCGGATTCTGGAGAAGCTGTTCCTGTACTGTCTGGAGAAAGAGGGCAAGGCAGCGTTGGAGGATCTGGCAGAGCTTTTGGCGGAAGAGATTCTGCGGCAGGACAGTTGTGCGGGAACGGAGAAGAACAGCGGCCGGCAGGGAAATGGAGAGTGTGATGAATAAGATCAGGATCGGAACGCGGGGAAGCAGACTTGCCCTGAAACAGGCAGCCCTGGTGCAGGAAGCGCTGCAGGCGGTGGATGACGGGCTGCAGACGGAGATCGTGATTCTGCGGACAAAAGGGGATATCATACAGGATAAGCCGTTGGCGGAGATTGGTGATAAGGGAGTTTTTGCCTCGGAGTTTGAGCAGGCGCTGCAGGAGGGGCGCATCGATCTTGCGGTGCATTCGGCCAAGGACCTGCCTATGACACTGGCCGGCGGCCTGACCATTGCGGCCGTGCTGCCCAGAGCGGACGTGCGGGACGTGCTGGTGGTTCCAAAGCAGGGGCGGATGCCGCTTCTGGCGGGAGGGAGCGAAGAAGCCCTGTGCAGGAACGGATGGAAAACAGATAGACGGTGCCAGGAAACGGGAAACGCCGGGAATGACAGGGAACGGAATGATTACCAGTGGATGAGACAGATGCAGCAGGAGCAGGACGATGGCGGTACGGCGTTTCGGATCGGCAGCGGCAGCAGGCGGCGGCAGCTTCTGGCCGGAAAGCTGTGGAAGAATGTAGTATGTGAGAATATCCGCGGCAATGTAGATACGCGGCTGCGTAAGCTGCAGGAAGGCGGCTATGACGGGATCATTCTGGCCAAAGCCGGGCTGGACCGTCTGGGGATCAATTGCAAAGGCAGTGACAGCAGTGGCAGTGGCGATGATGCGCCGGCATTTTTTTTCTGTCCCCTGCCGCCGGAAATGTTTCTGCCTGCAGCCTGTCAGGGGATGATCGCGGTGGAGGCCGTGCAGGGTTCGGAGGCGGAAGGCATCTGCCGGCGGATCACGGATGCGGAAACGATGCTTTGTTTTCAGGTGGAACGGGAAGTGCTCCGGCAGCTGTCCGCGGACTGCAGCGAGGCAGCCGCGGCCTGGTGCAGACAGGAGCAGGACGGACTGATTCTGGATGCCATGTATGCCGGGCACCGTGTGAAACATACAGGCAGCGTGAGCCTGCAGGAAGGCAGGCGTCTGGCGGAGCGGGCGGCCGGAGAGTTGAGGGAAAAGAGTCAAAGTTGAAGAAAAAGAGTCAAATTTGTGCCGCTTTGGATAGGGAGGAAAAGATATCTTGAATAAGGACAACGGAAAAGTATATCTGACAGGCGGCGGGTGCGGCGACATAGAGCTTCTGACCATCAAGGCGGCGGAAGTACTGCGCAGGTGCGATACGGTGGTCTATGACAGTCTGGCGCCGGAAGCGCTGCTGCGGTGGACGAAGCCGGACTGCGAGAAGATCTATGTGGGGAAGCGTTATGGCAGTCACGCCATGAAGCAGTCGAAGATCAACGACCTGCTGGTGGAGAAGGCGCTGGAAGGTAAGACGGTGGTACGCTTAAAGGGCGGCGACCCTTATGTGTTCGGCAGAGGCGGGGAAGAGTTTCTGGCGTTGCAGGCGGCGGGCGTTTCCTGTGAAGAGATTCCGGGTATTTCTTCTGCCATTGCGGTGCCGGCGGCAGCAGGCATTCCGGTCACGCACAGAGGACTTTCGGCGGCGTTCACGGTGGTGACGGGAACGGCGGCCGGGGAAGACGGGCAGTGGCAGGGAGAGGAGCCGGGGCAGGAGAATAAGCCGGTCCGGAAGACGGGTTTGCGCCTGGATTTTGACACGCTGGCGCGGCTTCCCGGCACGCTGGTGATCCTGATGGGAATGCATCATCTGAGAGAGATCACGGCGGGCCTGCTCTCGGCCGGGAAAAGCCCGGACACACCCTGTGCCGTAGTCATGGAGGGAACGACCGGCAGACAAAGATGTCTGCAGACGGTGTTAGGCAGGCTTTATGAAGAAGCAACGGAGCAGGGCTTTACCTCGCCGGCAGTCATCGTTGTGGGGGCGGTGGCAGGGCTGCAGCTGACAGATAGGGTGCCGGCCGCGGCGAAAGGTAAAGGGATAGAAGGCTGCCCGCTTGCCGGTGTTACGGTGGGGGTCACGGGAACACCGCATTTTGCGGGTAAGCTGGCGGCTGCGCTGGAACAGGAGGGGGCTGCGGTAAAAGACATGAGCTTTATGGAGGTGCGGCAGACAGGGGAGCCGCTGCCGGAGCCTGCGTCGTTTCGCTGGCTGGTCTTCACAAGTCCTAACGGCGTCAGCGTCTTTTTTGATAAAATGAAAAGGGAGCGGCGGGATGTGCGCAGTCTTTACGATAAAAAGATCGCGGTGATCGGGCCGGGAACAGCGGCAGCGTTGGAAGAAAACGGATTATATGCGGATTACATGCCGGATTTCTATGATGCGGAACATCTGGCATGGGGTCTGACAGAGAGAATCCTGCAGGAAGATGCGGCCGGTGAGGGGGAGTGTCCGGCTGCAAAGATGGAGCGGGTGCAGGAACAGGTGTTGTTTCTGCGGGCGCGGCAGGGGAGTGACAGACTGCCTCTTGTTTTTCAGGAAAAAGGTATTTCCTACGTGGATTATCCGCTCTATGAACTGGGAGTCTGTGAGGAGAAGCGTATCGGGGCGGTGACAGAGAAGCCGGATTATGTCGTGTTTGGTTCGGCGCTGGGCGTGCGGGCTTATTTTGAAGGACTGGAAGGGAACCAAACGGCAGAAAATGATGCGGCAGGCTGCAGCGCCGGGGAGGTGCTTTCCAGCCGGGAGTCTTGTGCCGGGAGCGGTGTGAGACAGAAGTATGTCTGTATCGGTGAAAAGTGCGGGGAAGAATTGCGAAAGCATACGACGGCCCTCTGTCTGACGGCGGAAGAAGCCAGTGTAGAAGGAATCGTGGCATGCATCAGGCGGGACAGAGCGCAATGAGATTGGGATGGGGCGCATGAGATTGGACAGGGTGTATGAGGAACAGCTCCTGTGGCAGGACAGGAACAGTCAGAAAAGAAAGCAATAGAGGAGAAAAGCGATGTATCGATTCAGAAGGTTAAGGCGGGATGAACGGATTCGTTCCATAATGCAGGAGACGAGACTGCATCCGAAGAATTTTATTTATCCTGTGTTTGTGATAGAGGGAGAGAAGATCAAGAATCCGGTGGCGTCCATGCCGGGTGTTTTCCAGTATTCGGTGGACCGACTGGACGAGATTCTGGAGCAGGTAAAAGAGGCGGCCATCGGCGGCATTATGCTGTTTGGCATTCCGCAGCATAAGGATCCGCAGGGGAGTCAGGCTTATGCGGCGGACGGTGTCACCCAGAGGGCTGTCCGTTTTATCAAAGAGCATTATCCGGAAATCTATATCGTGGTGGATGTGTGCCTGTGCGAGTACACGTCTCACGGACATTGCGGCATGGTGTGTGGGAACGAGATCCTGAATGACGAGACCCTGCCGTATCTGGTGAAAATGGCGGTAAGCCTGGTGGAGGCCGGGGCGGATATGGTGGCGCCTTCCGATATGATGGACGGCCGGATCGCAGCGATCAGAAAGGGGCTGGACGAAGCCGGCTTTACGCAGGTTCCGATAATGGCCTACAGCGCAAAGTTTGCCTCCGCTTATTACGGTCCTTTCCGGGAGGCGGTGCATTCCGCGCCGGAATTCGGCGACCGCAGAAGTTATCAGATGGACTGCGCCAACGGGCAGGAGGCGCTGCGGGAGATTGGGGCGGATATCGAAGAGGGAGCGGATATCGTGATGGTAAAGCCGGCGCTGGCTTATCTGGATGTGCTGCGGGAAGCGGCGCTTACTTTTGACATGCCGCTTGCAGTGTATAATGTCAGCGGCGAATATGCCATGGTGAAAGCGGCTGCCGCCAATGGGTGGATCGACGAGCGGCGGGGCGTTATGGAGAACCTTACGGCCATGAAGCGGGCCGGGGCGAGGGTCATTATTACCTATCACGCATTGGATGCGGTGCGGTGGATAGAATATACATAGTAAACTACATAACAAATTTCTAATGTCGTTAACGATAAGAATGTTTTGGCAGGGAGGACAATATGGAGCAATGCAGATCAAAACAACTTTTTGACAGGGCGCAGCAGTTGATACCGGGCGGAGTAAATTCACCGGTGCGGGCTTTTCGGGCCGTGGGAAGGCAGCCCTTTTTCGTGGAGCGGGCACAGGGGCCATGGCTTTTCGATGCGGACGGGAACCGGTATCTGGATTATGTCTGTTCCTGGGGGCCGGGCATTCTGGGACATGCACATCCGAAAGTGGTAGAGGCGGTACAAAGAGTCTGCGGCGGCGGGCTGAGTTTCGGAGCGCCGACAGCCGGAGAAGTGGAGCTGGCGGAACGGATCAGCGTCTGTGTGCCGGATGTGGAGATGGTGCGTCTGGTCAGTTCCGGAACCGAGGCGGTGATGAGTGCCGTGCGCGTGGCCAGAGGATTTACCGGCCGGGAAAAGATCATCAAATTCTCCGGCAATTACCATGGCCATTCGGACGGTCTGCTGGTGAAGGCCGGTTCCGGGCTGATGACACAGTCGGTGCCTGACAGTGCGGGCGTGCCGGCAGGATACGCGGCCTGCACGCTGACGGCAGTCTACAATGATACGGAGTCCGTGCGCAGGCTGATGGAGGAAAATGCCGGTCAGGTGGCGGCCGTGGTGGTGGAACCGGTGGCAGCCAATATGGGCGTGGTGCCGCCAAAGCCGGGATTTCTTGCGTTCCTGCGGCAGATCACACGACAGACGGGTGCGCTTTTGATTTTTGACGAGGTGATCACCGGTTTTCGACTGGCGCTGGGCGGGGCTTCCGAATACACGGGTGTTCACGCAGACCTGTATACTTTCGGAAAGATTGTGGGCGGTGGTATGCCGCTGGCGGCTTACGGCGGCAGACGGGACGTGATGGCCTGTGTTGCGCCTCTGGGGGCCGTCTATCAGGCCGGGACGCTGTCGGGGAATCCGGTGGCGGTGACGGCGGGGATCGAGACATTAAAGATTTTGATGGAAGATACAGGAATCTATGAACGGATCGACAGGCGCGCGGAGAGACTGGCGGAAGCCTTTCGCCGCAGGGGGCTGACGGTAAACCGGGCCGGTTCTCTGCTTTCGGCATTCTTCACACCTGGCTGGGGAGAGCAGGAAGGCAGTGTGTCGAATTATGAAGAGGCCTGTCAGTGCGACAGAGAGGCGTTCTCCGCATACTTTAGCAGAATGCTGGATCGGGGAATCTATGTGGCGCCGTCCCAGTTTGAGGCCATGTTTGTGTCGGATGCCCATGAAGACGGGCTGATCGAGAGAACCTGTGAGGCGATCGGGGAATCGGTTCTATAGAGAGACATAATTTTTTTTGAAAAAACGAAAAACCGCATATAATTAGTTAAAAATCATATTGACATGGAACACGCCTTCCACTATAATCTAATCAACAAAGGGAAGCATCCCTTTTCAAGTGAAATTCTCATACCATTCGGGATGAAAGATCGGATATTTCCGATTCCGGCGTTATCAGCCATATTTCACAAGAATACAGGAATGGCTGGGGCGCGGCAGAATACGATGGAATCTGTCATGCAGCGGCCGGGAAGGAGTATATGGGCAGGAAAGATATGACAGGCAGAGTGTTCTTTTCCGATAAAGAACGCTTTGCGGAATTATTGAATCTTCATCTCTATCATGGAGCAAAAGTGCTTCTGCCGGAGAATCTGGTTCAGAGAAAGCGGGAATATTCTTCTCTTGCAGATGTCTATGGACAGAAGAACAGAGATATTCTGATGGAAGACACGAAGAACAGGATCTGTTACGGAGTAGAACTGGAGACGGAGGCGGATTACAGTATGCCGGAGCGTATCATGGTGTATGATGCCTGTGAGTATGAGCACCAGATCCGGGCAATCTGCAGGAAACATCAGGAAGAGGGAACATTTGAAGAGTTTCGGGACAGGAAGAGCAGGATGAAGAAGGAAGATTTTCTGCTTCCCACGGTGACGGTGGTACTGTATCTGGGAGAAGGACATTGGGAAGGAAAGCGGAGGCTGACCGATCTGTTTCCTTTGCCGGCGTATACGGCTGAATCATCGGGGAATGGAATCTGCGATTATACGTTTTCCCTGTTGGAGGCGGATTTTCTGAGCACAGAGGACCACAGGACAGATTTAAAAGAGTTCTTCCAGGCCATGCAGTGCAGGCAGGACAGAGAGAGATTAAAGAAGCTGCTTCGTTCGGACGGATTTCAGAGGCTTGGCCCGGAGACAGAGCTGGCGATCGCAGCACACTTGAACATAAGAAGACTTGTACGAAGAATGAGGAAGGGGGAAGTGCCCATGTGTAAAGCATTTGACGACCTGATGCAGGAAGAGAGAAGGAACGGAAGAAAAGAAGGCATGGAGAAAGGGATCGAGAAAGGGCTTGAGAAAGGAATCAAAAAAGGGAAAAAGGAAGGAAAGAAAGCGGAACGGCTTGGTATCATCGGCAGAATGAAGAAGGAAGGGCTGGAGGAAGCGCAGATCATCAGACTGACCAGATGTACGAAGGAAGAGTACGCGGCGGCTCCAGTGATATAAGGAATTTTGTAACCGGAAACCGCGTGATTCGCGGGCACATGCATTGCAAACACTGATTTCCTGTGCTATACTTAGGGACGGTGCAGCAGAAATAATTTCGGAGGAAAACTGATGTTAAAAGATAAAACAATATTGATAACCGGCGGCACGGGTTCTTTCGGTAAGTGCTTTACCAGATACGTGCTGACGCATTACGAGCCGAAGAAAGTCATCATCTATTCCAGAGATGAATTCAAGCAGTGGATGATGGCGGAGGAGTTTAAGGAATTTGCGGAGAAGCTGCGGTTCTTTATCGGAGATGTGCGGGATGGGGAGCGTCTGCGCAGAGCCTGTGAAGGTGTGGACTATATCATCCATGCGGCGGCATTAAAGCAGGTTCCGGCCTGTGAGTATAACCCCAATGAGGCGATCAAGACGAATATCCACGGTGCCATGAATGTGATTGATGCGGCGCTGGACAGCGGTGTGCACAAGGTGGTGGCATTATCGACGGACAAGGCGGTCAATCCCGTCAATCTGTACGGCGGCACGAAGCTGGTGTCGGACAAGCTGTTTGTGGCGGCCAATGCCTATGCCGGTGTGAAGGATATCAATTTTTCCATCGTCCGTTATGGAAATGTGGCGGGCAGCAGAGGTTCCGTGATACCGCTTTTCCATAAGCTGATCAAGGAGGGAGCGAAGGAGCTTCCGATCACGGATGTACGGATGACCCGTTTCTGGATCAGTCTGACGCAGGGGGTTGAGCTTGTTATTAAGGCTTTGGCGGAGGCTACCGGCGGAGAGACTTTTATCAGCAAGATACCTTCCTTTAAGATCACGGATCTGGCGGAGGCGATGCTGCCGGGATGCAGTATCAGGGAGACCGGCATCCGTCCGGGAGAGAAGCTGCATGAGATCATGGTCACCACGGAGGATTCCTTTACGACTTACGAGTATGATAAGCATTTCATCGTCTATCCGCAGATGACCTGGAATAACAGGCAGCAGCCGGATTTGAGCGGCAGGAAGGTGGAGGAAGGGTTCTCCTACAGTTCCGGTACGAATACGGAGTGGCTGTCGGTGGAGGATATCCGCGAACTGCTCAAAGGGGTAGAGCTGGAGAAATAAACAGCACAGTTTTGTAATTGTTACGACGAGTGGCGAGGCTGCGGAGGGTAACGAGCGTGCAGGAAGAAAACAGAAGGGCATGCATGAAAAGTGCATGTCCTTTTTAACCTTAGCGGCCGGCAGGCGGACGGAAGAAAGGAAGATAAGGGGAATGAAGAAACCAGCGATCGAGGGCGGCACACCCGTCAGAGAGACGAAAATATATTATGGACATCAGTATATTGACGATGCCGATATTCAGGCTGTAGTGGATGTATTAAAAAGTGATAACCTGACCTGCGGGCCGAAGATCGGGGAGTTGGAAGAGAAACTATGTCAGCTCACCGGTGCGCGCTACGCGGTGGTGTGCAGCAACGGCACGGCGGCCCTGCATATGGCGGCGATGGCGGCAGGCGTGGGAGCAGGGGACGAGGTGATCACCACCCCCATTACATTTGCCGCATCAGCGAACTGCGTTCTTTACTGCGGCGGCAGACCGGTCTTTGCCGATATTGATCCGGAGACGTATAATATCGATCCGGAGAAGGTGGAGGCAGCGATCACTGAGAGAACGAAGGCAGTCGTGGCGGTGGACTATACCGGGCAGTCGGTGGAGCTGGATCGGTTGTCGGAGATATGCAGGAAACATGGACTTGTGTTGATCGAGGACGGCGCCCATGTGATCGGGACCACCTATAAGGGCAGAGCCAACGGTTCCATTTCCGACATGACGACGTTCAGTTTCCATCCGGTGAAGACCGTTACCGGCGGTGAGGGCGGCGCGGTGCTGACCAATGATGAGACTTTGTATAAGAAGCTGCTTTTATACCGCGCTCACGGTATCACGAGGGAAGAAGCGCAGATGGAGCATGAAGCAGACGGCTCTTGGTATTATGAGCAGGTGGAGCTGGGCTATAATTATCGTATGACGGATATACAGGCGGCGCTGCTCATCAGCCAGCTGGACAAGCTGCCTCTTTTCAAACAGAGGAGAAAAGAGATCGTAGCCAGATATAACGAAGCCTTTGACAGGCTGCCGATGCTTTTTGTACAGAGGGAGATTCCGGAATCGGATACCACAAGGCATCTCTATATCCTGCGCATCGGGCCGGAGAGGCTGACCATCGGCAGGAAGCAGTTCTTTGAAGCGCTGGCAGCGGAGAATGTATGCTGCAACGTGCACTACATTCCGACCTACTATTTCCCGTATTATGAGAAACTGGGTTATAAAAAGGGTCTGTGTCCGAACGCTGAAAAATTGTACGAAGAGATGCTGTCACTGCCCTTGTACTACGCCATGACGGATGCGGATGTGGAGAGCGTGATCGAGGCGGTGACGAAAATTGCCCTGTATTATGAGAAAAAATAATCTGTCATAGGTTATGCAGATCTGCCTCTCAGGTAGAGTGCATGGCAATAACAGCACACAGCAACAGCAGGGATGGATACAGATGAAACTGTCAATCATTGTGCCGGTCTATAATATGGCGGCTGAAGGAAAATTAGAATACTGCCTGAATTCCCTTGTGGCGCAGACGATAGGGGATTACGAGATCATTGCGGTGGACGACTGCTCTACCGACGATTCCTGGAAGATCCTGCAGGATTACCAGAAGCGTTATCCAGAGAAGTTTTGCGCCATTCACTCTGATGTAAACCAGAAGCAGGGCGGGGCCAAGAATATCGGTATGGCGGCGGCGCAGGGAGAGTGGATCGGATTTATCGACAGTGATGACTGGATCACGCCGGATTTCTATGAACGACTGATCGGAAAGGGTGAGGAGACCGGGGCCGATATGGTGGGCTGTGACTATCACATGACCGGAGAACACAGCATGAAGGTGGGGCAGGTAGTGCACAATAACAGGCCGGAGCAGACCGGGGTACTGAATGAAGAGAAATATCGTTCCCTGATTTTGGACGGCGGCAGTCTGGTGGTGAAGGTGTACCGCAGGGAGATCGTGATCGACCATCCGAGCCGCTTTCCGACCGGCATTTTTTATGAGGATAACGCGCTGGCCAATTCCTGGATGCTGCGGGCCCGTCATTTTGAATATATCGAAGAACCGTTGTATTACTATTATCAGCATGATACGTCCACAGTGCATACGATCACAACGCGCAGATGTGAGGACCGCATGGAAGCCGGGCGCATCATGCTGCGGGAAGCTGTACAATACGGGTATCTGGAGAAGTACCGGCCGGAACTGGAATTCAGTTTTGCCACACTCTTCTATGTGAATACGCTTTTCACGTATATGCAGGGTGTGCGGCCGGTGCGGTATGGGTTTGTCAAGAAGCTGGGGCAGGAGATGCGTGCGGCTTTTCCGGATTTTCAGGAAAACAGGTACTACCGGGAGCGCATCGGAGCGGAGGAGAAGAAGCTGGTGCGGATGCAGATGGCATCTACCCTAAAATTTATCGTATATTACAAACTGTTATGGGGCTATCGTAAGTTCAGGAAGCATTTTGGCCCGTAGAACGGGATTGATGGAGAGGCGACTATGCAGACAGAAGAGATGTCCATGAAAAGTAAAATCATCTATATTGTGTTCGTGTGCTTTATAACACTGCTGATCTGGCTTGGAGACGAGGGGCACAGACCGCTGGCCTATACGGGTTCTGAGCTGCTGCACTCGGTGGGGCTGATCGATTCGGAGTATGCGCTTGTCATCAGAGAGGCTGTTTCGAGAAACGGGGCGGTGGCGAATACGCCGCAGTATGTGATGAATAAAGGCAGCTATACAGCTACGTTGCGTTACAGGGCAGAGGCAGAGGATTCGGTTCTGGAGCTGTGGGAGCAGGGGAAGAAAATGGCCGGCTGGTCCATCGATCCCTCTGAGACAGAGATGACGGTCGATTTCACATTGCCAAAAGACATGAAACAGCTGCAGCTGCGTGTCAATTACAGCGGCAAAGGGGAACTGACGGTTCAGGAGCTGGAGATCAGGCCCTATACGCTGTTTTATTCAGACAGTTATTTTTTCATGATACTGTTTCTTTCATGCAGCCTGCTTCTGTGGTGGTATCTGCAGGGAGGCAGTGCGCGGTTTTCCAGAGAGCAGATCGTGGACTGGGGTGTCATTCTGGGTGTGGCGCTTCTGGCAACGACGCCCATGATGCAGACTTATCTCTATAACGGGGATGATCTCTGCTACCATCTGGCCCGTCTGGAGGGATTGAAGGACGGTATCCTGGACGGGCAGATTCCGGTCAACATTCAGCCGGACGGCCTGAAAGGCAATGGCTACCTGAATACCATGTATCCCTATCTGTTTCTTTATATAGGGGCTTTTTTGCGCATATGCCGCGTCTCGCTGGGACTTTCCTATAAGGTGCTGATCTTTCTGGCCAATCTGGCCTCGGCAGTGTGTGCCTATATGGCGGTTAAGTCCATGTGCAGATCACGCAGGAGCGTGATTTTGGCGGTGGTGCTGTACACGCTTATGCCATACCGGTTTACCAATATTTTCTCCAGAGGAGATCTGGGGGAGACGCTGGCGCTGATCTTCTGGCCGCTTATCATTGCGGGTCTGTATCATGTGATACTGGGCGAGAGAAGAAGATGGTACTACCTGGTGATCGGTTTTAGCGGCGTACTGCAGAGCCATATTTTAAGCGCGGCTTTTGTGGCGGTTTTCTGTGTGATCACGGCTCTGTGTTTTTGTGTACGTATTTTTCAAGAAAAAAGATACAAAGAGATCGGCAGGGCGGCCGGTATGACGCTGCTGTTGAATCTGTGGTATCTTGTACCTTTTCTGTATTATTATTTTGGGGAAGAGCTGAGCACGGAGGTGCTGCGGTGGAGCGGTTATTTCGAACAGTCGGTCAATCCGTCCAACTTTACGCAGAGCATCAGTCTTTACAACAAGCAATATTTTTCGCTGGGGCTGGCACTGCTTGGCTGTGTGGGAATCGGGTTGCTGAGATTTCTGTGTGAGCGGCAGCGGGAACGGACAGGCCAGGACGGCTATCTGCTGTATCTGTTTGTGACGGGATGTGTGCTCGCCTACATGACAACGGGATATTTTCCGAGTCTGGCACTGCTGGACAATGAGCTGTTTGAGAATATCGTGACGATGATCCAGTTTCCATGGCGTTTTCTGGGGCCGGCTTCTGCCTGCTTTCTGTTTGTGGGGGTGATCGGTCTGGCTGAGTCGCAGATTCTGGCGCCTTACCGGAATCTTGTGTTTACGCTGCTTGTGGGGCTGAATCTGCTGGTGATCGTGTCCGTGCCCATGGACAATAACCATATGCCTTACAAAAATGCGGAGGCGGTGGCTTCCAAGGGGCATGAGAGTAAGCTGGCGGCCAATATCGGCCTGTTCTATCCCCATGAGTGGCGGATTGAGGGGGCGTCCGATGAGCGGATGGTTTCCAATGTAGTCACTTCCGACATGCACAGCGTAACGGTCCACAGTTTTGAGAAAAAGGGAACAAAGGCGGCGGTCTCTTACACTGCGGTCAAGGAAGGCTGTTTTATCGAGCTGCCGATACAGGGATATCTCGGATACAGTGCCTGCGATGAAAACGGAGAACGTCTTGAGACCGAGCGCGGCGGTGGGGCAAGGATACGGATCCGGACCATCGGGGACGGCATGGAGCACAGGGTTTATGTGCGGTATGGGCGGCTGCCGCTCTTTATTGCGGCGAATCTGGTGTCGGCGGCGACGATCGCAGGGATCGGATGGCGGCTGTATCGGAAGAAGCGGGTAAAGGCAGGCTGATCACTGTATCAGCGCGGCGGCGATCCTGTCGGCGCCGGATCCGTCCAGAAAGTTCCTCATGGCGGCAGAGACGGCGGCGCGGGCCGCGGTGTTCGGCGCCATGTCGGCCAGAAAGCCGAGGATGCGCCCGATCGTATGGAGATCTGGCAGGACGGCATTTTCACGGTCCGGGTGGGCAGAGACGTTGGCAGCGCTGTTGTGGACGCAGCAGGAGACAGAATCCGCCGGGATTTCTGAACGATCTGCAGAGCGGATGTCGCCGGCGCAGGAGATCAGCTGCTTCTTTTCGTAGGATTCCACCACGGTGCGCTGGTTTTCGGCCATAAGATAGCTGACGGAGGGAACGCCCACTGCGCAGAGCTCGCACAGGGTCGTGCCGCCGGCAGAGACAGCCAGGTCGCAGGAGGCCATCAGGGCTGCGACTTCTTTCACATCGGTATGGATATGGATGGACGGACAGACTTGTGCAAGTGCCTGCAGGGCTTCGTAGCGCGTATTCGACCGGCTGGTCAGTACATGGTAGTGCAGGGAGCGCAGCAATGGCAGGCTTTCGCTTTTGAAACGGGCAGGCTGCATGGCATAGAAGCGTTCCCGCAGAAGGGATAAAGAGCTGTCGGCAGAGCCGCAATCCGCAGGCCCGTATTCAGGATAGAGGATCGTGAGCAGCGTTTCGGCGATCCGATAAGGGTCGGTGCCGCCGGTGGATAACAGGACATCTCCAGCCGTCGGACGGACTTCATAGCATACGTTGTCAAACTGCCGTCGCAGAGGCGTGCAGCGGGGGCCGAGCAGTCTGCGGGCGGCGTGGTCGTAACAGGCGCAGGGTTCCTCCGTGTCGTAGTTGATCAACAGATCCACGGCACAGTCGACGCTGCGGAGGTCATCCAGATATGCCACGCGGAAACAGCTGCGCAGCGCCTGAAAATATGCGGGAGTGGCATAATAGGAGTCGATGAAAAGCCATGGCCTGACGTGAAAAACATCAGGAACAGCAGGCTCGTCTGCATTGACAGTGTTACGGCGAAGCATGTTTTCCGGCGCGCCCACAGCGTTGTCTGTTCTGCAGAAAAACGGACAGGACAACAGCGCAGGAATCTCCTGCTCCGGGTTTTTGAAATCCGTGTGCAGGTTGCAGACCTGGAACTCCTGCGGGACGGCGAAGCGCTCACGCAGCAGGGAGAGACTTTCTTCATCGGAAACGATAAAGGCAACGGCAGCGCCCATGCGCACGCAGGCGCGGGCGATGGCAAGACAGCGCATCAGGTGTCCCGTGGCGATCTCACTGTTTCCGTCTGTTCTGAAATAAATGTCAGTCATATTGTATTCCCCTTTTTAAATATTTCCACGCAGTAACAGCATTGAGCAGGAAGCTGCCTGCCTTTATACGATAGTTAGCGACATTAGATCTTTCGTTTACTATAATTATATAGGGCATGAGCCTAAATGGCAATGCAGGGCTTTTTTTAAAATTCAAGTCCTGTCTTGCATGGCAAAGGCAGATTCTATATAATAGGACATGGAACTGTGCCGGGGCGTGCTTAAAAGGCTGTCAGCTGCACGCATTCAGAAACCGGTTTATTGAGGATACAAAGAGAGGAGTTCGAGCATGGTTAAATTGTTGGAAGGCGGCGCGTATCTGGTTCACGGAACGGAGATCGTTGCACAGGGCGCAGAGGCGGCGGCCGAGATTAAGAGTAAGACAGGACGGGAAGTATCCAGGGAGGAAGCGGCCAGGAATACGATGGCTTACGGTATTCTTAAGGCGCATAATACTTCCGGAAACATGGACAGGCTTAAGATCAAATTTGATAAACTGACTTCTCACGATATCACTTTCGTGGGTATCATACAGACGGCGCGGGCATCGGGACTGACCAGATTTCCCATTCCCTATGTGCTGACCAACTGCCACAATTCGCTGTGCGCTGTGGGCGGTACGATCAATGAAGACGATCACATGTTTGGCCTGACCTGTGCCAAGAAGTACGGCGGTGTCTATGTACCGCCGCATCAGGCAGTCATTCACCAGTATGCCAGAGAGATGATGGCCGGCGGCGGCCGGATGATCCTTGGTTCCGATTCCCATACCCGTTACGGGGCGCTGGGAACCATGGCCATGGGCGAAGGCGGTCCGGAGCTGGTCAAGCAGCTGTTGTCACAGACTTACGACATCAATATGCCGGGCATCGTAGGGGTGTACCTGACCGGAGAACCGGTGAAAGGGGTCGGCCCGCAGGACGTAGCGCTGGCGATTATCGGCGCGGTGTTCGGTAACGGATATGTGAAGAATAAGGTGATGGAATTCGTGGGGCCGGGCGTGTCTTCTCTGAGCGCTGATTTCCGGATCGGCGTCGATGTGATGACTACGGAGACGACCTGCCTTTCCTCGATCTGGCGGACCGATGAACAGATCAGGGAGTTTTATGAGATCCACGGCAGAGTGGAAGAATATAAAGAGCTGAATCCGGGCGAGGTGGCGTACTATGACGGCATGATCATGGTGGATCTGTCGAAGATCCGGCCGATGATCGCCATGCCTTTCCATCCCAGTAATACGTATACGATCAGTGAAGTGAATGAGAACCTGCAGGACATTCTGCACGATGTGGAGGAGCGGGCGAAGGTAAGCCTGGACGGGGCGGTGCCTTATTCCCTGCAGGATAAGATCGTCAACGGCAGATTCCTGGTGGATCAGGGGATCATCGCAGGCTGTGCAGGCGGCGGCTTCGATAATATCTGTGCGGCAGCCGACATTCTGCGGGGCTCTTACATCGGCGCCGACGGCTTCACCTTAAGTGTGTACCCGGCTTCCATGCCTGTCTATATGGAGTTGATCCGGAATGGCTGCGCGGCGGCGATCCTGGAGACGGGCGCGGTGCTGAAGACGGCGTTCTGCGGTCCCTGCTTCGGCGCGGGCGATACGCCGGCGAACAATGCGTTCAGCATCCGGCATTCTACGAGAAATTTCCCGAACCGGGAGGGTTCCAAGCTGCAGAACGGCCAGATTTCTTCCGTGGCGCTGATGGATGCCCGCTCGATCGCGGCGACAGCGGCCAACAAGGGTATGCTCACGCCGGCGACGGAATTCGATGGTGAGATCGGCAGATATAAGTATCATTTCGATGCCAATATTTATAAGAACCGCGTCTTTGATTCCAGGGGCGTGGCAGATGAAACCGTGGAGATCCAGTTTGGCCCCAATATCAAGGACTGGCCGGCTATGGGGGCGCTGCCGGAGAATCTGGTGCTGCGTGTCGTATCCGAGATTCATGATCCGGTGACGACGACGGACGAATTGATCCCTTCCGGTGAGACTTCCTCCTACCGTTCCAATCCGCTGGGACTGGCAGAATTTACGCTTTCCAGAAAGGATCCGGAGTATGTGGGCAGGGCGAAGGATATCCAGAAGGCGGAGAAGGCCAGAATGCAGGGAGAGCATCCCTGTCAGGCGCATCCGGATGTGAAGCCGGTGATGAATGTGATCAGGGAGACATTTGCGGATGCATCCCATGAGAATACAGGGTTCGGTTCCACGATCTTTGCGGTGAAGCCCGGAGACGGTTCTGCCAGAGAGCAGGCGGCAAGCTGTCAGAAGGTACTTGGCGGCTGGGCCAATATTGCCAATGAGTATGCGACCAAGCGTTACCGCTCGAACCTGATCAACTGGGGTATGCTGCCTTTCCTGATCGAAGAGGGAGAGCTGCCCTTCCACAACCTCGATTACCTGTTTTTCCCGGATATCCGCAGGGCCGTGGAGGAGAAAGCGGATGTGATCAGGGCCTGCAAAGTCTCTGTGGAGGAGAACAGGCTGACGGAGTTTACACTGAAACTCGGAGAGCTGACAGATGAGGAGCGGCAGATCATTTTGAAAGGATGCCTGATCAATTATAACAGAGTAGAGCAGTAAAACGCGGTATTTGCGGATTTATGCCGTTAACTCTAAATTACCCGGGCAGTGCATCCGATATAGTAAATACAAGGGACGGTTGTTCCTGGCCAGACGGTTGTTTCTTGAATCTGAATAATGTATAGACCATGGACGGTATTTTTTTGAGGGAAAAGGATTTTCTTTGGAGGATGCCGTCCTTTCTATTGCCATGCATCACGGATGATGCAGTCGGTGGCACAGACGGGCATAGATGGGGGTCTGGGCAAAAGGAGGTAAGTGTGAGAATCGATTCCAGTGTAGTAGCTATGGAATCCACCAGAAAGTATTCTTCTGTGACGGTCAGGTCTGCGAGGGGCTCTATGGTGCGTCGTACAGGGAATTTGAACAGGGATCCGGGCAATCTGGGCGGTTTCTTCGGCAGCCTGGACAGTACCGGTGAGAACACGGGACAGACAGAAGAGAATGGTAAGAACAACGCGAATTTAGAAGACATAACCACACATTTTCAGAATTTGTCCAATGCAGGGCGGGTATCCGGCGCCACAAGGCAGCAGGATCCGGTCATGACCATCCGGCAGCAGTGTGTGCGGTTCCTGCTGGATTTGTTTTTCCGGTTTCGCGGGGAGAACATGCGGGAAGAAGATCTGCCGGGGATGCCGGGCAGTTTTGGAATGAACAGCCAGCAGCCGGTCTATCAGGTAAATACGATCACAAATGAGTATTATCACAGGGAAGAGGAGCATACTGCGTTTGCCACACAGGGCATGGTAAAGACGGCGGACGGCAGGGAGCTTTCTTTTCAGCTGGAATTTTCCATGAGCCGCAGCTTTGAAGAATATTATAAGGAAACGTATGAGACCGGATTTGTGAGCTATTGTGATCCGCTGGTGATCAATCTGGATACAAATATTGCACAGGTGTCGGATCAGAAGTTTTTCTTCGATCTGGATCAGGACGGCAAAGAAGAGGAAATTTCTTCCCTGAAATCGGGCAGCGGTTTTCTGGCGCTCGATCTGAACGGCGACGGCGTGATCAATGACGGCGGGGAGCTTTTCGGAACGAAGTCCGGCAACGGGTTTGCCGATCTGGCAAAATATGATTCCGACGGCAACGGCTGGATTGACGAGGCGGATGCGATATGGGAGAAGCTCTTGATCTGGACGAAGGACGAGGATGGCAATGATAAGCTCTACCATCTGTCAGAACTGGGTGTGGGCGCCATAGGGCTTGGCAGGACATCGACCCAGTTTGCGCTGAATTCTGAGAAGGATAACAGTCATAATGCCATGATCAGAAGTACGGGCATCTTTCTGTATGAAAACGGGAATGTTTCTACCGTACAGCATCTTGATCTGGTAAGATAACGGTATAAAAAAAGAATTGTCCACATACGAATAGTACATGGAAAACAAAGGCAGCAATCAGGAGTATGTACTGTGATGATGTGGGGTGTTTCATGTGAAGTATCATAGAATCGTCTTAAAGAAAACAAACAAAAGAGATGCGGGCGGCTTTCTTTTGTTTGTTTTTTTGCTGCCCTACGTGTGTGCCAGTCTGTGGGGGCATGTGGGGGAGGAGACAGAGAAGCTGCGGCAGAGAGAAGGCATGCCGCAGGCGCAGGAGGCGGCGGGGTATGAGATCCTGGTGAAATATGACTGGGGTGTCTGGACACTTCCGCTGGAAGAGTATCTGGTCTATAAGCTGAGCGCCGTTATGCCGCAGGAGTATGAGAAGGAAGCGTTGAAGGCACAGGCGGTGCTTCTGCGGACGGAGGTCGTGGAAGCGCTCAGGGAAGAGGATACGAAGAGCCTGCAGATCTCGGGCGGGGGCATGGAACGGTGGTACGAGACGGATACGGGCTCGGAGGCGTATCTGCCCTGGCGGCAGGCGGTGGAGGAGACGGCCGGCCTGTATCTGTGCTGTGAGGGGGAACCGATACAGGCTTCTTATTTTAAGCTGAGCAACGGACAGACAAGAGACGCCGCCGAGGTATGGGATACGGATACACGTCCTTATCTGACGGGTATCTCCTGTGTGCAGGATAAGGCGGCCCGGGATTACAGCAGTACCGTGAAGGTTTCCAGAACGAATTATATACGGACGCTGCAGGCCAGACTCACGGGAAATTTCTCACAACAGGAGATCCTGGAAGGGGCGGCGGTGTTCTATGACAGCGCAGGATATGTGACAAAAGTGTCGTTTTCTGCGGAAAATAAAGAAACACAGGAGATTGACGGGGAAGAGTTCCGCTATCTGTTTGACCTGCCGTCGGCATCTTTTGAGATGGAGCAGGAGAAGACACAGGTGATCTTCCGGGTAATGGGGGTGGGACACGGCTTTGGCATGAGCCAGTATGGCGCCAACTGTATGGCATTGAACGGAGAGACGTATGATCAGATTCTGGCAGAATTTTTTTTCAGGACAGAATTAGCAAAATTTGAATAACCTGTCAAAAATGGGTAAGACTAACACCATGTACTTGCATATTGTGAGAGGCGTTTTTGGGGCATTTCCAGAAGCTGGCCTGGATAATTCACAAATCAGAAAGGTAAGTTTGGAAGTAAAAATGAAAACAGGAGGCAAGGTTTCATGGTAAGGAGAAATAGAAACAGTGTTAGGAAAGAGCGGGCCATTATGTTGGCATCATCTGTGCTGGTATTGACGGCACTGACGGTCACCGGTGTTTTTGTAAAGCGAAATAACAATGCGGAGAAGGAAGATTATGTGGTGGACTTCGAGGCCATCGAGAAGAGCGATAATATGACCGCCGAGAATATGATGACCGGAGAGGAGCTGGACACGCTGTTTGCGGAAGTGGGCACGGACGATCTGGATTACGATCCCAGCTTTCAGGAGGCGAATTCCCTCCATGTAGAGAATACGGAGGGCAAACTGTCACCGGAAGGGATCGCAGCCAAAGACAGCAAAGAGGACAAGAAGACTGACAGCCGGGACAAGAAGGATGCAAAAGCGGTAAGCGAGGAGGATGAGGAAACTGCGCAGACGTCGAAGGAGATCGAGAAAGAGATAAAGAGCAGTGAGGCAAAGACCGAGGAACCCATAATCGAAGAAACCAGTAAAAAACAGGACAAGAGTAAGAAAAAAGAAGAGGAAGAGGCTGATGCAGGGATGTTTGACGAGTCGGTAGACACGGCGCAGAAGAATGAAGCGCCGGAGACCGCGGAGGCGATCTCCACGACAGTACAGCCCACACTGGATTTTAAGGAAGAGGACGGGCTGGTGTGGCCGATCGTGGGAGATGTGCTGGTCAACTACAGTATGGACAAGACCGTCTATTTCCCGACGCTGCAGCAGTATAAATATAATCCGGCCATTGTCATTGCGGCCAACAAGGGAGACAGCATCACCGCAGCGGCGGATGGACGCGTGGTATCCGTAAGCTATGATCCTGCGATCGGCAATACGGTGGTGATGGATCTTGGCAACGGTTATGAGCTGACTTACGGACAGCTGGAGAATATCACGGTATCCGAGGGAAGCTATGTATCCGTGGGGGACGGGATCGGAACCGTGGCCGCACCTACCAAATATTACAGCGTGGAAGGTACGAATGTATATTTCAAGCTGACGAAGGACGGGGAACCGGTAAATCCGATGGGCCAGCTGAATTAGGAGGGCTGTGAGGGAATGCGCGGGGATGTGCATTCCCTGTTCTCTTTGCGGTGTGGTGGAAAAAGAAGCAGGGAAGAGACAGACCAGACACTAATACTGGTAAAAGACGATCTGTTGACAACAGGAATAAGGACAGGAAGGAAAGAGGCGGATTGGGGTTATGTTGATCATCATACACGGGAATATCAAGACAATGGAGGGAAGGGATTACGAGGACGGTTTCTTGCAGATCAAGGACGGTAAGATAGCGGCGGTGGGCAGGATGGAGGACTGTGATCCGGCGCTTTTGCGTGACAGGAAGCGGGTGCAGGTGATCGACGCCGGAGGAAATCTGGTGATGCCGGGGATTATTGAGGCGCATTGCCATATGGGGATCACGGAGGAAAAGAAAGGGATGGAGGGGGACGACTGCAATGAAAATGTGAACCCGGTCACCCCCTGGCTGCGGGCTGTAGATGCCATCAATCCGATGGACGCCGCCTTCAACGACGCCATCAAAGCAGGCATAACGTCGGCCATGATCGGGCCGGGCAGCGCCAATGTGGTGGGCGGACAGTTTGCCTTCGTGAAAACCCACGGCAGATGTATTGATGATATGATCGTCAAGGCGCCGGCGGCGATGAAAGTTGCCTTCGGGGAGAATCCCAAGGTAAATTATGCCGGGCAGAATATGTCGCCTGCCACCCGCATGGCGATTGCGGGGATACTGCGCGAGGAGCTGTTTAAAGCCAGAACGTATCAGCAGAGGAAACAGAAAGAGCCGGATATGTCTCCCGATTTCCGTTACGAGTGCTGGCTGCCGGTGCTTACAGGAGAGATTCCCTTAAAGGCACATGCCCACAGGGCGGACGATATCCTGACGGCGGTGCGCATTGCCGGAGAGTTTGGCCTTGGCATGACGCTGGACCACTGCAGTGAGGGACACCTGATCGTGGAGGAGCTGCGTGAGGCGGGCTTTCCGGCGATCGTGGGTCCGGATATGGCCAGCCGCAACAAGATCGAGGTCAAGAACATGGCGTTTAAGACGGCCGGTATTCTGAGCAGGCATGGTATTCTGACAGCCATAACCACAGATCATCCGGTGTCCATGATCCAGTTTCTGCCGATCTGTGCAGGGCTGGCGGTGAAGGAAGGGATGCCGCCGGAGGAAGGCCTGCGGGCCATCACGATCAATGCCGCCAAAATCTGCGGCGTGGACAGCCGTGTGGGCAGCCTGGCAGCAGGTAAGGACGCGGATGTGGTGATCTTTGACGGCAATCCGATGGAAGTATTTACCAGCGCTTTATGCACGATAATTAATGGAAAAATCATATATTATGATGAAGAGAGCGGAATTTTGTGATAGAATAAGGAACTGGACAGTTTTGCATCGGGATCGAAGATAAAAGAGAGATTTAAGATACCATGAGAAAGAGATTTTTGAAAATACGAAATTGCATAGTGCTGTGTGCGTTGCTCCTGACAGGCTGCGGTTTTGTATCGGAGTTTTCTTTTGATACGCTGCAGACGGGGAGTGAGGGCGAGGAACTTACGACGCTGGGGCTGACGCCGGAATTCAATTATGAAGTGCCGGAGAGTCTGCCGGGTATTCTTGTCGATCAGGTGGGATATGCGCGGGGAAGCGACAAGACGGCCATATTTTACGGGGAACTGCTGCCGGATACGTTCGAGGTGGTGGATGCGGAAAACGGGCAGATCGTCTATACGGGCCAGGTCGAGCCGCGGGAAAATGTACAGGAGGAGGATCTGCCGGTAAGCTACGGTGAATTTACAGCGCTGGAAACTGTCGGCACCTATTACATACAGGCGGCTATGGTGGGACAGTCCTACACGTTCGAGATCGCGGACGACCCGTATACGGAGCTGTTTCATACGGCGCTGAAGAAATACTACTATAACCGCTGCGGGCAGACGCTTTCTTCGGAGCTGGCCGGCGAGGCGGCCAGGAATGCCTGTCATGCCAGAGAAGCACAGCTCAAAGACGAAGCCGATGTGAAGCTGGATGTGTCGGGCGGCTGGCATGTGGATGAGACGGGCAGCCGGGATGTGTCCAAAGGGTGCAGGACGGCCAATTATCTTATGACGGCCTATGAACTGTATCCGGATGTGTTCGACGACCAGGCGGGGATCCCCGAGAGCGGCAATGACATTCCGGATGTGCTGGACGAGGTGAAGTACGAGATCGACTGGCTGCTCAAGATGCAGGATGCCACGAGCGGTGCGGTATATTCCGGCGTCAGCAGCGTGGATAACAAATCGGCGGGGTATCTGCTCTATGTGGACGGGATCAATATGAACGCGACAGTCCAGTTTGCGGCGACGCTGGCGAAATTCAGCTATCTTTATCAGAATTATGACAGAACTTTTGCGACTCAGTGCCTGCAGGCGGCGGACCGGGCTTACCGCTACGTGGGAAAATATCTGGAGGATGTCACGCCGGAGGAATATTTTCATGCCGCGGCAGAACTTTACCGTGCGGTCGGAGCCTACAGCTATCATACGGTGATCAAAGAATATCTATTGGGAAATCCGCTCACCGACATGCAGAATGATCATGTTTTCTGGGGCTGTGTGACCTATATGTCAACAAAGCAGAATGTGGATGTGAGCCTTTGCGGGGATGTGATGAAGATCCTGATGCAGGAGGGAGAAAGGATCGCCGAAGATTCCAGGCAGTCCGGCCTGCTGGTGTGTATGAAGGAAGAGCACAGCGGCAGCGCGGAACTGTTGAAGGATATTACGAGGCTGACGGTTGTCGATCACGTCATCACCAACCATGAGTATTCCATGCTGCTGCAGAACCATCTTCACTATATACTGGGACGGAATCTGCAGTCTGTCAGCTATTTTGACGGAGTTGGAAGCCGCAATTATAAAGAGGTTGACATGAGCCTTGGTGTTATGAGCCAGATCGACCTGAATGCGGAGCTGGTGTTGATGATGAGTGCAATCGTGGAGGAGCTGGAGTGAATTTGCGGCATATCCTGATCATTCGTCTCGATGCATGGAGTCCAGCAGTACGAGAAGGAGGCGTCTGTCGTGGGCGGACAGACGCCGTATTTTGGTAACAATATTTATTTCTTCTTTTGTAAAATCACATACAGGCAAATCAGATAAATTCTCGGCGAAGAACTGTGACATGGATATATGAAACCCAGCACATATCTTTTCGACAGTAGCGACAGTGGGCTGGTTGTTTTTCTGGAACAGGGAGTTTAAGGAAGAGTAAGGGATTGAAGCTTCGTGTGCAAGCTTATACAATGACCAGTTTCTCTGTTCAAGCAGTTCTTTGATTCTTGACAATACATAATTTTGATTCATTGGCAATATTCCATTTCTATAAGTAAATTCCTTTGTTTATTAGTGCAACTGATTCAGGATTTCAGTTCTATTGGCCTGAGTTCTTGCAGCTGAAATTTGTTTGCGGTTGTGACATTGGTGAAGTCCGTGGACCGTGTCAGTTGCATTCATTGTAACGAGGTTCGTATTTTAATTTTAGATGATATAAAACGTTATAAAATCTATTGTAATTATGACGTTTTTGCGTTATAGTTAGATTTGTAATGACACCGCACTCGATTATAAGGAATTAAAAAAAGCATGCTGAATAAAGCGCATGACAACTAGGATGCAAGGAGGAAGAGAAATGAAAAAAAGAAAAATGAGTAGTTTGGTATTGGCCGCAGGGTTCATGATGATGTCTATGGCAATGTGGATGGTACTTGACAGCGGTTATGTAAAAGCTGCCGGGGGTTCTGTATCTGGTAATAGTGTACCGTCTGCAGCACCTGAGGTAAGTGTTCCGGAAGAAGTAAGTGCTCCGGTTATGTCTGTAGAAGAGATTGTATCTCATGCGCAGAGCGTTGCACTGCAGGCAGCAGCCCTCGACACAGGATTTGCGAATATGGCGGAGATGCAGATGGCAGCGTCAGTAAACAAGTCAGCAGGGGAGTACTATAATAATGCTGTTGTGGAAACACCCGGAATTGAAGAAGCAACTCCTGTAGCACAGGGAGGCAATCTGGTTGTGAACGGTGTTGTTACCAATATGACTGCGATCGTGAATAAAGTGGATATAGCATTTGTAGATTCTGTTCGTGCAGTAGCAGATGGAACAGTATTGAATGTAGTAGACATCTGGTTCCCGGCATCTGAGGCAGATATTAATTTCTATATGCCTGGTGTTGCGGCAGATGCACAGATTACCGCATTGCAGTATACGGATGGCGTATGGACAGATGTGGAAGTAAAAGAGATCAGAGAAGACCACGTGGTGTTGAATCTGAAGAAGAATGGTAAGGTTGCATTTATTGCCAAGTAGGAACCGGTAGATTAAAACATTTGAATATTATGTGAGTGTGGGAAAAATTCGCGGCTGTAAATGCTACAGCCGCGAATTTTGGTTTTTCGTAACGTCAGGAGTTTCAGAATTGACAGTTTATACTGATATGTTGGAATAGTTATAGTAATTCTTTATTTTTAAAGTAGGCTTCTTTGATCACGTCCTGTACGAGGACACCGATGCGGCGTTTATCTTTTTTATCCAGTTCATTCATATAAATGGGCTTGCAGTATTCAAGGACAACATGGGTCCTGCGGATCCACGGGATATGATCCTCGAAGATATGGCCGGCATTGTTGATGCTCATAGGAACGATGGCGCATCCGCTCTTCTCGGCGACTTTAAAGCTGCCGTTGTGGAATTCCAGAAAAGTATCTTCCGTCCGGTTGCGCGTCCCTTCCGGGAAAATGCAGATGGAGATACCGGCCTTGATCTTGTCGATGGCCGTCAGGATGGACTGCATACCGGCCTTGATATCAGAGCGGTCGAGAAAAACGCAGTGCAGGTATTTCATCCAGGTATTCAGGGACGGAATGCGCAGAATCTCTATTTTGGACATATAGCCGGTAAGCCGCGGTACACGGACGTAGGTGATGAGGATATCGAAATAGCTTCTGTGATTCCCGACATACAGCACTGGCTCGTCTTTTGGAACATTTTCCTCACCGATCACGGTCACGGTGATGCCGGAAAGGAAGAGAACGACACGGAAGGCCCACTTGACGATCGCCAGAGAGCTGCGGTCTTTCAGGCCCGGATTGTATTTGCCGATGATGTATTCCGCCAGCTGGATCGGCAGGCTGACGATCAGGAAGATAACAACGAAGAGAAGAACCAAAATTAATCGAATCATGGGAGTGCCTTTCTGGAATTTTGTAGATTTTGGGACTGTCCTGTCTTTTGTGTACGGCTGAGAGGACTTCTTTAATATTATATAGGGAATGGTGGCATTAATCAATAGGAATACACCCGGCAGTTTCGTAATAAATTAGATAATAAGAGTTTATTGTCGGAGTGGAAGCATATGAGCAGATTCTATGAATATCAGAAGAGGATTGTGAACGTTTTTCTGATCTGTCTGATGTGTATGAGTGTATATGCGTGCGGGAAGAAACAGGATGCCATGGAGAAGATCAAGGATTTGGACTGCACGGTGATCGCGGAAGATAAGATTCCGGAGGAACTGCTTACTAAGATCGCGCAGAAGAAGACAGAGGCATTCAGACTTACCTTCGAGGACAGGGGCTTTCTCTATATCTGTGTGGGCTATGGGACGCAGGAGACCGGCGGTTACAGTATTGCCGTGAATGCGCTGTACGAGACGGCCAACGCCATCTATGTGGATACGAACCTGATCGGGCCGGCGCCGGAGGAGAAGAGCAATCAGGTGGAAAGTTACCCTTATGTGGTGATCAAGACAGAGTTTGTGGATAAACCAGTGGTGTTTGATTAACGGGGAAGATATGGTATACTATCATAAAAAAGCAGGAAGATAAAGCACAAAAAGGGGCGGCAGCATTATGTTGTATTTAAAGAACGGTTATTTGATCGATCCGGCATCGGGTACGGAAGGACATCGGGATATTCTGATAAAAGACGGAAAAATCGCGGGTATTCTGCCGCAGGGAACGGATCCTGGGAAGAAGGAAAATGTGGAAGTGATTGACTTAAAAGGTCAATACATAATTCCCGGACTGGTAGATGTTCACGTGCATTTTCGCGATCCCGGGTTTACCTATAAGGAGGATATCTGTTCAGGCGCGGAGGCTGCGGCCCGGGGCGGCTTTACATCGGTGGTGCTGATGGCGAATACGAAACCGGCGGTGGACAATGCGGAGACCCTCTCTTATGTGTTGGAAAAAGGCCGGGAGACGGGAATCCATGTATATACCTGCGCCAACGTGACGAAGGGAATGCAGGGGCGGGAACTGACGGATATGGAGACGTTGAGCAGGCTGGGAGCGGCAGGGTTTACCGATGACGGCATCCCGCTGCTGGACGAGGAGCTGCTGCGCAGTGCCCTGCAGTGCGCGGCGAGGCTGCAGCGGCCGGTCAGTCTGCATGAAGAGGATCCCGCCCTGATCCAGAATAACGGCGTGAATGCCGGCAGGGCGGCGGCGCACTTCGGGATAGGAGGTTCCCCCAGAGAAGCGGAGATTTCCATGGTGGAGCGGGATCTGAGGATTGCGGTGACGCAGGAAGCCGATCTGTCCATCCAGCATATCAGCACGCGGGAAGCGGTGGAGCTGGTACGGCAGGCGAAGCGCCTGAGCAGCCATATTTATGCGGAGGCCACACCTCATCATTTTACATTGACGCAGGAGGCGGTGATCAGACACGGCACGCTGGCGAAGATGAACCCGCCGCTGCGGGAGGAGGCGGACAGGCTGGCGATCATAGAGGGGCTGCGGGACGGCACGATTGATATGATCGCCACCGACCATGCACCCCACAGCACAGAAGAGAAAGCAAAGCCGCTGACGGAAGCGCCAAGCGGCATCATCGGACTGGAGACGGCGCTGTCTTTGGGGATCCGGGAGCTGGTGCGTAAGGGATACCTGTCTATGTCCGAACTGGTGCGGAAGATGAGTTATGCGCCGGCGCAGCTGTACCGCCTCGATGCGGGCTATGTGGCAGAGGGCGGCCCGGCAGATCTGGTAGTGCTTGACCCGGACGGGCAGTGGGTGGTGGGCGGTTTTGCCTCCAGGGCGGTGAATTCTCCCTTCATCGGGGAGACGATGCCCGGCGTGATCAGTTATACGATCTGCCAGGGGAAAATTGTATATCGGGGAAACAGGAACTAAAGAAACAGAAAACCAAGAAAACAGTAAACCAGAGAAGTACAGGAAGGGCACAGCAGGATGGCACAAAAAAAGAAAACAACAGTGACAGTAGTGTCACAAAAACAGATTGCGGCGCAGATCTATGATCTGTGGGTGGAAACGGAGCTGGCAGAAGAGGCCCGTGCAGGGCAGTTTGTGGCGGTATATCCGCACAATGCGGCGACGCTGCTGCCGCGGCCGATCAGCATCTGCGAGGTGGATCGGGACAGGAGCAGGCTGCGACTGGTATATCGCATCGCGGGCAAAGGGACGGCGGAATTCTCGGCCTGCAGCACAGGGGAGAGCCTGGAGGTGCTGGGTGTGCTCGGCAATGGCTTTCCGGTAGAGAAAGCCGTCGACAGGAAGGTACTGCTGATGGGCGGCGGTATCGGTATCCCGCCGATGCTGCAGCTGGCCAGGGAGCTGGAAGCAGAGAAACATATTCTGCTGGGATACCGGGATCAGGACCTTTTTCTGCAGGAAGATCTGGGGCAGTACGGGCAGGTCTATATCGCTACGGAGGATGGCAGTGTCGGCGTGCAGGGCAATGTGATGGATATAATCAGAGTCAATGCGCTGGAGGCTGATATGATCATGGCCTGCGGGCCGATGCCCATGCTGCGGGCAATCAAAAAATATGCCGCGGAGCAGGAGATTGCCGCCTATATCTCTCTGGAGGAGCGGATGGCCTGCGGCGTAGGTGCCTGTCTGGGGTGCGTGTGCAGGACGAAGGAGATCGATGCGCATTCTCATGTGCATAATGCGCGCATTTGTACGGACGGGCCTGTATTTGAAGCGGAAGAAGTGGAGATATGATCAGAAGATAAAGCCTGACCGGAGAAGATAAAAAGGGATCTCCGGAAAGGAAATGGCAGAATCAGCGTTGAGGGAAGGAAAATCTGATGAATACAAAAGTGACAATAGCAGGCGTAACCTTAAACAATCCGGTGATGACGGCGTCCGGGACTTTCGGGTCCGGGATGGAGTACAGCGATTTTGTGGATTTAAGCCGTCTGGGCGCCGTGGTGACCAAAGGCGTGGCGAATGTGCCGTGGCCGGGCAACCCGACGCCCCGGGTAGCAGAGACCTACGGCGGTATGCTGAACGCCATTGGTTTGCAGAATCCGGGTATCGATGTTTTCGTGGAGCGGGATATCCCTTTCTTGCAGAAATATGACACGAAGATCATAGTCAATGTCTGCGGCAAAACGGTGGAGGATTATTTGGCGGTGGTGGAGCGGCTGGGGGATCAGCCGGTAGACATGCTGGAGATCAATGTTTCCTGTCCGAATGTGAAAGAAGGGGCCATCGCTTTTGGCCAGAAACCGGACAGCCTGTATGACATCACCTCACAGGTGAAAAAGAAAGCAAAACAGCCCGTGATCATGAAGCTCAGTCCCAACGTGACGGACATTACGGAGATGGCGAAAGCTGCGGAGGCGGCAGGAGCAGACGCCCTCTCCATGATCAATACGATCACCGGCATGAAGATTGATATCCACAAAAGAAAGTTTGCGCTGGCCAATAAGACGGGCGGGCTGTCGGGGCCGGCCATCAAACCGGTGGCGGTGCGTATGGTCTATCAGGCGGCCCACGCGGTGAAGATCCCGATCATCGGCATGGGCGGTATCGCAAATGCAGAGGATGCGATAGAGTTTCTGCTGGCGGGAGCCAGTGCGGTGGCCGTGGGAGCCATGAATTTTGTGAACCCTTATACGACGGTGGAAGTGGCGGAAGGGATCGAGGCCTATATGGAGCGGTACGGAATCGGGGATGTGTCGGAGCTGATCGGCGCGGTGGAATCGTGAGGGAAAAGGAAAACCCGCAGGCACAATGACCGCTGTACACTGGCATACAGACGGATAAGAAAGTAATATTCATATACAACCTTCATGCGGCATATACTTTTACTAAGTATACGCATGGAGGTTTATTTTTGTGGAATTAGTAAAAAAGAAGATACATATGGATCGGATCAGCAGCAGAGCCGGCACCCAGATGGTATTGGAAGAAGATGTGAATATTTCAGATAACAAGCCCGACGCCAGTCACCTGCTTAACAGCAAGGGAGAGGTCATCATGGAGGAGATCCGTGCCGGAGAAAATGTGGTGAATCTGAGAGGCAGGCTGGTGGTATCGATCCTGTATCTGACGGATACGGAGGGAATGTGCGCCAGTATGGAGGCGGTTCTTCCCTTTGAGGAACGGGTCAATATGGAAGGGGTATCCAACGGGGATATCATCCTGACAGACTGGGCGATCGAGGATCTGACGGTGGGGCTGATCAACTCCAGGAAGATCAGCGTGCAGGCGATGGCCTCTTTCGGGCTGGAGCTGGAGGAGCATGTGGAGCAGGACACGGCGGTGGATATCTATCATGAGGAGCCGGTGGAATACCGTAAGCGTACTTATCCGATGGTGGAGCTTGTGCTGCAGAAGAAGGATATTTTCCGGTTAAAAGAGGAGATGGAGCTGTCGGGAAATCTGCCGAATGTATTCCAGACAATATGGCATCATATCACGTTTGACCATGTGGAGTTTAAGGCGCTGGACGAGAAGATATCCATTCAGGGTGAAATGCGGGCCTTTTTCCTGTATGAGGGGGAAGGGGATAACGACAGAACCCTCTGGTATGAGAATACGGTGCCGTTCAGCGGAATCATAGAGTGCCACGGGTGCAGAGAAAATATGATACCGGATATCCGCTACAGCCTGGGACAGTGTAATGTGGAGGTGCGGCAGGATTTCGACGGAGAAGAGAGGGTCTTCTGTGTGGAGCCGGTGCTGGATCTGGATATCCATCTGTACGAAGAGGAAAACATGGAAGTACTGTCGGATATTTACGGCGTGGAGAAAGAGATCGAGGCGCTGACTACGGAAGTACAGATTAAGAGCCTGCTGCTGTGCGGCAGCGGCAAATGTAAGATCGCGGAACACGCGAAGATCCAGAATCCGGAGATGCCCATGTACCAGCTGATTCACTCGGAAGGGGAGATCCAGATCGAGGAACAGGCGATCGTGGAGAACGGGATCGCCATTACGGGAACACTGACGGTAGTTACGTTGTATCTGTGCGGCAACGGGTCGAAATCTATTTATTCCACGAGAAATGTACTGCCGTTCCAGTATGTAGTGGAAGCCGACAACATCACGCCGACCAGTATCATCAAGCTGCGCTGCAGTATCGAGCAGCTGACGGTGACAATGCTTGACAGCGATGAGCTGGATGTGAAGGCGGCGCTGCTGTTTAAGGTGATCGTGTTTGCGGTGCAGAAGAGTAATCTGATCACGGATATCAAAGTGGAAGAGCTGGATTTGAACAAACTCAGTGAGCTGCCGGGCATGGTCATCTATATTGCCGGCCCGAATGATACGCTGTGGGATATCGGGAAGCGATATTATGTGACGATCTCGCAGTTAAAAGAAGTCAATGAGCTGGTGACGGAAGAGATCAGTGCAGGGGATAAGATCCTGGTGGTGAAGGGGAGCGTGTAGACGTTCCGGTATTGTCACATGCTGCCGCCTGTGCTGATAAATGGAAAATTTTATAAATTTTTTCGTGGAAAAGGGATCAGAAATTGTATATACTGAAAGACGGGGCTTGTGGAGTGGCATGGCCCCGTTTTCGGGGTGTCTGAAAGATACAGGGTTTTGGGATCTACAGAAGGGTGAGACTTGCGGCGGAACCGGGCTATGGAGGGGATTCTGGATTTGCAGGAGAACAAAATTTACAGCGGGATGGCCTTTTAGGGCGTGCAGGATGGAGAGGGCATGCCGGAAAGAATACACAGGAGTAAGGAAGGGATATAGAGGGAATGAATACGACAAAAACAACGCCTGTATTGAGCAATAAATTATTTCTTTACCTGACGGAATTCTTCGCGGGGATGTCGGTGATGGCGGTGGAGCTGGGAGCCAGCAGGCTGCTTGCTCCATATTTCAGTTCTTCGCAGATCGTGTGGACGATCATTATCGGAACGATCATGATCGCCATGGCGCTGGGGAATATTTACGGCGGGCGCAGTGCGGACAAAAACCCCGATCCGGACAGGCTGTATGGCAGGATATTGATCGCCGCTGTCTGGATCGCGGCCATTCCGGTGGTGGGAAAATATATCATCCTGGGGATTTCGGCGGTGCTGATCTTTACGGTGAACACGAATTTCCTGATCTGGGCGGCGTTTGCGGCCTGTATGGCAGTTTTTGTGTTTCCGCTGTTTCTGCTGGGGACGGTGACGCCGTCGCTGGCCAAGTATTCCGTGGACAGCCTGGCGGACAGCGGTAAGACGGTGGGGATGCTGAACGCATCCAACACGATCGGCAGTATCATCGGAACCTTTGTGCCGACTTTCGTCTCCATTCCGGCGGTGGGTACGTCGATCACGTTCCTGATTTTTGCGGGAATCCTGCTCACGCTTTCGCTGGTCTATTTTGTGAGTGGCAAAAGAGGTGCGGCCAAAAGTGCAGTGGCAGCGGTTCTGTTCGTGCTGTGTTGCTTTCTGGGGAAATCCAACAGCTTTGCTTTCTGGGAGAGCGGTCTGACCTATGAGGGAGAATCTATCTATAACTATCTGCAGGTGAAGGAGAATGACAGAGCTGTCATATTATCGACGAATGTGCTGTTTGGGGTACAGTCTTTGCTGGTAAAAGAGGAAGGGCTGACGGGCATGTACTATGACTATGCCATGGCGGCCCCACTGATGACAGAGCTGGAGAATCCGGGAGACTGCAGGGTGCTGATCCTGGGCATGGGAACGGGAACTTATGCCGTGCAGTGCCGGAATTATTTCGGAGATATGGAGATTGAAGGGGTGGAGATCGACGAGAAGATTACCGCGCTGGCCAGAGAATACTTCGAGCTGCCGGCGGATGTGCCGGTGACGACTTATGACGGCAGAGCCTATTTAAACGCTGTCGACGGTAAGTATGATGTGATCATGGTAGATGCCTATCAGGATATCACCATTCCGTTTCAGATGTCTTCCGTGGAATTTTTTACGCTGGTGAAGGAACATTTGACAGAGGACGGCGTGATGGTAGTGAACATGAATATGCGCGGCAGCAACGAGGGCAGCATTAACGAACATCTGGCGGATACCATCGGCTGTGTGTTCGGCGAGGTATATACGGTGGACGTGAAAGGCTCTACCAACAGGGAGCTTTTTGCATCCGACAATCCGCAGATGCTGGAGAATCTGTCGGCGCATCGTGAAAAGATCGTGGAGGAAGATCTGGCGGCGATGATGGAGACGGTTGAGGGGCAGCTGACGGCTTATGAAGCGGGGGATCATATTATGACTGACGATAAGGCGCCGGTGGAGCTTCTGGGGATGCAGGTCATTGACGAACTGATCCGGGATGAGGTCGCGCTTTATAAGCAGATTTATGAGGAAAAAGGAATCCGGGGTGTACTGGATGCATTATAAGTCGCAGCACAATGACGGTAAACCGTTCATCTGGTTTTGTAGAAAAATCTGGTCTGTTGTCCGGGCTGAAGACAGAGTATATACAAGATAATGTATAACCTGTTTCAAATCAAATGATGACTGTACAAGATTTTGTGTTGTGCAGAATGACGGTTGTCAATTTCTCGTTCAAATATTGCACGTGACAAACCTGATATCCGGTGCTATACTCTAATCAAAGCATTTATTTCATAATTCTATTACATTTCTAACCGTAAAAACAAAAACGGTTACTGAATCCCATTGGGTGTCGAACGAAATCATGCTTTTATTCCAGAAAAAAATGAATAAGGCGGGAGATTTTGTAAAGACAAAGACAACGTTATGCATGATTACTATGCATGCGGTGGAGGGTAACGGTAACCGTGACGGAACAGCCGGAGCCCCGGATCTGCAGTTTGGAAGCACAAATCTCCTGCGAAGGAGGTATGGTGGGAAAGAAAGATATCGGATTGAAAACTTATCTGCGGGATACTGCGCGGTATGCGGATCTGTGGAACGGCGGCGTGTTTCAGGGCAGACAGATCGTTAAGGCGGAAGAACTGCGGGAGGCGTCGCCTGTACACGTCAGATCAGAACATGACGAGGCGATGGAGAGGCAGGGTGATCTGGTCATGAAGCAGTATTGTAACGGGCAGAGATTTGTGGTTCTGGCGCTGGAAAATCAGGAGAAAACAGACTATGCGATGCCGGCCCGTGTCATGATACAGGAGGCCCTTGAATATGACCGCCAGCTCAGGGAGATCAGGCGTGAAAACGAACGGCGGTACAAGGCATACCAGGAAGGAAACGACAGCACAGCCTGCAGGGAGTTTTACCAGGATGAGGGAGAATTTCTGTATAAGGTGAGAAGCGCAGACTGGCTTTTGCCGGTAGTGACGCTTGTTGTGTACTGGGGTGAGCAGCCATGGAAAGGACCTAAAAGTCTGCATGAGATGATCTGTTTTGATGATATGAATACAGAGATGGAGCAGGCATTGAAGAAGCTGCTGCCGGAGTATCCGCTCCATTTTCTGGATGTGTCGTCATTTTGCCATTTTGAGTATTTCAGGACAGAGTTGGGTCCGCTCCTTGAAATATTTCAGAAGCGCAACAGCAGGGAAAGTGTCCGCAGATATTTTGAGGCTGGGGACCGGCACAGACAGATGGATGATGAAAGCTGGTCGCTTTTGGAACAGCTGACAGGGTCTAAGAGCCTGGAAAAGCAGTTCCGGCAGAGAAGTGAAAGAAAAAGAGAAGAGAAAGGGGAGGAAGAAGAGATGGGGTGTGTGATTGATGAAGTATTGGAAGAAATGGCAGAAGAAAGAGCAGTGATCATGGCAGAAGAAAGGGCTGTAGCCATGGCAGAAGAAAGAGCAGTGATCATGGCGGAAGAAAGGGCTGCGATCATGGCAGAAGAAAGAGCTGTAGTTATGGCAGAAGAAAGAGCTGCGATCATGGCGGAAAAAATGGCAGTAGAAATGGCGGAAGAAAGAGTAGCAAAGCTGGCGGAAGAAGCTGGCGTGAAAATAACACTGACGGTAACTGCCGAGTGTGTATTCAACCTGCTTGAAGAATACGGTCCGATTCCTTCTGAGCTGAGAAATATGGTCTTAGCGCAGAAGGAGCTGCAGACTTTGAAGAACTGGCAGAAGCTGGCGGCGCGTGTGAGAAGCGTGGAGGAATTTGCGCAGCAGGCCGGTCTGCAGATGCAGCGGGTGTGAGGAATTTCCAATGATTGAAATCTGCAATGTAACCAAACGATTCGGAAAATTCGTCTGTCTGGATCAGGTCTCTCTTGAGATTCCGGACGGTATGGTATATGGACTGGTGGGGGAGAACGGCGCCGGTAAGAGCACGCTTCTTCGTCTGATCGCCGGGGTCTACCGTGCGGATGCGGGAGAGATCAGGATAGACGGGCGAAGAGCGTCCGCTGTGGCGGCGAAAGAGGAGATCTTTTACATGCCGGACAGGCAGTATTACGACAGGAATGCCACGCCGCTGACTGTCGGTAATTTTTACAGGAACTTTTATGCGGGCTTTTCGATGGAAGACTATCGGGGCCTTCTGGAGATGTTCGGGCTGGAGGAGAATGCACTGCTGGATTCTTTTTCCAAGGGGATGAAGAAGCAGGTGTTTATTGCGGCGGCACTCTGCACCAATACCAGATATCTGTTGTGCGATGAGGTTTTTGACGGGCTGGATCCCCAGATCCGCAAAGTAGTGAATGACCTGCTGCTTGGTGCGGTGGAGGGGAGAAAACTGACGATCCTGATCGTATCACATTATCTGGAGGAACTGAATAAGATCTGCGGGTGCAAGGGTTATCTACATCGAGGCAGGATCCTGACGGAACAGGAGTGGCAGGGACTTCTGTGACCGGTATCAGGTCTGCGTATGTTGATGGTCGGTAATTTTGGCAGCTCTGTGCCAGTATGCTTTCAGGATGAAACAAAGGAATCAGATGAACAGGTGTAACAGGGGAGGCTAAAGCCGGGCTGCTGTGGCTGGGTACGGAAAAAGAGATGAACGGAATGAAACGATTTACCGGTCTTCTGCGGGAAGACTTAAAACGTAAACTGGGAATGATCGCGGCGGCATGGTACAGCATGGGTATGCTCTGCCTTGTGTTTTCCATGAAGACGACGGTACCGACAGGGGAGGTGCGCAGTCTCTATGTGGGCCCGGGAAATACTTCCTTTTTTGCAGTCATGGTGCTGTTCGGCATTCTGATGGGGGCAGGAGCGTTTCGGTTTTTGCGTTCCGAACCGGAGACGGATCTGTATTTTGGACTGCCTTTTACGAGACCGCAGCTGTTTGTGGCGGGGTGGGTGAATAACCTGCTGATTTTTGCCGTGCCGCTTATGGTGTGTCGGCTGCTGTTTTTTCAGATCTCGCTTGCCATGGGGTACAGCCGGTATGAGGAAAGTATCCTTTCTGTGCGGATGGGATGTCTCGTGCCGATCCTGGGATTTCTGTTTATGATGGGATTGTCCATGCTGGCGTATCTTCTTGCACAGAATACGGGCTGCAGGATTGGAATGCTGGCACTGTTTTTGCTGGGGCCAGATGCAGGTATCCGGTTGATCGAGAAGCTGCTCGGGATGATGGTGCCTTCTTTTTACCGCTCGGAAGTTCTGGAAATGATGAAGGAGTATCTTTCACCGCTTTCCCTGCTGTCAAGATCGACGGGCGTGCAGGAATATGCGGATGGTTCCTACTGGCTCCTGCAGGAACATCTGTCGTACATTCTGGTGCTGGCGGTTGCAGCGGTTTTCCTGTCGGTTCTGTGTCTTGTGATCTTCTGTATTCGTCCGGCGGAACGGACGAACAGGATGTTTACCTTTCGGTCCGTGGAGTATCTGGTGCGGTATGTCTGCCTGGTGCTGGCAACAGTCTGGCTTGTGAATGGGGTACAGGTATTTGCGTTTGGAGGATTTTCCATGGCGATGGCCGGTATCGCCGTGCTGTTTGGTGTGCCGGTCGTGCATGGATTGCTGAATATGATCCTGGCTTTTGATGCCAGAAAGTTTGTTTCCGCCAAAGGGCATTTGCTGGTGGAGTTTTGTGTGATGCTGCTGGTACTGGGTGTATTTTCTGTCCTGGGCAGCAGGAGTGGAAGAATGCCGGCTGTGGAGGAGATCGAATCGGCGGCGGTGGTCCTGCCGGCACTTGCCAGCGGCGGTGACAGTGAACAGGCATTGTCCCGCATGAAGATAGAAGGCGACGGGCTTGCAGATGCTTATGCCTGGATCCGGGAGATCTGTGAGGAGAAAAGTGATGCTGAAAATTCCCATGATATTTTGGTAAAGTATCATTTGAAAAACGGCCGGACTGCATATTATAAGTGCCGGCTTCCGGTATATGCGCTTGGCAGTTTTGGTGACATTTATCAGCAGGAAGCATACAAAAAGGGAACATATGACGTACTTTGTCTTCACAGTGTCAAATATTGTGAGGTTCGTTGGACCAATGGGATGGAGCAATATACGTTAGATTTGAATGAACAGGAGCGGCAGGTATTGTGGGAGGCTTACTGTACAGATCTGGGAGAGATGACTTTCGCAGAGATCAGGACAAAAACACCGATCGGGCAGCTCACGTTTGCTTCAACCAAAAACCAGGGGGATGTATCCGGCTATATTTATTCCGGATTTTCAAAGACGCTGGCTGTATTATCAGACTATGGGATTCATGCCGGAAAGAAGATATGTGACTATGAGATCACGGAGATCGTGGTGGACAAATATATGATGCAGGACGGACTGCTTTACAATGTGCGTTATCTGGCAGCGCAGGATACGGTAACCGATCCGGAGAAGATCGCGGAGCTGGCGAAGACTCTTTTTATAGAAGCGTTCTGTGTGGATGATCAGCTGTGCTTGAAGGATCGGAATACGGAATATACGGTGTCTTATCGGGATTCGACGGGGCAGACGGTGCACCGCGTGAAGTGCCGGAAGGGAATTTGAGTGCAGCTTTCGTCAGGACAGGGATTTGTCTGCAATTTTTGCTCAGAACGGGGTTATTGCTTTTGCAGGACATGGACCAGGGGGCACAATGGCATCGGTACGCAGACAGAAGAGTTGTTTTTGGATAGATCAAAAAGCACAGAGGTTCATTTCTGTTAGAATATGCCGCAGTCGGCTCATGTGCTCATTGCCGGGAATTTCTGATTTAAATGCAGAGGGATTTCCAAGCTGCTCGCGCTTTCCTTCTCCCAGATTATGATAAGGCAACAGATGAACCTGAGAACAGGAATGCAGGGAGGAGGCCAGCTCCCCCAGCTGTGTTATGTCGTTTTCGGTATCATTGACGCCCGGGATGACCGGCATGCGGATCCAGATATCGCAATCCGGAAATTTCGCAGCCAGCTTTCTCAGATTAGAGAGAATAAGATCGTTTTTTTGGCCGGTATAGTATTGATGACGGACAGGGTCAAGTAGTTTTACATCATATAAAAAGGTGTCACAGAGAGGGGCAAGCAGAGCGAGATGCTCCCAGCTTGTGTATCCGCAGGTCTCGATGGCTGTTGTGATGCCGGCAGATTTGGATGCCTGTAGAAGCGCATGTGTAAAAACAGGCTGCATGGTGGCTTCTCCGCCGGTCACGGTAATCCCTCCTTCGGTGCCCATAAACAACTTATCTTCCAGCACTTCTATCATGACCTCCTCTACGGACATCTGCTTTCCGGAGACAGTACGGGCTTGTCCCGGACAGACGGCAGCACAGCTGCCACAGCCGTCGCATTTCCCAGAATCTGTCTGTATTCTGGATCCTGACAGGGAAAGAGCATTCTTTGGACATATTTTGATGCATGATTCACAGAAGTTACATTGACGGGTATCCCAAAAGATCTGCGGACGGACAGTCTGGGATTCCGGATTGGCACACCATAGACAGTGAAGCGGACAGCCTTTCAGAAAGATTCCGGTACGTATTCCCGGTCCGTCGTGAATGCAGTAATGTTGTATATTAAATACGGTTCCATACAATTTTTCAGTCATATTTTTTCTCCCAGTTCAGTGGTTGTTTTAGAATTTTTTCCTGGTATTCAAGCAGCTGGCATGACAACAGAAGATGCTGGCGAAGCAGGCTGTCTGTCAGGTCGAGATCAAGCAGTTCATGAATTTTTTTCAGCTTATTCAGGATAGTGTTATGATGCATATAGAGCATCTCCGCAGTCAGCTTTACGTTTCCGCCGCTGGACAGGTAGCGGTACAGGACTTCCTGCAGATTTGACTGATGGCATCGGTCGTAGCGGATGATATGGATCAGTGCCGGATGGGCCAGATAGCAGATATCGAAATGGCCGTGCTGGCGTATAAATTCTTTTACGCAGTTGTCGATCATAATCATCAACTGATAATCTCCCAGAAGTATAATACGTTGATTCGGCTGACGCAGTATCCGGCCAAGGCGGCAGGTCTGGAAGAGCAGCAAAGCATTGGTGCGGATCATGGAAAAGTCGCGGGTAGCATTTCCTACGCAGAGAATGCATTTGTGGTCTATGAGCCAGGTTTCCAGTGCATCCGGCAGGGGAAATCGAAATAACTGGTTTGTATGGCGGCGTAAAATGATGATTCCCTTTTGGTAAGGAATGATGATTCCGTCCGGAAAAAGTTCCTGTACCTGTGAAAGTTGTATGCCAGGGCTGCCGCCTTCGGGGCGGAGCAGAAGCTGTTGTAGATAAACGGTGGGATTGTCATTAGCGGGCAGAAGTGCGTCACGGATATCTTCTGCAGACAGGAGCCGTCGGGTCATAATCTGCTCCCAGATGTCCGTCAGAGAAGGTGGCTGCTGTGACTCTATAACATGAATGCGGTTAAACAGGGATTCCTGTGAAAGGGGAGAGATCATGACGCAGTCTGGAAAAGTACAGGCAGATGCAGGTATCTGTCTGTCTTGGACATCTGCGATCAGCAGAGATACAGCAGGTTCTATTTTCCAATCAGAACACAGTTGGGAGAATTTCTTATAAGAGCCAAGATAAAGAACATAGGGTAACAGGAGTTTTTGATCATCAAGCAGTTCGATCCGTGTAAAGGGCAGATCTTGACACGCCCCGGGGAGAAAAAGAATCTCTTTATCAAAATGACGCTGTAATTCCTGAGTAGTCATAAAAGTCTCCTTGTAGTGTTTTCATCCAGTTTACAATATTGTTTTCGGAGAATCCAGCTGTTTATGAGAGCTTTTTTCAGGATTGTGGTACAGTCACAATTTGAATGGAAGTATTTGTAGAATTGACACAGAAATTTTTCCAGGGGTTGTCTGTCGGCAGGGAGCATGTTTTACTGGACATAAAGCAGCAAGGCAGAAAGAAGAGGAAAATGTGATGAGAGAACGAGTAAAGAGGATGAAAGAAAGACTTCGTATCAGCAAATATCCCCTGTGTGTGGAGCAGTTTCGACTGGCAAATGAGTCATTGGAGCAGACGGCGGGGGAACCGATGCTTCTGCGGAGAGCCAAACTTCATGCGCATGTGCTGGACAACATTACGATCTTTATTGAGGAGGATGACCTGTTGTGCGGATCCGGAGCCAGTAAGCCTTTTGGACTGGAAATGCAGTATGAATACGGTGTCTGGACAAAAGATGAGGTGGAGTCGCTGAAATCGGAGGTCTATACGATCTCACCGGAAGATGAGGAAGAGCTGTACCGTTTGAATGACAGATTTGCACGTAACAGTCTCAACAGTAATCTGGTGGAGACGATGGGAAAGTCACTGGGGATGAATGAAAGACTCTGGCCTTTTATGCGTTCGGGAACGATCCTCCCGCCATGGAAGGATAAACAAGGAGGTTCCGGGGGCGGCTTTGCCATGACAGGATATGGTCTTGGACCAGGATTTTCTCTGGTGTGTGTGGATTATGAGCGGATTCTTGAAGGAGGAGCTCAGGGTGTGATCGATGAAGCGAAGGAATGTTTGGCGAATCTGCGTTATTATGAAGCAGACAGTATTGAAAAGAGGAATTACTGGGAGGCGGTTGTCATTGTCTTTGAAGCCTGGATCCGTTTCGCAGAACGTTTTGCGGATCTGGCACAACGGCAGGCGGCGGAATGTACAGAGAGCGGCAGGCGGAAGGAGTTGCTTGAGATGGCGGCCATCTGCAGGCGGGTTCCCAGATATCCGGCAGAAAATTTCCGGGAGGCATTACAGGCATTTTGGTTTACTTTTTTGATGGTATGTCCATCGCCGACTTCTACGGCCGGCCGTTTTGATCAGTATATGTATCCGTATTATGAAAAAGATATCAGGGAAGGGTGTATTACCAGAGACGATGTACTGGAACTGCTGGAGATCATGCGTTGTAAGGTTATGAAAATCAATCGCGTGTCAGGCAAGGCCAATCGGGCCAAAAATGCAGGTATGGCAAAATGGTACAACTGGACGATAGGCGGACAGAAGGCAGACGGAAGTGATGCTACGAATGAATTGTCTTATCTGCTTCTGGAAGCTGCGCTTGACACACATCTGCCACATCATACAGTGACAGTCCGTGTCCATAAAGATACACCGGAGCTACTCATGAAGAAAGCTCTGGAGGTCGTGCGTTCCGGGCTTGGAATGCCGGCTTTTATCGGAGACCAGAGTTATATGAACTTTTTTCTGGAGGATGGAACGATCACACCAGAAGAGGCCAGGGATTACTGCGCCACCGGATGTGTGGATGGCAATATACCGGGGCTTACAAGAACACAGGTGGCCTGCTTCTTCATTATTCCGCAGGCCATGGATATCTGTATGCATAATGGATATTGCCGATATACGCAGGAGATGGTCGGTATCGAGACGGGCGACGTGACGAAGATGGAAACCTTCGAGGAATTTAAGAATGCAGTGTTTGGGCAGGTACGCTATCTGATGGGAATGGCAGCCGAGCGGGTGAATGTGGAGATGATCGCCGAGAGAGAGCTGTTTCCGGATGTATTCCGTTCGGCGCTGATGAAGGACGGTGTCTCTTCGGGTAAGGATATGTTTAACAGACGCTTTGCGTTTGAGAATGCCGGCTTGATCGGAGCTGTCGGAGGAGTGAATACCGGAGATGCCCTGATGGCCATCAAAAAGCTGGTGTATGATGAGAAGAAGTATACTATGGCGCAGTTGATGGAGGCGCTGGATGCGGATTGGGACGGCTTTGATAAAATGCGTCAGGATTTTCTGGAAGCACCGAAATACGGGAATAATATAGACGAGGTAGATCGTCTGGTGGCGGAAGTTTATGAATTACATAATCAGGCCTGTCGCAGCTATCCAAGCGCTTACGGCGATACGATCAAGCCGAATGCCATTTCCATTTCGGCACACCAGCCGGGCGGCGCTTTGACAGGAGCGACGGCAGACGGACGTAAAGGAGGAGAAATCCTGGCAGATGCGTCTATATCGCCCAGCCATGGAAAGGACGTCAGAGGGCCGCTGGCAGTATTTCAGAGTGCTATGAAAATTCCTCAGGATCAGTATCAGGGAACTCTGTTTAATATGAAGTTTCATCCTACTATGTTAAAAACGGACGGGGATCTGGCAAAACTGGCCGGTTTGATCCGTATTTATCTGACCAACGGTGGCAAACATATCCAATTCAATGTGGTGGATAAAAAGGATATGCTGGATGCGCAGATCCATCCGCAGGAGCATAAAGAGCTTACGGTGCGGGTGGCCGGATACAGCGCTTATTTTACCAGGCTTCCGGAGTCCATACAGAATGAAGTGATCGAGAGGACTTCACAGGCGTTGTCCTGATCACGGCGCCTCCTGTTGTTCGTAGCTGCTGGTAATATGGTATTTTTTCATTTTCCGCCACAGCGTGGAAGTGCTTATGCCAAGAAGGGCGGCGGCCTGTCCGCGGTTCCCGTGACTCTGTGCAAGGGCTGCCAGGATCTGCCGGCAGGTATTTTTGCCGGAAAAATTTTCTATAGAACCTGCGCTGAAAGCAGGTTCTGAACGTTGAGCCAGGGCAGTGTTATCTGATGTTGTCGGCATATCGGATAATGCTGCCCTGCTGTCAGGATAGGAGAGCAGAAGCTGCTCTTCAACAAAGGCTGTTGTAGGTGTATTGGTATCAGCTACGATCACCAGTCGCTCACAGAAATTCCGCAGCTGGCGAATGTTGCCCGGCCAGTGGTATGCTGTAAGAGCAGCCTGAGACAGCGGATTTAAATGTACGGGTTTGTTGTATTTGCGGCTGTAATACTGCAGGAAATGAGTGGATAGAGGAAGGATATCTTCTGTGCGCTCATGCAGGGAGGGCAGCTGGATGGTAAGCACATTGAGACGATAGAACAGGTCGTCGCGGAACCTGCCTTCTTCTACAAGCTGCCCAAGATTCTTGTTGCAGGCGGCAATGATCCGTACATTGACAGGAACAACACGGTCACTGCCTATACGCATGATTTCGTGCTCTTCGAGAACACGGAGAAGCCGCAGCTGGCCTTCCATATCCATTTCTGATATCTCATCTAAAAAGATCGTACCCTGGTCTGCTATTTCGAATAATCCCTTTTTTCCTTTTCTGGAGGCGCCTGTAAATGCGCCGTCCACATAACCGAATAGTTCGCTTTCCAGAAGATTCGGCGGCATGGCGCCGCAGTTTAAAGCCACAAAGGCCTGTCTGCTTCTCAAGCTGGCATTGTGAATGCTCTGGGCAAACATTTCTTTTCCTGTACCGCTTTTTCCAAGCAACAGTACATTAGAATCATATTTCGCGAAGCGGTCAGCCAGTTTAACGGCCTGCTTCATGGGAGCGCTGGTTCCGATCAAATCCTGAAAAGTATATTTTGCCTTATGGCCTTTTACATAGGCTTCGGTTTTAACCTGTTCCTCGATCTGCTCAAGATGAGGGAGCGAGGTAAAATGAAAGATAACGGCAGTCACGGACTTCCCCTCTGAGATGGGAGTGATATTAAAAATCCCGTCTGCATAGGTGTGGAGCAGCAGATAACTATAGTAATTACTTCCATTTTCCAGTACATCGTCCAATATGTGATGTATTTTTTCAGGAAGAAGATCGTATACAGAACAGCCGCGGAAAGTTTCGCCGCGAGCCCCCGTATTGCTTTTTCGAAAGAGACCTGCGGCCAGATCGTTGTAGGAGGTAACAGCGCCGGTATGGTCAGTCATCCAGATAGCTTCAAAAGAGTAATTCATCATCTGTGCCATCTCTCTATGACGCCGGCTGATATTGGCACCGGTATTGATCAGTGCCATTATTCTTTGAAATTCCTCCAGTAGACCGGTATGGGAATAGATGGTCGGATCATAGGCGTGATACATGCCTGCAGCCAGAACCTGATCACGGTAGCGGGGACCGCAGGCAGCAATTTCGTATCCTGCCTCTTTCAATTGCAGAAAAAAAGAATCCGGAAGCTGTTCTTTTTCGCGGATAACATTATGCAGTTCCAGGTCGAATATTTCACTGAGCACAGTCAGGTCAACAAGCAGGGGCTGCATGGTGATCAGGGCAACCTTATGAGGCTGCGGAAAGTGTGTGAATACAACATTCTTCTTTAGAGAATGGACGATATAGAGCGTGTCCCAATGACTGAAATTCAATGGAATGAATGGAATGACAGACTCATAGGGAACGAAGACATTGTACGTGTAATAGCTGGAGATGATAGCGTCCATACGTTCCTCTTCGGCCTGCTTCAAAGTGCCGGTAATGCTGGGAACATCACTTTTGTCAAAATCACGATCAATATAAAGCATCTGCAGTCCAAGCTCTTTGCATACTGCAGCGCACAGATTATGGGGAAGTTCGGGGGATCGGATGATCATTACTTTAATCATAAGCATATTGGGATAAAGAGAGCTTTATCCGGATAACCTCACAGTATATTTTGTACTGGTATTATATCATTCACTGCTTTTTCTGTAAATTGCAAAATGAAATAATTATTTCATTCATGAATGGAAAAAAGCTAAGAAAGGACAGGGACATTTTGAGAACATTCCCCAATATACAGGAAACAAACTGTTTTGGCGAAAAAAGTAGAATTGGCACGGTTTTTGCTACAATACTATATAAAAAGATATGGAGGTAGATTCTATGGGAAAGTATATTGCAAAGCGATTATTATGGATCATTCCCGTAGTGCTGGGTGTGACGGTCATGGTGTTCACGATCATGTATCTGACACCCGGTGATCCGGCGCGGATGATCCTGGGGTCAAACGCAACAGAGGAGAAGCTGGAGGAGCTTCATGAAGAGCTTGGTCTGAGCGGAAGCTATCCGGAACGATTGGGGCGGTATATTAAACAGGTGTTTGTGGATCGGAATCTTGGGGCTTCTTATTATACCGGTGTCAGTGTGACGGAGCAGATCAAAGTCAGACTGCCGTTCACGCTGCGGGTGGCCGCCATCAGTATGTGCATCGCGGCTCTGATCGGTATTCCGCTGGGAATTCTGGCTGCCACACACCATTATACATGGATAGACAATCTGGCTATGTTTGCCTCTTTGTTCTGTGTTTCCATGCCGAGCTTCTGGTTCGCACTGATTTTGGTATCCTTTTTCTCTGTGAAGCTGGGGATCCTGCCGGCAGCCGGACTGCGGGACTGGACTGGTTATGTGCTGCCGTGTATTTCTCTGGCAATCGGGGGTGCGGCCGGACTGGCCAGACAGACCCGGTCCAGTATGCTGGAAGTGATCAGGCAGGATTATATCACGACGGCACGCGCCAAGGGGCAGACAGAGAGAAAGGTGATATTCAAACATGCCCTGAAGAATGCATTAATCCCGATCATTACCGTTATGGGAGGAAGTTTTGGAGGATCACTGGGCGGTGCCCTGATCGCGGAGACGATTTTTTCCATACCGGGAATGGGAGTTTATCTGACAGGGGCTATCTCGCAGCGAGATTATCCCATCATTCAGGGAGGGGTATTGTTTATTTCCATCTGCTTCTGCCTGATCATCCTTTGTGTTGATATTATATACGCTTTTGTGGATCCAAGGATACGGTCACAGTATCTGAACAGAAGCAGGAAGAAAAAAGGAAGGAAGGGGGATACGGCATCATGAAAAGGAAGAAGAAATCTCATATGAGAGAAATTCTGCACCGACTGTTTAAAAATAAACTTGCAGTGGCGGGACTGGTAACTATCGTGCTGCTTGTGCTGGTGGCGATATTGGCACCGGTTCTGGCACCTTTTCCATACGAGGCACAGGATCTGGAATCCACTTATCAGTTTCCGAATGCCGCCCATCCATTGGGAACGGATAATCTGGGGCGGGATATTATGAGCAGACTGATCTATGGCACCAGACAGTCATTGCGTATCGGGGTGCTTTCTGTGGCGATCGCTTCCACACTGGGCATCATATTCGGCTCGGTTGCCGGATTTTATGGTGGAAGGGTAGATAATATTCTGATGCGTATGCTCGATATCTATCAGTCGATTCCGGCCATGCTTCTTTCGATCGCTCTGGCAGCAGCACTGGGACCCGGCATAAATAATGCTATTCTGGCGATCGGTATTTCCACGATGGCTGAGTATGCACGTATGATTCGTGCACAGATACTTACGGTAAGGGAACGGGAATATGTAGAGGCAGCGAGAGCCATCAATGCGGGTGACTTCCGGATTGTGACAAAACATATCATACCAAATGCACTGGCACCGCTGATCGTTTCCATTACCATGAATATCGGCAATTCTATTCTTGCTGCAGCAACATTGAGTTTCATTGGTCTTGGCGCCCAGCCTCCGCTGCCGGAATGGGGTGCCATGTTGAGTGCGGGACGGGCATATATGCGGGATTATGGATATCTGGTGGTGATTCCGGGTATCTGCATTATGATCAGTGTTCTGGCTTTCAACCTGCTGGGTGACGGTTTGCGGGATGCCCTTGATCCTAAGATGAAAAATTAGGAGGATAGATGATGAATGAGCAGAAGAAAGATAATTTATTAACGATCGAAGATCTTGTAGTGGAATATGATACGGATGAAGCAGTAGTACAGGCTGTAAATCATGTCAGCCTGCAGCTGGGCAGAGGTGAGACGCTGGGGCTGGTTGGAGAGACAGGTGCAGGGAAGACGACAATCGCCAGGGCAATACTGCGTATTCTGCCGGATCCGCCCGCCAGGGTATGCAGTGGCCGGATTTTGTTCGGTGGGGAAGACCTTCTTGCATTGAGTGAGGGTAAGATGCGCAGGATCAGGGGCAATAAGATTGCCATGATCTTTCAGGATCCAATGACAGCATTAAATCCTGTTGAAACTGTGGGAGATCAGATCGCGGAGGCTATTGGACTACATGAAAAGCTCTCACGGGCTGATGTGGAAAAAAGGGCTGTGGACATGCTTGAGATGGTTGGGATTCCCGGGGAGCGTTATGAGGAATATCCGCACCAGTTCTCGGGCGGTATGAAACAGCGTGTGGTGATTGCCATGGCGCTGGCCTGTCACCCGGAGCTGCTTCTGGCGGATGAGCCGACTACGGCCCTGGATGTGACGATACAGGCTCAGGTGCTGGACATGATGGATAATCTGAAAAAACGGTTGGACACTTCCATGATTCTGATCACGCATGATCTTGGTATTGTAGCCGGTATGTGTGATAAAGTGGCGGTAGTTTATGCAGGAGAAATTGTAGAGCAGGGAACGACGGAGGAAATCTTTGATCATCCGGAACATCCATATACGGTAGGGCTTTTTCAGTCTCTGCCGCGTTTGGACAGCAGGGAAAAACGTCTGCGGCCCATTAATGGCCTGATGCCTGATCCTGCAAACCTGCCCCAGGGATGCAAATTTTATGACAGATGTCCTTTTGCAGTGCCGGAGTGCAGCCAGAGGACGCCCGTGATGAGGGAACACCGCGCCGGACATTTTGTGAGATGTATCAGAACGGGAGGTGAGAAATGATGGGAACAGTTTCACTGGAAGTCAGAAACTTAAAGAAATACTTTAATACACCAAGGGGATTGCTTCATGCAGTGGATAATGTTGATTTCAGCATTGAAGCGGGCAAAACACTGGGAGTCGTGGGGGAATCCGGCTGTGGGAAGTCTACGCTTGGACGTGTGATCCTGCACCTGCTGGAATCCACGGGAGGGCAGATCCTTTTTGAAGGCAAAGATGTAACACATGTCAGCAGAGCGCAACTGCGTGCCCTGCGGGAGGATATGCAGATCATCTTTCAGGATCCTTATTCTTCTTTGAATCCCCGTATGAGTGTCAGTGAGATCATCATGGAACCTCTGTTTTTGAAAGGAGGTATGTCCAGAGCGGATATGTATCGGGAGACTAAAAGATTGATGGATACCGTGGGATTAGCCGAACGGCTGGAGAACGCTTATCCTCATGAGCTGGATGGCGGCAGAAGGCAGCGGATCGGTATTGCACGCGCTTTGGCACTGAATCCCAAATTTATTGTCTGTGATGAACCGGTGTCGGCACTGGATGTCTCGATTCAGGCACAGGTTCTTAATCTGATGCTTGACCTGCAGGAAGAGAGAAAGCTGACGTATATTTTTATCACACATGATTTGTCTGTTGTTAAATACTTTTCTGATGACATCATGGTCATGTATTTGGGGCAGGTGGTGGAGAAAGCGCCTTCGGATCTGCTGTTTGCCAATCCAGGGCATCCTTATACCAAAGCACTTTTGTCGGCGATTCCGGTACCGGATGTTCATGCACCGCGGGAACGGATCTTGTTGAAGGGAGAGATCACTTCACCGATCAATCCGAAACCCGGATGCCGATTTGCGGCCAGATGCCCGCATGCTGTTGAGGCATGTACGAAAGAACAAAAACTTGCCAAAGTTAATGAGGATCATTATGTTGCCTGCCACAGAGCAGAGGAACTGATGGATAAATAAAAGGAGGAAAACAACATGAAAAGAAAGAAATTGACGGCGCTGCTGCTGGCAGCAACAATGACTGTGAGTCTGGTATTGACAGGCTGCGGCGGAAACAATGGAACAGTCAAAGAAGAAAACACGCAGCCTGCTGCAGAAGAGAGCAGCAGTGAATCGGCAGAAGGCACAGATGAGGGGGAGGCTGCACAGGAGAGCGGAACATATACCGGAAAAGATACACTGGTGATTGCAGAATCAGGTGACTGCGGGACCCTGGCGCCAACAGGAGCAACAGTTGACTGCAGGTCAGATATCAATACGCAGCTTTATGAGAGTCTCTTCCGTTTTGGATACAATATGGAGATGGTGCCGAAGCTGGCAACAGACTGGGAGTGGGTTGACAATACACATTGTACCTTCCATTTACGCGAAGGGGTTAAATATCATGACGGACGTGATTTTACAGCGGCGGATGTACTTTTCACACTCAAACTTAACTGCGAAGACGCCAACACCTCGGGTGTAGTTACTTATCTGGATTATGATAATTGTGTCATAGAAGATGATTATACGATCACGCTGGCATTTACAGAGCAGAATGCTTTTAATTTGACGAAACTGAGCGCCATGAATATCGTGAACGAAGAGGCCTATAACGAGAGCGGTGACAATATGGCAACACATCCTGTAGGGACAGGTCCGTATAAGTTTGAGAGCAGTGTACCAGGTATGAGTTATACGTTGACGGCATTTGACGATTACTGGGACGGGGCACCGGAATATATCAAGACAGTTACTTTTACCGTTATAGCGGAAGGATCTCAGAGGACCAATGCGCTTCAATCCGGTGAAATAGACATCAATAAGGCATTGCAGTCCAGTGATTTTGCATATCTTGACGGACTGGATGAATATACGGCAGTCAGCAAGGCAGGAACCAATACCCAGTGTCTCTTCTTTAATATGACGGAGAATTCTCCTTTTGCCTCAAAGGAATTGCGTCAGGCAGTGGCCTATGCAGTGAACAATGAAGAGATGAACAAGACGGCATATGATGGTTTGAGCGTACCGGCTACCGGTCCCTGGTCACCGGGTATGATGGATTATGATGCCGGCTGGACAAATCCGATGTACGGACAGGATAAAGTGAAAGCAAAAGAGCTGGTGGATTCAGTGGGAGCGCCTTCTGAGCCGATTACGATCCTGTATAATGGAGACGCACAGAACGAAATCATGGCGCAGATCTTACAGGCAAATCTGACGGAGATCGGCATCGCGGCGGAAATCAGCAGTGTGGATGCAGGTGTATTCTGGAGCGCCATGGGTGATCCGACAGGATGGGATATCGGCATCATGGGATGTTCTGCACCGAGTGGTTATGGACTGGACAGTATGACGGCTTTTCTGACAGGGTTGAATTTCCAGGGATGGTCAGGTGCGGAATATGACAGGATGGCAGAACTTTGTGTGATGGCTTCTGTAGCGGATTCTGACGAAAAACGCCTGGAATATACAAAAGAGTTGTGGGACCTGATCGAGGAAGAAGTACCGTTGTATGGCGTAGTGGCGCTGTCCTTTATGATGGCGCATGACAGTACTCTCGAACTGGACATATATGACCAGTTTACCGTTTATGTGAAGGATCTCAAATTTAACAACTAGAAAGGGAAATCTGTATGCTGAATTATACCCGTATTTCTAAATATTATAGTGGGGTGGACGGCGTAAAGCTGGCAGTCGATCTGTACCTGCCGCAGACAGATAAAAAAGTGCCGGCGGTAATGTATGCAGGACGGAATCATCGTCGTGATCGTTTTGAAGAAATGAAAAGTATATTAAACAGACTGCTGGAAGAGAAATATGCGCTGGTTCTGCCGGATCTTCGGGGTATAGGGGCATCTTACGGCAGATCTGACGGGTTTCATAGCCGTTTGGAGGCGCAGGATATGAAAACGCTGATGGAGACTATGGCTATGGAAGACTGGTCAGATGGCAGCTTCGGCATGCTGGGCGGATCTAATTTTGGTTTTATTCAGGATCTGACGGCTGCCGAGCGGCCGCGGCCGCTTAAAGCGGTAATCCCCTGTGACTGTCATCCTGATTTTTATTATCAGGATTATCCGAATGGAGCTTCCCGGCATATAGACTTTCTTCCGGGAATGGGAGAAGAGCCGCCGGCCACCCCTGTAGATGAGGACAAAGATGGAAGAATGCTGGCACAGGCGGCAAAAGAGCACGAGACAAATCTGGGATTTTTGGGTCAGTATTTTGCCAATATGCACCGTGACACCATCAATCCTAAATTAGGTTATGCGCCCCAGAGGGAAATATCAATCTGGGAACGAATGGACAGTATCCAGTACAGCGGCATTAAGTATTATAAAAACGGAGCATGGTATGATCCGGGAGCGACAGGGGCCATATTTGCCCATAAAATATTTGATGGGAAGCTGTTGATAGGACCATGGAGGCATTGTGAGATTTACAGGTGCAACAAAACCGAGGAAGAACAGCTGGCCTTGAGCGGTACAGTAATGGACCGGCCCAATGGAGCATTTGACTGGGAAGAAGAATACGTTCGCTTTTTCGATCACGTGTTGAAAAATGTGGAGAATGGATGTCTGACAGAACCGCCGATCAGATATTATACAAGAGGGGAAAAGGCTGGAACGGAATGGAAGTATGCGGCAGATTTCCCGCTGGACAGCCAGCGGATATCCTCCCTGTACCTGGATGCAGTTCCCAGCGGGACAATAGAAAGCTGTCATGACGGCAGCTTGAGTGAAGAAAAACCGGGCAGTACCGGTGTAATCCGGTATAAAACGGACAGGAGTATTCATCTGTACGGACAGGCGGGAACGCTGGATCGCTATATAGAAGGAAGATTTGCGGGGGAGTCCGGAAAATGCCTGACTTTTACAACGGAAGTCCTGGAGAAGCCGGTGGAGATTACCGGTATACCTACACTGGAGCTGGAGGTGACATCAGATCATAAGGATGGACTGTTTCTCGCGGTTTTGGAGGAAGTACGTTCGGATGAGAGTACCTGCTTTTTGACTGAAGGTATGATAAGGGCATCCCATGCGAAGCTGGGATACCACAAGGCGTACCGATCTATGGGCCTTCCTTACCATCCGGGCCTTTCTTCTGATCTGGAGGTATTACATACGGAAAAGCCGCTGCATCTGGATTTTATAATGGAGGCCATGTCGCAGTTGATACAGGCGGGCAGCAGGCTGCGGCTGAGTGTATTTTGTGCAGAACAATCCTATCAACAGCCGGAAGCAGTAGGAGAAGAGGATCCGGTCATCGGCCTGCATATCGGACGATCGGTGCTGAAACTTCCGGTCATTGCACCGGATGTGACGGAATTTACAGGGGAAATGGCCATAGGAAAAGAAAGGGGGACGGGAACGGTATGGGTATTTAAACGTGCCGTTTATGTCCGGCTGCATGATAAGTGGTATCAGTACCCGTGTGTGCAGGTATATCCTTTGGATCAGCGTACAGTACTCTATAAAACAGCACAGTTTGATGTGGTAAAAAAGAGCAGTGGGCAAAATGTGACAGTGCAGGCAGAGGGCGCAGTGGCTTTTAATCTTACAGGCAGCATACCGGAACGGAAAGAATTCATGATAAGCAGACCGTGGCTGCACCCTTACAATCCGCAGCATAAGCAACCCTCCAGATATGAAGTTACCTTTGCTGATCAATGGGTGGCTACAGTGCCGGTCGAACGCTGTCAGGAAGGATTTCCGGATATCGGTCCCTACAGGACGATGGATCTGCTGTTGAATCTGAAACTTCCGTCAGCGGGAAAGGCGCCTTATCCCTGCATCGTGGGTATTCACGGACACGGTGGGGATTATGACTGCTTTGAGCGTATCGGAGATGAGCTGTTGGATGCAGGATTCGCATTGGCTTCCATAGATTATCGTGCAACACCGCCTAACCGCTGGCCCACACTTTTATTTGATGCCAAAGGCGCAATCCGTTTCCTGAAAGCGCATGCTATGAAATATGGGCTGGATGCGAATCGGTTTGGGGTGATCGGGGGATCATGCGGAGGACATTTGTCAGCTTATATTGCGGCCACGAACGGTGATGCGGCTACAGAAGGAGACATCGGAGGTAATACAGAATATGACAGTCATATCAGTGCGGCCGCCATTTATTATCCGTGGACGGATGCCTTGAAGTTTGGAGAAGACAGTTATGACCTGTATCCGGGCCAGATGAATAAAGTCATGAATTCTGACGGAGAATTTGCGCCTCCCGGATATATGATTGATTTCGGCGGGCGGGGAAAAGGGCTTGCAGAGTTGAAAAATCATCTGGGAGACCCCGCTTATCAGGAAATCATCGAAAGAGCATATGAAGTGAGTCCGGTGACGCAGGTGACAGGCCAGAGTGCACCTTCCGTTATTGTACATGGGATCTTTGAGTGTGGGATTCAGATTCCCATGCAGCAGAGTGTGAGGTTCTTCAGAGCATTGACCGGGAAACATGTAAAGGCGTTGCTATTATGTAATAATGAAGGCTTGTACGGGGATGATCCGGAGGTACAGGCAGCGGTGGTGGATTTTCTCAAACGAAGAATATAGTATAACGAAAATCAGTATAGTTTTTCTTTTGCAGTGAGTGACTCTGCGATATAATAGAATAGAAAGCTGGTTTTGCAGTTTGGATTATGTATGGAGAGAATTTACATGGAGAACCGTTTAGAGCAGGCAAACAGTCAGATCTTGTCACAAAAGATGATACAGGCAGTCAATATTCTGCAGATGGGAACACAGGAGTTGGCGGCGTTTATTCAGGATTTTTCCATGGAAAATCCGGTAGTGGATGTGGAGATACAGGAAGAAGAGGCAAGAGAGGATGAACATCTTAAGAAGATAGAGTGGCTGGCGGAACTGGATGAACAGAACAGGGAGTATTACAGTACGGAGCGCAGGGAATCTGAGGGATGGGAGTTTGATCGTGTCTCACAAAACGAAAACAGCAGCCTCAAAGAAACACTTATGATGCAGCTGATTGGATGCGGTCATTCTGTTTTGGAAATGGAGGTGTTTTCCTACATAGCTGACTGTCTGGATTCCAGAGGATATTTCGTTTTTCCGGTGGAGGATCTTATGGAACGTATGTCCATTTCCAGAGAGAGGGCCGGGAAATGTCTTGCAATTATGAAAAATCTTGAGCCGGCAGGAGTGTGTGCCGGTTCATTGCAGGAATGTCTGCGCATACAGCTGGAGCGAAAAGAATATGAGAGCAGGGTGGAGCAGGAAATTGTAGAGAAACACCTGGAGCAGTTGGGAAAGAGGCAGTTGTCGGCGATTGCCAGACAGATGAAGATTCCGCTGGAAAAAGTGAGGCTTGCGGCAGAAAGAATCAAGAGTTTAAATCCGAAGCCGGCGCAGGGATTTGGGAATGACAGAATTTCCAGGTATGTAAGTCCGGATGTGACAGTGGTGAAATTTGAAAACTATTTTCAGATATTGACGAATGACTATGCCTATTCTTCTTTTCATATCAATATCGGATATCTTAGGATGATGCAGACGGAAGAGGACCAGGAAGTTCGGGCATATCTTTCGAAACAGATTAAAAAAGCACAGGAAATGCAGGAGTACATCGGTAAACGGAAAGCTACATTGATTTCACTGACGAAATGTATTGTTGATTTTCAAAAAGATTTTTTTATCCATGGCGGCAGCAATATCAAGCCGTTTTCGATGACGGAGGCGGCGCAGATGCTTCGGATGAATGTTTCTACTGTGAGCCGTGCCGTCAATGACAAATATCTGCAGTGCTGCTGGGGACTTTATCCGCTGGCATACTTTTTCCCGAAAGGGACCGGTGTCGGACAGGAAACAAAGATCAGCACGGAACAGATAAAACAGAAAATAAGACTTCTTCTGGAAGCAGAAGACAAAGAACAGCCTTACAGTGATCAGAAGTTATCAGAAATCTTAAAGCAGGAGGGAATTTTAATTTCCAGACGTACCGTTGCCAAATACAGAGAGGCGATGCTTATACCGGATTGCAGAGGGCGTAGAGTGTAAAGCGGACATAAGAATGCGTCGTGTGAAAAAGAGGGTGCAGCACAAAAGTATTGAAAATCTTTGTGCAACACCCTCTCTTTATAAAAAACAGATTAGTGCCTTTCTTGACCTATAGCGTTACTAAAACTGTACTGTCACAAGGCGTCAATACCGTATCTTTTCCGTCAATAACCATAGAAGCGCCGTTTGAGGAAACTGCCTGTACATTAATGAGGCGCACCGTATAAGGCTTGCCGCCAGTATTTTCGGCTTTGATCGTGATTGTCTTGCCGGTCTTCACAACACTGATCTGCAGATCTGCCTGCTGCTTCATATCATACACCACCGTAGAGCACTCCTGCCCGTCCGTCAGGGCGTAGACACGCAGTTCCACACCGTCAGCATAGTCATAATCCGGCCTGTCATTGCAGGCTCCCATAGCGATGATGGAATTTTCCCGTACCATCAGCGGCAGGTGCAGATAATCGAAGGTCTTTTCTTCCCAGATGCCGCCGTCTGTCACTTCTCCGGTGAAGAAGTCTGTCCAGGTGCCTTTTGGCAGATAGAAGGATCCGATGCTCTGGTCATTGAAGATCGGCGCCACCAGCAGGTTGTCGCCCAGCATATACTGTTTGTCCAGATACCAGCAGTTGCGGTCTTCCGTATATTCCAGAACCATACTGCGCATGGTCGGCACGCCGGAACGGGAGGTATCAATAGAAGTCTTGTACAGGTAAGGCATGAGGGAGGCTTTCAGTCTGGTAAAAGCTCTCACCACATCCACTGCCTCTTCGTCATAGAGCCACGGCACGCGGTAGGACTGGCTGCCGTGCAGGCGGCTGTGGGAGGACAGCAGGCCGAAAGCCACCCAGCGCTTATAGACATCCGCCGTGGAGGTGTGCTCGAAGCCGCCGATGTCGTGCGCCCAGAAGCCAAAGCCGGACATCAGGAGCGACAGGCCGCCGCGCAGGCTTTCTTCCATGGATACATAGTCCGACCAGCAGTCGCCGCCCCAGTGTACGGGGAATTTCTGGCCGCCCACGGTGGCGGAGCGGGCGAACAGCACGGCTTCGCCTTTGCCGCGTTTGCGCTCCAGCAGGTCATAGACTGTCTTGTTATACAGATACGTATAGAAGTTGTGCATCTTTTCCGGGTCGGAGCCGTCGTGGTAGACGCAGTTAACGGGAATCCGCTCGCCGAAGTCGGTCTTGAAGCAGTCTACGCCCATATCGAGCAGCGCTTCCAGCTTATCCTGATACCATTTACATGCCGCCGGGTTGGTGAAGTCCACCAGCGCCATGCCCGGCTGCCACATATCCCACTGCCACACGTCGCCGTTTGGCCTTTTCACGAAGTACCCTTTTTCTGCGCCCTCGGCAAAAAGTACAGACTCCTGACCGATGTAGGGATTGATCCAAACACAGATGTTCAGGCCCTTTGCTTTGATCCTGGACAACATGCCTGCGGGATCGGGGAATACTTCTTCATCCCATACGAAATCGGACCAGTGGAAGCCCTTCATCCAGAAGCAGTCGAAATGGAAGGTGCGCAGCGGAATGCCGCGGTCCAGCATACCGTCGATAAAACTCATCACCGTCTCTTCATCATAGTTGGTGGTGAAGGAGGTGGACAGCCACAGGCCGAAGGTCCAGGGGGCCGGGAGAGCAGGCTTGCCGGAAAGATCTGTGTAACGCATGAGCACGTCCTTCATGGTGGGGCCGTTGAAGAAGAAGTAATCCAGACTGCCGCCTTTTACACAGAAGGAAGTTTTCGTCACGTTCTCGGTGCCAAACTCCATGGACACACGCTCCGGATGGTTGACAAGTACGCCATATCCCTTATTGGAAAGGAAGAAGGGGATGTTCTTGTATGCCTGTTCCGTGCTGGTGCCGCCGTCCTCGTTATAGATTTCCACGCTCTGTCCGTTTTTGACAAAAGGGGTGAAGCGTTCGCCGGTGCCGTAGAGCAGTTCGCCCACGCCGATGCCCAGCTGTTCCCGCATATAGGTGTTTTCCAGATCCCCGTCAACTTCGTAGAAATCGCCCTTATAGGCGGTTTTCATCAACGCCAGATCCCGGCCGCGGCTTTCGGTCAGCACACGGTCCCCGCTTTTGTAGGTCATGGACCAGGGGTTTTTCGTGATGACAAGCGACAGGGTGCCGCTGGTGATCACAATCGTATCTTCCGTGTCTTCTACCTGCAGTTTCTGCGGTGTATCCAGGTTCAGATCGAAGGAAGGCGTGCGCTTCAGGTGCCCCATATGGTGGTCGGCCTGTATGCGCAGAACATCCGGCATGGGGGAGGAGATGCGGATGTTGAGATTGATGCCGCCCAGCGTATCTCCGCGATGTGTGATCGGGTGGGTGGGTGCGCATAAGGTCACTTCCATATCGGTCACCTTCGTATAGTAGACCTCATGCGGTGAGAAACAGGCTGTCCCCTCTTTGAACAGCCAGCAGCCGTTGTTGAATTTCATGATGATATCCTCGCTTTCCGTATTAAGATTCTATTT
>ERZ808051.117-NODE-117-length-105197-cov-9.958581_pt1 | contig 105197 bp, 100 predicted proteins | sample MGYA00380199_ERZ808051 | MGnify/ENA primary metagenome ERZ808051 (study PRJEB31490, sample SAMN06133391) | mouse gut metagenome | isolation source: J11 | host: mice | place: China: Chengdu | collected 2015-05 ... | reverse complement strand
AAAAAGTATCTGCTCCGACTGTATAAGGCACTTCACCCAGAGGACGGTAATGTAACAGAAGAAGATATAAAAGATGTAACTATCAAGCACATACTGGTAGATGCAGACTATAATGACCTTGGATTTTCGGTTGACGGCAGACTTGTCATTTTGATTGAAAGTCAGTCAACATGGACATTGAATATTGTAATACGTGCACTGATGTATCTGATACAAACATATCACGATTTCTTCAAGCGTACCAAGCAAAATTTATATGGTTCTAAAAAAGTAAATATGCCAAAACCTGAACTGTATGTGATATTTACGGGTGAAAAAACGAAAAATCCGCCCGACACCATTTCGCTTTCAAAAGACTTTTTTGACGGTGAAAAGATAGCGGTAGACGCAGAAATCAAGGTACTTTATCAAGAGGACGAGGACAACATAATCGGACAGTATATTATTTTCTGTAAAGTGTATAATGAACAGAGAAAGAAATATGGGCAAACAAAGAAGGCTGTAACGGAAACAATCCGCATTTGTAAAAATCGAAACGTGTTAAAAGAATATCTCGAGAGTAAAGAACAGGAGGTTGTAGACATTATGATGACATTGTTTGATGATGAGCAGGTTTTGGAAGCATATGCAGAAGATATTAAAAATAGTGAAGCAAGAGAAAATGCAAGGATAATGTTAAAAAATGGAAGAATTACAGTAGAAGAAATACCAAGTTTTTTTCCTAAATTAACATTAGAAGATGCGAAAGAACTTGAAGCCGAAGTTATGCAGTTGGCGTAATCACTCGTATCAATCAAAATCAAATATAGTAACAGCGTTAGAGCATATAGGAATTGAAATCTATATGCTCTATTTTTTGCCATTAACAGGGAACAATGGGCGACAACATTCAGACCAACACCACAGGGCGATTAGCGCCCTGCTAGAGCGTGTTTGAAAAATGCTCTAGCAAAAAAGATTAATAAATCAACCTATATACACTGCAGGGACACGTGCCGGTGCAGACGATGAGGGAAGTCGTCAGCGCAATGACATACTAATCCAGGGCTTTCTCGAGCGCCTCGATCACGATCCTGAGCGCTTTCAGGCGCGCGTACCGCTTGTCATTGGATTCCAGTATATGCCAGGGCGCGTACGATGTGTTCGTCTTCTGCAGCATCTCGTTCACCGCGCCCTCGTACAAATCCCACTTCTCGCGGTTGCGCCAGTCCTCCTCGGTGATCTTCCACTGCTTTGCAGGCGTGTTCTGACGCTCGTTGAAGCGCGCCAGCTGTGTGTCCTTGTCGATCTGCACCCAGAATTTGATGATGACCGCCCCCCAGTCGGCGAGCTCCCGCTCAAACTCATTGATCTCATTGTACGCCCGCTGCCAGTCATTCTCCCTGCAGAAACCCTCCAGGCGCTCCACCATGACCCTGCCATACCAGGTTCTGTCAAAGACTGCGATATGCCCGGTCTTTGGCAGGCGGTTCCAGAAGCGCCACAGATAATGTCTCGCCTTCTCGTGCGGCTCGGGGCTTGCAATCGGGTGCACCTCGAACCCCCTCGGGTCGAGCGCCTCCGTGATCCGCTTGATATTGCCGCCCTTTCCCGCCGCATCCCAGCCTTCGTATGCGATGATGACAGGCACTTTTTTGCGGTACAGCTTGTTGTGGAGATGTCCCAGCTTCTCCTGGAGCCGGTCCAGCTCCACCCGGTACTCCTCCTGTGTGACAGCCCTGTCGAGATCGATCTCGTCGAGTTTCGGCATCTTTTCCAGCGGAAATACATTCTGCAGCAGGGGCACCGCCATCGCACTGTTCCCGAGCGCGGTGTCGATCCCGCCAACCAGCGTCTCCAGCACCTGGAGCTGCGCCCATTTCCTGCTCTTCGCATCGATGATGTACCACGGATCCGCAGGCGCGTTGGTGTCGTTCAGATAGCGGTCAAACACGGCGAGGCACTTGTCATAGTGGCTGTTCTGCCAGCTGTCCTTCTCCCCCACGCGCCAGCTCGTATCCTTGTCGGATCTCAGCGCGTCGATCCTCTTTTTCTGCTCCTTGCGGCTGATCTGGAAAAAGAACTTCATCACAAGATAACCGTTGTCGGTCAGCTGGCGCTCAAACCGCCTGACACTCTCGATCTTTTTCTTGTAGTCCTTTTCGTTCAGTGTGCCGTCAAGACACGCCCCGGTCACTTCGTCCATCCAGCCGGAATCCAGAAACATGAACTTCCCTGCCTCCGGGATCTTGACAAAATATCGGTAGAGAAAGGGCTTTCTTTGCTCCTCCTGCGTCGGCACATCCATCGCCGCGACCTTGAAAAAGCGCGGATCGATATTGCGGATCACCTTGCCCAGCACGCTCCCCTTCCCCGCTGTCCCCCAGCCCTCAAACAGCACCAGCACCGGCAGACTGCGCTCCTTGATCATCATCTGCTGGCAGAAAAGCTTCTCGTTTGCCGCCTTCAGCCGCTCCTCGAGTTCCTCTTTTTCCGGTCTGTGTGGTTTGTTCCAATTTTCCAGCATACGCTGTCCTCCTTCCAATTTCTAGTTCACCAGCAGCAGATAGATCATCGTGAGCCCCAGTCCCATGCAGAACATAAACAGCCCAAACGACAGACTGCGCTCGATGATGCGGAGATTCTCAAAGAGATCCGTCCCCTTCATCGCAAGCTTATGCTCATAGTTTTTCGGCTCGTACCCCTCTTTTTGCATAATGACATAATACAGCAGCCGCACGCGCTCCATACCGGACCCGATGCGGTGCGTCACGCGGTTTCCCTCCGGCAGTTCATACGGCAGCGGCCTGTCTCTGTAGAGCGTCTTTCGCAGCAGGACGACCGCCGTATCCACAATGCTGTCCAAAATCCTTGAAATAATCCCCAAAACAAACGGCACCGCTGTGTAGAACACTGCCCTGTACACATATTTCTCCATGTCGATCCACGCCGGGAAGATATCATGGTAGCCCTCCGCCTTCCTCCCGGACGATATCCCCCTTAACATCAGCAGCCGCACCACGATAAAGTACACCGCAGCGCCCACCGCGATGGAGATCAGCGCGCCTGCTATATTCTTGAGTGAATAGTAACGGATATTTCCAAGCTGATCCTCCAGCAGATCGCTCAGTCCGAACTGCACAAGCCCGTATTTGGCAACCGGTCCTGCCACCAGATCCGGCAGCACTCCGATAAAGGGGATCGGCAGCGCGCAGACTCCGATCGCCAGTTTGCTCCCCGGCGCGGCATATTCTTTCTTTGCCTCATACGCCTCCTGCACTTTCTTATCACTGTTCTTTTCAACAAAAAGAACGACAAAAAGTTTGGTCATATAGGCGACCGTCAATCCGCCCGAAAACAGAAATAATACTTCAACCACCCTCATCATGGCAGATGTCGCCGCAAACACAGACTGAATGGATCCTCTCTCCGCAAGCGCCAGCAGCGCACCGTACTCAGCGATACTCTCATGCAGGAGCGTCTTGCTCACATACCCGTTCAGAAACGGGATCCCGCCGACACCTGCCGCCGCCAGCACAAATGTCGCAAGCAGGAACGGTTTCCTGCGCCCGAAACCGCGCACCTGGTTCAGCTCGTAGCTTCCCACCTGCGCAAAGATCACGCCCGCCGCCATAAAGAGTACAAGCTTCACCAGCGAATGGTTCAGCATATGGAGGAGCGTGCCGTTGACCGCCATGCCAAACGCCTTCGCGATCTCTGCGGCAGCTTCACCCTCAACGGCCCACGTCCCTGTCTGCGCCGCGCCTGCCGCCATCAACAGATACTCCGCAAGCAGCGACTGCATACCCACACCCGTCAATATGAAGCCGATCTGTGACATGGACGAGTACGCAAGCGTCGTCTTCAGATTGCCGCTCATCACCCCGCGGAGCCCGCCGAGCACCATCGTCACGATGCCGGTCATCAGGATAAACGCGCCCCAGCTGCCCTGCATCGGCAGCACGTCGAGCGTCACCAGCAGAATGCCGAAGATGCCCGTCTTGCTCAGGATCGCTGACAGGAGTGCCGTCGCGGGCGCGGGCGCCTCCGTGTAGGACAGCGGCAGCCACACATGCACCGGAAAAGCGCCCGCCTTCGCGCCGAATCCCACAAACATACAGCCTGCTGCCACGTACAGCCATGTCCTATCGGTTTTGCTGCCGCTGGTCATCATGACCACAGCACATTCGTACATCCTGTCAAACGAGATCGTTCCAAGCCAGCCGTGCACGATGAAGATCCCCATCAGGATCGCCATGCCGCCGGCGACAGCGATGCCAAGATACGTTCCTGCCGCGTACAGCGCCTCCCGCGTCTGCCTGTGCGACACCCACACAAACGACGTAAAGGACATGATCTCAAAGAAAAAGAACAGCGTGAACAGATCCGCCGCGTAAAAAATGCCCATCGTCGCGCCGAGCGTCATCAAATTGAACATATCGTATTTGATGACATTCGTGTCATTTTTCATATAGTCATACGAGAACAGCGCCGTCACGAACCACGCAAACGCCGTCAGCACGCCAAAGATCCCCCGAAATCCCGAGTACATGAAATGCAATCCAAGCCCGCCCACGCCGGGAACCTCAAAGACGCCGACCGATATCCCCCGAAGGTCACAGACCATCAGATTCAGCGCAGCCGCAAGCTCCACCGCGCTGGCGAGAATCATGATCAGTGCGCAGACTTTCTTCCTGTCCTTTGCCCTCACACGCGAGACAAACCACACAAGGGCACACATCACAAAAGGAAAAAGCGTCATCCAAAAGCCATCCCTCATGATCCAATCTCCCCCTTCCTATATCATTCCGCCGGCTACGGACGAAAAGAACGCCACAAACGGCGCACTGTACACACCGATCACCACCATCAGCACCACGAACAGCGACAGCGGCAGGAGCATGCGCCAGTCCGGATCGCAGATCTCGCCGTGCAGCTTCCCGTAGTCAAAATCATTCCCCGGAAAATATGCCCTGATCACGATACTCAGCATGTAGATCGCTGTCAGGAGCGCGGAGACCAGCAGACCGCCCACACCGACAACCGCCAGTACGTTATCGCTCGCAAACGCCGCCTTGGCAAGGTGCCACTTCGACACAAAGCCGCACAGCCCCGGCACGCCCATCAGCGCGAGCGCAGAGACCGTAAAGATCGCAAAAATCTTCGGCATTTTTTTCGCCATGCCGTCGATCTGGTGCACATAGTCTGCATGCGCCTGCGTGATCATCGCTCCGGCACAGAAGAAGGAGCAGATCTTCATCACACCGTGGAACACCATGTGGCACAGCGCCCCCGCCAGCCCGAGCGGTGTCATGATCAGGACGCCAAACAATATATACGACAGGTTGGAGATCGTCGAGAACGCAAGCCTTCGCTTGATGTGTGTCTCCCGCACCGCCATGCTGCACCCGTAGACGATCGTAAAAATGACGATGCCGAGCAGCAGATACTGCGCCCATGTCCCCCGCAGAAAGTCGGTCCCGAAACTGTAGTACGTCAGGCGGATGATCGCAAACGCACCGGACTTCACGACCGCGACCGCATGCAGCAGCGCCGTGACCGGAGTCGGCGCCACTCCCGCCTGCGGGAGCCAGGAGTTGAACGGACAGACCGCCGCCTTGACGCCGAATCCCATAAATGCCAGCACATAGATGAACAGCATCAGATCCTTCTTGTCCCCGACCTGGGAAAGGTTCAGCACACCGCCGTACAGAAAGGCGAGGCTGTCGCCGTACACCACCAGAAAGATCAGACCGATAAAGGAAAATGCCGCACCGCCAAGCGAGTAGTAGAAATACTTCCGGCTCGCAAGCACCGCCTCCTTCGTGAGCGTATGCATCACGAGCGGAACCGTGACGAGCGTCAGCAGCTCATAAAAGCAGTACATCGTCAGCATGTTGCCCGACATCGCGATGCCGAGCGTCACCCCGTACGTCGCCGTATAAAACAGATAGAAGATATTCTCGTGGACGCGCCCGTTGTGCTCGTGTTCCATGTAAGGGAATGAATAGAGCACCGCAAGCGGCCAGAGCGTGGAGACAAGTCCCGCAAAGACAATGCCCAAACCGTCCAGTTTCAGTGAAAAGTCGAGCTTTGCGCCGGCAAAATTGATCACCCGGATCAACTCCGTCGGCCCCTGCCACAACAGCACATACGTCAGCAGTGTGTTGAGCAGCACGTACGCAAAAATATAGCGCTGCTTCTGTCCCTTGTCCCTGAATCTCAAAAACTGCAGCAGCACACCGCCCGCAAAAGGGAGCAGTATCACCGTAAGCATCAGGTCAAAAATCATGATAATCTACTCCTTTCCTCAAAATAAACCGACAGTGATGCCATCCTGGATCAGCCGGATCAAGGGCGTGGGAAACAGCCCGAGCGCGAGCGTGATGGCAGCCAGTGTCACGACCGCCGCGAGCATCAGCGCCCCCGGCTCCCTGTAGTCGCTCCGCACTGCTTCATGATCCGGCTCCATCAGGAAACCGCGGATGCCAAGGGGCAGCAGATACCCAGCCGTCAGGAGCGCAGAGACCAGCAGCGCCGCAGGTCCAACCCATGAAAGCCCCGTCAACCCGCTCTCCAGACATCCCGTCGCCAGATACCACTTGCTGATGACACCGCTCGTCGGCGGAATGCCAATCAGCCCCAGCGAGACGACCGTGTACGACCAGAAGAGGATCGGCATCTTCCTGCCAAGCCCCATAAAGTCATTGACCTTTGTCCTGCCGGTCTTGAAGATCAGCGCGCCTGCCGTCAGGAACAGACCACTCTTGATGACCGCGTGGAACACCACGTGCAGCAGGCTGCCCACAAACGCCGTCGCATTCAGCATGGCGAGCCCCAGCAATATATACGAGAGGTTTGACACCGTCGAGTACGCAAGCCGCTTTTTCAGCACCTTTTCCTTGAAGGCAAGCGAGGATCCCATCAGGAGCGTCACCACCGCGAGGACCGCCCACGCCGTCTGCACCCACGTCCCCCGCAGGAAATCCGCGCCGACGCAGTAGTACACTGTCCTGATGATCGCGAGGACACCGCCCTTCACGATGATGCCCGACAGAAACGCCGATGCCGGCGCCGGCGCCACAGGATGCGCAGTCGGCAGCCATGCATGGAGCGGAAAGCACCCCGCTTTCACGCCGAACCCGACGATCATCAGAAACACCGCAGTCAGACACATCCCCATGTTTCCTGACGCGGCAACGGCTGCCATGTCAAAGGAACCGCCCGGCACAAAACCGGCTGCACCGGCATCATACTGGTACAGAAAATACAGCCCAAAGAGCGCCATGTACGCGCCGCAGAACGAGTAAAACAGATATTTGAGTCCCGCCATGACCGCCTCCCTTGAGCCGGAGTGGATCACAAGCGGCATGGACGCGAGTGTCATAAACTCATAAAACAGGTACAGCGTGACGAGATTCCCGGAAAAGCACAGCCCCATCAGCACGCCAAACGTGACCAGATAGAAACCGTAATACCGCTTTTCATGCTGCTCGTGCGACATGTAGGCAAAAGAAAAAAATCCCGCCAGCACAAACACCAGGACCACGATGCCGGCAAAAAGCCTTCCGAGGGCATCGATCTGAAAATACACCGGTATCTCATCCACCAGACGAAACAGCACCAGCCGGTTCCCGGCGGCACCGCTGATCACGCACACTGCCAGAAGCGCGCTCACGACAAACGACACGCCTGTCACTTTCAGGAGACGTTTCCTGTCCGCAAATGCACTGTCCGGCAGAAAGAGCAGGATGCCTCCCGCGATGATGGGCAGGACGACTGAAAGTAAAATCATATAATCCATCTGCAAATCCTCCATTCCCATATTATCCAAACATCGCCAGACCGCTTGTGATCCAATCCACGATCGGCTGTGAACAGCAGCCCAGTATCATGTTCAGTATCACCATGCACAGCAGCGTGACATTGTACAGCGGGTGCTCCCTCAGGCCGACCATTGCCGCCTCGCCGGCCTGCGTCTTCTTAGTCCGCTTGCTCGCCGGCGTGTACAGTCGGATCACCGTCTTCATAAAATAAATCGCGTTGAGCACCGTGCTGATCGCCAGACAGATCAGCGTCGGAAGCATCTTTGCCAGGCTGTTCTGCACTGCCGCCTCCGCAAACTGCACCTTGCTGATAAAACCCGAAAACAGCGGAATGCCCACCATGGAGCACGCACCGATCACGAACGCGACGCCCGCCGCCGGATTGCGGTAGCCGCTGCCCGTCAGATCCTCGAACTTCTTGCTGCCCCCCGACGCATCCGTGAGTCCCACGCCCGCGATGAACAGGAGCGACTTCGTGGAGGCATGCGACAAGATGTGGAAGATACTCGCCACGATCCCGATCGTCGTGCCAAGCCCGAGTCCCATGTAGATATAGCCGATCTGCGCCACGGAGGAAAAGGCGATCATGCGGCGGATATCGTTCTCCAGGATCGCGTTGACCGAGCCCATGATCATGCCCAGGAGCCCAAACACAAACAGGATGTTGACGATCTTCGAGTCCACGATGATCTCAAAGCCCACCACGCGGAAAAAGATCTTGATCAGCAGGAAGATATATCCCTTTGACACCAGGCTAGACAGGATCGCCGCACTCGACACCGTCGAGTAGCCGTACGCGTCCGGCAGCCATGTGTGGAACGGATAGAGCGCGCTCTTGATGGCAAGACCGACCACCACCATGCCGATCGATGCGATCAGCGGAATGTTGTACGTCCCCTGCGCATAGACATAGGCGATGCTGTCCTTGATATTGCTCATCAGCAGGTGCCCCGTGATATCATACAAGATGCAGAGCCCCATCAGCAGCAGACCAGAACCCAGCGAAGCCATGATCATATAGCGCGTCGCCGCCTCGATCGTGCGCCCGCTCTGCGTGATCATGATCAGACCGCAGGCGCTGATCGTGTTGATCTCCACGAAAACGTACGCCGTGAAAAGGTCATTCGTGTAGATCAGCGCAAGCAGCGAACTCAGCAGCAGATTGACCATGATATAATAGAGGTTCGCCTTCGTGTCCTCGACCTCCGCGTCGATGTGCTCCTGTCCGCCCTTCAGCGAAAACAACATCACCAGACAGAAAAAAAGCGCCATGCCCGCCTCGAGGACGCCCGCCCTGATCTCATTTCCCCAGGGCGCCGGAAAATGTCCCATCATGAACGTATACGGCTCTCCGACACCGATCATATACACAAACAGCACTGCCGAGAGGACTGTGATCACCACGAGGATAAACGTATTCCACAGACGCGCCGTTTTCCTGCCCATGATGGACGTCAGCACACCCGATCCGAGCGACAGCAGAATGCTGAAAAAAGGAAAATTCTGTATAAAATCCATCACTGATCCTCCTTCTTCATCATGGTGGAGATCTCATCCATGTCCAGCGTGTGATACCGCCTGTACAGCCGGATCGTGAGCGAGAGCATCAGCGCCGTCACCGACACCGACACCACGATGCCCGTCAGCACAAGCCCGCTCGGCACCGGGTTGATGTACGCCTCCACACTCGTCACACCGTCCACCACGATCGGCGCCATCCTTCCCGCTATAAACCCCTTCTCCGCGAGAAACAGATACGTCGCCGTGTCCATGATATTCAGACCGATGATCTTCTTGATCAGATTTTTCTGCAAAAGCAGATTCGAGAACCCGATGCCAAACAAGATCATGGCAACCGCCTCCCCGTAATTTGCAAGCAAATTTCCGCCCATCTGCCAAAAACCCCCTTTTTCCTAAAATCCGCCCTTGCGGAACATTGCGTAAAATGCATACATCGTGCATGCGACCACCATGCCGACACATATGTTGAGCGGCAGGATCAGACCGGAACTCAGTATATCCCCCGGCGTGCCGAGCGGAATCCCCGTCTCGAGATGGTGCGCTCCGCAATAAAAAGAGTACGTCTTTGCAAGGCAGTAAAACAACAGCGCAGCAAAGCAGATCCACTTGTACGTCTTCTGTGTGAAGAAACGCTCGATCTTCTTAAAGCCGAAGGCATTGACGTACAGAATCAGCCCCGAGCCGATGATCGCACCGCCGGAAAAGCCGCCGCCCGGCGACAGATGCCCATTCAGGATGACATAGATCCCGTAGATGATGATCACCGGAACGAGAAAAAAAGCCACCTTCTGCAGAATGACATCATTTTTCGGCTCATAGAGGCGGTCGTTCTCCTCCTCCTCCTTTTTTTTCGAGCAGTTGTCCACGCGCAGCAGGATCAGCACCGTGCACGTGGCGATGAAGAGCACGTTCGACTCGCCGAGCGTGTCAAAAGCACGGTAGTCCAGTATCATGCCCGTGACAATGTTGACCGCCCCGGTGTCCTTCATCCCGTCCTCGATGTACTTCCTCGCAACCTCATTGTTGTCCGGGTTTGCCGGATTGCCGACAGGCGGCAGATAGGAGACCACATAGAGCAGGATCGCGATCAGCGTGAACACAAAGACGACGGAAATCACGCTGTAGATCTTCGAGAACGCCCGAAGCTTCCTGTTGTGCTCGATATCATATATGTTCCTCTTTAGCAGCGCCTCATCATGGATCCTCTGCCGCATCGAACTGACATCCTCCACAAAAGGCTCCTGAGGCTTCATCTCCACCTTGCCGATATAGGGATCCTTGTCCCCCCGATACCAGCGCTTTATCTTGAACGCATTGGTTTTGCGATACTCTTCTTCAGACAGCAGACGGCTCATTTCGCTTCCCCCTTTTTATCCATACCATTTTTGTGCGTGTGCTTATCCTCCTTGTCCTCATCGATCGCGACGATCGCATGGATCTTCTTGAGCGTGACAAAAAACAGGATGCTCGTGATCCCCGCACCCACAGCTGCCTCCGTGATGGCGAGATCCGGCGACTCGAGCAGGATCCATATGATCGACATGATCAAACTGTAGGACATGAAGATGATGATCGAGTTGAGCAGATTCCTCGAGAATGTCACCGAAATCGCACACACGATCAAAAAGATGAACAACACAACCTGAAATACTTCCATATGCAAACCTCCTATCCGATCCCGCTCACCGCTCACAGTCCGCGTCGTCCGCAGCCTGTGAGATTCCGCTCAGATCGCACTCCCTGCCGAGCTCCTCGTTGGTCGCCACCTCGAAGCGCGCCAGCATATGGGATGCCACAGGGGAGGCGAACGACAGGAACACGACCACAAGAACCATCTTGACCGATGTGAAGTTCAGTCCGCACAGAATGATCAGCCCCATCATGCTCAGCGCGATCCCGAGCGTATCTCCCATCGCCGCCGCGTGCATCCTGTTGAGCACAAAACCAAACTTGAACACGCCGTAAAGCTCTATCCCAAATACGACCAGCCCGCAGAGGATCAGCGCGATCCCCGCGATAAACCTAATCCACAGCAGTACTGTCATGGCTCTCCTCCTTCTTCTTTTTGCGCTCAGCGTACACGCCCATATACACCTTCGTCAGAAGTGTCACTGCCAGAAATGAGATCATGGCATAGATGATGCAGATGTCCACGAGATACCCCTCGTCCATCTTCACTGCGAGAATGGCGATGATGACCATCGTCATCGTTCCCATCATGTTGACCGCCACGATGCGGTCCGCGATCCGCGGCCCCTTGACCGCGCGGATCAGGCACATAAATACCATGACCGCCAGCACGATCGGAAAGATCGTCATGGCGATCCCAAAGGCTGTCTCCAGCGCCATATTTCCACTGTTCATACGCAACCTCCCTCCTGCGACTCGATCTTCTCCAGAAGCTTCACAAAGACGCTGGACTCGATCCCCTCCGCAAGCGTCCTGTCAAGGCAGTGCACGATAAACCGGTCCCCCTTCACCGCCACGGTGATCGTTCCGGGCGTGAGCGTGATCGAGTTTGCCAGCAGAAACCGCGATATGTCATTCTTGAAATGTGTCTCAAACTCGATCAGCACCGGCTCCACAACCCTGCCCGCAGTACAGGTCAGTTTCATTGTCTCAAAATTTGCCGTGATGATCTCCCTGATCAGATGATACAGATATTGCAACAGATAACCGCTTTTTTTCAGATATGCCAGTTCCCTCCTCGGGCTGAAATCCATGAATCTGCAGATAAACCAGTACAGTGCCGCGGAGATCACCAGTCCGAAGAGCACGATCTCTGTCGTGACGCGCCCGTTAAAGATGATCCACAGCAGAAAAAATATCACATACATCCCCAAACCTCCTTTTATTCTTCGATAGACTCCGCGAGGCTATCGGTAGATCACATATTTGTATATAGGATTCCCCATCGATGAGAATTTTTCCTCGTACTCGGTCATGATATTTCCCGCAAGCATTTTCCCGTCGTGGTGCAGATCCCTTGTCACCGCCTCTGTCTTCCACCCCGCAGGCGCAAGCTCCTCCAGCGCGAAGTCAAACAGATCCGCATTGTCCGTCTTGAACTCGATGCGCCCGTCCGGTGCCAGGATCTCATCGTACCGCGCTAGAAACTGCCGCGACGGGAGACGTCTCTTGGCATGCCTGTCCTTCGGCCAGGGATCTGAGAAGTTCAGGTAGATCCGCTCCACCTCGCCCCTGCCAAACACCTCGCAGATCTCCTCTGCCTCCATGCGGACCAGCCGCAGGTTGCAGAGCTCCTGCGCCTCCATCTTCTGCACCGCCCGCAGCAGCACCGTCGAGTATTTCTCGATCCCCACATAGTTGATCCGGGGATTTGCCGCCGCCAGCTCCATCATGAAACGCCCTTTCCCCATACCGATCTCTATGTGGATCGGGCAGTCATTGCCAAATACTTCGCACCATTTTCCCTTTTGCGCGGCAGGTTCATGCACCACAAAACGGCTCCCTGCTATCATTTCCCGCGAACCAGTTACATTCCTAAGTCTCACTTGTATTCTCCTTTAGCCTTTTTCGACCACTGTCATCATTATTATATTACACCCTGCGCTCCTATTTGTATATTATTAATTTTACCAAAAATTTATATTATTCATTTTTTTTGCACAATTGCATCAGAACATGTCCGAAAAATTAATCTGCAGGATCCGCTTTCATGCCAGCCCAAACAGACGTATACAAGAAAAACTTTCGAAAGACACTTTAGAAAAAAACAAAATCAAAAGCCTGTGAGTGCTTGAATTCCTTGCAATCACAGGCTTTTATGAGAGCGATAGACGGGGCTCGAACCCGCGGTCTCGACCTTGGCAAGGTCGCGCGTTACCAACTACGCCACTATCGCATATGATGTCTTTTGGATTTTATCTCCATCGGACTTTTATAGTGTACATGATATCAAATGGTTTGTCAACTATTTTTAGAAATTTTTTGATCACATTTCCAAAAAACTTTCGACTGTCCCTGAGAGCGGGTGATGGGAATCGAACCCACGTATCCAGCTTGGAAGGCTGGTGTTCTACCATTGAACTACACCCGCGCAGTGCCCAGAACCGGAATCGAACCAGTGACACGAGGATTTTCAGTCCTCTGCTCTACCGACTGAGCTATCTGGGCGCTTAACCGAAATCAAGTATACACTACCGCATTTCGGTTGTCAATATATTTTGGGAAAATACTCCATATTTTGTAACACAGGCGGCCGAGGGCTGAACTGTAACCACATTTCAGATGTCAATTGCAGCGTTCTCCTCTACGTTGTCCGCCGAACACACATAGTGGCAGCTCTATAAAGTACTTCTCATCTCCTGTATCTCTGTTATGAACCTCCTCTTGATGTCCTCAAGCAGTGCCGCTTTCTCCTGCGCGTCCCCGTCAAACGGGACAAAACCGCCCGCCATGGATGCGTGCCCGCCGCCGTTCCCGATGCCTGTCAGCGCCCGTCCGATCACTTTCCCGGCGTCCAGCGCTGTTCCTTCGCTGCGAACCGAGAGCTTGATCCCGCCATCCTTCACGGAGTATACCACGGAGAACGTGACTTCCTTGAGCGCGAGCATAAAATCCGATATGTCCGCAATGACAGGACAGTCCCTGCCCGTGTCCGCAAAGCTGATGTCATCATGGACCTCGATGCTCGAGATCGCCCTGGAGTAGGCGACCAGATCCTCAAAACACAGGATGCTGTTCTCGAGCATGGAGATGACAGTGTAATCACAGTCGTCATACATCCGGTAGAGCATCTCGACGTCAAGTCTGGATACGCCGCGGTTCAGATTGTTCGTGTCAATGCGGATGCCGTACGTCAGCGCCGTCGCGATCTTTCTGTCCATCGGGACATTGTTCTCGAAAAAGTACTGCGCTATCATGGTCGCACAGGCGCCGATCTCCGGGCGTATGTCACGGAAACGGTACTCAAACAGGTCATTGTCCGGGTGATGGTCGATGCAGATGATCTCATCCCCCGTGATGTCGATGATGTTGGCGTTCCCCTTCTGGGAGTCCACCAGGATCACCTCATCGTCATCACTCAGCACCTTTTCCAGTTCATCGACATTCAGAAGCTCGATCCCTATGATCTCGACGAGCTTTCCGGTGCTGTAGCGGTCGATCTTCCCCTTGTAGCATATCGTCGCGCGCACGCCGCGCAGCTCCAGCAGCTTCTGCAGTCCGTATGCGCTCGCGATCGCATCCGGATCCGGAAAATTGTGCGTCTGTATATACACATGTTCCCGATTGATCTCGCCGAGCAGTTTATCCAATTTCGTCATACGTTCTTCCCCCACCGTTTTCTATATCTACGATTCTATTTAATATGCTGAAATCTATTGTTCCCCTGCCACTTTGTTTGATTTCATTATCTGACTTCTTTATTTGAATTTTTGATCTGATATTATTTCATTTGACATTATTATAAGATATTTGTCTGTCATTTACAATGTATATTTATGCGGACACCACTAAACCTGCGGCGGGGCTTTTTGTGCTGTGCTATCGGAGAGACAGACAAGCAGGATGTGTCACTTTACTGGGGCAAACAGCAGGTGCCGTATTCAACGTTATTTGTGCATCAAATGCACAATATGCGCTGGAAAATACCTTTTACACATGCTATAATAGCATGACAGTCAAAATAACTTCCAGGAGGTATTGCACCATGTACAACCTGTTTGAACCCGGGGATCTGCTGAACTCCCCCTATGAGGCTTTCCTGTTCGATACGGCAAAGCACAATTTCCCAGTGCGGTCACACTGGCATCACTATATGGAGATCGTTCTGATGGTTGAGGGGACTGCACTGATCGAGAGCGATGAAAAGGAATATCTGCTGCACCCCGGCGACATGGCTGCCCTTCCGCCCAAGAGCATCCACGCCATCTACAACGAGCCCGGCGTGCAGGAGCATCTGCTGTACTATGTGATCAAGTTCGACCTGAACCGTTTCCGTGAGAATATCGGGTATGTCCCGCAGCTCAAGAGCGCTATCCTGCAGGCGATGGAGGAACCCGGAGTCTCCTTCTACTTCTCGTCGCAGGAGCTTACCGGATTTCCGGTGCTGGAATTTGTCAGCGGATGCGCGCGGGAGGCGGACACCAAGCATTACGGGCACTACATGGTCATATACTCCTACCTCAACTGCATCCTGGTCAATATACTGCGCATCTGGCGGGAGCGCGGGTTCACGCCGTCCTACGAGATCTCCCCCCCGTCGGGCAGCTCCATCGAGACCATCACGGAGTACATCGACGCACACTCCGACCAGCCGCTGAAGGTTGAGCAGCTCGCCGTGCGCTGCAACATGAGCTACTCCTTCTTTGCGAAGCAGTTCCGCCAGATCTACGGGCGTTCGTGCAAGGAGTACATCGAGTATATCCGCGTGATCAAGACGGAGGACATGCTGCTCTTCACCGACTACGACATGACCTACATCAGCCAGGCAGCCGGTTTCTCCGACTGCAGCCACATGATCAAGACCTTCCGGAAATACAAGGACATCACGCCGAAGCAGTTCCGCATACAGAATACCAAAAATCTGCGCGGTCCCGCGGCGCACCCCTGACGGCAGTCTGCCGCAGGGGACACGGCTCCAGGCTGTCACCCCTGCAGCAGGTCGAGCAGCTCATCCCGGCTCATGCTTCCCAGCTGCCCGAGATCGCCGTTCATAACCTGCTCCGCGAGATCGCGCTTTGTCTCCTGCAGTTTCAGGATCTTCTCCTCGACACTGTGCTTTGCGATCAGCTTGTACACGGTCACTTTTCTGGTCTGCCCGATGCGGTGCGCCCTGTCCGTCGCCTGGTTCTGCGCGGCGACGTTCCACCACGGGTCGTAGTGGATGACGACATCGGCACCTGTCAGGTTCAGACCGACGCCGCCCGCTTTTAAGGAGATCAGAAATACCGGAACCGCATCCTCATTGAAGGCTTTCACAAGCTGCAGGCGCTTTTCCTTGGAAGTCTCGCCCGTGATCATATAATACCCGATCCCCTTTTCGTCAAAGCGCTCTTTGATGAGATCCAGCATCGAGGTGAACTGTGAGAACAGCAGCATCTTGTGCCCGCCGTCCATCGCGCTCTGCACCAGCTCCACACAGGAGTCCAGCTTTGCAGATTCCCCCTTATAATTGTCGAAACACAGCCCCGGGTCGCAGCAGATCTGCCTGAGCCTCGTCAGTTCGGCGAGCACTTTGATCTTGTTTTTGTTAAACTCGCTCTCCCCCTGCTGTGCCAGCATCTCCCGCATATGCACTACCTGCGCATCGTACACTGTCTGCTGTGCCTTGTCAAACCGCACATAGCACACTTCCTCGAGCTTTTCGGGAAGGTCTTTGAGGACATCAGACTTCAGGCGGCGCATGATGAAGGGTCCCACCATTCGCTGGAGTCTCGCCATGGCTTCGCTGTCGTCATGCTTCGTGACAGGCATCTCGATCTCCTTTCGGAATACCTCATAACTGTACAGAAACCCCGGCATCAGATAATCAAAGATACTCCACAGCTCACTCAGCCTGTTCTCGATCGGCGTGCCCGTCAGCGCGATCCGCATCTGGCTGTCGATGACCTTGACTGCCTTTGCCGCCGCTGTCGTGTGGTTCTTGATATACTGCGCCTCGTCGATCACCTCGTACGTGAACTTCCTGCTTTCATAATAGGATATATCCCTTCGAAGCAGATCGTAGGAGGTGATGCTCACGTCATAGTCCGCGCAGTTCTCGATCTTTTTCTGCCGCTCCTGCTGGTCGCCTGTGATGAGCTGCACCTTCAGTTCCGGTCCGAACCGCTCAAACTCCTCGCCCCAGTTGTACACGAGCGACGCCGGTGAGACGATAAGCGTGGTCACACCCTCCTTTTTCTCCGACAGCAGGAAAGCGATCGTCTGTATCGTCTTGCCAAGTCCCATATCGTCGGCGAGGATCCCGCCAAACTGGCAGGACTGCAGCGTCTTGAGCCATTTGAAGCCGTTTTTCTGATAGCTGCGCAGGGTGCGCTTGAGACTTGCGGGCACCTCGTAGTCCGCATCGCTGATCGTCTTGAAATTTTTGACCATTTCCCGGAACGTCTGATCCCTGTTCGTGTAGAGTCCCTCTTTTTCCTCGAGCAGCTTATCCAGATAGAGTGTGCGGTAGACGGGCAGGTGTACCCTGCCTTTGATGAATTCCCTGGGCGAAAGATGCATCGTATCCATCAGCTCGTTGAGCATCTGCAGATTTTCATCCTCCAGATTCATAAAGTCGCCGTTTTTCAGTCTGTAATATTTCTTGCGGAGTTTGTAGCCTTTCAGCACTTCCAGCAGCTCTTCCCTGCTGACGCCCTCCGTGTCGATCTCCAGGTCAAGCAGACCGCTCGACACCGACACGCCCACAGACATGCGCATCCTGCGCACGATGTTCATCCCCTTGAACGCGTTCGTGCAGCGTACCTCCCCGAGTTCGGCAAGCTGCTCCACACCGCTGTTGAGCACGTCGTAGATGCGATCCTCCTCTCCGCCGCAGTAAAACACCTCCCGCTCCTGATCGACGTGCGGGAATACCTGCCTGGCGAGGAAAAAGACCTCCCGCTCGCGCCCCTCCAGACGAAAACTCTCATAATATGCGCTGAGCGGGTCGGCCAGCGCAAGCCCTATGACCGGGCACTCCTTTTCCCCATACCGGGCAGTCATGCGGCAGGTGATATCCCCGTCCGCATAGTCGAGATAGAAGATGAACGCCACCTCCGGCGGCAGATACCGGTGGATCTCCTCGCTGTCCTCCTCCACGACGTTAAAGACCTCCTCGAGCTGCGGCAGCATGGAGTAATAGAAATCCGAGAGCTTGGAGCGCCCGATCCGAAAGTCGATCTCCCCTTCCCTCGACATGTTGATCAGCGGGCGGATCTTGTCTATGACATCGATGCCGACCCTGTACAGGCGGCCGAACCGAACGTAATATGCGCTGGCTGCTCCCATCAGGAAGTCCGGCATCCTGCAGCTGACGCTGACGCCGTGAAATTCTTTCTTTCCACCGATGTCCCTGCTCTTTCGTATCTGCAGCGTGGGTTTTGGCATGCCGTCCTGGCAGACGAGATGCGCCCGGTCGCGTTTTCCCGGGATCTTGTTCTCATACTCGACAGTATCCTCCCCCATGACTTCATAGAACTGGTCAAGGCGCCAGCCAAACAGCCCGAAATCAGAGCATTTCCGCTTCCTTTCCCTGTAGTAGTACCGCATCTCACTGATGCGGTTGATCATGTCTTCCTCCTCCTGTATGACCTTGTTCAGAAACTCGTACCACTGTCTTGCGCGGGCGCCAAAGTTATTGATGTTCTGTTTCAGTACCGTTTTCGTCCCGTACTGCACGGTCTCAGAATCACGCACCTGCGCGCAGAACTCGATCAGATCCTTGATGACATACAGCTTTCCGCTGCCAACCTTGAAGGAGAGCCGCAGTCCCTCCTCCGTTCGAAAGAGTCTCGGCACTAGATCGATCGTCTCTCCCTGAGAGACCGCACTCGCCAGGAGCTGGTTCGTGTGATTGCGCTGGAAACCGGCAAGCAGCATCGCGCCCCACTTGTCCGTCGCGTCGCCCACTTCCTTCTGCTGCATGTACTTCTGCGCGTACGCAAGCGCCGCGGCCACAAACGCGCAGTTGCTGCTCTTCCTGGGATACCAGTCATATCTGAAGCCGCGGTCACACGCAGGGCAGCCGCAGTCCGTCAGGTAAGGCGCGTCCCGGTTGAAGATCACGTTGGTATAGATTCTCCTGCCCCTGTACTCCGCCACAGCCTTTACCTGGACAGCCATATCATCCATCTGGTCGTAGTAGCCGACATTGATGCTATCCACAACAACGGTCCCGGAAGCGAGATACGCACTGCCTTTGTCCAGCGCCTCCTTCGAAAATTTGAGTTTATCCCTGACCGCATCGATATCAAAATACTGGTAATGGTCTGCCTGCGGTGCGGAAACCGTCGCCACCGCTGTCTCCTCCGCATTCTTTCTCGCGATTGCCGCCTTTACTTTCTCTTCCTTTTTCCTCATAGTGTCCTCTCTCTGCTCCCTCTTTCTCTTTTCCTCTTCCTCACGCCTCCTTTTCTCCTCTGACTCCCGGCGCGCTGTCTCCTCCTGCTGTCTCCTCTCCTCCTCCGCGCGGCGCGCATCTTCCTCCTCCCGGGCTTTGCGCTGTGCCTCCTGCGCCTCCTGGCGCCTGCGCCTGCGCTCCGCTTTCGCTGCCGCCTTCTCTGCCTTCCGCTCGGCGATCCGCCGCTCTGTCTCCTCCTTCTCTGCCTGCTTTTTGGCTTCCTCCGCTGCCATGCGCTCTGCCTCGAGCTGTGCCTTTGACTTTCTGCCGCGCTTTTTGGGCGCTGGTTCCTGCGTCTGCGCCGCTGCTCTCTCCTCTGTCATCTTATCAGCATTTGCGTCAGCATCTGCATCCGGTGCCCCGTTCACAACGGACATGTCCCATAGTTTCTGCAGTTCATTGATACCCGTCTCTGTCTGTTTCGTCTCTGTGATCTGCGCTGACGCCTCCGCGCCTTTCGCCGCAGTCTTCCTGGTCTGCTCGATCTTGTACAGCACCGCTGCCATGTGCTCACATTTCCTGCCGCCCCGCGCCTTGGGACACTTACATTTCATGATACAGGGCACGCCATCCCTGAGCGTGATCGACACCTCCACCCGCCCCACCGACATCACCGCCGCATCAATATGTGTCTCATCCTTTTTTGTGATCGTGACCCTGCTGCCGTCGATCGCCTTCGCCCGCATCAGCGCCACACTGTCAAATGATTTTTCCCAACCGTACATTGCTCTTTCCCGCTTCTTCTTATTCCTTTTCTCTATTATTATTATTTTTCCCGGTGATCCTCCATTGCCCGGCGTTTGACGCCGCCATTTCAATCATACCATCATAGCCGTCAAAAGTCGAGGGATATCAAATCGATCAAATCCATTATTTTTGAAATTTTTTAATAAAAGAAAATGAGTGAAAAAGAGGCGCCCGTCGCCGGCGCCTCTTTTGTCAGACAAATGATTATACTCTACGAGATCACGGGGAACAGCGCCTTCACTGTCGGATAGATCTGCGCGAACTTGCGGTAGCGCTCCTCGTAGCGCGCTGCCAGCTCCTTGTCAGGCTCCACGCTGTCGACCACCCTGACAAGCTTTGCCGCTGCCTCCTCCACGGACGCATACTCGCCGCAGGCAACCGCCGCGAGGATCGCCCCGCCGTAGCCCGGTCCTTCCTCGCTCTCGATGATGTCGAGACGGATGTTCAGCACGTTGGCAAAGATCTTTTTCCAGAGCGGGCTCTTCGCGCCGCCGCCGCAGATCTTGGACGACTCGATCCCGATGCCGAGGCTCTTTGCCACCTCGAAGGAATCGCGGATCGCAAATGCCACACCCTCGAGCACTGCCTGGTACAGATCTGCCCTCGTCGAGTCCATCGTCATTCCGATGAACGTGCCGCGCGCGTTGGCGTCGTTGTGCGGCGAGCGCTCACCCATGAGATACGGCAGGAAATAGACATGATTGTTCCCGAGCATGTCGTCCGTGACCGCCGCCTGCTCCCTGCCAAACTCTGTGGTCTGCATGATCTCCTCCATCCACCACTTGTTGCAGGAAGCCGCACTCAGCATACAGCCCATCAGATGGTACTTGCCGTCCGCGTGCGCAAAGGAGTGCAGCGCGTTGTTCTGGTCAACGCCGAAATTCTTGCTGGATATAAAGATCGTCCCGCTTGTCCCGAGGGAGATGTTGCACATGCCGTCGCCCACCGTGCCCGTTCCGATCGCCGCCGCCGCATTGTCGCCCGCGCCTGCTGCGACCTTCACATTTTCCGTCATGCCAAGCTCTGCCGCGATCTCCGGCTTCACTGTGCCGACAACCTCATAGCTCTCATAGATCCTGGCAAGCTGTGACTCGCTCACGCCGCAGATCTCCATCATCTCGCGCGACCAGCACTTGTGCTCCACGTCAAACAGCAGCATGCCCGACGCGTCGGACACGTCCGTGCAGAAGCTTCCGGTGAGCATGTACGCTATGTAATCCTTCGGCAGCATGATTTTGCTGATCCGTGCAAAATTCTCCGGTTCCCTGTTCTTTACCCACAGGATCTTTGGGGCAGTAAATCCTGTAAAGGCGATGTTTGCCGTGTACCTGGACAGCTTATCCTTCCCGATCTCATTGTTGAGATAGTCCGTCTCCTCCTGTGTCCTGCCGTCATTCCACAGGATCGCGGGACGGATCACATTGTCGTCCTTGTCCAGGATCACAAGCCCGTGCATCTGACCGCCAAAGCTGATGCCCGCCACCTGCGATTTGTCACAGTCCTTTATCAGCTCCTTTAGCCCTTCCTTCACTGCATCCCACCAGTCCTCGGGCTTTTGCTCACTCCAGCCCGGGTTTGGAAAATACAGCGGGTACTCTTTCGAGACAATGTTCACGATCCTGCCTGTTCCTTCCATCAGGAGCAGCTTTACCGCCGAGGTTCCAAGATCCACACCTACATAATACATAAAAATACCTCCGTTTGTTTGATATCGCCTCCCGGAATCGTGCACCCGCATATGTGCCCGGGCACGCTCCCGCGCAAAAAAATTCTGGCATGTGCCATCTGCCTATAGGTTATAGTATACAAGTTCTTCGACAATTTTTCATGGTATAAACTGTACTAAATTTTCCCTGAAAATTTGTTATTATTCACACTTGCATCCGTCCGGCAGTCTTTTCTGCCGGATTTTTACCGCCGGAGCGGCAGAGCATCGCGCCCGCGACACTCTGCTCTGCAGGTTCTGTCTCCTTGCTGTCCGGCTTCTATTTCACGAGCGCCACGGTCTGTCTGGCGATCGCAAGCTCCTCGTTTGTCGGCACGCAGAGCAGTGCTACCCTGCTCGCGTCTGTCGAGATCACCCTGTCCTCACCTCTGACATTGTTCCTCTCCGCATCGATCTCTGTGCCGAGATAGCCTAAGTACTTCGCGATCTCGGCGCGCCCCGCGATGTTGTTCTCACCCACGCCCGCCGTGAACGCGATCGCGTCCACGCCGTTCATTGCCGCCGCGTAGGCGCCTATGTACTTTGCCACACTGTAGTAGAACGCATCCAGTGTCACCCGGGCAAGTCTGTTGCCGTCGTCCGCCGCAGCCTCGATATCCCTGAAATCCGACGAGACTTTTGACATGCCGAGCACGCCGGACTTTTTGTTCAGGACACTGTTCATCTCTGCGGGTGTGAGACCTTCCTTCTGGCAGATAAAGTCGCAGATCGCCGGATCGATACTGCCGGAGCGCGTTCCCATGATGATACCCTCGAGCGGTGTGAGTCCCATGGATGTGTCCACACACTTTCCGTGGTCGACCGCCGACACAGAGCCGCCGTTCCCCAGATGACATACGATGATCTTCAGCGCATCCCTCGTCTTTCCGAGGATCTCCGCCGCCCTTGCCGACACATAGTCGTGGCTCGTGCCGTGAAAACCGTAGCGGCGGACCTTGTACTTCTCATAGTACTCATACGGAAGCCCGTACAGATACGCCTTCTCGGGCATGGTCTGGTGAAAAGCGGTGTCAAACACTGCCACCATCGGCACGTTCGGCATGATCTCCCTGCACGAGTTGATGCCGATCAGGTTCGCCGGATTGTGGAGCGGTGCGAGGTCATTGCACTCCTCGATGGCTTTCAGCACCGCGTCGTCGATGACTACGGAGGAGGCAAACTTCTCCCCGCCATGCACGACGCGGTGGCCGACTGCACTGATCTCGCCGAGCGACTTGACGACCCCGTGCCCTGCATCCGTCAGCGCATCGATCACGAGCCTGACCGCCACGGTGTGATTCGGCATCGGCGTCTCGATCTTTACCTTGTCCCTGCCCGCGGGTGTGTGTGTGAGCACACTTTTGTCGATACCGATGCGCTCACAGAGCCCTTTTGCGAGCACTTCCTCCGTGCCGCTGTCGATCAGCTGGTACTTGAGCGAAGAACTCCCACAGTTGATTACTAAAATATTCATGATGATCCCTCCAAAATTTATTTTCCTACCGATCCTTATACAGTACTTTAATCATATCCTATTCCCGGGGAAAACGAAAGCGCTTACATGCAAATTGTTTACACTTTTTACATCGCGCCGGAATATATACTATTTCGCATTAGTACGCCCTGCCCCAGTAAACCATCTTTTTCGCCGGTTTCCCGCAGCACACGCAGGTCTCGCCCAGCTGCTCCTGCTCAAACGGCATACAGCGGCTCGTCGCTGCCAGCTCATCCTTGATCCTATCCTCACAGGCGCGCCCGCCGCACCACATCGCCTTGACAAAGCCGGGCTTGTTGTTGATCGTGTCGCAGAAATCCTCCCATGTCACGGCATCGTAAATATGTGTCTCGAGATGTTTCCTCGCCGCCTCGTACATGTCTGACTGGATCGCGTCGAGAAGCTCTGCCGCCCTCGCCTCAACCTCGTCGAGGCGCACCTCGATCTTCTCCCTCGTGTCACGGCGCACGAAGACGCACTTATTGTTCTCAATGTCCTTTGGTCCGATCTCGATCCGGAAAGGAACGCCGCGCATCTCGCACTCGCTGAACTTCCAGCCCGGGCTCTTGTCGGAGTCGTCGACCTTCACGCGGAAGCCTCTCTCCAGCAGGCGGCTCTTTAACTCATACGCCTTGTCGAGCACGCCTTCCTTCTTCTGCTGGATCGGAACGACCATGATCTGCGTCGGAGCCACCTTTGGCGGGAGCTTCAGACCGGAGTCGTCGCCGTGTACCATGATCACCGCGCCGATGATGCGCGTCGACAGTCCCCACGAAGTCTGATGACAGTATTTCAGCGTGTTGTCCCTGTCGGTGAACTGTATGTCAAACGCCCGCGCAAAGCCGTCCCCGAAATTATGGCTTGTGCCCGACTGCAGTGCCTTGCCGTCGTGCATCAGCGCCTCGATCGTGTAGGTCGCCTCCGCCCCCGCGAATTTCTCCTTGTCGGTCTTCTGTCCTTTGACGACGGGGATCGCGAGCACGTCCCGCACGAAATCCGCGTAGACATTCAGCATCTGGATCGTTCTCTCCTCCGCCTCCTGTGCCGTCGCGTGCGCGGTATGTCCCTCCTGCCACAAAAACTCGCGGCTCCTCAAAAACGGACGCGTCGTCTTCTCCCAGCGCACCACGGAGCACCACTGGTTATACACTTTCGGCAGATCCCTGTAGGACTGCACTTCATTCTTATAAAAATCACAGAAGAGCGTCTCCGAGGTCGGGCGCACGCACAGCCTTTCCTGCAGGGGCTCAAGTCCCCCGTGTGTCACCCACGCAACCTCCGGCGCAAATCCTTCGACATGATCCTTCTCCTTTTCCAGAAGGCTTTCCGGTATGAACATCGGCATGTACACATTCTCCACGCCAGTCTTCTTGAACGCCGCGTCGAGCTGCTGCTGGATCTGCTCCCAGATCGCATAGCCCGCGGGCTTGATGATCATGCAGCCCTTCACGCTCGAGTAGTCGCACAGCTCCGCCTTCTTCACCACGTCCGTATACCATTGCGCGAAATCCTCCTCCATCGAGGTGATCGCCTCCACTAACTTCTTGTCATTTGCCATTGCTTTTTCTTCCTTTCTATATTTTCTCCTTATTCACTTCTTCCTTCACTTTTCCGACCTGTCATTCCTCATTTTTCATTCCATTCCAGTACTCCATCCGGTCCTGCCCAGCCTGCACATTTTTATCCAGGTGTGGATGTTCTCAGGATTCCCTATCCCCGAAAGTACCTCAAGCACGCTTGTCTTACCGCTGTTGTCATTTCCCGTCAGGATGTTGATAGCATTTAAATCACGTAAACACACATCGTTCAATCCTCGGTAATGATCGATATCCAGGTTTTTGATATGTCCAGCCATCTGTTCCACCACCTCTTTTTCCTCGGACCAGTCCCACGCAACACCCTTCACTTCCTTATATACATATACCGGTATGTTCTATGTCTTGCTTAACCTACATACTAACAAAATCTCATGCAAATGTAAATAAATTCCGCAAAAATCGGATCGCCTGCCGTGACAGTTCAGCCCAGGACTTCGCACTGCGCTGCGAAGTCCGTGAGAAAGCATGGCTTGATGCTTGTGACAGGAAGCCGAAGGCTGAACTGCTACCACCTGTCTAAGAAAATAAGACGCAAACCCTCCGATTTCCGTCTTATATGATCCCATTATGAAATTCCTATTCTAAATCATAATTCATCCGCGATCGCCGCTGACGACACAAATGTCCCGACAACCGAAAGCACGACTGCAAGGATGATGATCAGCATACCGCCCATCAGAAGGATCATGGCTCCGCCGCCGTTGTCCTCCGCGCTGCCGTCCTGCGGCACCTGTTCCTCCACCACATTTTCCACTGCCGTATCAGCAGCCTGCACCGTGACCGTTCCAAAGGAAAACATAGAGACAAATATCCCCACTACCATGGCAAGCATAAGCCTCGTCAACCTGCAGGCCCTACTGTTTTTTGTCATTAAATCCACCTTCTCCATCATATTTTCAGTAACGATCCAGCCCCCGCAGGATCTGATATCAAACCCATATACACACTGAATCATTTTTGACAACAGTTTATCATACAATTTAAAAATTGTAAATTATTTTTCCAAAAGTTTACGAAAAAAATTAGTACCGCTACAGTGATACCTGTTCGCCGCCCTTAACCTCCACAACGCGCTCGTCATCGACGCACAGCCACAGGCTCTGCGCACACGGATTGCGGACAAAGGAACCGTCCGCCGCAAACTGTGCCATGCCCGCCGCATCCATATAGTCCGCGATCTGTATGTTGGTCGCGTACCAGATATCATCCCTGCCGCCCGCCATCCTGCAGAAGTCCTCGATCACATTCCAATTGTCGTTGTTCGCAAACTCATAGCTGTGTCCCCACACATACATCAGGTACAGATACTGCTTTTTCTGCAGCGCGACGAACTGCTCCCCCAGCTCCAGCAGTCTGTGATCGTGGTGGCAGGTCGCCTTCCACTGCCGGAAATCCTCCGGCAGCGCAAAACCGTCCGAATTGCCGACGATCCTGCCATAGCGTATGCCGAGTCCCGGAAGCAGGTCACAGATCTCCTGCGTGTACGAGCCGTTCGGATATGCCAGCCCGCGCACCGGATAACCCATGATCTCCTCAAGCTTTTTCCGGTCCTCCAGGATCTCCTGCGCCACGCTCGGAAGCGGGCAGCGCCCGATCGTGGGATGCGATACGGTGTGGCATGCCACCTCATGTCCCCTGTACAGCTCCCGGTACTCCGCCTGCGGGATCCGCACCGGATCGCCCTCAAGCCCGCTGTTCAAGTTAAACGTTCCCTTGATGCCGTACCTGTTGAATATTTCCACAAGCCGTCTGTCCTCGTGCTTCCCGTCATCATAGCTCATGGTCAGCGCCTTGTGCTTCCCGCCGGGAAAACACACATAGATCTTCCTGATATCTGTCTTCATAAGTACCCCCTACTTCATCCGCTCTGCCTTGATGTTCTTCTCGAAGTGCGCCACCAGCCTGCGCCCCTCCTCCTCGCCGGCACCCTCGAGCGCCGCGATGAACTCTTCGAGTGCCCCTCTCGTCTCATCCCCCGCCATGGCGAGGGAATGTTTCAAGCTCACAACATAGTCCTCGATGCGCTCGCTGAACTCAAAGGAAACACTGTCGTTCGGAAGCATTGTGATGTTGAGCGTGTACGCGACGTTCGTCCACTCGACACCCTGTGTCATGGCACACAGCTCCTTTGCCTTTTTCAGAAAATACATGCCTGCCTCCGTCCTGTCAAGCACATCATCCAGCGTGATCCCGAAAAAGTCAAAGTCCTCCCGCGCCGCAACGCACTCCACCTTCAGATCTGCCTTCTTATGATATTCCATATCCCACCTCTCCCTCCTGTGTGACTCCCCCGTGCGCACGCCGGGGCGCATATGTCTGCCGCAAGGCATCTGTGCAATTCCGCTGCTCCTGCGACGGGCACCCGTCAGCTTCTGCTGACATACTTCATCGGGGTGACCGTGCGCATAAAAGGAAAAGGACGCTGAGCGGTCACAGCGTCCTATATTTTCCATAATGGTAAGGGTCCTAATCATCTTCCTCCACGAAATCCGTGTGAAACATCAGTAAAAATTCAGCCCCGTTCCTGATCGTGAGCTTCATCACCACGCCCCTGCCATCCACTGATATTTTTGAGTCTACCTTTTTCACAGTGTCAAGGTTAAGCTGAACCGTTGTAAACATGTCATCACTCATGAGACACATGACTCTCCCTGCAACCTTTGCCTCGGAACAGATCACCGACAGCGACATATTTAGTCCGGTTCCATCCGTCACGTCCTCGACCGTTGAAAGCGCGATTGGTATATTTTTGACATCCGTCAGTACTGAAATCAGGCTATCAGCGTCATTGACGAGAAGCAGACGATTGCGCATAACCTCTAAATAGTTTGTCCAGTTCTGCATTCCATCCATACTCTGGCCTCCTTTGTAAAGGAACTGCGAGTTCTTGCAATATACAAGGCCTTCGTCTATATTTTATATTATACTTTTTCTGTAAAAATGTGTCAACTCCTAATCCGAAATCTTTTTATCAGAATATTATATTAAATTTATCAAAATTTAATGAAAATTCCATCCTCTTCCCGGTAGACGGATGGGTCAGTCCGACCGCATACGCCAAAAGCGCCGTGCTGTTGATGCCGAGCCTGCCCGAGATCTCCTTAGACTCCGCCGAGCCATACTTGAAATCTCCCAGGAGCGGGAAGCCCGCGTGCGCCATCTGCACCCGGATCTGGTGATGCCTGCCCGTGTACAGCTCGATCTCCAGCATCGAGACAGCCTCGTTGTGCCGCAGGATCCGCCACCGCAGCGATGCCGCCTTCGCACCCTTCATCTCCTTTGGCACCACCCAGGATGTATTGGTCCGCCCGTCCTTGAGCAGATAGTCCGCCAGTTCTCCCTCCGGTGCCTGGGGAACTCCCGCGACAAGCGCCGCGTACTTTTTGGTCAGCGTCCCTCTCTGCAGCCCGCCGCTGAGTTTTTTGGCTGTCCCCCCATCCTTTGCAAAGACCAGGAGTCCTTCCACCGGCTGGTCGAGTCTGTGTACCACGCCGATATAGGTGTCCTCACCTTTTCTCTTCCGATAATTTTTTAATTCGGACACAAGATCTGCCTGACCGACCCGGGCTGTCTCTGTCGCGATCCCGACCGGTTTATGCACCACCAGCAGCACATTGTCCTCATACACTATCATTTTGTCCATCTTCGCACATTCCTATTCGGCTGTAAAATTTTGTGAAGTTGATCAGAGCTTGAAGCGGTAGCCCACACCCCATATCGTCTCGATATATTGGGGCTTGGAGGTATCTGTCTCGATCTTTTCGCGTATTTTCTTGATATGGACAGTCACCGTGGCGATATCCCCGATCGAATCCATATCCCATATCTCCCTGAAGATCTCCTCCTTTGTAAATACGTGGTTCGGATTCTCCGCCAGGAAAGTCAGAAGGTCAAACTCCTTCGTCGTAAAGTTTTTCTCCACGCCGTCCACGAACACGCGCCTCGCAGTCTTATCGACGCGGATCCCGCGGATCTCCACGATGTCATTCTCCTTGGTGTGGCTGCCCACCAGACGGTTGTACCGCGCCATATGCGCCTTCACGCGCGCCACGAGCTCGCTCGGGCTGAAAGGCTTGGTCAGATAGTCGTCCGCCCCCAGTCCCAGTCCGCGTATCTTGTCGATGTCGTCCTTCTTTGCCGACACCATGAGGATCGGCACATCCTTATCCTCACGGATGCGCTTGCAGATCTCAAATCCGTCTATCCCGGGGAGCATCAGATCCAGGATGATCAGGTCAAACTCCTCCGCCAGCGCCGTCGCAAGGCCGGTATCGCCACTGTTCTCTATCTTCACCTCGAAATCGTTCAGCTCCAGGTAATCCTTCTCAAGCTCTGCAATTGCCTCCTCGTCCTCAACGATCAATATTCTGCTCATACGCCTTATCCTTTCCTTTCATCTTTGTCAATTTTGCTAAATCACCACTTCGTCGGTCTTCTCCGTGTACTTGCGCAGCACGAAATGCATGCAGGTTCCTTCGCCCTCCCTGCTGGTCGCCCACACGTACCCGCCATGATCCTCGATGATCTTCTTCACGATGCTCAATCCGATGCCGCTGCCGCCCTGGAGGGAATTTCTCGAGGAATCCGTCCTGTAAAAACGCTCGAAAATACTTCCGATATCTTTTGACGCGATCCCCTTTCCGTCATCCTCGATCTCGATCTTCACGGACTCACCCTCATCCAGAAGCCTGATATCGATCACACCGTTGTCATGCCCCATATACTTCACGCTGTTGCTGATGACATTGTTGATGACTTTTTTGAGCTGCTCCGGATCCGCCACGACACAGGTGCCCGCCGGCACGAGGTTGGTAAAATTGAGGTGGATATTCTTCGCCTCGAGGTCAAGCCCGACTTCCTCCACGCAGTCCGAAAAGTAATCCGACACATTGAGGATGTTAAAATGGTACGGGATCCTGTTGGAACCGATCCCCGAGTACGTCGTCAGCTCGTTGATGAGCCTATCCATGTCGTTCGCCTTGTTGTAGATGGTCTTGATATACTTATCCATCTTCTCCGGCGTGTTGGCAACACCGTCCATGATCCCCTCGACATAGCCCTTGATCGACGTGATCGGTGTCTTGAGATCGTGGGAGATATTGCTCACGAGCTCCTTGGATTTCTTTTCATTCTGGGCTTTCTCCTCCTCGCTCTCCTTCAGCTGGAGACGCATCTGCTCATAGTTCTCAAACAGCAGTCCGATCTCGTCCCCGCGCCCGCCGTTCATGTGATAGTCAAAATCGCCCGCCGAGATGTGCTGCATCGCCACGCTCAGCTCCTTGAGCGGTCTGTACACGTCCCGGTTGAGCCACGCCGTGATGATGCCGCTGGTGAGGATCAGTATGATCACCATGGCGACCACCATATACTGCAGCAGACGCCTGTTCACGATGGCACCGATCATGATATCCTTCTTGCTCAGCTCGTGCAGTATGTCAATGTTTTCATAATATCCATAGCCCATGAACACCATGACACCGCACACCAGGGGCACCAGTATGATCGCGAGAAACAGGATCATCATTTTCGTTTTGAGTTTGATATGTGTCTTCCTATTCATATAATCTCCATTCCAGTGCATAAAACGAGTGTGATCGAGTAAATATAAGATTAGTATAGCATATCCCGTTTTAAAATATAGTGCTTTGGGGATTTCTTAATTTTTTTTTAATCAGCACAAAATTCATATTGACAAACCCGATTTTAATGATTATAATAACAGTAATCATTACTGATTTATATCATAATGATCGACGATGTACGGAGCATGCCGGTGCAGGACGCTCTCTGCACACACGGACACGCTCCAGCAGAAAGGCAGGGGTTCTATGACGATGAAATACAGCCGCCAGCGGGCAGCTATCCTCTCCTTCCTACAATCCCGCAGGGATCACCCGACAGCGGAGCTTGTCTACTCCAATGTGAAGGAATCCTTCCCAAACATCAGTCTCGGCACTGTGTACCGCAACCTGAACCAGCTCGCGGATGCCGGCATGATCGCGAAGCACAGCTTCGGTCTGCTGGGGATTGACCATTTTGACTACAATACCAGCCCGCACTACCATTTCGTGTGCAGCAGCTGCAGCGCGGTCATCGACCTTCCTATGGCGTACAGCGCGGTCTCGGAGATCGACGCCAGGGCAGCCGAGGACTTTGACGGACGGATACAGGAGCACAGACTATACTTCTGCGGCACCTGCAGAAACTGCCTTGACCGGGAATCAGGCAAAAATCATACTGGCTTATTGGAGAACAGTGAATAGCTACAGCCGATCTGTTTTTCATAGTGATAATAAAAAAGGAGGACTTTAAAATGAAATTTGTATGTACTGTATGTGGTTATGTTCACGAGGGAGACAGCGCGCCGGAGAGATGTCCGCAGTGCAATGCACCCGCTGAAAAATTCAAGGCACAGGAGGGCGCTATGTCCTGGGCTGCCGAGCATGTGGTAGGTGTCGCACAGGGTGTCAGCGAGGACATCATGGCAGATCTGAGAGCAAACTTCAACGGCGAGTGCACAGAGGTTGGTATGTATCTTGCGATGGCAAGGGTTGCTCACAGAGAGGGTTATCCTGAGATCGGTCTCTACTGGGAGAAGGCTGCGTGGGAAGAGGCAGAGCACGCTGCAAAGTTTGCTGAGCTCTTAGGCGAAGTCGTGACAGATTCCACCAAGAAGAATCTCCAGATGCGTGTGGAGGCTGAGAACGGCGCTACCGCCGGCAAGTTCGATCTTGCAAAGCGCGCTAAGGCTGCCAATCTTGACGCGATCCACGACACCGTTCATGAGATGGCTCGTGACGAGGCAAGACACGGCAAGGCATTCGAGGGTCTGTTAAAGAGATACTTTGGCTAAGAAATACTTTGGTTAAGAGATACTTTGATTAAGAAACACATCAGGTTAAACTTTTTTGCCTGATCAAAAGGAGAGATACGATATGAGAAAATATTTTTGCAACCCGTGTGGCTACACCTATGACCCTGAAAAGGGAGATCCCGAGCATGGAATCGCTCCGGGAACTGCTTTTGAAGATCTTCCCGCAGACTGGTGCTGCCCGCTGTGCGGCGTGACCAAGGATATGTTCCAGCCATGCATCGATAACTACAATTGATCATGGTCAGGAAAAAGGGAATGGATCATTGCTGATCCATTCCCTTTTTGATTGCCATATTTAAAATATATACTAAGGAACTGTAGAAAAATAAGTGACACATCTTGCTTGTCTATTTCTCCAATCTTGCAGGACAAAAAGCCTCGCCGTAGCCCGCTACGTTTTTTCTCCTGCAATCCTGAAGAAATATCCTGCGCAATCTGAGCACTTATTTCCCTACAATTCCTAACTGATCACCCCGCGGTGTCTCAGCAGATAACTTCCGTCGGTTCTCGGCACCGCCTCCACATGCATACTGCACGCATTCTTGTGCTTTTCAACGAGGTAGCGGTCGATATATCCTTCCTGGCAGTCGCCCCTGTCGTATGCCTTGTAGATGTTATCCCAGAGCTTCTTGTCCGTGACGATCAGGTCGAACGTTATCACCTCATCGTCCCTGTCGATCATCGCCGCAAAGCATTCATTGAAGTAATCGCCGATATTGTCGATATAATCCTCATCTCCGCCCCCGCGCACCGTGACTACAGTGATCGACTCCGTGTTTGTCGCTGTGGTCTGACCTGTGGTGGTCGTCGTCGTTCCCGTCGCCGTCGTGGTACTGTTGGACGGTGTGGTCGGTGTGGTCGTGGTCGTCGTGCCCGTCGAAGGCTTTGTCACAGTCGTCGGCGGCGTCACGGACGGATTGACTTCGAGTCCGCTGTAGCGGTTGCCGTCGCACGCCGGCAGATAGATGGACAGATCCCGCCTCACATGGTCTGACGCATAGTCGGCATCCGAGCAGTTGAAATAGTCGTAGGTGTTCGGATTGGTGTCATCCCATGTGCTGTCCACGTTGTAATATCCGTCATCGAGCCTGACAATGTTCCACGCGTGATTCTCACCGGCAAACCCTGTCACATAGTAACATGGGATGTCGAGCTGCTGCAGGATATACTGAAATGCCCTCGCGTAGCCCGCACACACTGTCCTGCCATAGACCAGTGCGCTGTATGCGCTCTGGTTCATCGGCGCATTCACATCGTACTTCACCCTGCTGATCAGCGCGTCGTGTACGATCCTCTCCTTATCATAGTCCGTGTAATTCCCGTACGTCTCATCCCGGATCAGTTTCGCCGCCGCCTCGAACTCGGACTTTGACGAGTCTAAGTTGTTTGCCGTCACATTAAATACAAGCGTGATGTCAGCGACGCTTCCCTTGGGCGTGTACTGATACTTGTATGCCGTGTCAACCCAGAACAGTTCCGGATGATCGTTCACCACAGACGTGAAAGCGTTCTTTAAGTCGTTTGCCGTGATGTCCTCCACCGGCGCAAAATGTCTGTTCTGCGCGTTGGCGTTGGCATAGATCTGCCGGTAGACCGCTCTCTGCGTCTCGTTGATGATCGCATAATACGGATAGATATCACCGTCAAAGGTCAGGCTGCTGCCTGTCTCGCCCTTGCCGAGCTCCTTTGCGATCTCGTCCGCCTTGGTCTGCGTGATCTCCGTGCCGGTCGCCTTGACCGGGATATAGCCGTTCAGCCCTGCAACCTTTCCCGGCACTTTCAGCTTGCTCTCCGCGCTCTTGTCGCTGTCCGCGTCGTCCTCCGCCGAGCGTGTGTTGTTCCCTGGTGCAGTGTTGCTTTTCGCTGCAGTCTCCGTCAGTGCCCGGGTGTTTTCCGCTGCCGGCAGCTCGCCGAGTGTCACAGATACCTTCGCCACCGGCATTTCGCCAGCGCGTTGTGCGGTGTCGACCTCCACCGCCTGCACTTTTTGATTGGCGCCTATTTTTTCCGCCAGTTCCGGATTATAGTGGCAGATCGCAATAAAAAGAAGTATAAGCGCCAGCAAGCCACCAAATCCGTACAGTATTTTCTCCACTATACGCATATCAGTCTCCTCCTAAATTGATCCTTATACTTCCCCATGAGCCTCATCCTCCATAATGAAACCGCCAGCAACAAATTGGTGACAGTTTTTAACTTCCCTGTTAACAGTCCCTTATTGCTTTTTATTATAAAGCGTAGCCCTGTATTTGTCAATTTGTATTATACTTTCCTCTGGACGCCCGTGTGCCTTCGAGCAGGGAACGGCTGCTCACAAAACAAGAACCGGAATCGTATGATCCCGGTTCTTGCTTATGCGTTATATATACATTATATATATGCGTTTTATTACGGATTGACACCGAGTGACTGCCAGCTTGAAGCGCCGATCACCGGAAGCAGCTGCTGTGTATAAGCTGCCGACTGCGGTGTGTCGATGAACTTGTATACATTGTAGATCATCTTCGGTGTGGTCGCAAGACCGTTTGCATCACAGTTGAACAGTCCGCAGGCGATCTTGTCCGAATTTAACTCATACAGGTTGTCCACTGCCCTGTGCACGATGAATCCCTTGATCAGCGGATTCTTCTCGGCAAGCTTGTACGCGTACGCGAACGATGCCGCCTGTGTCGCCTCGTCCGAGGTCATGGAGTTGAACAGGATCTCGGAGATGATGATGTACCGCACCTGACCGTTCGGCGCAAGGAATGCCGGCTGGCTCATGTACTCTGTAAATACGTTCATATTCTGGGGATTGATCATCTTTGTGCCTGCACTCTGGCTGATCAGATTGAGCCGCTTGTAGTTTGCAGGCATATCCCAGAACTTTGCAGCCGTGAGCGGCACCGGATGCGGATGCCATGCTACACCCCAGTCGATATTTCCGTGGGAGACAATGTCCGTATTGAAGGCATCGATAAACTTCTTGGCTCCGTACTGGTTTGCCGTGCCGTCCTCCCAGTTCCATCTCTGGTCGATACAGGTGAGCACTCTTGCATTGGCGTTCTCGCTCTTGATGGCATTGTAGCACATGCGGAATGCCTTCTCGTACTCAAGGGCAAAGTTTGTCGCATTGTAATTTCCTGCAAAATACCACGGATTGTTGTTGTTGACCTCGTTGCCGATGATCCAGTTTGTGATCAGACCTGTCGCCGGATTGCTGTAACGCACTGTCAGGAAGGACATCAGCGCCGCGATGGACTCCGCACCCTGCTGCTCGTCCGTGTTAAACGCGTAATGTCTGTAGCCGCCGACACGTCCTGTCGGTTTCACGGTGAGGGCCGTCGCTGCATTGTAGTAGTTCACGATGTTCATGGTAACTTCCACCTTCTGTGAGGCAAAGATATTCATGATCATGTCGTACTCCCCTACGATACCCTGGTTGAAGCTGTAGGTCTTTCCATTGTAGTTGTACGGGATCCCGGGACCCGGTGTGAAAAATCTGTCGATCGCCAGCTCATAGCTTGCATGCTGTACGCCCAGGTCTGCCATAGCGATCATCGCCACATTGTCGGCCGTGAGACCTTTGATGGACGTCGGAACCGGATTTGCCGCGTTGTGTGTGGCAAGCACCTCGGGATTCGTGATGTAGAATTCCTGGCTTACCGGCACGAATGCGCCGCCCTGCACTGCTGCCACCACAAACTTCGAGTAGAGCTTGGAATTGGCAGTTCCGTGATCGAGCGGAGTCACGAACGTCACTGTCGGAGCGTTGGGCGCCACCGCGCAGAAATCCGCTCTTCCTTTGATAGAGTTCTGATAGGGCTTCATCTCAAACAGATAGAGATTCCCATCCTCGCTCGCCACACCGTTTGCCGCTGCGACCACGGTGATCTGGTTTCCGCCGCTGATGGTACACTGACCGATGGTTGCTGTTCCGGCAGCTGCTGCAGTCATAGACATAAGGCATACAAATACCATGCAGAGCGCTGCCCAGAGAGTCAATTTTTTCTTCATTACATACCTCCTCAATAAGAAATAAATTGCAATATTGGTTGATAGCTATAAAGAGTATAGCATTTTGACTGTTTTTTTACAAGCATGCATTTAAAATCACTTCAGACCGACTTCCGCCCAGCTCGAGATGCCGAGGATCGGCAGCGCAAAATCCGTGTACTCCGGACTGTTGCCCTTGTCCATATTGGCAAACACGCCGTAGGCGTACTTGATGCCCGTCTCCGTGCGGATCCCGAGCGCCATGCCGTCGCTTCTGATCTCCGACGCGTGGTCTACCTGTCTGTGGAACACAATGCCCTCGATGAACGGATTGGCGGATGTCAGCTTGTACGCGTAGACCATCGCCGCCGCCTGGTTCAGCTCGTTGGTCGGGATCCTGGCGCTCTGCGAGGTGAATCCCATCTCCGTGATCAGGATATGCCTGACGCCGCCGTCAGGCGCAAGCATCGTCGGCAGTATCATGTGGTTTGTGACTACATCCGTGTTGGTAGGGTTCACAAACTTGGAGTCGTCCGTGTGGTCGATCAGGTTCATGCGCGCATACTCCGCCGGCAGGCTCCAGAAACTGCAGTTGTAGATCGGCGTCGGGTACGGATGGAAGGAGAGCCCCCAGTCGATGTTGCCGCCGACATTGATGTACGCCGCAAACAGATCCAGGATCTTTTTCGCCGCGAACTGTCCCCTTGTGCCGTCCTCAAAATTCCACCGCTGGTCGATGCTGGCAAACACTCTCGCACCGCTGTTCTGGCTCCTGATCGCGTTGTAGCACACGCGGAATTCTTTCGCGTAATGCGCCGCGAGCACCTCCGCCGACACATTTCCCATATAGTGCCATGGATTGCTCGAGTTGACCTCGTTTCCGATCACCCACGTGTGGATCGTTCCCATCGAGCCGGAGTAGCGCTCTGCCAGAAAGGACATCAGCGCCTCAAGCTTCTCCGTCGGGATCTGCTCGTCCACATTGAACGCATAGCAGTTCTTTCCCGCCGAGCGCCCTGACGGCGGAACCATATCTGCCGTCGCCCGGCTGTATGAATTCTTGATGACCATGACAACGTTGCAGCCAGCCCCCGCAAGCCTGGTGCAGATGATGTCATACTCTCTCACCACTGCCGCGTTGAAGCTGTAGGTCTTTCCGTTGTACGTGTAGTTGAGCCCTCCGCCTGTGAAGAACCTGCTCACGTCCAGCTCATACGATGCAAAACCGGCTCCGAGGGAGACGAGCTCCTCGCTGTACCGCCAGTCCGCCGTCAGTCCCTTTTTGCTCCTCACCGGATAGTTTGTCGACTTTGATGCCACCGCCTCGGGATTCGTGATGTACATCTCGTTGCTCACGGGCACGTATTTTCCGTTCTGCAGCACCGTGACCACAAAGCGCGAGTACAGCTTTGACGCGGCACTGTTGAGATTGAGCGGAACGCTGAATGCCGCTGCTGCCGCTGCCGGAGCCGATGCGCAGTAGTCCTTTCTCGCACCGACTGTCAGCTCATACGGCTTCAGCTCAAACAGATAGTACATCCCGTCCGCCGATGCCGGCGGAAGAGCACTCGTGGCTGTCACATTCACATTCTGCCCGGATATCAGGCAGCTGTTCACCGTCACGGTGATGTCGGCGGCATATACCGTCCCCGCAGTGCCCGCGCCGATCTGCAGCACCGCTGCAAGGATCAGTGCCAGCACAAAACCAAATCTCCATTTTCTCTTGTTGTTCATATACATCTCCCTCTATTTTTTTCTCAGATAAGTCACAAACATATTTCCATTCTGCTGAAAAAGATTTGTGGCATCATTCATACCCACTTTGTAGACCGTTCCCGTCTCCGGATCCATCACGACGATATTGAGCTCGTTAAAACCGATCACGAGCCGCGCACTGCCATTCTCGAGCATGGCGAGAACCGGGATATCCTGGTTGACATAGTACAGTATCGCGTCAAGGCTCACGCCCTGCAGGTCGAGCACTGCCGCATCGCTGATGTTCTCCTCCAGGATCTGCCGCACCGTCTGCCCGCTGTCCAGCATCGGCTGCACATTCTTGATGGTTCCGCAGAACTCGAGGATCGTCTCGAGGCACACCGCCAGGTCCGAATTGCCCTCGCTGCGCTGTTTTCCGGTGATCGCCATGATCTGGTTCCTGGTGCTCCTCGTCGTCCGCTTCCATATATAGTCGCCGTTCTGGTCGACCACCGTCCCGTTGATGCTGTAGGCGAGATTGATCGCCTCCGACTCGTGCGTGAATGTGCCGTCGATCCCATAGCGCCCGTATACATAATACCTGCTCACCGGGTTTTCGACCTCGATCGCAACCTCCCTGGAGCCCTCGAACAGAACCTGGAGCGGTATGGTGTTCTTGGGCTTTTTGGTCTCCAGCGCATTTTTCAGGACGAGCTGGACGATCTTTTCATACGTCTGCGTCGCGACGACTTCCGCTGAGTTGTAGCCGCTCACCTCCACCATATTGTCGACGATCTGATCGTCCGTGGTGCTGTCGTAGCTGCCATCCTCCTGCCTGACCACGCGCGTGAGCGTGACCAGATTGTCCTCGACCGACGCGTCTGTCACATAGACACCCTCCCGGCTGTACGTCTTCAGGATATTGCCGCGCTCATCCTGGATGTAGACAACGTTCATGGGAAAAGTCACCGAACCGGAAAAATCCATCCGGATGTCCTCATACTGCGCCACCCCGTAGATCAGATCTTCCCCGATGAACCCGAGCGGCAGGATCCTGCCGCTGCCCGACGTCTTGATCTCCTGCGTCTCCCCCGTGTTGAGATCCATCAGCAGCAGCTTCGTGCAGTCGTACGCGTCCGCCGAGTTCTGCCACACGAGCATCCTGTTGGTGTCGGACACCTGGAAACTGCCCTGCTGCAGATTTTCCGCGATCTCCCCGCACGTGCGGCTCATCAGGTTGACTGCGAGGATCGAACCGTCGAGATAAATATAAAAAACGCCGTTTTTGTCTATGAAGGACAGCTGCTCCATATCGGTCTTGAGTGTCGAGTAGGACTTGTCATACGGTATGAAGATCAGCTCCTCGACCGTGTTGAGCATTCCGTTGTACTCGCACACCTGCACCCCGATCTTCCCCTCATGCCTGCCGCGGTTCATGTACCCGTAGACCATAAACCGCACATTCTCCGTCTCGTCCACATTCAGTATCTTGATATCGTGGTTCTCATAGTTGCTCCGGGGATCATCCCCGTCATAAAAGCTGAAAAGGTACGCCATCTTTTTGTCGGCCGCGTGATAACAAAACAGCTGCTTCCCGTTGACAAAGGCAAGATTGGATCCGCCGTCGCTCTCCATCAGCTGCACCTCGTGATCCCTGATGCCGAGCATGATGCGGTTGCTGCCGTACACGTCCGCATCCGGCTCGAAGAGCTGGTTCATGGTGCGCTCATAGTCGAGCAGATATATCCTGTCCGGCGTGTAACGCACCCGGTAAAACTCAACCACGCTGTACGCGTCCCGCTTCCTGCCCTCCAGCGTCTGCACCCTGTAGTTCATGCGGATCGATGCCGTCTGCGGTTCGATCTCGCTGATGACGACGTGCGGTTCGGATATCCGGGTGACGTTCAGATCCGCCCATGTGACCTGCTTCAAGCTGCAGTGGATGTCCACATGGCTGAGCGTCGTATTGTCCCCCCTGGCGTTGGACTCCATGTACATCGCCAGGTCTTTTGCCTGCTCCTTGTCAAAGGTCTTGTCGTGAAAATCCCTGACAAAACTCAGTTTCTCATAGGCGTGATACCCCTCGCCGTCAATGATGCGCGTATAGTAGCGTATCGTCTCATTTCCGACCTTGAGCATCAGGATCCAGTTGTACTCGACGCCGGTCTCGATCAGATCCTTGATCGTGACCGTCGCCCGTATGGTGTCGTCCTTGTCATTGTAATCGCTGACCTTTGTCCTCTCGACCAGGCGCGTGCCGTCGACACTCCTGACCTCGAAGGAGATCTCGCTGACCGTGTTCCCGTACTTGTCTACCACAAAGCTGAGTTTGCGCCCCTCCCCGAGCGGTGTGATCGTATCCCGGAAAAAGCTTCCGTCCATCTCCTGTTTCAGCCCGTGCAGATAGTTATATGGGATCCCGTTTGTCATGATATGCACCAGCGGGAGGGACGCCTGCTCCATGCTGGTGGTCAGCTCCTCGTTTCCCTTATTGTAAATACCGCTGCTCACAAAAAGCGTGATGATAAAAACGACAATGCAGGCAGCCAGCTTACTTAAAATCTTTTTCATCGAAATAACTCAACCTCTTTCAACAGCTCACGAAGTGTAGGATCGATCTGTAAAAGCGCCTCCAGCTGCTGCAGCGCCCCCTGCTCTTTTGTCCCTGCGCGGTATTTCATATGTTTTTTCCTGACAGCCCGTATCAATATATTCTTGGGCGTGTGCTCCATATCGATAAATTCAAGTATCTGTGTGTCATAACCGTATTCCTCCAGCAGGTTCGCCCTGACCGCATCCGTGATGAGCGCCGCCATGCGCTCCCTGATCAGACCGTACTTTAACACCGGCTCCAGCGCGCTGCACGAAATCTGCCTGTTTAGTTCGTGCTGGCAGCACGGGACCGACAGGATCACGCGCGCGTTCCACTTCACGGCCTTGGCGAGCGCGTGATCCGTCGCGGTATCGCAGGCATGCAGTGTCACAACCATGTCCACTTCCTCCGTGTCGCCCTGATACGAGCCGATATCTCCCACCTGAAATTGTAACCCGTCATAGCCGAACTTATCCGCGAGCGCCTGGCAGTTCTCTATGACATCCTTTTTCAGGTCCAGCCCTATGACACATATGTCATATTGGTTCATAACCTTGAGGTAATAGTAAAGTGCAAACGTCAGATAGGACTTGCCGCAGCCAAAATCAATGATCCGCAGCGGACGCCCGTTCTCCCTGGGAAGATACACGAGTATATCCCGCACAAATTCGAGATACCGGTTGATCTGCCTGAACTTGTCGTACTTTGCCTTCACAACCTTCCCCTCCGCCGTCTGTACGCCGAGTTCCACGAGAAACGGCACAGGCACATCCTGCGGCAGGATGTACTGCTTTTGCCTGTCGTGGGAAAAGTCGGGCGCGCTGCCCTGCGCTGTCTTTGCCCGCTCCCTGAGTGTCACCTTTCCCTTTTTGCTCACAAGCACTGTCACCCTGCTGCGCTGCGTCTCGAGTTCCAGCTGCCCAAAATCCGCCGTCATCACATCCACAAGCCGCTCCACAAGCGCGCCGGGACGGAGATTCTGATGGTAGACTTTCGTCCCCACATACCGCTCTTCCTGGTAAAACAGCTCCCCTTTCCTGAGCACAGGCCGTATGCGGAGTTTGTGTGGTTGTTCCGGACTGCCGCCGCGGGGATTGCTCACCGTCGCGCCCAGGATCACTTCCCTGCTCTCTATGCAATTCATTAACAGTTGTCTCAATTTATCCATACGGTTCATTGTATCATGAAACTGTGGGCATTGAAAGCCTTAAATATCTTAAAAAAGAAAAAAAATCGAGCAGGGGGAATGATCTTCTCCCTACTCGCGCGGTGGGTATGGTGTATCTGTAAACCACAGTCCCATTAAGAACGGCATGATGAACATGATCGGAAATGCATATCGTGTATATCCACAGACAGGGGACATCATACAGATCAACAATGTCACTATGCACGGTGTCATAAAAGCAATAAACCTCCACCTGCGTTTCCAGATAACACACACGAGTGTAAATATCATCATCCACGTGTAAATACCAATTCCATAAAATGTGCTGATCAGCGGTACTTTGTACAATAACCCCTTCCATGATTCGGCCAGCTCCCTCTCATAAGCATAGCGAGCGGGATAACGTATATCCAAATACTCACTGTCCGAAATGTTGTGCAGCTCATAAAAGACATAAAATTTCGTTTTGCACACGTAATCAGGATAAAAATATCCATACCACATATTGATCGCCGCCTGAATATACGCATCCGGATGTCTGAAAAACAATTTGAACCACAGCTTCAAATAGTCTGCTGTCTCTTCGGTTGTTACCCTTTTATTGGTGATACTCCATATGTCATCCGATAATTCCGGATTATAATGCTCCCTGACCGCATCCACTTCCACCATTTTATCCAATACCTGTCTTTCGTCCTCTGTCAGATCATCATACAGGATCACATAATTTGCGACCTGCTGCCTTGTCAAGTTTAACATGGCACTGCCGGCTGCCGCATTTTGTGACGTAATATTCGGCACAATATAAGAATTAACAAATACATAAGCTCCCAATGCAAACATATGGATCATAAAAATATTTCTTTTTTGTCTACTGTTTCTCATGAAAAGTAATAGTATCATGGAAGCCGCCGTGATATACACTCCCGTGTGGCGAAACAGCGATATCATCAAGAGGATGACAGCCTGAAAAAACCACTCGCCCCACTTGATGTCTTCACTTTTCCATGTATACCGAATCAAAAAAATCGTGTAGATCATTACCGTGATCGTGTATGGGGCATCCGATCCCATCTGCATTGCTGTATATGGATAAAGGGGCAGTACGCACACCGCCATCAATAAGACGATCCTGTATACCAGCACAACCCCACAGCGTTCCAAATAGCTGATGAAATATGCCAATACTCCCGACATCGCCACACTCTGTATACATACAAACACTGCCATTCCATTATTATGACTGCCAATTAAATCGCCCAGACGGATATACAGGGAAAAATATAATACTGTGAAGACCGGAACCCCATTGTTTAACATATCGTTATCAAAATAGTTCTTCAGCGCGGCAGCTGTATCCCAGGCCATTATCCCCGGATATTTTACAATAAGATAAGGAAGCCAGCATAAGATGATCAACAGCCATGTTATGAGGATCCCTTTTCCGGAATAGGTACATAAGTATTTACTTTCTGTCTGTTGTTTTCCCGATTCTATATGATCCAGTATAAGCGTTAACACGAAATAACAAATGATCGTTGTTCCGGTATAAAACAATACCGCTTTTATTTCCTGCGCCACTGAGGCCCCAAAAACCTCCTTCCAGGAAGCAGTTCTATAAAAGCTGCCACCCAAAAGCAATATCATTGAATAAATGCCCGCCAAAACAAACGCAGGTATGTTCATTTCTACATCTCTTGTATAAAAGTAATTCTTATAAAATGAAAGCAGCAAAAGAAATAACAACAGCAATAACGTGCTGTTTCCGTTGCATGACAACCGCAACTCATTAAAAATAATATTAAGCTTCCCGGAGTACGCCTGCAAACTTTCAATATCGACAATCTGCATGCGGAACGCAAACGGGAAAATTGAAAAAAACGCACAGATGACAGATCGCAATATCTTTTTTTGTTCTTCCCCGTATTTTAATTCCATAAATATCTTTAGCCCCACGCACCTGCATTCACAACCAGTAACACTCCGACAAAAATCAGCACGATCCCTATACAGTGCACAAATGTAAATGTTTCCCGAAAAACAAATATCGATGCCCCCAATGTGAGTGTATATGTCAATCCGATCAGAACAGGTATGATCCTGTTCAGATCGTATCTTGAGATCAGAAAAAGATATAACAAAAAACTGCATACATAGCAGGCAACCCCGATCAAACTGATCCAGCTAAACTCCATCTTTACAGAATTTAGGCTGACTACAATCCCAAAATCTCTCTGTGCGCCCAGCTTGAACAGAACCTGACCGCCTACTGACATCATGACATAAAAAAGAATCATCAACCAATTCATCCTGATACCTTTCCTCTGATCTCTTTTCTAACCATATAATTTTTCATTTTCCTGAAAAAAGCAAATGTAACCCTGTGTTTCTTCAATTCAGTAAACCATTGAACCCCCACTGAATATACTTTCCACTTCAAATTTTTCTTCCAACTATTTACATAAATAACTTTATAGAACATGGAATGATTCCGCAAAAACCCTTCATCCATCATCTTTTCACAATTAAGACACAGCGAAGGCATATTCTTTAGATCCAATTCGCTGTTTGCCTTCACAATTCCCATATATTTGTCACCATTCAGAACCTCACTGATCGAGTGTGTCCGAATATTTCCTATTATCCCCTCCCGTTTTTGATCACAGGCGCATATCGTAATGTCACCATTTGAAAAGATCATAAAATCTTCTGTCAGCCGCTCACACCGGGTGTACTTCACGTTTTCAAGTTTTCCGAATGTGAGTAATTTGGTCAGCTGAATGGATATCTCATGCCCGGACTGCCTCCAATGGTGGAGGAACTGTTTCAAATGCTTTTCCGAATCCTTCGTCATCAGAAAAGGAATCCTGAATTCCATATGTTTTTTCAGTCTTTCTTTCTGCGTGAGAAGATATTCTATATTGGACAATACCCTGCACATTACCTGTTCTGGTTCTTTCAAACCGTATCCTTGAAACTTTTCATAGATGTCGCCATCCACTGCATTGATACTGACTGTGATATAATCAATATCCAGATCCAGCATCTCATCTGCGATCTCTTTGGTCAGAAAATATCCATTTGTGATAAAACCAACAAACGGGAAGCGTTCCTTTGCATACTTTATTGCTTTTCCGATATCGTGATACAGTAACGGTTCCCCTACCCCATTAAACGACACCATAAAAACTTTCCCGCCCGGCAGATCTGCCTCTACCAGCTGGTCGAGAATACTATAGACTTGTTCTATAGGCATTTCGTCCTTGACTCTGTGATTTTTGATCTCACAAAATTCACATTGAAAATTACATCGATTGGTCAACTCAATTTGTACATGATTCATATTTACTTCCCTCTACCATCTGATATCGATCTTTAACTTTGTCACTGCAAAGTGATATATCCACACAAATGCCAAAAATAATTTTGTTCGAAACAGATTATATATCAAATACACTTTCCCTAACTGTCTCCACCTGATAGAATGACCAAGCGACACAAGTGCATTTCTTCGCCAGCCCGAAAAATCCGTGTCAAGGAAATTTAATACATTCTGCCATACAGAATAAACCGATTCCTCTTTTTCATATTGGTTTATGTTGATCGTAAAAGCCACACCCACATGTACCACTGCTAACAGGTTTAACAAATCCCTGTTCTCTTGCGCTGTATTTTCGTAATACTGCTTTAGAGATAAAATAGCCGATTTCGCATGATCCAAATCCTTGACACTAATGCATTTGGTGGCCGATCCCCTATTATCATAATACAGATAATACGGTCTGCTGCAGAATGCCACATTGTGTAACAACGGAAAAATACTCCCAATGAGTATCAAATCCTCCATGATTCTTGGCGCCTGTTCTAATTCAATCGAATGCCGGACAAGATGCGTTCTGAAAATCTTATTGCACATCGATGGATTTACTGCTGCCAAAATCTCTTTGTTCGTTTTAACATCGATAATCCTGTCTCCGAAACCAACCATCTGAACCGAAAACACCTTTTCTGACAATGCGTCCACTTTCTTAAAGCCACACACAACCATGTCTATATCCGGCTGTTTTACCACTCTCTCCATCATATCAGAATACATGTCCTGCATGATCGCATCATCACAATCCACAAATCCGATCCAATCCCCGCCAGCCATCCTTATCCCCTCTTTTCGGGCATACCAGACGCCTCTGTTTTCTGTACGGATAACTTTCATATTCTGTCTTTTAAACTTGTTTAATAATTGGTAACTGTTATCGGTAGATCCATCGTCGACACATATCACTTCGTAATCTTTAAATGTCTGTTTAAAAATTGCGTTCAGACATCTCTCTATGTAGGGTTCACCGTTATATATGGTAACGACAATGCTCAGCATAGACTCTCCTTATTTTCCTGCAGCTGCGCCACCTCAGCCTCCAGCAGAGCAATGGATTGCGCCAGCATCTTTAACCGTCTCTTTTGAAATGATACGATGACAGTCAGCGCCATATCAATCAGAATGATTGCCCCAATACATACTGTAAAAAGGGCATTTGACGGCGTTTCTATTCCCAACAATGCAGATAGCCGGAACAATAATTCGGGAAAAATTACGAACAGCGTCAATATCATTCCGGCAAACAACCACATAAATGTATATTTCAACATTACTGTTCCCTTTTTCATCAGCCTCAACAAAAAAACGAAATAAACCAAAATGGCGAGCAATGAAAAAATACGTAAGTTGATACTCACAGCTATACACCCCCTCCGCATTTTAAAATAATAATAGCAAATGAAACCTTCATCATATAGTATATAGAGTTCACCACATTGATGGAACTGTGCCCCCCCTGGCGTGCTTTCATGAGAACAGACACTTCCTCAATAGCGGCATTTTCAAGTCTGGCGTACAATAGCGCCTCCGGTTCCGGGTAGTCAGCAGGATATTTTTTTGCATATATCTTGATCCATTTTTTATTGACTGCGCGGAATCCACTTGTCGGATCTGTCGGACGATATCCACAACATAACCATATCAATAAACTTATCCACCTGCTCCCCAACCTCCTCAGCATTGAAGATTGGAACCCTTCCTTTGTCATATACCTTGATCCTACGACAATATCTGCACTCCCCCGCTCTATCGGCTCGATCAGGTCACGAATGTATGATGCATCATGCTGTCCATCACCATCAACCTGAACAGCGATATCATAATGATTCCTTAATGCGTATTGATATCCCAGCTGAACTGCCCCTCCAATCCCCAGATTGATCGGAGGATTCAAATGCGGAATCCCATTCTCCGTCAATATCTCCAATGTATTGTCAAATGACTCATCGTTTATGACGATATAATCCGCCCACGGACAGTTTTTCTGTATATTACAGACCACTGATCGAATACTCTTCGACTCATTTCTAGCCGGAATGATGATTAGAATTTTTTTCGTAGCTGTCTCACCTCTCACAAATATAGATCATATACCTATCGTTACTATAACTTTTTACAACATTTGTAATCCGCTCTTTCCATGATTCATTTTCTTCCATGGTGAGCCATATAAAATATTTTTCCTGATCCTGTACCGCTTCATACTGCCTGGTGCTTGAAATATGTCTGAGCAGATCAAAGGTCTCAAAATTACCTGTAGGGCTGATCACGATCTGACCGTCACTATAAAACTGATTGATATTTCCCTGCCAAAAAGTTGAATATCCATAAAGAACACCTTCCTCCTTGAGATGATCAATACAGTCAATACTATCCTTTTTCTTGCCGCCAGATATATCTCTTGTCACTGCATAACTGCTCGAGAGCACCAAATAAACGCATAATACAACTACCTGCAAAATACCTGTATTTCTTTTTCTATCACTTATATATCGGGCAATCAAAGGTCCAAACAAAATAATCGACAGTATAAAATATTTTCCAGCTATGTCATTCAAAGGATTTTCGTCCTCACATGTAAAAATGACAATGAACGCATCTACCACAACCCCAGATAATACCAAGTATGTGTAATCTTTCATTCTCACCGGTAAAGTTCCCGAGCGCCTGATACAATATACCAATGCACAGATGCATATAACAAACAAAAATAAACTTAAAATATTAATCATTCCCTGCCAGCTCAGGAGTCTTCCATTTTGGACATATCCGAAAAGTGCTATGACCGACTTTAATGATCTTGTTATCCTTTCCGGAATATCACTTATATCTTTGAAGTATCTGTTGGTATGTTCCTTCACTGTATAAATACCCGACAAAATATACCTATTCAGCAGGATCCCTATTCCTCCAACCCCTACACCAAACAGCGCCGCCATATTTATGGACTTTTTATCCCCCTTGCAAAAAGCATATACTTCTATCAGCGCTACAGGCGCAAAGCAGGTCATCACATATCGAAAGCCCATCATCCCGAGAAACAAAGACCAGACTGCATACAGCGCAAGACTCATATCGATGTGGGGCTTTTCTTTGATCCTTAACCATAATATGACAAATATTATCTGGTATATCGCATAGGTCATATACTCATTGCCCACATGAAAATAATACAGAATCCCCTCTGATACAGGTGCCAGAATTCCGATGACTATTCCTATTGCCCATAAATCTTTAATCTCCAGGGCTCTGCAGACTTTCAATACACATATTGCCAAAAGTATATAGGTGAGTATATTGCTTATCATGTAACAAGTTGTCCAATCACTGAAAATATTCAGCAACACTGCCGAGAACAAGGTTGCAAAAGAAAGGTGGATCTCTGTCGAAAAATTCCATTCTGCCGGTAAGATCTGATATGTGTCTTTTATGATATCAGCCAGTACGATCTGAGCAGCAAAATCAGAATTTATCCTCGTATCCAGATGAACAAGATTGTCATACACAAGACAGCACAAAATAACACCTCCGAGCATCATGGTCAAGTATAGCACTCCGTTTTTCCTTATGTTCATGTGCTCTATCCCCCTCTCGTCTCTCAATACGCACGCTCGGCGGTGAACAATAATATGATTCCAAACAAATAATATTTTTTCAATCTCCCTGCTTTATAACTCTTCACCTTTATTATCGGAATACTCAGCTTTATGTTGGATTCGGACATACCACACTGATACAGATCTATTTCCTTATCTGAATAATACTTCTTTCTGCGCCGATACTGCTCCTTCTGCAGATCATTTTGCAGTCTTTCTTCATTGGATAATCCGTCCAGCACATAGGAGGAGACTACGATATCAATCCTTTTAAATTTTTCACCGGCGATAAGCAGCTGCGTATTTTTCTCAGAATCAGCTGTTATCCTGTACGTCTCGTCATAATTTCCGTATTTTGTAAACAATTCTCTTCTGTAAAACATTGCCTGATGCGCAAACGCCTGATAACACATAAAATATGGTGGGATTTTTTCAGGCAGACTATATATATAACTCTCGTTGGTCTCGATCCTGAACCGCTCCTCGCTGCCGTACAGGACAGAAGCATCGTATACCTTATCCTGAAATACATTCTCCAGAACACCATAATCGCAGAACTGGTCTCCGCCGTTCATAAAGATGATCCATTCTCCATGGGCATGCCGGATCCCTTTGTTCATCGCTGAATAAATTCCATTGTCCGGCTCGCTGATCAACAGATCGATCGATTCCTGATATTCCCCCAATATCTGCAGTGTCGCATCTGTGCTTCCGCCATCCACCACAATCCATTCATAGTCAGTCCATAACTGGTTTACAATGCTCTCGCATGTATATCTCACATTCGGATTATTCCGGCAGATCGTAATGATCGTCAGTTTTTTTGAAGTACTCTTTGCCCTCACACGCTTGCATTTTTTGATAATATATTTCTCGTCTTTTTTGCAGATATAGTCAAAACATACCTCTTTTCTGCAAATTCTCTGTGCCCACTGATCTCCAAAGCTTCTGAGCAGGATATGATCTCTTTGACAGAAAGTATCAGACGCTCCAATGATCTGTGTCATCTCATTGTGATACTTTCTTTTGTCTAATGACAGATTTCGATCCGTTATCCTAAAGACCGCGAAACTTTCATCTACAGAATATAAACACTCCCGCTTCGCAAAGGTAAACCACAAATAAAAATCACCTGCCAGCTTATAACCCGCAAACACATCACTGTCGATGTACCGCATTAAAGTACTTCTCCAGAATACACTTTCCTGCGGTATAAAATAATCTGAATGCAGTCCAAATCCGCCATTCAAAATAAGGGATCTCGGATAATTGCGCAATATGGACTTGTACAGATATCTGTTCTTTTCATCGATCACACTGCAGCATCCTGCGATCCAGTTGACTTCCTCATTGTCCTCAAATACGCTGCAGACTTTTTTTAACGCTCCGGGCAGATAAAAGTCATCCGCATTGATCCACCCTACCACATCCCCATAACACAAAGAAAAACCTTTTCGCAAGGCATCATACATCCCCTCATCTGCCTCAGAGATACATGTAAAGGAAAGTGCCTTAAAATTTTTCTGATACTTTCCCTGACGGTATAGCTCCTCATATTCTTCCAGGATCTCCAGGGTTCTATCTGTAGAACCGCCGTCTACAATAATGTATTCCAGCTCCAGTGCGCCCTCCTGTTCAAGCACGCTGTCTATCGCTTCTTTTATATATTTTTCTCCGTTAAACACAGGCGTTACAATGGATATCTTCATCTCTGATCTCTCTTCTTCCACTTGACCGGAATCACATTAAACAAATAAAACACTTTCTTTTCGTTAGCCAAATTTACGCTTGTCATTACCGGAATACAGCCAAATAAATAAAAAATCCTCATGTTTGTGAATTCCTCATAAAAATACAGAAGTTTCATTTTCTCCGGATTAGACATCAATTTTGCCATCTGCTTAATAAACTCCATTCCTTCCGATCTTTTTTTGCAGAAAGATAGTTCATAATTACAGGAATTATACATTTGCATGTTTAGTACATCCTTTGCTTTTGATGAATACTTCCCTCTTGTTTTTAGCTGATTCAATACTTCCTTGTATGCAAGCACACAGCAGTTCATATGCTTTTCCCGCGAACTGCTTATACGCGACTGATCATTGTAATCCCTATAAAGTATATAGAATGCATCCACATAGGTAATCCGCTCTGCCAGAAACAGGGTCACGATAGAAAAGGCTGTGTCATTGTTGGATGTTATTTCCTGATACCATATGTCATTATTAACAATAAACGCTCTCTTATATAATTTGTTCCATATGGTTGACTGTGTTATTTTGAATATATTCTCTACTTCCCCGGCTGAAAAGGGATCTTTCTCAATATTCTCTGCGCTTAACCATGCATGCGCTTCCTTTATTTGCGTCTCGTTGTCATACAGCAGCGCATTGCAGATCACGATATCCGCATCCTTTGCATCTGCTTTTTTCAGCATCTTTTCGATCATAACCGGCTCAAAAAAGTCATCTGCGTCGAGAAATTGCAGATATCTTCCCCTCGCTATCCTAATACCCGCATTTCTTGCGTTTCCGGCACCTTTGTTCTCCTGGTCAATGACCACGATCCTATTGTCCCTTTCTGCATAATCTTGCAATATTTCCAGGCTCCCATCCGTTGAACCGTCATTTACACATATAATCTCTATCGCTCTGTACGTCTGATCCAACAGGCTGTCCAGACATTGTCGCAAAAACCGTTCCTTATTGTACACAGGCACTATAATGGAAACACCTATCATCCTTTAGCCCTCGCTATCCTTATGAATTGTGATCCTTTCACACATATAAATGTCATTCCATAGATCCTATTTGCTTTTCCGTCACTTTCAAGGTTATCCCCGATATGAAGTACTGATGTATTCCTGACATCCAATTCTCGTAAAACAAGCTCAAATAAATTCCCGCTGCTTTTCGTCCTCATAATGTCCGATGACACGTACACCCTGTCAAAATCTTGATATCCATTTGTACGCAATGTGGACTTTAGAAAAGCTTTGGGCAGATACATATCCGAGCAGATGATGATTTTCTTCCCCTTTCTTAGTGCGTATTGATATACTTCATATACAGGATCATTCACCGTAAGTATCTCTTTCTCCAATTGCATTTCCTTATCTTTCAGATACTTATATTGTGATCCCATCTCCTGATAGATCTGGTCGAGCGTAACATCTTCCCGCTCACAGTAACGTTCCCGCGCTTTTCTCTCCGCCTCTATCCTCGCATATCCAAAACCCGTGCATCCTTCTCTTTTTTCTAACTCCCAAAACAGATCTGTTGGTTTCTCATAGGGTCTTTTCAGTAATGTATCAAAAATATCAAACGAAATCACATCGTGGGAATCTACTAGCTGACAAACTTCCCTTCCGTTTAATACCCTACCAGAACAACGATCAATGTTCTTATACACTGCCTTTGCCAAATACCACCATTTCCTCAGAAATGTCTTTCCGTGTCTCTCCTCATAGCCTTTGCATTGCAGCATAATATACGGATTTCTATTCACAATATTCCAATATACACTTGCCGTTTGCATACACACTCCAATTTGATCTGAATACAGATGGCAGGAATGATCTCCTACACATGCTCTAAAATCCGCTCATTGCGTTGGGCTCTTCATAATAAGAGTGATAGATCTTATCCTGATACTTTTGATTCCGCATGACCGCATCGATCGGTGTATAGGCATCCCGATCTGTGATCCTAAGAGCGTACTTCTGTATCAGCGGCATGAAACGCTCCGCAAAATCAAGTATTCCCTTATGGATCTGCGCCACGATGTCCTTATTTCTGTTCTTTTTTCCGTATACAAAAGCTACATTTCCCTCATCATCAAAGGTGTATCGGATCAGGGTCTCACTTTCAGACGAAAACAGGGCTTCGAGACATATGCACTCTTTATATCCCATATACCTCCCGGCTTTTTCCCCCATACTTCTCCAGTATTCATTTTCAAATGCATAAACATGCATCAGACCTGTCCTTATGTAATCTTGTACAGTACTATTGTCGGATGCCCCGATCATGGCGCCCAGAATTATTCCGTTCCATCCATATTTCTTTTCACATAAGTGTTTCAAATAAACAATCGATTTGCCATGCCATCCAAGATCTACAACACATACCTTTCCGGCACCATCTATTTCTTTCATGATGTATTTCTCTGCAGCCCTGCATGTCATTTCAAAACTGTTCTGAATCTCTGACTTATGATTCAAAATAAAGGTCTTTAACCTTTCAAAGTTCTCTTTTCGTAATATTTCGCTGCCGGAAAGCCCTTCCTCGGATAAATTTTTTTCCAAAAACTCCAGACCACACTCCTGCAGGATCCTTCTGATGGAGTTGTCCGTTCCCTCTCTTACCATCCGCGGCTTAATGTTCTTGTCGATGTACTCCTCGGGAAAATCCCCAAAAATCAACTCGTATGAGGCAAACCTTGAAAAGACAAGATAGGCGGTATCCACAGCATCAAAATATTTCTTATATACTTTTTCCATGATGTCACCATCTCTTGCTACAAACAAAAATTTATCTATTTTTTCCTGTCCCGCAAGCCGATCCAGAAACTGACAGAACCCGCAGGTAAGGATTCCGCCATATGAAAACCCATATTCATAAAACAACGGATACTCTTTGCCCTGGCTGTGGAATTGGATATTGACCACTTGATTGTACAGGGAAGTAACAGCATTCAAATAGCAAAATGGGCGATATGCATCCCCCAGGATATTGACATTTTTGTACTCCATGTCATTACGATCTAAATCTTTGTTCGATATGTGAAGTCCTTTTCTTCCCAAACTCATATTATGTGAAAACGGCTTTAATATGTTCTGGATAAGTCTGTCCGGGTAATCAGAATTATTGCATATATATACATCCTTTCCTTGTCGTATGACCTCATCCACCAAATTACACATGACTGGATTTTGCATTGCAAAATCTTCTATGATACTTTCCATGTGATCGATCTGATCTGGACTTAACACATTTCCTCCAGCCTGCAGATCTGAAAAACCTATACGGTAATTCCTTACCTCTGCCAATGCAAGCAACTGCTGCCTATCCAGCGTCTCGTAAAACAACACGCCCCACATATCAAATGTAATACATTCATGTTCTTTTATCTTACTCAATATATTTTCTATCTCTGTCTTCTGATTGACTCGCGATTCCGGGTACAGTGCCTTACTGTTTCTTTTCTGCCTTTCCCCAATGACTGACTTATGTAATATGACATACTTAAAGTATAAACGCAGGACTAGACAGGCACGTGCAGCAGCACTATTTCGTCTGCCCTGGATTTTATTTGTGTTAAGCATCGCATCCACAAGAGTTTGATTATTTTCCACAAATGTCTTGTTTATATAGCTCCTAAGCTTTCCCATACTAACACAATACTCCCTACACAATAACAAATCTCTAAATCCTGTTTTCTTTTGTACTATGCATTCATTTTCTAGAATGCCAATTTTTGTCATTATAATATACGTTTTCATTTTTTGCAACCAATTTAATATTTTGTAGAATTTATTTGTTGGTTTTGGCTAATTTATTAGCAGATTTTTATCTATTTTGCTCAAATATGTTCTTTGCGTTAATATAAGTACTTCATCCAGGCAAAAATTATTGCCGTGAACTGCATAGGGCGTACCGTTCCAGGCAAAATGTAACATATAAAGGGAGGTAAGAAACTGTAAAAAAATAACTGACACAATTACGTTAGCAATTTCACTTCGAAGAAATATCCTGCGCAAGTTGCATCGGTTAATTTCCTACAGTTCCTAAATGCGGCGTTTGGACAAACAGGCAGCAACTGAGTTCCTCACTCTGACTGCATTTGTATACAAAAAGCAGGGAAAATTATATGATCAATTCCCCTGCTTTTTTCAGTATGATGTCCTTATTCTTGACGAGATTCGAGATATTTTCTTCGCCTCTTCACTCGTTTTCCTGAATCTCCTTTTTCAGCTGTTCCACATCTTCCTTTGTGTAATCCGGAACAAAGGATGCAATTTCTTCTGCCGGATAATTCTTTTTGATCATCCGGATCACCATCTGACGTGTCTCACGCTCTTTTCGTTTCCTTTCCTCCTGTTCCTTTTTTAATGCTCTTTCTATAACTGCTTCCACCGCCCGGCGTTTCTCTTCCTCTAATATTTCCACCGCCCGGCGTTTCTCCTCCTCAACAACCGCCAGTGCCTGGCGTTTCTCCTCCTCAAATATCTGTGCCACCTGTGTCATTCCGATCTCCCTCCTTATTCTGTTCGCCGTCTCCTTATCAATGATCTTATCCGTAAAAACCAGTATTCCCGCAAGGGCGAAAAGTTGTTGCTTCCTGTCTTGGATCTTCACCGCCAGGTCTACTATGTCATGTACTTTCTCCTGCTTTTCCTCTCTTCGGCGATATGACAGTGGCAGGATGATCAGCTGCATCAGTTCTTCATCGGTCAACAGCTGATTTTGTTTTATTTTTGATTTCAGTCGATCGTAGATTTCATCAGCGTTGATCTCTGACAGAAATGCTGTCTCCACACTCATTTTTACTGCACCGATATCATATTCAGCAGATACCTGCCTGCGGTCAATGTCACCGGTATAGATCACTATCATGCGGACACGCGGACATGCCTGTCTTTCCTGCCGATAGCGGTTTGCGATTCCTGTCAGATAATTTAGATATTTTACCTTATCCAATTGATCGTAATCGCTCTCGTAATCCACAAGCGCCACTGTATGATCCGCCAATTCAAATAGATTGTCGAGCCGAAGCTCATTCGCTTTCACTGTGGGTATATTGGTCGGCAGAACACGCTCAATTTCCGGAAGGTTCAGCCCATATACGCTGAACGTTTTTCCTTTCAGATTTTCCGCAAGGAATTTACTCGTGATATCCTTGTTCTGGTATGCGATATCCGCAGTTTTTCTGTGTTCTGTTTCGTTTGTGGAATCTTTTTGTCTTGTCGCTTCTGACATTCGCTCTTCTCCTTTAGTATATCAAGACTGCAGGGCTTTTACAATAGCACGCTTCAAAACAGGTGTTCAAGAACAATTGTACGATACATATCTAACAATGTCAAGTACTTTTACAGAAAATATGTTCCATTTTATCTGTTTATGAATTTACGTTTCATCTACTGTGCTTGTTTTCTAACTAACTTGATTGTAAGTATATTATAAGTTTTAACTATTGCTTGCATTGCAAAACAAAATTATTTTTCTAAGAATCTAATCGAGCAGGGAAGTTTTTCTCCTCCCCGCCGTGCGCCGTCTGACGACATATTTCCACTGTACGCGACTGTGCATATAATTGAAAAAAGAAGTTTTTTAAACTCCTTTTTCCAATCACTCTTATTTATTCCCTTGATTTCACTCGATTCAAAATGGGTCAAATCCCACCATATGCGTTTTCAATCGCCTTCTCATACAACCCTTCACTTTTCAGCAATGAAAATAGGATATCCCGCACTGCACCATGTCCCCCTTTGTACATGGATATATAATCAGAAATCTGCTTTATCTCCTCTGCGGCATCTGCCGGGCATCCAGTTTTTCCTACCATTTTCATCGCACCCAGATCATTCAGATCATCCCCTATATACATAATTTCATCTTTGGTGTAACCATTCTGACCAACAAAATCGCTTAAAAATTCTCTTTTATTTTTTATTCCCTGATAGACAAACTCGATATTCAGATCCTTCGCCCGCCGTTCTACAACATATGATTCCCTTCCTGTCAAGATCATGCATTTCTTTCCGACAGACTGACATGCCATTATTCCGGCTCCATCTTTTACATTAAATCTCTTGATTTCTGTTTGATCGTCACTGTAATAAATGCTGCCATCCGTCAGGGTTCCGTCTACGTCCATTATAATCAACTTTATCATATTTCCTCACATTCCTATTGAACAATTGCATGTTTCTTTTGAATATACTTTTTATAATATTTGATGCTATATTGATAAATCATCTGACAAATAAACGCACTTATAAAACTTGCAGCCCAATAAAAACAAATTTTTTGTTCACTACTCCATTCCCGATGTACTCCATTGATATACCAACACCAGTATCTATGATTGAGATATAAAGAAAAACTAAACTCTCCTAAACTATTTAGTAAATGATATAGTTTTCCTCTACATAAGAAATTCCCAAAAGTAAATGAGAGTAATCTACTCAATGAAAGTAACAAGATCATAACACCACCAGCCTTAGGGTCAAATCCCAACCATGCAAAATAAAAAATATACATATATAATAACACTGAACAAATAACTCCAGCTAATTTTATTTTAAATCCAAATTTATACTCTATCAAAAATACATACACATTATAAACGAAAATCCCCATTAGTAAATCTGCCAAAATCCTAAAATTACCTAATAATAACCATTCAGATGTAGAAGTGTTTGTTACTGCTATACCTCCCTTGTATTGTATTAATGAACCAATAATTGCCAGGCTTAGCGGAAACGATATATAAGAAACTTTCTTATAATGTTTCAATAATAATGGATATAGTAAAAATATACCCAAAAGCATAGCATCCAAATACCACGTCGCTCCGTTATAATACCCGCAAAAATTACTTAATCCAAATGATTGCAACAAGAAGCATTCCGGTAGATGATTAATAAGATCCTTTATCCTGGACAGAAATCCTATTCTTCCTAAATATAATTGACGTATAACAAGAGCCAATACAGATGAAATTACATACAATGGAAAAATTCTATATATTTTACTAATTAAAATTTTTTAGATGCTTTAATTGTATCATCAACTAAAACATTTACCCCGCTGCACATAAGAAATCCACTGACAATTCCGAAAAACTCATACCCCCCCCTGTTAAATAATACTTTTCATCTAACTCCTTAATCCCCCTCATATGAAATAATACAATGCACAGAGAAAATAGAAACCTCATTACTTGTATATACACATTCTTTTGTTTCATTGTACCGTTTCTAATCCTTTCTTTGTAAATAACTTCCACCATCTCCCACCCAAGAGAAATAAAGACTATGGGCTTCAAACTGTAACTGTCATGCTCTCCTGCGACAGCATTGTCCTTAATTATGCAATCGTCATGTATGACAAGTCAGAATCAAAGGTGAAGATCTTGCTTGAGATTACAGTGAACCATCTGACCATCGCGGACAGTTGCCCAATCAAGAGGAACAGCTCCTCTACATCTATCAGTGTGGTGCAAGGCACGTTCATTTTGGGTAAATCTTGGCTTTAATGATCTAATTTTATTTATTTTTTGCAGCGTATTTGTATTTTATCATATAAATTAGCGATAATTTTCTCAAATCCTTTCCTTAATGTTTCTATACTTAACACTCCCATGGCGATGCAAAAAAATGCGCAAACCATATCAATAAAAAGGTCTTTCGGTTCCGTCAAATTCTTATGAAAAAATGGATTGCGTATCATATCTTGACCCAAATATATCCCAAAAGTACAAGAGGCAATATATGAAATAATTACATTTTCTTTTAATTTTATATAGCTAAACATCATAAATAATGATACTGATATCACCACCAAAACAATTGAATTCGGCGGCCAAAAATATGTATTTTTCATTTTGATATGTTCACTAACCCCATTCTCCGGCATAAAAGCAATGAAGCCGAGAAGAACAAGCCATGTAATAATATGAATAACTCCCCAGTGAAAAAATCTCCATTTTTCTTTATATATGCCATATAATCTTATATATCCTGCAATGCAATACATGATGAGAATCCACAAACATCTATTATAGTACAAAAATGTCTCCGTATTATTGTCAAAAACGCCTAATAATGTTGGCCAAATGGAATATAAAATCAAAAGAGTTAATATTAATTTTCCATATTCCTTTTTTCTTAAACATCTTAATCCCCTATTTATATAAGGTGTAAAAAGATATAAAACGAAATATGCTGTTGCATACCACCTAAATCTATATGTTATTGGAAATAAACTTTGTAATATTTCATCACGCTCAATACCCCCTCCCTCTATTATTTTAGGCGAAATAATATTTGTCAAAATAGAGTAAAATAATACTTGCATCCACATCAAGAAAGCCTTTTTTACCCTAAACGGTTTCTCCTGTTCTATCATAAAATATCCTGATAATAACGCAAACACATTTACTCCTATCTCACCAAACATCCAAATTACATCAATCGTAACCTTATATTTTCCCATGTAAGAATAATCCCATTTACCATAAACATAATGAAATACTACAATCAACCCAGCGGCAATTATTCTAAGCAATTCGAAATTGCTGTGCCGCCCTTGCTTCCCAATCGGATCCATTTCATTCCTACTACGGCAAAATCTCATCATTACAAAAAATGTAATCCCTAAAATTAATTCTAATCCCACATATTTTAAACGATAAGTTATTGTCATTCTTTCAAAATCAAGTTCCCTTACCCCTCTAACATACGAAATTGAAAATGTACAAATATTTAAAATAACTATATATAAAAGACCCACAAATATTTTATTCTTTCTTCCTATATGTATAAATTCACATTTTGTATATATACAAAATGAAATTAGAGGAACAAGCAAAAACATACTCATATTTAAAAATAAATTCATCTACATTCTCCATCAGCACAAACACATTTCGGCATTCTACTTCAACAATATATTACATATATTCCTCTTTTTAATAAATTGCCTAAAACTATATAACAATACTGAAAGTACAAATGATAAAAATAAATAGATTAAAACACAACCAGAAGAATCTTGCAAATAAAATATAGCTATCTTTTGAGCAATAGGATGCGCAAAATACATCATCACACTAAAATCGCCCAAAAATTTTACAATACTCATATTATATTTTAATCGTAGAGCTCTATGCGAAAAGACAATTGATATAAGCAAAACAAATAATACAATTTGAACCCTTGGAATATTATAGTTTTTATATAAACTTACAATAATAAATAATGCACTCAATATTTCAACAGCCTTAAATACCCCCCCCCCCGCATGATGCATTTTCACGTATACATTTAGCGACATGAAAAATAATAACCCCCAACATTAAGCCAGCCATCGCACGACATAACCCCTTCCAACCTTGGGCAGAACGATTAACGTTAGTACCAATATACCATAACTCACAACAAAAGACTGAAATCATCAATGCATGTTTCTTCCATACTGTACAGAGAAAGCAAAAAAAAGGTAGTACAATAAACATGGCAGATAAAAACCACAAAATTCCATTATATATTTTAAATTTTGTCATATCTGTAACAGCAGACCGTAGTAATAGCAATTCGAGCGGCAAATCTCGAGCCTCGTATATTGCACCATGAATATTTCCTTCTAAAATAATATCTAAATTTGTTACAAAATAGCAGCCTAATATTGAAAAGCAGCTATACGGAAATAATCTAATATATTTTTTTGCAGAATAGATCATTATATTTTCTGTGTTTTCATTTTGGTAATAGAAATGCTTATATGTCAACAAACCTGTTATAGCATAAAATAATTCAACCAATATCCCATTTGTAGCAAAAGGAAAGTTGTAATTACCTATTATTTCACCTTGATGCAACCACACTATACCAATAGCACAAATAAATTTTATTAAACTCAATGATGGACAATAATTTTTATCCATAGAAAACTCCTCACTTAAAATTAATAAAACATTATATCTGTCTTATCAGTGTACTGCATCATATACTTTAATCACACGTTCAAGTATTCCTTCAAAATCCTCCAATGCAACCATATTAGAACCATCTGAAAGAGCATTATCCGGATCTGGATGAACTTCAAAGAAAAGTGCATCTGCACCTGCTGCAATTGCTGCCTTAGCTAACGGTTCCACGTATTCCCTGTTTCCTCCTGATTCATATCCTTTTCCTCCTGGTTTCTGAACACTATGTGTTGCATCCATTACTACAGGATATCCTATTTTTTTCATCTCATAAATCCCTGTCATATCTACAATAAGTGTATTATATCCAAATGATGTTCCTCTCTCACATAACAATATATTACAGTTCCCTGCTTTTTCTAATTTTTCTACTACATATGCCATATCCCATGGAGCAAGAAATTGTGCCTTTTTTACATTAATTATTTTTCCTGTTTTTGCAGCGGCAATAAGCAAATCTGTTTGCCTGCACAGAAAAGCGGGAATCTGTATAATGTCCGCCACTTCTGCGACCTTGATTGCCTGCCACGGTTCATGAATATCTGTTGCTATTTTTACACCAACATCATTTTTAACCTTTTGCAGTATTTTAAGTCCTTCCACAATTCCAGGTCCTCTATATCTTGAACCACTGGAACGGTTCGCCTTATCAAAGGATGCCTTAAAATAATAATCAAGATCATATTTCTCCGCAATTGCTTTAACTTTATTAGCTATTAATAATACATTCTCTTCAGATTCAATAACACATGGCCCTGCGATCAACATAAATTTGCTCATTTTTACACTTCCTCCAATTCGGCCAACCGACATGCCAATACATAATCTTTCATTTCATCAATATCTATTGCTTCTATACCTGACACTTCCTGTATATATGGGCAGAACCCTATTCTACGTTTATAATTTACAAATACTTCCTTCTTGAACATATAAAACGCACTTGTTTCTTTCCAAATAGGTTCAATATCTTGAGTCCGCGGTACATCATTCAAATCGTAATTAATAGTTCTTTCCATATACCATGCGAAAGTTTGAATCCTTTCTGCCGAAAACGCAGAATCATACTCCCCGTTTAACACATGTGAAAGAGCGTTATCAAGAGAATCTCTTTTAATAAAAGGAGAGGTTGTATGAGCCAGAACATATATATCAGCATCAACTTCACTAACAAAACTATTATATATTTCGAATCCTTTTACAGAATCTCCATCAAGTTTTTTATCTCTTTGTTTAAAAAGAATTCCTTCCGGCAAGTACTGAATCACTGATTTGTCGCTGCAATATACATATACTTCATCAATTTTTTTCACATTCATCAATGTATTACACAAATGCCAGCACAACGGATGTCCTGCTATTGGTAAAATATTTTTATGCGGCAATCTTTGTGACTGTAATTTTATAGGTACTAAAGCTACTACCTTCACAATCTCATCCTCCCTTTTTCAATTTCGCATTTTAAGTTATGTGTCAAAACTTTTTCAACAATTTCTCTTATTAGTTCCTCTTCTCGCTCAAAATTATAGATTAAATCAACCTGATCCTGTTGATGATACATATCTTTTAAACAAAATGCTTCTTCCACAGAACAACAACGATACGGCGTTGGCAATTTCTCCCAAATAACAGAAATTTTCAGACAATTTGCGGTGCTGGTAACATCCTGAAATCCACTTCTAATTCCTATTGCAACTCCTGCTTTTTCCAAAAATGGTACAGACTGACTAAATGGAATAAATACTGGCACTGTCCCCAGTAAAGCTTTCTCTTCACCAGCGACATTTGTACAAATGGTGAATCCATTATTCTTCAAATCATTCACTAATTTAATCCAGAATGTAAGTGGTATACTTCTTACCGTCTTAGCATATGGTGATAATACCACAGTTTTACCTACTATTAATTTTTTTTCGGCAAATACCTTTTCCATTTCGTATTCATCATATATAAAACCCGGGGGAACCATGCAATTCTCAGAAATACCTAATGCTGCTGCCGAAAGAGACAATAAATTAAAGCCATGTAATCCCATTGTAAATCCCAAAATTGCTGTATGCCTATAAAACATATGAAAGTGCAGCATCTCTATATTCAACTCATTTTCATGATTAAACATTAATAGATTCACAAGAGACTGAAACTCCTCTGTATCCACACTCTCAATATTTTCTATATGGAACAAATTTGCAATTTCGACACTTCCCTTACTCCAAACAACAAATACAGGATTTTCAGGATATCCTTTCTTTTCAAGAAAATCTAGAAAAAATCCACCTAATATATAAGCATCTCCCCGTGATATTGCAGATAAATATAAATGCATACCCAAATCATATTTTTTTATATAATTACAATACAATTTATATCCCCTAAGAACCTTTTCATAAAAAACTTTCCAGATATTCATTACATGTTGTTCTTGACATTTCATCTTAATAATACTAATCAGTTTTTTAATCTTTATATACCGTATCGCCCTTACCGCCTTGCTCATCCATCGCAGTGGAGAAGTCATCATCCTTCCTAATTTATAACTAATCGAATTTTTAATGTGTTCCACCTCACACATTGCTTCACATGTGCTTCTCTCATTTATCAAATATACATACAATTTCTTAACATATAATTCCAAACACAAATAAGCTAACTGTGGATCATTTTGTCTAATCTTTTGTGCAAGTTCCGGAAGATAGTGATATATACGTATTCTAATATTATAATCAATTATGCTTACATCTCTTTCACTCAATTTAATACAAAGATATGCTAACTTTTGAGATTCAATATTTTTTTCATTAAAATTTTTTAAGATATACCGAAAAGCATTCTGTATTCCCCAATTACCTTCTTGTGGATATTTATCGTAAGTCCGTGCCAACGCCTCCTCCAGAAATAGTGTAAAATGCTCAACAGCGATGTGAACTTGATTGTATTTTGCGTGTATCATCCCAAGATAATAATGATATGGACCTGTACATAAGATAGTTGATGAATCCATCGATAAAAATTCATCCTCTCGTCCAGTATCATAGAGAGCTTGAAAATATATTGCTTGATCAATGTCATCTTTTTGCATTATTGATTCGTGTTTCAAGCAGATTATCTTTCTTTCATATTCCATATCATCTAAAAACTTAACATAATCTTCTGTATCCATAGAATAATTTACATAATCACTACAAATTTTCTTATATAAACATTCTCTGTCTATCGCTGCTTTCACATGTTCTTGAAAACGAGTTACTATCAATGCTCCGTTTTTAAAACGATTTTCTCGAAGTTTATTTAATGAAACTCCTTGAACATTTGCCATCACATTTTTATAATTTTCGTAATCGTATTTTCTAATATCAGGATATGTATTTATTGAAATAAACTTTTGATAAATATATTCCATGACATTTACAATCCTGTCTGAAACTCCATTCAGATAGGGTATACGTTCTCTTAAATGATCTTCATTGCACATTATCCCTTGTGGTAAATATTTTATAACATCCTTGAAATCCACAACACAACCCGAACCTTCAGCATTTTTATAGGCGTTAGTAATTGACGGTCTCGTATCATAGCCCTCCTCACTATCAAATCCACCCACAATAATGCAGCCTCTCTTCCGCAATGCAACATCAAAATAAGACGATACAGATGTTGTAATTACACTCGTACTTACATCTATCAACTCCTGCATATCTCTATGCTCTTCCAACATCACTAAATTTTCAGGCAAATCATTTTCAGTTATTTCTCTTAAAACATCATAAATATGTAAACCAGAACGATGCGATTGATTAGTAATCTCTGAAGGAAGCCAACGAGGCTTTATTATAAGTGTATAATCCGGCATTTTTTTACAAATAGAAATTAACATGTTAGCAACTTGCTTTTTTGCCTTTTCACCAAATGGATTATGCCCAGCATCGATAAATAATATTTGTTTCAGTGGTTGATCTGAACTAATTTTTTTATCGTTTTTTGCACAGCCAATTGGCATCATAGCACAATCCTCTTCGTACAACAGTTTTCTATCATTTACCATCGTAAACATAAAATCTGAGCCTTCTGAAATCCACGTATCCGGAACATAATTATATGAAAATACATATATGTCAAAGAATCGCAGTGCACGCATCGCTGAATCAACAGTGAAAGCAATATCGTAATTGTTCACCTGTTTTTGATTCAGTTTACTCACAGAGTAGATCCTAATCGGAAGATGTTCAAACATTCTTATACTCTTATAATCTGTCTGAAATGCATAAATATCTACGTAGTGCCCCTTCTCTATCATTTTTGCAATGATATTCTCAATAGATAAATTTGCTGCATCTATCCACGTCACCACTAATATTTTCATCAATCATGATCCTTTCATTTTACCATTATTTCTGACCCGCAAAATCTTTTAACTCATTATCAAAAAAATACTTTCGTTCTTCTTCAGAGATTTTAATATCAAATTTAATACTATCTGCAGCAATATCAATGTAACCAAACCTGTCATTTAGATGGACATATCGATAAATTGGATAACTGAGTTTATTATCTTTCCAATGGTATACGGCTGCTGTCATCCCGGGAAATTTCAAAAAATTCCCCCAATGGATAAACCATGCATTTTCCAGATAAAAAGTTTCAATCTTGACTTTTTTTATGAACTTCAAGTATGTAAAAAACCAATCTGTATTCGTTTCTCCACTCCCTAATCTAAAAGGATATTCCCCTGAATTGATCCATGATAAATCAGGATTTAATCGACATATCTCTAATAGGTCAATATTGTCATTTACATATGCAATCCCCCACGACCAATGCTTTCCGTTGGTTCTACTATGCCACATATCCAGTGATATAACTGATACATCTTTTTGATTTGTATAATCAGCAACACGTTTAAGCGCATTTGCACAAATTTTATCATTCATGCAAAAAGACGTATCATCCGCATCAATAGCCCAAAACTGATTAAATCCATTTTTTCTCGCATGATAGAAGGTTGTTAACTGTGCACAAGCTACATTGATCCATTTCCCAGTCGATACTGTTTCACAGATTGATTTTAATTCCTTCCTCTCACTCCTTAAAAACTTAACCCTAATATCGGGAAACACAACATGGCTTAATACATCATACTCTAATTGCTTATTATCACAAATAAAATAAAAATCACTTTTTAAGTTGTATGCAATATTCACCCAACGCTGGATACAATTTATTGTATAATCAGCTTTACGGTTAATCTTTAAATAGAAAACCGGCTGCGATAAATCCACCCACGCTTGTACTTTATTAAACTTATCTCCAAATGGATAGGTACGCTTACCAAATAAATAAATATAGTGAATAGAATTATTGTCATATGTTTTTACATGTACAATTTTTATTATCTCTCGATTTGATATTTTATTATTTATTAACATCAAAAAGCGATTAATATTCTCTGCGCTATATAAAACGGCACTACCGATTTTTTTCAAACCTTTATTCAGTATACCCATTTCACCCCTCCACTATTTGTATCCTGCTAATATAAAACTATCACGCTGCATATTACATATTACTTAATAACAATAATGAGTCTATATAAATATAACAAAATATTTACAATTTGCATCCAATAAATGTTTCAATTATTTCATTCACCAATGCTTGCTCTGAATTTTTATTATAGTTATACTCAATTGCATCATCACATAGCCCCATCTTATTAAGAGAAAAAAAATCTATCCATTTTCCAACCCCTTGACTTATTTTTTGGTCTGGATATATTATAATTTTCTTTTTCAATTTTGCACTGGACACGATATCACATAATCCACTTCTTGTTCCAAGGAAATATCCCGCATCCTCACAAAATCTAATCATTTGCTCATGAGGTAAAAAAATCGGTAGTGTACCCGGAATCGGTCTATCTTCGCATGTACCATTTGAGTTAGTGCAAACAACAAACCCTAATTTTTTCAATTTACTGGTAATACTGCAATAAAATTCAAATGATATCCCAAATAGACTATTCATTCCTGCATATGGAGCAATTAAAACAGTATTCCCTTTTGGAAATTTTAGCTTTTCAAATATTGAATTCCTGCCATTAAATAGTATCAAATTCTGTTTCCATGTTTTTTCTGTATATTCTACGCCCAAATTTACTTCATAACCTATTTTTAAAAGAGTCATAAAATCAAACCCTTTATATCCTTGTATATGTCTCATAATTCCAGAATATATTAATGGATCTGATTCATATAGAAGAGATTTCCATAAAATATTACTTTGATAAAATCTTTCCATTTTTCTAACTGAAAATGCACAGGAACCTTCTATCATTTCAATATTTTTAAAGTTATAATATCCCGCGATTTTTGCCGCCAAATAACTAGGTGCTATAAAAATATCATTGCCACTAATTTCCCCTATAGATGAGAGATAGGAACAACTCAGATAAGTGTCTCCGGATCCACTATAATCCATATATAATATTTTGTGGTTCGAGTCATCTTGATATTTAAGGAGTATTTTTTTATAAGTTTTGTATCCTTTTAGAATTTCCACAACAAACAAATAAACTATCTTAAAAATCCCACTTTCCTTAAATTTCAGCAACACTCTCCCTATATTTTGGGATATTCGCTGAACTTCTATCACTGCCACTTTCATATTTACAATCACTTTCCCTGATCATCCGCCATATCCAAATATTGTAAACTCTCTAATATATTTCTTAACAATATGTCCAACTCCTCTTTATCCCTATACACGAACTCAATTGCATCATCACACAACCCCATATTATTCAACCCTGTATATTGTATACTCCTTCCATCGATCCACCACTTTGCTTTGTAAGTATACAGCACGATCTTTTTGCAGGATGCACCCGATATAATATCACATAACCCACTGCGTATCCCGATAAAGTACCCTGCCTTTTCAAGGACTGGAACAATCTGATCATAGGGGATACTTAAAGCAATCGTTCCAGATATACGTTTTTCTTCCCCTGCACAGTTTGTCACAAGTGTATATCCTCTTCTTCTAAGTTCACATGCCAGATTTTCCCAAAACTCTTCTGGCATCTCATATTCTTTTAATCCCGTAGAATATGGCGAGATTAATATTGTTTTACCCAAATTTAAATGATTTTCCTCGAACCATTTATTAATTATATTTTCATCTTTAATAAACTCTGGTACAGACTTTGCAACATTTTCATCGATTTTTAATCCAAAATACAAATAAAAATCGACCATATTAAGTCCGTTGTGCCCTGTCATTGAAATACCAGAAACAGATACGCTTAAATTATTCGGATTTTGATACCCATGATGAAAGTAAAATATATTTGATTCCTTTTTCATTAAGAAGGAATCAAATACTCGTATAGGGGTAATATTCTTTATTTCTATTACATGCGACCTATATGCATAAAATAATTTAACAACCTTTCGTTCTCCCCCATTATTTGGAGTCAAAAATACATAATTACTAATGCGGTTCTGTTTTAGAAAGGCATCTAAATACAATCCACATATAAAATAATCTCCAGTTCCACGCCAAGCTGTCGAGAGGATAGCCACATCTCTACCATATTTCTTTACAATTTTCTCATAGTCCCTAAAACCTTTTAAAACATCTCTTCTAAATAAATTGTAGATCTTATATAGTCCATTCCCCTTAAACTTCCGTCTTATTGCCTTGATATACTCCTTCATCATCTACCCCACACTACAGGCAACAAACCGTCTGATCTCCTCGTCCTCCCCGTCATACCGCGGTTCGGCTGGTCTCTCGAACGGATAGATCCGGTAAACACCGATCACGAAGATCTCCTCCTTCGTCGTTCCCTTTTTGCCGATGAGGGCGCTGCCATTCCTTCCGTAGGGTTCATCCAGCGATGCCACGATGAATTTCTTGTTGAATTCATAGAGACAGTAAAACTGCATGATGCGCTCTGCCTTTTTTCTGCTAAAGGACACTACTTTGAGGATTTTGTCAGAGTACAGGCGCGCGGCTTTGATCACTTCGGGATCATGTGTCAGTATGATCGCATTATCATGTCCGCGGCTCTTTAACATATCGTTAAGATAGAGCAGCGCCAGATGATTGATCTCTCGGTCACAGGAAGGGAGAAGCACTACTGCGGTGTTGCCAAATCCTTTTACCTTTTTTATCTTTCTCCACTGCCACCAGCCGCCGTACGCCTTAAACAGATTTTTGTACAGCTGCCTTTTTACTTGTCTTAAATGCTTCGTTGTCTCGTCCATTCACTCACTTCTCCTATTATCGGGCAGGAATCCTGCTCGCCGCGCCGGCTGACATGTTTCCTTGGATGCCCGTGTGCATTTATAATGCCGGATCCACCTTTATATTTCCGTCAAATGCCTCGTCCCGTTTTGTGTTGATCGCATATGCCATGTCAAGCCCGGATGGTTTCCTGTCATTCACGAGGATCCGCTCACCATACGGCGCCTCATAGATGATCTGGTCGTATCGTATTCCATGTTGATCCAGAAAGCGCTCAGTCATTTCCTGACAGTCTCTTTTTCTCGATGTGACGAATATCACCATGTCATTTTCTTTGATCTGCGACAGCAAATTTTCCACGCCTTCCAGCAGGGAATCCGCCCCATCGATCTTATATCCATTGTGTTTGACGATCGTTCCGTCCAGGTCGAGGATCCAGGTTTTTGGCAGTGCCGTCATTTCTATTTCCATATCGTCTCTCCCCGCAGTTTTGCTCCGATGCCGCCGCCCGGATGGTTGATCTTAAAGTCATCAATCGTGATACCCATCCGCCTGCCGATCTCCACAGCCAGTCCCTGGAGCAGGATCAGGTATACGCTCGTCGAATTGTTGGGCATGATATCCCATTCATCTCCCTCATTGTCCAGGTGCAGAATCAGACTTTCATCTACCACTTCCGCACTCTTGCAGTATTCCGTAAAAGTCAGCAGCCAGGTCAGTGTTCCCCTCTCCCTCAGATACTCCGCCAGCATCACGGTCTCCACGGTATTCCCCCCCTTGGAGAGCAGCAGCACGAGATCCTGCTTCCCGACGATGCCCAGATCGCCGTGAACTGCCGTGTTTGTATGCAGAAATCTCGCATCCAGTCCCATGGAGTTCATGGTGCCGACAAATTTCTCACAGATCGGCACGTTTTTGCCCAATCCGCTCGCAACGATCTTTCCGCCCTGGTCGATCGTCTCCACACACTGCTGTACCAGATGTTCATAGATCGCCTCGTCTATAGAATCGACCGAATCCCTCAGTACCGCCAATACATCTTCATAATACTTAATCATCTTGCCCTCCTCAGGAAATCATCACACCTTAGAAACTGTTCAGCGATCACTTGTGACAAGCCCTTGACAGGAGATAATTCCTGAACAGTTCCTTACTATGAAAATATACAAATGAACTATAAACGCTCTCCCAACAACCGCTAAGAAATAACCTGATCCAATATCTGCAGCCCATTGTAAAATGCCCCGCAGATCGAGTCATAATCCTCCCACGCATATGTGGTCAGCGACAGCCATGTGATCGCGTGCAATAGCAGCATCTGCTCCCTGCTGACTTCACTGCCCAATGCCTGGAAGAACTCGTCCTCCATGTCCTCCCAGTGATTTGAGTCGACCTGCAGGAAGACTTCCTGGCTCTCTATTCTCAGCTGGAATCTTTTCAGATTGAACTGGTCGTAATTCCCTGCGATCGAATAGTACAGTTTCACCCAGTCGTACGCGGGATCCCCGTACAACTCGGTAAATCCGAAATACCCTCGCGGATCGATCATGACGGGGACATTGCCCTCCTTCATCATCATATTGCTGAAAGTACAGTCTCCGTGTATCAGTCTGAACTCTCCGGGCACATATTTCCGCACCAGCTGTTCCAGCTGCTGCCTGTGGAAAAATACATTTTTGCACATTTTTCCGTTGATGCATATTTCCTGATCGTGTGCAAAGGGAACCAGATCATACACTTTCTGCAGCCTGGAAAAGGTTTTTCCTATGTATGCCTCGTCGAAGCTCTCCAGATTGACGGCACAGCTGTCGAGCTGATGGATCTTCCTGATACAGTCGATCAACTGGTGCAGTATCTCCCTCTTTTCGTCGTGCGACAGGTCATATTCGTAGATATTTTTCCCGCGGATCCGCTCCATCCTGAGCGGCTCGAGGCTGTATATATGTGGGATGTTTGCAAAATTTTCCTCCTGGATCTTCTTGTACCACGCGGTCTCCCGGACGGCGAGTTTCCTGCCCTGTTTGTCGATCGGCTCCTTTATGATGCAGTCGCCCTCCACGCGGATCCGGTTAAACGGTCTGCATCTTTGCTGTGGCAGCTCCTTGTACTCCTCCAGAAGTCCGTATTCTTTTGTGCGCAGCAGCGGCAGCTCCTCAAAATGCTTGTCGTTCGCGCTGAGCCAGCGGACAAATTCGCCTTCTGTTGGCAGTCCGGAGAGCACATCTTTATCCTGAAATACAAAGTGTCCGGCGACGCCCTGTGTCGTGCTGGCTTCCTCCGCAAATGCCCCGTTCTCGTAGCGCCAGCGGCATCGGAAGTCTTTTGCGATACCGATATGATTTCCTTCCGTTGTAGGCATATCATACTCGTCAGGGAGAATCAGGTCACTCCAGATCAGCATGAACGCCTCCCGCGGAGGGATCTCCGCAAGCGCATCCGTGATGCCCGCGCAGGTTCCCTTTTTCCCTCTCGCATCGATCAGACGGTATTTGACCTCCGCAAAGGCGCTCAGATACCGCGAGAGCACCTCATACTGATAGTCCCCGATGATGAAGTACTCCTTGTCCGGGTATTTTCGGAACAGATGAAACAGCATGGGCAGATTGTCCACCGGCACCAATGCCTTTGGTTTGTTATAAGTTAAATAGCCCATGCGCGTCCCTTTGCCGCCAGCCTGTACGATAATGTATTTAACCTCCATCGTCTCTCTCCTTATATATTTTCAAAGCAGTCCAAAACTTTCCGGATCAGCTCCATTTGCTCGTACTCCCGCTCCTCCCCGGACAGCTCCTGCCTTGCATCCGTGATATTCCTCACAAGCGGTGTGTCGATCTCCGTCAGTGTGTCATCCTCCTCCTCGACGAGATGCATCCGTTTCAGCCCGCAGAACTCGATCTCTGTCCTGTGTTCACTGTAGTCCGTCCTTGCAGTCTTTGCCGGATAAATGACTACTTTCCGGCATTTAGCGGACGATACGATATCGCAGAATCCGCTCCGCAGCCCGATAAAATATCCCGCATATTCCAGGAGCGGTACGCTCTCCGCATACGCGCAGAAATAGTCCGGTGCGGAAAGTCCCTCGTTCTGCTCCACATTGACGATCGCTGTATATCCCTTTTGTACAAGACCTTCTATGATCTTGTTCCACAGCGCGCTTTCCAGCTGTGTCACCGAGTTCGCTTCCGGCGCGATGATCACGGTCTTTCCTTTCCTGAGTCCTTTTGTTCCCAGTTCTTTCAGCCGCTCCTGCGGCAGTTCCCGAAAACGGGGCCGTCTGATCCGCATGCCTTCTTTCAGGTTCAATACATAATACTGGTAGGTATCCATAAAATGAAAACGTTCCGTCATCCTGATCCGGCAGCGGTTAAAATATAAGGTGTACGTCCACGGAAACAGTATCGTGAGGTTCAGCTTTCTGCTCCCCATCAGCATGTACGCCTTCTCGATGCTCTCCACTTTGTAGCCGTTCATCGCGATCAGATCCTTTTCCTGGAACAGACTGCCAAGCTCCCTGCACCGGGCAGAGTCGGCAATGATCTTGTAGGATGCGATGTGGCGCTCCCTGATATAATTTTCGATCAGTGCCAGCTGCAGGTACGTGTCACCTGTCGCTCCGCGCATCAGAAAAACGTGTGTGTCCTCCCCGTATCTCGCGCGGATCCGTCTCAGTATTTGCCCGCCCTTCCAGGCTTTGTACATGGACTCTGCAAATGGAGTCTTCTCTCTGATATAGCTTTTTAAACCTTTCACGAACCCCTGATCCATAGCCATCATGTCAATTCCCCGTCCAGTTTGTAGATGTCATAGTAAATAATGTCCCGAAACGTTATTCCCTTCACGCCAAGCAGCCGCTCCGCGCCGGTATCGTACGGTCTCTTTGTCGACACGACGATCCAACGGTCTGACAGGTCTTCTATCGCATAAAAAGACAACACGCAGTCCATACTATATCTTGACACTTTTTTAAATCGTATATCCGCGATGCCTGACTTTGCGATCTCCTGCTTTACCAGGTCATCCGCCGCCACGACGACGATCCGCTCGGACTTATTCTGCAGCATATACTGAGGCAGCAACTGGATCCCCCATTTGAGGTATGCGCTGTTACTGTCCGGAAAAAGTATATATTTATCCGCCCTGCATCTGCTGCACATGATGGCAGTGTATATTTTTCCTGCCATTGCCTGCATCAATTCTCTGTACATAGTTTCCTGTCCTTTTTCATCTAAACACGCAAAGAAAACTATCGAATAGACCACGACACAGCACACCGCTGCAGCGCTATCCACTCGATCCGTCCATTTTATTCAATTCGTAAAATATGGGGGATATATTGTAATTATAATATAGGTTGTCACTTTTTTCAACTAAATTAGCATTTTTACATCTTTTAGCAGTTCTTTTGTACATATTCACCAAATCAGGCCGGCTGTTTTATTCATTTTTGAGTATTCTTTTACCCTGGAGCGCGTTGTCCCAGCACCAGGGAAATGCTGCAATTCTTAAAGCACACATTCATATAACTGCCTTGCCTCAATCCAGTGGCTTGTGTCAACGGATTCCTCTGCTCTCCTGTGGGGAAAAACCAGCAAGAATATTTATTACACCCTTTTGACCGGGAGTAACTGCAAACAGCAGTATAATGACAACAATGTACATCGTAATTGTCCTTCTGTTTAACAAGAAAGACTGAACAAACGATGGCAGTAATTCTTCGTATTCCCCATGCACATTATGATACATGAGTAGGCTGTTTCCAAGCAGAGAATATCTTGCGTAATAACCGGACTGAAAAACGCCCAGTGTCATATAAAAAACTGCATGAAGCAGTGTAGTAACAGCATATCCCAGCGTTTTTGGAAGCTTTAGGTTACAGAAAAAAAGGAAAAGGCTCATGGTAAAACCATACGCTATATTTAAAGCAATACCAATAAGAACAGCCTGCACCGGGCTTAACAGCAAAATATGGACATAAGGGAAATATGCGCTGTATTTTCCAATATCCATGCCCTGAGCCAAACAATAAAATGGGTCACTCCAAAAGTTTCCTGCATAGGCATTACCTGACAGAAATAGAATTCCCATCAAAAATATTATGAAATAATAAAGAGCGCAGGCAGCAAACAGATATAAGACTTTACCAGCGCCGATATAGTGTATCTTTCACAGCTAAAATAAACAAAGCCTTCCAATATGGAGAGAGGTTTGCCAACTCCCCGGGCATAATCAAACAGCGGTATAATACCGACAATCTGCTCCTTTTGATTAGTACGTTAAATAAAATACAAATGATACCTAACAACAGTATTTCAAAAAGCAATGGATATAGTGTAAATGGTATGAAAGAAGCATTTGGCATCAGCATATTAACCGGGCTAAGTACCAGTAAAGATTCAGTTCGGTAAAAAATGAGATGTACGGAAAAATAAAGGGCAAAGGGTGCCGCCAGTGCCAAATATTTATTTGGAAATATAACAGATACCAGTAGACCTACATTAGACCAAATAGCGCCAAACAAAAAAGCAAGTGCCATCAACATATGGGAGAGGAGTAACCCTCCCCACACATACTGCATCTGAGCATAAACTGTCTCGTCAAATGATGTGGAAATTCCCCATTGATTCATATTTTCCAAAGTGTTCAGTTTTCCGTCTGCCAGATAAAACAACCCTGGCAGAAAGCACGGAAGGAAAATTGCCAGACCTCCCGATATGGAAGAACATAAAAGGGTTTCCCTGATATACCAGCACTTTTCTGTACGGTTCAATATATATCCGCTATTATAATCTTCGCAAAACAGTGTGGCCGCAGGCAGGACTGCCAAAATTGGCGCAAACAGGTCGTAGCCGCTTAAAGAATGCGAAAACACTTACTGTCATAGCCGGCGAAAGTACACTCGTCTTTAGCCGTATAATTAAGGATTTTCTCACATTGTATGCCCCCGTTCATCCCAAATTAATTCACCTGTAAGGGCATCAATTGCAAGTATTTTATGGCATAGAAAATTTCTTTCATCTTCATCATTGCCAAGCCAAAATCTCCAAACAGGTGTAATCAACATTTTTCCTTCCGGTGAATTGATTACAATATATTCCAATGTAACTTTAGAAACCATTATCTGGCTTTCATCTTCAAAAATTAAAAAATCCGCTTGTTCCTGCAGTCTTTCCACGGCTTCGTCTGGCGAAAGAATGTTTTTTGTCAACCCTATTTCTTTCACAGAAAACAGAGAGCCTTTTACCATTTCAATTCCATTATTATCAAATAAAAAGGTTAAATCATTATATCCTGATACTGGCATACCATCCAACGTATATCGAAATACAATTTTATAGTATGGCCTCCTTCCATTATTCCCATAGCCTTGAACACAGTCTGCAACATAATTATCAGCGTTTGTGATGGCATTTACTGTTCGCTTACATATGCCAATTGCAGCATCTATAGAAACATCAACTTTGCTGTCCGAAACAGCAGAAAGTCTGTTATCTTCAAATGGATATAAATCATAATACCTATTTTCCAAAATAATAATCTGTTCTCCCGAAACAGTAGTTCCGCCATTTGAATAACTAACTTGATATAGGAAGTAATTTCTTATGTCAGGGTCAATGTCCAGTGTCCATACATCATTCAGCTCATCATACTCTGCCTCATCTGCTGCATCCAAAAATACTGACTGAAAAAGGTTTGCACGGACTTCCTCGGTGATATCTTTTGTCAAATATTCATATTGGCTTACACGATTAATGCCATCCACATCAATAACTGCATCAATAAAAAGGCTTTCCTTGTTCAAAACATCTATCACCCGCTCTATTTTCGTACCTTCATAATTAGCAAATATGTCTAAGTTTCTCTGAGTAACAGAATTGGCAGAAATACTTTCTGGAATATTTGTAATGATTTCATTAGTATTTTGCTGTTGAACTTCTTCTGTGTCTTCATGTTCCGATGTAGCAGCTCTAACTCCATTACGTTCTCCCACATTTGGTTTCTGTGCGCAAGAAACCAAAAAACAGGATATTATAACAATTATTATCATATACTTTCGATTCATATTTATCTCTCCATTCATATATCAGCTAAAGATAAGTTCACATAGTTCTTCATACTCACAACAAGGGAATGGAAATAAGTCCCATCCCCTTATATGCAGCTTACTTTGAGTCATCCGTACTCCATTGTCCGCTTGTTACAACTCCTCTATTGACATCTCTCTCATCAATCATTGCTCCCAGATAAAGATAACATCCAACAGTATCTGAACCGTAGTACCTTCCTCCAAAGTTTCCCGTTCCAGTGCGGCCTGTTGTATAACTTACTAGAGAATTGTACCATTCAGACGCATTGTTATCAAAAATTCCATAAGTAATCCCATACCGATTGTTTTTTGCACTGTCTACCGTAACCACCCATTCTCTGTTATATAGACGTTTCATCGAAGAAGATGATATCTGAACCAATTCCCCATTGCCAAATGTGAAATTGTAATAGAGAACCTGCGACGGACCAGATCGAAGTCTTACTCCGTCTCCGTCCACATCTGCATTAGGATCGCCCGATGCTCTTGACGTGTTACCAATTACCACTCTCGCAGTAACATATTCTTCAGATGATTCATCACCTTGCTGGACATCAGCATTCTGGGCATATGCATCAGCATGGAATATACACAAAAGGCAAACACACACCAGGAAACTACTAATGATTTTAAAGTACTTTTGTTTTGCCTTCATTTTCTTTCTCCTCCTCATGTTAAATTTATTGAGATATTTATACAAAGGTATGTTTATTACTTATTTAACGTTTATAGATATTCTTATCCTTTGAATCCCTCTTTCTGCCTGTTTGGTTGCGTTATTGTCTATTGTCTGCTGGTATTCCTGATAAGGTACAATAAACAAATCCGTTACCTCATCTGCGGCAATATTATATTTAACGACATAACACCCACCGTCTTCGAGTCTGTATATATAATTCACTGTTCCTCTTGTCAATATTTCATCTTCCGTTACATTATAATCACAGTAAATTTCCCTGATTATAACATTGCTATCCAACCTGTTGATTGTTTCTGCTAATTCCTCTCCAACTTTAGCAAAATTTTCGTTGTCAGGCTTTATCTTTTCCGATATTACATCAACACTGGAAATACATTCAATTTCAACAATACGCCCGGAATCCAAATCATACAGTGCCCGATAGCTCACTTGTCCTGAATCACCTGCTTCTATCCGGCATACTCCATTTATATCGGTTTCCAAAGATGTTTCCAGACTGTCTGTTTCAATTTGATATATGACGTGGAGCATAGTCTTCATTTGTTCCACGGCATTTTCTTCAACTGCATCATCTACAGAAAATACCTCACATGAAAGGTCTTCTTTGCTTGTCATCAGACTGTAATCTCTTTTATAATAAAAATCTATAATTTGTAATAATTCTTCATCTGTTAACGCTCTTTCCGGCAAAACAAACATACTGTCTTCTGTTATAAAAGCTAATGTATCTGCCGTAATCATTTTCTCATCATCAACAATTTCCAATCCATTTTCAGGAAATTTTCCGTAAACCTGATAATCATATAGCAGCATTTCCATTCTTTCTTTCTCATCCTCTGTAAGCTCCCTTGAATAGGTATCAATATCTTTTACAGAATTCCTTGTATAATCTGCCATTTTCTTCTTTTCATTCTCATCTATAGAAAGCATACGCTGTTCAATATAATTTACAGCCGCATAAACAGTTCCTGATATAAGCAGGCAGGAACTGATAGCAACAGCAGCAGCATACTTTAAATGATATTTGGTGGTTTTTTCCGGTAAATTCTGCAATGTCAAATTTACCTTTTTAAAATAACTATCTGGAACTTTTATCTGTTCCTGCTGAATTTTTTTTCTTATGAACATATCCATATTTTCCTTCATGCCATTTCTCCTCGCTAATATACTTTGCTAACTTCAAATTATTTGCTGCAGTTTACTTCTCGCCCTGCTTAGCCGGGACTTTACTGTTCCTTCAGGAATATGCAAGATTTTGGCAATTTCCTTGGTAGAGAAACCTTCATAATAATACAGAATTACCACCTTGCCATACTCCTCATCTAACGTCAAAACCGCTTCCCACATTTCACCAGTTCTTTCTTCTATGGATTTTTCAAATAATCCTAAATTATCATATAAAACCACTCTTTTCTTCTTTCGTAGCATTTTTTTTGATACATTTACGAGAATTGTCATAATCCAAGCCTTGAAACTGTCGCTTTTCTTTAATGAAGATAAATGCTCATATGCCGTTAAAATAGTTTCACTTACAGCGTCTTCTGCATCATCTGTATTCTTTAAAATACTCATAGCCAGCCTGTACATTGAAATCTGATTTTCTATAACCAGACTCTCAAATTCATCTTTGTTTAACTTATTCAATCATTTATCACCACCTTCTCCCATGAACATGTTCATATGTTAGAGTCTTTTCATTGCGTTTTGGTTCCCACAAAATATATTTTTTTATTTTATAGCAGGAATTTTATGCAGAACTATAGTCTACTCTTTCCTCACTGTCCCAGCACTTGTAAAACTGGGGGCCTTAACAGCAGCGGAGTACTGGTGCAAATAGCAGATGCTGTATTCACTGTTATTTGCGCAATGCTGTACTAGGAAGATTCAATACCAACAGATATTAGGAGCTGTTCCTTAGCTTTTTTCCATTTCTTTACCAGTATTCATCATAGCTGTTAATTCTGACATATTTATTTTCAACGCTCCTTGTTCTACTCTTTTTTACAGAGCCAGCCATACCGGGCCCATCAGAAACCGGATCATTCCAATCCCTTCCCTCAATTCAGCAAAACCTATGGCTGCAAGACCAGGACCGGGAAATGCCCCGTTATTGGCAGTAAAATATTAGATCTTCAAAAATCTATCGTCAGGTCTTTGGGCTCCGGTATCACGTGAAAAAGGTATTGACATTTTCCGCGTGATGTATTATTGTATTAGTGTATTAATCATTTAACACACAAGGAGGTACGTACATGACATGGCAAATGAATTCTGAACGCCCGATCTACTCACAGCTGTATGACAAAATACTGATCCGTATCGTATGCGGCGTCTACAAAGCCGGAAACCGACTGCCAAGTGTCAGGGATCTGGCGGCGGAGGCAAGTGTCAATCCCAACACGATGCAGCGCGCCTTCGCTGAACTCGAGCGCAGCGGACTGATCCTGACACAGCGCAACAGTGGACGCGTCGTGACAGAGGATATGACGAAAATAGAAGCCGCCAGACACCAGCTGGCGCTGACACAGGTAAACAGCTTTATCGTCAATATGCGGGAGTTAGGTTATAACGACCAGGAGATCCTGGCGCTGATCAAAAGTATCGTGCATTGAAACCATTTTGGCCGCACTTTTATTATTAATACAGTAGTTTGCAAGTTTTTGTAAAAGAACTATGTTGATAGAAATGTTTTAGATGGAAATGTTTTAGACAGAAATGTTTTAGATAGAAACATTTAGATAGCAATATTTTAATAGTTAGATTTTAGATAAATCTTCCATATTCCATATCATGCAGCGTCTAAAATGGATATTTATCATATTTCAAACAGCGATTTAAGTAAATTTTCAAAAGCTGTAAACTGATGTAATCGATAAAATTGTGCAGAGAACTGCCGCATTAAATATAATATTATCAAAAAGATTTGTTAAAAACACCGAGGGAGGGAACAAATGTGAACGAAAACAACAGTATGGCATACGCACCAAAAGATGATGTACAGAGTGACAGCCCACAGACTTACTCCGTGTATACGCAGGATCCGGCTGCACAGCCCAGCTCGGCATCCGCCGGGGAAAACGGCTCAGCTGCGACACCAGACAGCCATGCAGACACATCTGACTTATCAGCAGCAGGCAGTCCGTATATCACACCTGCCAATACGCCGCAGGAGAGCATGGAAGCCGCAGGTGCCCCTGCTCTGAACAGCCAGGCGGACACTGCAGGCAGTCTGTATACGAACAGCCCTGAAACTGCAGACTGCGCTCCTGCTCAGAACAGCCAGGCGGACACTGCAGGCAGTCTGTATGCGAACAGCTCTGAAACTGCAGACTGCGCTCCCGCTCTGAACAGCCTAGCGGACACTACAAGCAGTTTGTATCAGAACAGCCGGACAGCCGCACCCGGCAATTTGATGCAGAACCAGTCAGCCATGTCAGCTACAGCGCAGGACAATCAGGCTGCCAGCCAGCACGATCCCGTCTCGCTGCTCAAAAAGGACGCGGCAGACGCATCCGTGCAGGATCGTTATCCACAAAGCGATACCCTACAGCAAAGTTATCCACAGGGCAATCCTGTTTACACACAAAACAGCCCCATGGCATCCGGCAATATTCCGGGCAATGGCATGCAAAACAGCAATGTGCCGTCCGGCATCATGGCAGACAACAGTATTCCAGGCAACGGTATGCAGGACAATCGTGCACAGTCCGGCAGTTTTATGACAAACAGCAGTATTTCAGGCAGCAGTATGCAGTTTGACGATGCGGCGGATCAAAGCGCGCAGTACAATCCCAATGCGGCGGCGTACAGCAGCATCCCGCTCCTGCAGCTCAACGATCTGTGCAAGCGCTATCCTGGCATGGGAACCTACATGTCCGTCTTTCACATGAACCTCGTCATCCCGAGGGGAAGGATCATCGGGCTGCTCGGTCCAAACGGCTGCGGCAAGACAACGCTCATCAAGATGATCAACGGGCTGCTCACGCCGACATCCGGAAATGTGCTGATCAACGGCATGGCGCCATGCCCTGCCACCAAGAAAGTCGTCTCTTACCTGCCGGAGCGCACCTATCTGGACAACGGCATGAAAGTGTCCCAGATGGTTTCCTACTTCGCAGATTTTTATGAGGATTTCTCCACGGAGAAGGCTTACGCCATGCTCGGCGCACTCGGAATCAGCAGCGATGCACGGCTAAAGGCACTCTCAAAGGGCACAAAGGAAAAAGTCCAGTTGATCCTGGTCATGAGCAGACATGCGGATCTGTATATCCTTGACGAGCCGATCGCCGGTGTGGATCCCGCGGCAAGGGATTACATCCTGCGGACCATCATCACAAACTACAATCCGGGCTCTACTATCATACTGTCAACGCATCTGATATCTGACATAGAAAATGTACTCGACGATGTGATCTTTATGAAAAACGGATCCCTTATGCTGTATACATCCGTCGACTCGATCAGAAGTCAGATGGGCAAATCCGTAGATTCTTACTTCAGGGAGGTGTATGCATGTTAGTAAAACTATTGAAATACGAATGGAGGGGACTCTTCTCCCCGCTCTTGATCCTGTTGATCGTGCTTGGGGGAACTGCCGCGCTGACCTGCGGCGTCATCCTCACCATCACGCCCAAATACAATGAGACGATCGCATGGTACTCAGCGATGGCACTTGTCTTCTCGATCTTTTTGTACTACTTCGGACTCATCGGCTGCACGCTGGGAACGACGCTCATCATCGCGGTACGGTTTTATAAAACCTGCTACACTGATCAGGGGTATCTGACCCACACGCTGCCAGCATCTGCCACGCAGATATTGAATGCCAAGATCATCGCTTCCATCCTGGCCTATCTGCTGATGCTGCTTGCGATCGCCGCCACGATATTTATCATCTTCGAGGTTGGGCTGCATCATGCGTTCTCACTGATGTCCGGCGAACAAGACGAACTGCGGAGGATTGTTGAGCAGGAATTTTCATTCATACTTTCCGAATTCTCGGATGTGCTCGGCATCAGCCTGGGTGGATATATCGCATACCTGATATTCTTTAGCGTCATTGCGCTCTTTGCAAACGTCGTGACGATCCTTGGCTGTGTGTCCCTCGGACAGCTCTATGCCAAGCACCGCATCATCGGGGCGATCGCGGCATACTTCATCGTGCAGTTTGTCATGCAGATCATCAACAACATCTGTTTCATACCGATGTATACCAAAATGATGATCGACAGTTATAACAGCGAGGTGTTGTCGCTCTTTGGCATCTTGTCGCCGACTTTGAACCTGTCACTGTTTATGGCGGTCGTCGTGGCAGTGATCATGTACTTTGTGAACCTCCATATGATGACCAAAAAGCTGAATCTGGAGTAGCGCTGCTAATTCCTTCACGCGCCCCTGCGCATAAAAGGAACTGCCGGAAAATGATCTCTCTTCATTTTCCGGCAGTTCCTTTTACAGTTTCCGCATCGTTTCCAGCCGATCGTGCAGCCGTCTGATCCGGGCAAGTTTTGCCGCGTCCGTTATCTCTCGTCCCGACTCGTAATACCTGACACAGATGTCATTTTTATGGCTTTCCCAGTCTACGCCCTCCCCCTCAGCCGTCTCCAGCAGCTCATGTCTCGCTGCCAGCACGCGCATGAGCTGGCGCACTGTCCCAAGACTGCCGTCGATCATATGGACCTGCAACGGGAGCAGCGCGCGAAACGTATCTTTAAAGTAATTGAAATGCGTGCATCCCAGCACCAGTTCCCCGTATCTGTCAAGCGCATACCCTGAAAGCCTCTCCCGAAGATATGCCGTCACATTGTCCGACACAAACTCGCCGCGCTCCGCAAACTCCACCAGTCCCGGCAGTTCCAGCAGGTCGACCAGATGCTCATCGTCGACGCGCTCCACGAGCTTCCTAAGCCGCTTCTCGTGCACCGTGAGCGGCGTCGCAACCACCAGCACACGCTTTCCCTCACTCTCCGCCACCGCCGGTTTCACCGCCGGCTCGATGCCCACGATCGGAATCTGACTGTATCTGCTGCGCATCCGCTCCGCCGCCACGGCCGTCGCCGTGTTGCACGCGATCACCACTGCCTTGCAGTCATGCCCCGCCATAAAACGGATCACCTCGTCCACATACGCCGTGACCTGCTCCCTGGACTTGGTTCCGTACGGAACATGGTCGGTGTCCGCATAAAATATAAAATTCTCGCGCGGCATCAGCACCATCGCCTGGTGCAGCAGCGTCATGCCGCCAATACCCGAATCAAATATACCAATGTTCATACCCGTTTTCCCAATACCCAAATCATTATCGTCCGCCTTCTACTCGCCGCGCCGGGCACCCGTCAGCCTTTGCTGACATTCTTCCGCCGGGTGCCCGTCAGCCTTTGCTGACACTCTTCCGCTGGGTGCCCGTGTGCATAAAATACCCGCAAATCCATGTAGACTTGCGGGCGTTATTGAGAGAGCGAATAGCGAGTCAAACTCGCATACGATGTAAGCTGAATCATTTCGTGTAGATACTTCGTATCATACTCCTCTACATTATATATCATATATATTGATTTGAAAAGTGGTTTTTAATCAATTTTTACTTTTCATCATTTTCACTATATTTTGATCGTAAACACATATAAATTTATGCAATCCGTTTGATTTACGGCAGCTTCCGCCCCTGCGGACGGCACGCTGCCCGATCTCCGCTGACCGCGTTTTCGCTGGCCACGCGTCCGCTTTATCGCTGCAGCCGACTTTTTGTGCCGTCTTTTCTGTACACGATCTCCCCGTCTATGATGGTCATCAGTGTGTCGGTGAACACCTCCATGGGATTTCCGTCAAAGACGGCAAGATCCGCGTCCTTTCCCGGTTCTATGCTGCCGATCCGGTCCGACACGCCGCAGATTTTTGCGGCGTTGGTCGTCATCGCCCGAAAGCCCTCCTCCATCGGCAGTCCGTGCTTGACACTCATGCCCACACACAGCGGGAGGGACTGGATCAGCGACACCGGATGGTCTGTTGTGACCGACACCGTCACGCCTGCTTTTGCAAGGATGCCGGCTGTCTTGAACGCCACATTCTGCACCTCGATCTTGTTGCGGGTGGTGAGGTCTGGTCCCACGATCGCCGGAAAGCCGGACGCGACGATCTCCTCCGCGATCAGATGTCCCTCGCTGCAGTGGTCGAGTGTCATATTGAGCTCAAACTCTCTGGCAATGCGGATCGCCGTGAATATGTCATCCACGCGGTGCACATGTGCCTTTAGCGGGATCTCCCCCGCAAACACAGGGCGCCACGCCTCATAGTGAAGATTGTAGTCTGTCTGCCCCCGATCGCGCTTCTCCAGATAGGATCTGGCATTCACCAGTTCTTCCCGGAGCATCCCGGCTATCGCCATGCGCGTTACGGGCGATGTATTCATCCCGGCATAATTGACCTTGGGATTCTCGCCGAAAGCGACCTTCATCGCCGAGGGGAATTTCAGGATCAGATCGTCGATCCGTCTCCCGCTCGTCTTCACGACGGCAAACTGGCCTCCGACAACGTTTGCGCTGCCGGGACCAATGTTTGCAGAGGTAATGCCCGCTCTCACCGCATCCGCAAAGGCGGCATCCATCGTATTGATCGCATCGATCGCGCGGAGCATCGGGGTGACGGGATGGACTGTCTCATTGCAGTCATCGCCCTCCTGCCCCTTCTTCTCCTCGGTGATACCCATATGACAGTGCGCCTCGATAAGACCCGGCATTACCAGATGATGGTTCACATCTATTTTCATGCAGTCCGCAGACTGAGGAAGTTCGATTCGCGGGGACACCTCGAGGATCTTTTTGCCCTTGATAAGTATACTTCCCTCAAGGATATCTGTCCGGTATTGTCCACGGATCGCATCACTCATACTGCGGATTGACGCATTTTCCAATAAAAGCATTTTTTCGTAAGACCATGCCCTTCCTGATTATTGCTCCTCACCGGATGACCTGTGCAGGGGATCGACCGGTTTCCCGTCCTTCGTAAGCTTATAATAAATGTTCGTCCCCTCCTCGGTGTAATAGATCGTAGGCTTTGCTACTTTTCCGACGATATCGCCCGCGGACACCCTGTCGCCCGGATTCAGAGCGATGCTGTCGAGCTGCCCGTAGGTCAGCATATAGCCGTTGCCGAGATCAAAACGGATGGTGTTTCCGGTCTGTGAATCGTAGTACACATCCGATACGATGCCGTCCGCCGCCGCTGTGATATCCTGTCCCTCAGTCGCTGCGACGACGAGTGACGGATTATAACGGTACTGCTGCATTGTAGTATGATATACTGCCTTGTCCATGCTGTAGTCTAACAGGACATCCCCGATGATCGGGAGTGCAAGGGAATCCTCGTCCGAGAAATTCAGCGGTGTGTCCGCCACGAGCTCCTGTTCCTGTCCCTGCTCCTGACCTTCCATAAACACAGCCGCCTTGTCCGTGCCTGCAGTCGTATTTTCCTGCACGGTATTTTCCACCTGCCCGGAGTTCGCTTCCGTGAACGCCGGATCGACATCCATGTCATTGTTATCGCTCAGATCATAGATATCAGGATCGATAAACCGGCTGTCTGTCTGAGTTTTCCTGTTCGTCTCGATATCGGACTCCGCTTTTCCCGACACGTACCTGGTGTCTGGCAGAACGGTATTTCCGCCCTCCTCTGATGTGATGTTTTCCTGTTCAAGTTTTGCAAAATCTATGCGATTTTCTTCCTTTTGCCTGTCGCCCTGCGATGACATATACACGCCTGCAAGAGTAAGTGCCGACAGCACAAATACAGATGCAGCGATGATACTGATCTTCTCCTTCTGCAAGGCAGGACGCTTGTTGTTTCGTCTGTTCATCCTTTCCCTCCATTTCCGGCAAGCCCTTTGCCTAAGGAACCTTGCGTATTGGTTCCTTTACCATAGCATTGACCCGTTAGGAGGTTTTTATTCATGGATTTACTCGTAAATAGTAATGCGGAAATCGTCGTAAAAGTACTTTAAAATCTCATAAAAATCATAGCCCTCGACCGCCAGCTCATACGCGTAATTCAGGGAAAATCCGTCCCCGTCACCCGGCTCCGAGACGAGCATGTCGGACGGCATGGTGGTAAAAAAAGGAGCTGTGATCACTCTCCCATCTCTCGTAAGCACAGCTCCCTGCGTGGCATCGACTGCCCGCCTTATTTCATTTAATCTGATACATCCGCTCTCGTCCGCCAGCACCCTGGCGTACACAGCATTTGTCTGAACAATCCTGTAAAAATCTGCCGCCTCGAACTGCATCCTGTCAAAATCGAGCACATCCGGGCGCTTTCCGGCTTCCCAGGCGTACACGATATTGCTGCGGCACACGATAGCGAGCGCCTTTAGATACTCCTGCTCGGGATCCCACACTTCGTCGATCCTGACAATGTAATCCTCGGATCCGCTGAATATCGTATCTCCCGGTACCGCCCGGTACATCATCAGCCCGGTCAGGATCTCCGGTTTGTAATAAAACGTACCGACATCCTCCCTGACAGCGATCTCAAAGCACTCATTTATGACACTCGTGTCATCTTCGTCTTCCTTCCAGACACGCTTATCCGGCTTGATCAGGATGCTCCCGATCAGGGGAAGGCTCACGATAAAGATCACGATCCCGGTCAGCTTTCTCACGGGCGGATCACCTGCCCTGCGCAAACGCTCACTATTACTTTATGCACTTCGCTGTCTTTTATTCCTTCACCATGATATCCATCGCCCGCTTCTCGTTCGTGAGCGTGACTTGCGTATGTGTGCCGCCAAACTCCCCATCAAGCGTCCATGCGATCTCCTCCTCGGACTCGATGACCAGCCTGCCGGACTTGAAGCTGTACATGTACTGGGTGTCGATATTCTGGATCGCAAGCGCAGCCAGTATCGAGTTGAGCTCCATCGGGTTCCTGGGCGTCCTGATCAGCGTCACCTCAAACAGCCCGTCATCCAGCGCGATCTTTCCCTTAAAGACGTTTCCCGCAATGCTCTTGAAGCCGCCCACGGAGTAGGAGTTCGTGACCATGCCGTAGACGAAATTGTCCTCGATCACCGTCGTCTCGCCATTTTCCGACACGCTTGTCACTTTTAAGTGATAGGACTTGATATTCTGCAGATGCTTGACGCCCTCCAAAAGGTACGCCATATGCCCCAGCATATTTTTCATCTCCTGGCGCGTGCCGTACGAAACCTCCGTGAACAGTCCAAATGCCGCAATATACACAAAAACATCATCGTTAAACCTGCCCACATCGCAGGAAAACACAGTGCCGTTCACCACGGTCTCCGCCGCCTTTTTCATGGTGGACGAAATCCTCAGGCTGTTGGCAAAATCATTGGTGCTCCCCGCCGGGATATAGCCGATCGTCGTCTTGAAGCCGGACTGCATCATCCCCGTCACGATCTCGTCGAGCGTCCCGTCGCCGCCGCTGCACACGATCAGCTCATAGCTCTTTTTGCGCTCCCGCATGGCGCGGCTCGCATCGCCCTGTTCCTGTGTGGGGTAGACCGTCACCTCGTATCCATCCTTTACCAGTATATCCACGATCTCCAGCAGATGATTCCTGATCTGCCCTTTGCCGGAATGTGGATTCAATATAAACAATGCTTTTTTCATATCAACTCTCCATGTCATTATTCCCTCTAAGGAGGCGTCAGCAGACACCCGCATCTCCCGTCAGTTCCTCAGCTTCTCCGCCAGCTCACTCAGTTTTCTCAGCCTGTGGTTCACTCCTGATTTGCCCACTGTGGGATTCAGATATCCCCCGAGCTCCTTTAGCGTGGCATCCGGATATTCGAGGCGAAGCTCTGCGACCTGCCGCAGATTGTCCGCCAGATTGTCAAAGCCGTAGTGCACCTTGATATATTCGATGTCGTCGATCTGCTTTGCCGCCGCGTTCACTGTCTTTGTGATGTTCGCCGCCTCGCAGTTGACTTTGCGGTTGATCGAATTGCGCATGTCTTTTAGTATCCGCAGATTTTCAAGGTTCATCAATGCGATATGCGCCCCGATGACATTTAACAGCGCGACGATCTCCTCGCTCTCCTTGATATATACGACCTGATACTTTTTCCGCACCACGATCTTTGCGTGTATCTCATAGCACGCCAATGTGTCCACGAGCTGTTCCGCCTGCTGTGTGTCATTGCACACAAATTCCAGGTGATACCCCTTCTCCGGGTTGCTCATGGAACCGACACTCAGAAAAGCGCCCCGCAGACAGGCGCGCTTACAGCACAGGCTCTTCATCACAAGCGGGTTGACAACACTGTCGCCCTCCCGGTATTTGATGGTCTGCAGCGCCTTGTCGATGATACTGCTGTCATTTTTTCCCAGATACAGCCCCCCGCGGTTCCGCGCGTCCCCGAAAGCGCACTCCTCCGCCAGCTGCAGCCTCTCAAGGAGCATACGGCACCTTGCCGCCACAGACGGAGCTTCCGACTGGATCTCAATGACCCTGGCACCCGATGCATCTGTCCTGACGGCGCCGCAGTAGAGCAGGATCGACGCCAGCTCCGCGATCTGACAATGCCTCGCGCCGTTCTCGATCCTGCCAAGCTCTTCCTTTACCTCTCCTGAAAAAGACATAAGCCACCTCTTATCTTGCTCTTATGGATATCTGTAAAGTTTATTTGGTATCTCTGTGCCGGAGTGTGAGCCCATAATCGCCCTTGTCCTTGAGACGGTTGTAAAGCTCCCCCGCAAGTGTCACGCTCCTGTGCTGGCCGCCCGTGCAGCCGATCGCGATGACAAGCTGGTACTTTCCTTCATTAATATAGTGCGGGATCAGGAAATTGACCATATCCGTCAGTTTGTCCACAAACTCGTGCGCCTCCGGAAAGCCCATAACATAGTCCTGCACCTCCCGGTCAAGCCCTGTCTTCTGCTTGAGTTCGTCGATGTAAAACGGATTGGGCAGAAAGCGCACGTCGAACACCAGGTCCGCGTCCTGCGGGATGCCATGCTTAAAGCCAAAGGACATGACATTGACCATCAGGCTGTTGTACGCCTGGTTGCTGACAAAGATCCGGTCGAGCTCCGCCTTCAACTCCCTTGTCAGCAGGTTGGTCGTGTCGAGCACATAGTCCGCCGCCTGCTTGATGCTCGCAAGCAGCGCGCGCTCCCTCGTGATCCCGCTCATCAGATCGGCGTCGACAGACAGCGGGTGGACGCGCCGCGACTCCTTGTAGCGCTTGAGCAGTATATTGTCCGCCGCTTCGAGGAACAGGATCTCAAAGGTATATGTCTCCCGCAGGCGCGCCACGAGCTGGTTGACATCCTCGAAGGACTGGTCTGCCCTGACGTCAAGCCCGAGCGCTACCTTGAGGATCCCGTTGTCCGGCATTGCCAGAAGCTCCATGAACTTCTCGATCAAAGGCACCGGCATATTGTCCGCGCAGTAGTACCCCGCGTCCTCAAGCATTTTCATGGCGGTCGATTTCCCGCCGCCGCTCATGCCTGTAACTATCACAAATCTCATTTGTATCACCCTTTCTCACCAAAACCGAGCAAAATGACCTCCGGCTCGATCGAAACCCGGCTCGACTGCGCCACACGCTCCTGCACCTGCGCGATCAGCGTGCAGATATCCGCCGCCGTGGCGCCTCCTCTGTTCACGACAAATCCGCAGTGCTTCTCGGAAACCTGCGCCCCGCCTACCGAGTACCCCCGCAGTCCCGCATCGTCGATCAGCTTCGCTGCAAAGTGCCCTGCAGGTCTCTTGAAGGTGGAGCCTGCACTCGGATATTCCAGCGGCTGTTTTTCGCGTCTCCTCGCCGCCAGCTCCTCCATCTTCGCCCTGATGTCCTGCCGGCTGCCCGGGGACAGCGCGATGCGGGCGTCGACGACGATCAGCGGCTCCTCTTTTAAGATGCTGTGTCTGTACGAGAAGTGCATCTCCTCCGTATTTTTTTCAGTGATCGTGCCGTCGGGCGCCATCAGCCGCACGCGCTCCACGACATGGCGCATCTCCCCGTCATACGCGCCCGCATTCATGACGATCGCACCGCCGAGGCTTCCCGGGATCCCCGCCGCAAACTCAAATCCGGTCAGTCCGCACTCGCACGCCTTTTGCGCGATCGCCGCGAGCGATGCCCCCGCCTCGCAGACAAGGTGCGATGCGCCGTCCGGCGCGATCTTTCCGTATTTCTTTGACAGATGGAGCACGATGCCCCTGATGCCGCTGTCGCTGACGAGCACATTGCTGCCGTTGCCGAGGATGAAATAATCCTTTCCCGGCTCACAAAATCCCTCTGCCCCCAGCGCCGCGACCGCATTCCGGAGCTGCGCCGCGGTCCTGATCTCTACAAAGATGTCAGCTTCACCACCCACGCGGAAAGTGGTGTGAGCTGACATTTTTTCATTTACATGTATTTGCTCCGGCGCCAGGATGCCGGACAGTCTTTGGTAGAGTTTTTGTTTTGCTTTGTCATCAAACGCTTTCAAACGATTACCTCTTGATTCTATTCTAATACCAGCTTCGCCGCGCCGTAGATCCCGGCGTCGTTTCCGAGCGTCGCAAGCTTGAACTGCGCATCCTTAGAGCCCTGGAATACATATTTTGTGTAATATTTCGAGACGTATTCACACAGGATCCCGCCTGCCCTGGACACACCGCCGCCGAGGACGAACACCTCCGGATTGACAACGCCCGCGATCGCGGCAAATCCCTTTCCGAGGTAATCGCCAAACTGCTCTGCGATCTCGCAGGCGAGCTCGTCGCCCTCCTTCACGGCATCGAACACCGCCTTTGCACTGAGCTCTCCGCGCTCCTTTGCAGCCCTGAGCACGCTGTCTTTGTCCGATGACGCCAGCTTTCTCTCAGCCAGGCGCACCACGCCTGTCGCGGAAGCGTACTGCTCGAGACATCCGTGGTTGCCGCAGCCGCACGCATCCGGCTCATTGTCCTCGATGTGGATGTGACCGATCTCCCCGCCTGCGCCGGTCGATCCTGTCACCATCTTTCCGTTGACGATGATGCCGCCGCCGACACCTGTGCCGAGCGTGGCGAGCACCATGTTGGTACAGCCCTTTCCGCCGCCGCACCACATCTCGCCGAGCGCCGCCACATTCGCGTCATTTCCGGCTTTCACCGGCATCTGCAGCATCCCGCCGAGCGTCTCGTTGATGTTGATCACGCCCCAGCCGAGATTGACTGCCTTATGTACGACGCCATTATCGTCCACAGGTCCCGGAACACCGATCCCGACGCCGGCAACATCTTCCTTCGCAATGTCCTTCTCCGCCGCCTTATCAAGGATCGCCTTTGCGATATCGGGGAGAATCCTGCTGCCGTTCTCCTCTTTTCTGGTCGGTATCTCCCACTTCTCGAGCACGTTCCCCTCCGTGTCAAACAGACCGATCTTTACCGTTGTTCCACCCAGGTCCACACCAAAACAATACTTGCCCATTTTTCTCACTCCTTGTATATTCATATATTTCTTTTTACTTATTTACTGTACACAGCCTGACACGCTCCTTCATGTATGTCCCGGCGGTGCCTATTCCTCGTCGTCCTCACGCGGTTTTGAGAGTGAATTCTGCACGCGCTGGTACAGCTCCTGCGCCGCGTTGTAACCCATCTTTTTCTGACGGTAGTTGACTGCCGCCGACTCGCAGATGATCGCCAGATTGCGCCCGGGGCGTATCGGAATGTTGTGGCACACGATCTTATTACCAAGATATTCCGTGTAATTCTCTTCCAGACCTAATCTGTCGTATTTTTTCTCCTTATCCCAGTCCTCCAGCCGGATCACGAGATTGATATTGGTGGTGTCCATAACGCTCTGCACACCGTACAGCGTCTTCACATCGATGATACCGATGCCGCGCAGCTCGATAAAGTGGCGCGTGATATCAGGCGCGGATCCGATCAGCGTGTCATCGCTCACCTTCCTGATCTCGACCACGTCGTCCGACACCAGACGGTGGCCGCGCTTGATCAGCTCCAGCGCCGCCTCGCTCTTGCCGATACCGCTCTCGCCGGTGATCAGCACACCCTCGCCGTAGACATCCACAAGCACACCGTGAACCGAGATGCAGGGCGCGAGCCTGACATTCAGCCACCGTATGATCTCCGCCTCAAACGCGGAGGTCGTCTTCTCCGTCACCAGCAGCGGGACGTTATTTTTGACCGCGATCTCCATGAACATCTCGTCCGGGTGAAGCCCCCGGCAGAAGATGATGCAGGGCGTCTTCTCGGATATTACCCTGGGATAGACTTCCTCCTTCCTCTCTGTGGGGAGGTTTTCCATGTAGGAAAACTCCACAAACCCGATGATCTGAGGTCTCGTCTCCTCGAAATGTTCAAAATATCCTGCCAGCTGCAGCGCCGGTCTGTTGATGTCGGGCTGATGGATCTTGATATTCTCAACATTGATCTGCGGCGTGAGATTTTTGAGCTTAAATTTTTCTATTACACGTTCAATGCTTACACTTGCCATATGATTATCCCTTTCCGATATATATTTGATTCTATATTATCATATTCTGCAGAGAGTTTCCACGAAAAAATATCATCGGACAGAGAATAATCGTGCATAAAAAATATCGCCTGAACCAAAAGGATTGCTCAAGCGACATTTTTCAACCGGAAATCATCTGAGGACAGGACGGTTCTTGATGTTGATAACAGAGCCTCCATAGTACGGCTTTCTGCTGAAAGCTGCCTTTGCCTCAGGTGCGATCACGCCTGACCGAAGCTCCTTCTCCGTCACTTTCCTGTACTCTGTCATTTCTCTCTCTATGTAGGCATTGACAATCCGGGCTGCCCCTTTCTCACTCACAAAATCCATATAATTTCCCCCTTTGACACATTTTTATATTCTTTTTATATAGATTTTTTATATAGATTTTTCTTTATTTTATAATATAGATTCTCCAGCTTTACTATGCATCGCTGCTGTTTTGCCCAATGTCCATGTCGGTAACGATTCCGTCAGACTATTTATATCATACTATCGTTTCTTTTTCAATACCTTTTTGTGCAGATTTTATATAATTCTGATATTTTTGGAAAAATTTAGTCTATTATGCCCCAATCTGAATAAAAATAAATTTCTTTTGTTAAAATACTGTTTTTCCTAAAGTTTCTGCGGTATAATGACGATATAAATTTAAAACTAGCCAGGCATTGCACAATACTGACCATGGAGGGAATTGTTTTTATTTTATTTAAGAAGGGAAGGGATACCATATGAGTTTATCAGGAATCGGAAATAACAACCTAACTGACATGTATGCTGTTGAGGCAGAGAAGCGGGAGAGCGCTGCTTCGAAAAACGAATCGACGAAACCGGAGGATTCGAAAGATACCGCAGCAAGCACCAACAAGAATGAGAACAGCGCTGCTGTCTATGACAAGTCAAAACTGTCCGCAGATGACAGAAAGGCGATCGTGGCACAGCTCAAAGCCGACCAGGAAAAGCGTCAGTCACAGCTCACAGATCTCGTACATAATATGCTCAACACCCAGACCAACACATTCGGCCAGGCGAACAACATCTGGCAGTTTTTGGCAAAGGGAAACTACACTGTCGACGCAGCGACACAGAAGAAGGCGCAGGAAGCGATCTCCGAGGATGGTTACTGGGGTGTGAAGCAGACTTCCGACCGCATCCTGTCTTTTGCAACAGCGCTTGCAGGCAATGATACCAAGCAGCTTGAGAAGATGCGCGATGCGTTCCTGAAGGGCTATGAGAAGGCTGAGAAGACATGGGGCGGCAAGCTTCCTGAGATCTCAAAGAAGACCTACGATGCAGTCCTTGAAAAATTTGACAAACTGATGAATCCGAAGACGGAGGGCAATGCGCCTGAGAAGGACACTGTCACAACAACCGAGGATGGCACTGTTGTCGCAAAATAATCATTTTCTCTGATAGGAAATACGTAAAACAGGTCAGCGTTCGCTGACCTATTTTACTATGAGGATCTTATCACCTGCCTTAATCTCGTCCTCGGTAAGGTTATTCATTTCCTTGATCCGACCTACGCTTACATAATACTTCTTTCCGATCTGCCAGAGCGAATCGCCCGGTTTCACATAATAGATCGCAAAGCCCGGCAGTTTTTCCAGGACATCCGCATTGATCGGCTCTATCTTCAAGTCTGTCAGAATATCCTCATTTTTTGTGTTGTAGATCAACAGCCTGACATTGATGCTGCCCCTCCACTCAAACTGTGCGCTGTCCTTGATGCTCACCGCCTGCTGCGGAATCCAGACCGAGAGCGAATACTGCTCGATCTGCGCCTCATTGATCTCCGGAATGTCCCTCACGATCTCAAACGGCACTGTGCTCCTCACCGGATAGAGACCGGCGCCGCTCTCGTTGGAGGAGTAGAGCACCTGGAGCTCGATCTCCCCGGAAAGCATGAGCTGTCCGTCCTTCCACGCCGTCTCAGAAAGTTTTGCCCGGGCGTCACTGTGGCAGACCTGCAGGATCTTGGGATCCGCGTCCTCGAGCTTGATGCTGCGGGTGAGCTTCTCCTCGATATCGAGCTCCGTGCACAGATCCCTGAACTGCCTGCTGTCGATCCCCGCCTGCACCTCGCAGCTCACACCGTACACATCCGCCACGATCGAGGTATTCACCTTCTCGTAGAGTTTGATCTCGAGCTCGACAGTCGTCTCAACACCGATCACGCGGAATTCCCCGTCGGAGTCCTCCCTGATCGTGATCTCCTCGTGTCCGATCTCGTACATTACATCCGCGATCATGCCTTCCCTGCTGTTCTGGCACTCCACACTCCCGTTAAAGGGTATCACGGTCTCGTACCAGTTTATCCTGTCCGAGGTGTCCTCCCGATAGACGATAAATACGCTGAGCTCTCCTGTGATCCCCAGCTTTTCGTCCATAGGGCGGAAGCTGATACTGCTGATCACCGCATTTTTCCACAGTGCCGCCCCGATGTCCGGCATGCCGGCCGGCAGGCGCGTCTCCTCGTGGATTCGCAGCAGATCCCTCTTTTTCACGATTGTTTCGAGGTAATCCAGGCTCTTTTTGCGATATTCAAGTTTCTGGTCTGCCTCACCCGAGTTGTCGAGCTCCACGCACAGCTCCTCCGATATGCTCTCCTCCACTCGCGGTTCGAGCGAGATCACCGACTGGACGCTGAGCTTTCTCGAGTTGATGATCTGCACCCTCATATCGTCGAGATTTGTCCTGCAGACCACCCGGTCCGTGCCCTCGAGCTTATCGAGATAGATCTCTTCCATGAACGGGATCTCGCCGTCCATGCCTGCGAGCGCATTGTCCCCCTTATCGCCGGACAGCGCCCCCTCCGTCTGGTACAGGAGCTGATAGCACAGCCTTCCCTTTACCCAGATCTTGTTCATACCTGTCTTGATCTCATCTACCTTGATCGTTCCGCAGTCGTAGATCACCTTCGCCACATCCGGCTTTGCGTCGGACACGTTGATGTCCGCCTCCAGCGGTATCTGCAAAAGCGCCTTGGACTTTATCCGCTCAGTATGGATATTCTTTTTTAACAGCTCCATATAAAAAGACCTCCCCGGCATACATTGAACTACATTCTAATAATTAAATGTATGCCGCGGAGGGGACGTATATGACTAATCCGCCAAGGAAAATGTGGACAGATCAGCACAGGGGCATTATAATCAATACATATCAGACTGCGGCGCAAATCTCGCAGAAATACCGCCGCTTTATATAGAGAAAAAAGGAGATAATCATGGCATTTATCAGCATTTTCGACGTTCTGGGACCCAACATGGTCGGTCCGTCGAGCTCCCACACTGCAGGCGCCTGCTCCATTGCGCTCCTGGCGCACAAAATATTGGACGAGCCCGCCAGCGAAGTGCAGTTCACACTCTACGGCTCCTTTGCCAGGACATACAAAGGCCACGGCACAGACCGCGCCCTCCTTGCGGGGATCCTGGGGTGTTCCACCGACGACATCCGCATCCCCCACGCCTACGGGATGGCGGAGGAACAAAATCTAAAATGGCAGTTTCTCTGCGACGAGACGGAGACGGAACTCCATCCGAACACCGTGGACATCCATCTGACCGGGATCTCCGGAAAAGTCATCGACCTGCGCGGGGAATCCATCGGCGGCGGAAAGATCAGGGTCGTCAGAATCAACGGGATCGAAGTCGACTTCTCGGGCGAGGACAACACGCTGATCGTCGTCCACCGCGACCGCGTCGGCATAGCGGCACACATCACCAGCTGCCTCAGCCAGCGGAATGTCAACATCGCCTACATGAAACTGTTCCGCGAAAATAAAGGAGACCGGGCGTACAGCATCCTGGAGTTTGACAACGATGTGCCGGACGACATCAAGGAAAAAATATCGGAGAAAGCGGATGTGGAAAGGGTCGTACTCATCCGGGTTCGGGAGGGAAAACATGATTGATTTTAAAAACGGAACGGATCTGCTGCGTCTGTGCGGGACGAAACATCTTGCGATCTCGGAGATCATGATAGCCAGGGAGTGCGATCTGGCAGAGACAACAGAGCCGGAAGTGACCGCGAAAATGAAAAGGGTGCTGGAGATTATGAAGCGCTCCGCCAAAACCCCCATTGAACAGCCGCGCCCTTCCATGGGCGGATTGATCGGCGGGGAGGCGCAGCTGGTAAACCGGCATCTCCTGGCTGGGAAATCCCTCTGCGGCAGTTTGTTGTCGAGGGCGATCTCATACTCCCTGGCAGTGCTGGAGTCCAACAGCTCCATGGGGCTGATCGTCGCCGCCCCCACTGCCGGCTCCTCCGGCGTCGTACCGGGCGTTCTGCTGTCCCTGCAGGAAGAGTATGGTCTCTCTGACGACGCACTGCTCCCCGCCCTGTTCAACGCCAGCGCTGTCGGTTATCTCGCCATGAGGAACGCGACGGTAGCCGGCGCTGTGGGCGGCTGTCAGGCGGAGGTGGGCGTGGCTTCCGCCATGGCAGCCTCCGCCGCGGTGGAACTGATGGGCGGAAGCCCCGGGCAGTGTCTCGACAGCGCCTCGACAGCCCTGATGAACCTGTTAGGTCTGGTCTGCGACCCTGTGGGCGGTCTGGTGGAGTGTCCCTGCCAGCTACGCAACACGGTGGGCGCCGCCAATGCCCTGACTGCCGCGGAGCTGGCGCTGAGCGGCGTGAGACAGCTCATCCCGTTTGACGAGATGCTCGAGACCATGCACAGCGTGGGCAGACGCATGGCGCCGGAGCTGCGCGAGACAGCCCGGGGCGGCTGTGCCGCGACCCCATCCGGCTGCGCCGCCTGCAGCGCAAAACGCTGAATCCCGACAGATTTGCTATTGACTTTAGTGCGGTAAACTGTTACCATGTTAATGTGAAATCGACAATCTTAATTTTCAAAACATGGAGGAGTACTATGAAAAAATTATTTACAAAGGCTGCCGCCCTGGCTGCGGCTATGATGCTGTCCGCAACACTTGCAGGATGCGGCAGTTCCCCTGTCTCGTCATCCGACGCATCCACGCCGGCGGAATCCGCACAGGCGGACAGCGCATCCACACAGGCTGCAGACAGCGCGGACACACCTGACACAGACAGCGCGGATGCACCTGACGCAGGCGGCGCGGATACACCTGACACAGACAGCACGGACTCGGATATGGATTATGTGAAAAATAAAGGGACACTCGTCGTCGGGATCACCGATTTCGCGCCGATGGACTACCGGGACGAGAGCGGCGAGTGGATCGGCTTTGACGCGGACATGGCAAAGGCATTCGCGGAAAGCCTCGGCGTCGCTGTCGAATTCGTGGAGATCGACTGGGATAACAAGATCCTCGAACTTGACGGCAAGACGATCGACTGTGTGTGGAACGGGATGACGCTCACAGCCGAGGTCACGAGCGCCATGGAATGTTCCAAACCCTACTGCAACAACGCGCAGGTGATCGTCGTGCCGGCTGACAAAGCCGCGGATTTCCAGGACAAGGACAATATTCCCGAGGTCAGCTTCGCGGTTGAGGCGGGAAGCGCAGGCGAGGCGCAGGCATCCGCGCTCGAACTTGCACACACGCCCGTCACGGCGCAGGCGGATGCCCTGATGGAAGTTGCCGCAGGAACTTCTGACGCAGCCATCATCGACTCGCTCATGGCTGCTGCCATGGTCGGTGAGGGCACCGGATATGCGGACCTCACATACACTGTCGGTCTGAATGACGAAAAATACGGGGTCGGTTTCCGGAAAGGCTCTGACCTCGCAGCTGCCCTGAATGACTTCTTCGCCGCGAGCTCCCAGGACGGAAGTATGCTGGAAATCGCCGAAAAGTACGGGGTGCAGGCTGCGCTGATCGCAAACTGACGACAAGGGCGGTACGACAAGGGTGTCTCAAGATACAGCTTGGGATGCCTTTTTTGTGCACAGCCCCGTGCAGAGAAACTATTTTCAGATAGGAGATACATATGCAACTGATCATCGAACAATTTCCGATCGTTATCCGCTCTTTGAACATCGGTTTTCTACAGACTTTAAAGCTGTTTTTTGTCACGCTCATCGGCGCATTCCCGCTGGGGCTGGTCATCGCCTTCGGTTCCATGTCGCACTTCCGGCCGCTGCGGTATCTTTCCAGATTCCTCGTGTGGATCATTCGCGGCACACCGCTCATGATCCAGCTGCTGATCTTCTACTATTTTCCGGGTCTGGTGCTGGGTACTCCCATCTGGGGCAGCGGGGAGCGCGGACGCTTTCTGGCAGCCAGCATCTCATTTATCCTGAACTACGCATGCTACTTCTCGGAAATCTACCGCGGCGGCATCCAGTCCATCCCGGTCGGGCAGACAGAGGCTGGACTTGTGCTCGGCATGACAAGGCGTCAGATCTTTTTCAAAGTCAAGCTGCTGCAGATGGTCAAGCGGATCGTCCCACCCATGTCCAACGAGATCATCACGCTGGTGAAGGACACCTCCCTCTCCCGCATCATCGCGCTGCAGGAGATCATCTGGGCAGGGCAGTCGTTTCTCAAGGGCTCGCAGGGCATCTCCGGCGCTATCTGGCCGCTGTTTTTCACCGCAGTCTACTATTTAATCTGGAACGGTCTCCTCACATCCCTTTTGGGTTATCTCGAGAGACGGCTCGATTACTTCAAATAAGGAAGGAGATATGGACATGTCTATCTTGGAAGTACAGCACATTCAGAAAACCTTTGAGCGGACGCAGGTCCTAAAAGATATCAGCTTTTCAATGGAAAAGGGACAGACCGTCTCCATCATCGGCTCCTCGGGCAGCGGCAAGACAACACTCCTGCGCTGTCTGAACTTCCTGGAGCGGCCGGACAGCGGCATCATCCGCGTGAACGGGGAAACCCTGTTTGACTCCGGTGATCCCGCCACCGGAAAGGAGAGCGAGATCCGGCGCAAACGCCTTCATTTCGGTCTGGTATTCCAGTCCTTCAACCTGTTTCCGCAGTACACCGCACTGCAGAATGTCATGCTCGCCGGACAGCTGCTCGCGAAGGAAGCGCCCGACTACAGGGCGCACAAAAAGGAAAAGCTGCTCGCGATCGAGCAGCAGGCAAGAGATCTGCTGGGGCAGATGGGACTCTCCGACCGTATGGGGAACTATCCGCACCAGCTCTCGGGCGGTCAGTGCCAGCGCGTCGCCATCGCGCGCGCCCTGGCACTGACACCCGACATTCTGTGCTTTGACGAGCCGACCTCCGCACTCGACCCCGAGCTGACCGGGGAAGTACTGCACGTCATCCGCCAGCTTGCCGACCAGGAAACCACCATGATCATCGTCACGCACGAGATGGCATTTGCGCGCGACGTCGCAGACCACGTTATCTTCATGGATGGCGGGACGATCCTCGAGCAGGGCTCCCCGAGAGAAGTCATTGAGCATCCGAGGGAAGAGCGCACACGGCAGTTCCTGTCGCGCTTTCATCAGGAGAGTCGATAGTGCATAAATACTTTCCGTCAGATGTACATCACAGTTTGCGGCCGTTTTATATGCATACTTTCTCTGCATGGATCTATATAGAAAAGGCAACGGCTAAACACGCTCTATCAGGCTGTTCAGTTCCTTAATCTTATATCCCACATCCTCAGGGCAGTGTGCATCAGACGATGTAATGATCTTCACATTATACTTTTTGAGTATTTTAAGCAGTTCTTCATCCATGCCAGGCGGAGCCGTTTGGGAACATCTTCTGGCGGCTCCGCTATTTTGATCTGCATACATGTCATTTTTTGAGAGTTCCTCCGCCAAGCGCTCATAGCAGCCTGACAGGGAATACGACGGTTTGTGTCCGAATAATTTTATTGAATCCGGATGGCCGATACCGTCAAATATTCCACTCTCCGCCAATGAAACAGAATCCTCAAAATATCTGCGATATATTTTGTCAACATCAAGTCCCGCCCAATGCTCGGCTTTGTGATCGAAAGCAAAATCGTCGACAAAATGAATGCTTCCCAACAGAAAATCAAAGCCTTTCCCTTTTGTAAGTTCAGAAATGAAGTTCTCAAACTCTTTGAAATAGCATATTTCAAGACCAAACTTGATCTTTACCGGAAACTGCTCGTTTCTAACTCTATAGCACTTCACTCGTTCGATCAGCTCCAAATAGTCTGCAAGTTTGTGCGCACCTGCATTTCTATGAAACCACGCATCCACATATTCGCTATATGCACACACTGAACCATACATCGGAACAAACTCCTCAAACCGGTAACAGTGTTCCAGCAGACGTATTTCATCAATCTCCATTTCAACTGCCTTGTTGACAAACTGATCGATCCAATCAAGCGTGTACGCGCCTCTTTCAATATGAATGTGTCCGTCTATCATTTTTCTCCTCCTGTGCAGATAGGAATGCATCTGTCCTTGAGACCGTCTCATGGCGCAAACCGGTCGTGTGCCATTATCGTAGCATAAAAATCGTGTTGCTTCAAATGGGATCGCAAAATCTATAAAAAATCTCTACATTTATCCCAGTGCATACCGGAACAATTATTTTCGCGGGCTATCATACGGTCTACTTCATCCATTTTATACCATTTAATATCATCCACTTCAACTGAATTTGAAAATTGTGATTTCTTTACATAAGCAATAAATCCAATCATAATAAGCTGCTTGGGAGCAAAGTAATAGCTGGATATATATTTACAGCTTATAACATTCTGTCCGGTTTCTTCCCTTACTTCACGTGTAACGGCATCCTCAATCGTTTCCCCGTTTATCATATAACCGGATACGACTGTCCATTTCGTTTCTGATATGTAATTCTGCTTTAAAAGAAGTATTTCATTAAACTCATTGACTACCAGCACCTCTACAACGGGTAAGGGATTATCGCCATATAATTTCTTGCACACGGGACAAATCTTGCAATCATCATCACCACATTTAATATCTTCTAATTTATGACCGCACTCCGCACAATATTTAAAAATCATTTATTGTTACCTCCACCTTATTGATACATTTGAATATGAAAAATTTGCCTGCCACTCACAGTCATATTTTACCACTAACGCATACACAATTCATGTTAAATTTTCTTAAAGTTTACTATCTCAACTTTTCCAAAATATTTTGCAAAAACACTTGCTTGTGACCTAACGTAATGAGGTATGCTATAGATGATACAACCCACGCTAACTTTGTTTGGCGTAGCTTATACCAGCGTTTTTCATTTCTATTTGAGCCGCCAAAGGCGGCATGGGGGATAACATGGATAAACATAAAGCAATACCGCAAGGTTACATGACCGTCGGCGAGATCGCGAAAAAAATGGACGTTACTGTACGGACATTACAGCATTACGACAGAGAGGGGCTGCTTTCCCCAACTGTCCTGAGTGAAGGGGGGCGCAGATTATATACGGGTAAAGACATTGTAAAGCTTCATCAGATCTTGTCCCTCAAACATTTAGGGTTCTCTCTGAATGACATAAAGAACCGGCTCATTCCCCTCGATGCCCCGGCTGAAATCGCCGATGTCCTGGCGGAGCAGACAGCCGCTGTCAGGCAAAAAATAGAAAGCCTGTCTGAATCGCTGCGGGAACTGGAAGCGCTGCGGGAGGAAGTCCTTCAAATGCAGTCGGTGAACTTCAAAAAGTATGCCGATATCATCGTCAATCTGCAGATGAAAAATGATTTCTACTGGCTGATCAAACATTTTGATGACCAGACCCTTGACCATATCCGCAGCCATTTTGATAAAGACAGCGGAAAGGCATTTCTGAACACCTTCCTGCAGCTTCAAGACGAGGCAATAAGACTTCAAAATGCCGGCGTTCCTGCGGACAGCGATGAGGGACAGGATTTTGCAAAAGCCTATTGGAGTATGATCACGGATTTCACTGGAGGAGATATGCGCATGCTGCCCAGGCTTGTAGAATTTGGAGAAGTTCAAAATGCAGACCATCAATAGAAAGCGATTCAAGATACAAACGGATATGTTGAACAAGCATTAGGCGTCTATTTTTCCCGTTTAGGCATTGACCCATTTCAAAGTGAAAACAAGGAGGGAACAGAATGAAGGAGGCTATAAAAATAAACAACTTAACAAAAAGTTATGGAAGCCACGTCGTGCTGAACGGCTTAGACTTTTGCGTACAGCAAGGAGAAATCTTTGCTTTGCTCGGCATAAATGGGGCGGGCAAAACCACATCACTTGAATGTATCGAGGGTCTAAGAAGATACGACAGTGGAAGCATTGTGATAAACGGAAGAATGGGGATCCAACTGCAGTCGGCTTCTTTGCCGCAGCATATCAGAGCACTGGAAGCCGTAAAGCTGTTTTCCAAGTGGAATAAGACAGCCCTCGATCAGACAATGCTTGACGCGCTCGGCATTTATGAACTTGCCAAAAAACAGTATTATCAACTATCAACCGGGCAAAAGCGGCGGCTTCATCTGGCACTTGCTTTGACGCGGGATCCGGATATTCTGTTTCTTGATGAGCCAACCGCAGGACTCGATGTTGAGGGGCAGTTATCTCTACATGCGCAGATCCGGCGGTTAAAAGCGATCGGAAAAACTATCATATTAGCAAGCCATGATATGACAGAAGTTGAAAGCTTGTGTGACCGGATCGCTATCCTCTCCGGCGGCAAGATCGCCTTTATCGGAACTGTCAAACAGCTGGGCGAAACCATCGGAAAGCATTATACGATCACGATCCAGACCGAAAACGGAACGGATACATACGAAGCGGAAAATATCGGGGACACTTTACTTTCGCTGCTGATGCAGTACCAGGAAAAAGGAGCGACTATCACAGATATCCAGATCGACCGCGGTTCACTGGAACAACATTTCATAAAAATAGCAAAGGGGGCATAACAATGGGCGCTTTTTTGTACGGGGTTTCCCTACAGTGGAAATTAGATATAAGGAGTAAGACATTACTAATAACCTGCTATATCGTGCCGCTTCTGTTCTTCGCAATTATGGGCGGTATCTTTACCTCCGTCATGCCGGGAGCGAGATATACGCTTATTCAGTCAATGACTGTGTTCGGCGTGACAATGGGCGCATTGATCGGTCTGCCCCCCACTATTGTTGAAATATACAGCAGCGATATCAAAAAGGTCTACAGGGCAAACGGGGTTCCGCTATCTCTCGGTCTTGCTTTGACCAATATTTCAGCATATATCCATTTGTTCATTATGAGCATGATATTGTATATTGCAGCGCCTCTGGCTTTTCATGCTGAAATACCGCAAAATCCGGTCATGTACTTTATCACACTCGCTATTTTTATTGCGGTATCGCTCGGTGCAGCCAGCATCATTGGGCTGGCGGTAAAAGACCCGGCAAAAACTTCTATGTTTTCTATTATTATTTTTATACCTTCTACCATGCTTTCCGGGATCATGTTCCCGACGGAACTGCTTCCAAAAGCGTTTAAAACAGCAGGAAAACTATTTCCAGCTTCATGGGGGTATCAGCAAATGACAGCGCGTGTTTTGACGTTTGAAAACCTTTTGCCGCTGCTTTTGATCTTTGTCTTAGCACTTGTCCTGTGCAGTATTTTGTTGCGAAGAATTGACAGATAGCAAGGCGTTCTGCCGCGATCAATGCATGGCGTGACGGGGGTAATCGGCGGCAACGGGACATCTCATGCATTGGACGGAGAATCCAAAAAAGCGCGGTTCCTGCCGCCGGATTGTCACCGCCGTACTGGCTGTGGCAGGCGATAGCATTCACTGGAATGAATTGCAGTGACGAATACCCTGTGAAATTTATTTCAAAATGCCACGATGACAGCTTTTAATCGTTTTTCTGCGGGCTCATACATGAGGCACCTGGAGTTATTTTCATCATTCATATCGATGAGAACATTCATGCCATGTTGGTCTGCGATATCCAAAACATTATCAAAAGGAATATAACCAATCTCGACATATCCCCGGAATTTTCCTTTGAACTGCAGAACCTGAATATGCCGTGTACAGTCATCCATGTTTGTAAAAACCATCAGATTTCCATTCTCGCAAAGTACCTTTTCAATCGTTGTAAGCCCTTTCGCCCTTTTGGGCGGAATAAATGTAAGCAGATTGCGCCTCCCCAAAATTTCCTTTATAACTTCCCAGTCAGATTCTTTTCTGTGACTTTTTCCAAGCTTCATTTTCAGTAATGAAGCCTCTTCCTTCGAAATTAAATTCCACTCTGGTTTATCAGCAACATATTTTTCAAATTTTTTCATCTCTGCGTACTCCTTTTTTATACACCATTTTCATAATTTCCTATTGCAATGTACCGGTCTTCATCAGCACTATGCTCAAAGTCAAACATTTCAATATAATACGGATCGTCAAAAACATAGGCTGATGTCTCAAAGGAAATTCAAATTTCATGTCGACTATTCCTCTTAAGCTGTTTTATATGGATAGTATATCATCAATTAATAAGTTCATCAATCGCATTTTCTTCCCACTACCTTGCAATATACCACCGCCACCACCGTACTAAAAAACGTCGCCACGATCGCGGGCGCGATCACCGCCGCCGGATTCGCACTTCCATACTGGCTGCGATAAGCGATGATATTCACTGGTATCAACTGCAATGACGAGATATTCATCACTAGAAACGTGCACATTTCATTGCTTGCAGTCCGCGCCCCGCAATCCATGAAACCATTTGCAGATGCCATCCCCGCCTTTGCATCCATATATTCACTGTTCCCGCGCTCCCGCTCCAATTCCTCCAAATCGTTCATTGCCCTAAGCCCCCCTTGAGTCAAGGTAGTGACACGTACTTTGTCAAAAACATCTTATAATAATGGATTTTTCCTCTCTTTTATTGTCGAATTATACCAAAGCAAGTAAATCTATATAATAAAAGCAGGATTTCTCCTATACAAAGGTTTCCTGCTTTCTAAAATCAGCTATTCACTTGTGACCATCTACACGAGTTGCAGACTGTCTGCCAATTTCTCTACAATTTCAATCGGAAGCGCTAAATATTTTGCTATCTTATCAATAGTTAACTCGCCATCACCCAGCATACGCTTTGCTGCTTCAATCTTTTCTTCATTTACAATTTCTTCCATAATTCTGCTCATAATTTTTTGTCCCTCCTTATCTCTTTTAAAGTATCTTGCTCGATCGGCCAATTCTTTATAATTCATATTATCCGGGTCGGAACAGCTTAAGTCATACATCAATCGTCCCAATGGTGTATCGTTCTTAATTTCTCCGTTTACATATGTAATATGCGCCCCGTCATCAAATATTTTTCCGTTCTCTTTAATTGTCCTATCAATATGATAAATAGGGAGATTCCCCTCTAGCACATCATTTTCTGTAATAAATATCACATATGTTTCTGGAAGCAATTCTGTATCATCTCCTGGAAGGATTGCATTGGCATCCATTAAACTGCTGTTTTTCTTCCCTTTTTTGCTCACTTGCCATAAGTCATTTACCTGTTCTTTAAAATGTTTTTAATAAAAACATCTATTCCTACATCATATCGCTCCTTGTGTCTCACAACATTCTGTATCAATACAAATGCTACACACTCTTTTTCAATATTTTTTAAGTGCCTGTAATCCTTTTGCTTTTAACTGATATTCCTCCCATTCCTGCTCTGAAAAAGAAATATTTTCGTCCATTGATTTTTTATATTCCTGCTCTAACTCCTGCTCTCTATGAACACATTCTTTTAACAAAAGTTCTTTTTCCGTTTTTTGTTTTTCTAATTTTGTAATAAGGTAATAACTCATACTTCGCATACTGAAATATGATAAAAAAATAAAATCAATACTTTCATAAATAAAAATGGTATAGGT
>ERZ808051.116-NODE-116-length-106604-cov-24.335136_pt1 | contig 106604 bp, 94 predicted proteins | sample MGYA00380199_ERZ808051 | MGnify/ENA primary metagenome ERZ808051 (study PRJEB31490, sample SAMN06133391) | mouse gut metagenome | isolation source: J11 | host: mice | place: China: Chengdu | collected 2015-05 ... | reverse complement strand
GAACTTCTGGCGGTCCTCATTCACAGTTCGGAGAATCTCCGATATGCTGTGCCTGGAAAATGGGCTGTCGGTGATTGTGGAGCCGAAGCCCAGCCGGGGCAGTTACGGTACATGGATGGGAGATGATAAGCCGCCTACCGTCCGGGACCAATTAGAGCAGATGATCGATACCGCCCTCGGTCATGGCTGCAAGGATTTTGACAGCTTCCTCGCCGATATAAAAGCGATGGGCGTGGAGGTAAAGCGGGGTAAGCATCTTGCGTTCAAAATCCCCCACGGCAAGAGGTTCGTGCGCTGTGATTCCCTCGGCGCGGACTACTCCGAAGCGGCAATTATGGAACGCATTTCCGGCAAGCGGATCGTCACTCCAAGGGCAAAGGCGGCGGCGAGGTCCAAGCCCAATTTGCTGATTGACATTCAAGCAAAAATGCAGCAGGCCAACTCACCCGGATTCGAGCGGTGGGCAAAGATTTTCAATCTCAAAGAGATGACAAAGACCGTTATGTACTTGCAGGAGAACCATCTGACCGACTTGGGAGAATTGGAAAAAGCCTGTGATGCGGCAGTTCAGAAATTCAACGATTTAGCTGACCAGTCGAAAGCCGCCAGTGCAAGAATGAAAGATATTTCTGAACTGCAAAAGCAGATCGGAACCTACGGTAAGACACGGGAGATTTACGCACAGTATCGGAAATTGACGGGCAGGAAAAGAGAAAATTTTTATGAACAGCATAGCAGTGAAATCACGGCCTGTCAAGCGGCGAAGCGGTACTTTGATTCTCTCGGTTTGAAAAAGCTGCCGTCTATGCAATCGCTGAAACAGGAGTATGCCATGTTGCAGGCCGAGAACAAACAACGGTATCCAGAGTACAAGCAGGCAAAGGCAAAAATGATAGAACTGCTCACCGCCAAAAACAACGTGGAGCGGATTTTAGGCGTGACGGGAAAAGAGAAAAATCGTGACCGCCAGCAGGAGGCGCGTTGAAGATTTTTCTCTCCCTGCGGGTAACAGCAGACGCCGGAGGCGGCTTAAAAAACCGGGCGCACTTGCGCCCGGTTTTACAGGGGTTTGGGGGCGGTCAGCCACCAACAAGCACGCGCCGGGTATATACCGGCGCATTGCTTGCCGCTACTTGCTACCGCTATGTTTCCATGCCTCAAACATCAAACGGTTTGTATATCTTGAATCTGTTGCGGTCTGCTTCAATGACCCCTTGCCGACGCAGTTTTCCGATTTCCGCCGACAACCCACTGCGCTCTACTTCCAGATAATCTGCCAACTCCTGGCGATCATATGGTATTTCAAATTCCAGACTGCCAAATTGTTTAGCTTGAAGCATCAGATACGCCATCAGCTTTTCATGTGTCGTGCGCTTGGATGTGACCTCGATTTTTTGGTGAAGCACCAAATTCTTTGCCGCAACAATTTGAAGAAGATTGTCAATCATCTGTTGATGGAATTGACAAGCATTACTGCATGAATGACTAATTTTCAAACAGTCAATCAGCATAACCTCCGCAGCCTCCGATGCCAGCACAGAAACCGGGACTGCCTCCACTCCTGCACAAGCAAAGGATTCCCCAAATAATTCACCAGGAACAAGGTTGGCAATCATGCTTCGATTACCAAAGAAATCCGTCCGTACAATTTGAAAACTGCCCGTTAGGACAATTCCCACATATTTTGCTGGTTCACCCTCGTTCATCACGGCTTCTCCCTTTTCAAAGGAAAATACCCTGGCGTTGAGGCAATGTAGAGCCTTGGTCAGTTCCCAATGCGCAATATCCCGAAACAGCGGACACATGCACAATACTTCAAAATATTTTTCCACAGATTTGTCCCCTCTGTTGAAATTTCAACATACAAAACAAGTGAATCATACTATACTGATCCCAAGATGTCAACAGGGATTCAAAAATATAGTTGACCGGAAAGGACAATTTTATGGTTCGCAAAATAATTCATATTGATGAAGAAAAGTGTAACGGATGCGGAGCCTGTGCCGCTGCCTGTCATGAGGGAGCTATTGAGATGGTAGACGGTAAGGCGAGGCTCACTCGTGAGGACTACTGCGATGGTCTGGGTGACTGCCTGCCCGCCTGCCCCACGGAGGCGATCAGCTTTGAGATACGAGAAGCGCCCGCCTATGACCATGCGGCTGTGATGGCCGCTAAACAGAAGAGCGCGCCTCTGCCTTGCGGTTGTCCCGGAACAAACGCAAAGACGATTCACCGAGATTCTTACGTTGCCCCTGCCGCACAGACACCTGCCGCCAGCCAGCTGATCCAATGGCCGGTACAGATTAAGCTGGTGCCAGTGAACGCCCCATACTTTAGCGGTGCGAAGCTGCTCATTGCCGCAGACTGTACCGCCTATGCCTATGGCAATTTCCACGATATGTTCATCCGCGGCCATGTGACGCTCATCGGCTGCCCCAAGCTGGACGAGGGGGACTATGCTGAAAAGCTGACGCAAATCATTTCTGGAAATGACATCAAGAGCGTAACCATAGTACGAATGGAAGTTCCCTGTTGCGGCGGAATCGAAAACGCGGTCAAACAGGCCTTGCAGGAGAGCGGGAAGTTTATTCCGTGGAATGTGGTGACTATTTCTACGGACGGAAAAATTTTAGAATAATTACAAGGTGGAAACTGTGATGGAACAGAAAATGTTTTGCTTCCAGTGTGAACAGACAGCGGGATGCAAAGGCTGTACTGGAAATTCTGGCGTATGTGGTAAGCAGGCCGGTATTGCTGAAATGCAGGATCAGCTTACTGGGAAATTGATTGGCCTCGCAAGGACTATAGACGGAAATGAGCATCTGATTAGCCATGCCGCCAATCAGGTTGTGCGGGAAGGGTTGTTTGCGACAATTACGAATGTGAATTTTGACAAGGAGGCCCTTTCTGCTCTGCTCCGGCGTGTGGATGAGGTAAAGCGGCAGATTGTTCCTCTCTGCTATGAGTGTACCTCAGCCTGCGGGAAGAACGATGACTATGACATGGAGCATCTGTGGACTGCCGGGGAGGATATTCGCTCTCTGAAGTCGCTGATTCTGTTTGGTATCCGGGGTATGGCCGCCTATGCGTATCACGCCGCTGTCCTGGGCTATACGGACCCGGAAGTAGACCGCTTTTTTTATAAGGCCCTCTTTGCTGTCGGTATGGAGGACTGGGGGATGGATGAACTTCTTCCTATTGTCCTGGAAGTCGGGGCGGTTAACCTGAAATGTATGGAACTGCTGGACAGGGCTAATACGAAAACCTATGGCAATCCTATTCCGACGGAAGTTAGTTTGACTGTCGAGAAAGGACCGTTTATTGTCATTTCCGGACATGATCTCTTTGATTTGAAACAACTCTTGGAGCAGACCAAGGACAAGGGCATCAATATTTATACCCACGGTGAAATGCTCCCGGCTCACGGTTATCCCGAGCTGAAAAAGCACCCCCATCTCAAAGGAAATTTCGGCACTGCTTGGCAGAATCAGCAAAAGGAATTTGCTTCTATCCCCGCTCCGGTCCTTTTTACAACAAACTGTCTCATGCCGCCGAAAACAAGCTACGCGGACCGGGTGTTTACGACGGAAGCCGTCTCATATCCGGGGCTGGTTCACATTGGGCCGGAAAAGGACTTCTCGCCGGTAATCCAAAAAGCCTTGGAACTGGGCGGCTACCCCACAGCCATGCAGTTTACTGGTATCAATGGCGGAAGAACCGTCACAACCGGCTTTGGACGCCACGCGGTCTTGTCCAATGCGGACAAAGTGGTCGAAGCAGTCAAGCGTGGAGCGGTCAGACATTTCTTCCTGGTTGGCGGCTGCGATGGAGCAAAGCCAGGTCGCAGCTACTATACTGAGTTTGTAAAGCAGACACCTCCTGACAGTATCGTACTTACTCTTGCCTGTGGCAAGTACCGGTTCAATGACCTGGATCTTGGCACCGTTGCCGGACTTCCCCGCCTGATGGATATGGGACAATGCAATGACGCATACAGTGCCATCCAAGTGGCTGTGGCCCTGGCAGAGGCTTTTTCATGTGGTGTAAACGATCTGCCGCTGTCAATGGTTCTTTCCTGGTATGAGCAGAAGGCTGTGTGCATCCTGCTGACGCTTTTACACCTGGGAATCCAAAATATCCGCTTGGGGCCTACACTTCCGGCGTTCCTGTCGTCCAATGTGTTACAGTATCTGGCGGAGCATTATCACATTGCGCCGATCACAACACCGAAGAGTGACCTGGAGGTAATGCTAAAATAATGCTGGTTATAACAGCCGCCTCTCTGTATGAGTGGCGGCTGTTGCCTTTGAAAGAATAAAGAAAACTAAAAAGGTAAAAATTCAATCTTACATTCCCCCTTGACAATATCTTTAGAAATAACACCGTAACCGTCACGTTTACAGATACTCCGCCCTCCTCCGGCGAGGGCAGCATCCGCAAAGTGGACGCCGATGACCCGACAAAGGGCCTCGCCGGAGCTATCATTAAGATTACCGGCGTAGACAATGATTTTTCCGGTACATTCATGAGCCGGGAAAGCGGCTATATCACCGACATTCCCTGGGACAAGATACCCATCGGCAGTTTTGTGGCAGAAGAGGTCACCCCGCCGGAGGGGTACAGCCTCAGTCCGGACCTCAGCAAAGTCAAACAGACTTTCGTATGGGATGGAAAGTCTGATGTGTCCTTGATTTTTGAAAACGACAGCAAGGTCAAGGTCAAACTCATCAAACTTGACGACTCGAATAATCCCCTGTCCGGCGCGGTATTCAATATCATCAAGGATGGCCAAATCGTGGGCACCGAGGCCACCAAGGCGGACGGCTCCATCACGGTGACGGATGTGACCGAAGGATTGTACGCCTTTGTTGAGGTGTCCGCTCCTGCCCCCTTTGCCAGGCTGGATGACCCCGTAATCGTCCATGTGGACCAGGCAGATGTCAACGGTGGTGGAACCATTACGGTTTCGGCGGCGGACAAAAAGCTCCCGAATCTGACGATCCTGAAACGGGATGCCCAGACAGGGGATGTGATCCCCAATACACATTTTGAAATTCGGGGTATCCATTACGGCTTCCACGATGACGTGACCACCGGGCCGGATGGCAAAGCGGTCCTCACCGGCATCCCTGTAGATTCTTACGAGGTGACGGAGAAATCCGTCCCGGACCCTTGGGTCGTTGGAGGGGAACCCACCCAGACCATCTGGCTGGAGGCGGGGGACAACAAGGAGCTGATCTTCGATAACATGAAGCAGCCCCTTCTCAAAATCGCAAAAGTGGAGAAGGGCACAAACCCCGCTGTCTATATCCCTGAGACAAACTTCCTGATCGAGGCCATTGACGGTGATTACCGCCACGATGTCACCACCGGCCCGGATGGTACTGTGGAACTGCGGGTGGCACCCGGCTCCTACAAAATCACAGAACAGTCCGTGCCGGAGCCGTACTACATCAGCGACGAGCCGACGCAGACCATCAGCCTCAATCCCGGCGACGAAAAAGAGGTCCGCTTTGAGAATCAGAAGAAGCCCCTGCTCACCCTCAAAAAAATTGATGCGGACAGCCAGCAGCCAATCCCGAAAACGATCCTGACGGTCAAGGCCCTGGACGGGACTTATCAGGATGACTGGACCACCGGCCCGGACGGGACCGTTTCCCTTCGGGTGGAACCCGGCACCTATGAGGTTACGGAGAAATCCGTGCCCGCGCCGTACTACCTCCCGGACAAGGACGCGGACCGGACCCAGACCATTACCCTCAGCCCCGGCGATGAGAAAACCCTCGTTTTCCGCAACCGGAAGGCTCCGGAATTGACGGTTTTCAAGGAAAACAGTATCACCGGGGAACCGATTGAACACGCCAAATTCCATATCACCTACACCAGCAACGGCGAAGCGTCCGAGGCTCCTGCCACCGTCGACTACGGCGAGGTATTCACGGACGCCAGAGGTGAGATCCGGGTCCACGAGCTGGGCAAGCGGCTGTACCCCGGCGAGTTTACCATCACCGAGCTGGAACCGGCGGACGGATTCCAGCTCAAGGAACCCATCACGCAGACGGTCATTATTCACGGAAATGAGAGCAAGACAGTCCGCTTTCAGAACACACCCCTGAGCGCCCTCATCGTCTGGAAATATGATTCCGTTACCGGGGAGCCCGTTGAGGGGGCCGTTTTCCAGGTGAAGTACATGTCCGGCACCTCCGGTACAGGAGGCACCGTCATCGGAACCTATAAGACCGGGCCGGGCGGCAGCTTCACCATCAACCGCCTGAAGGCGGGCGCTTACACCGTGGAGGAATTGGCCAGCGACGGGGATCACGTGATGGACTCCGCACCCCAGACCGCCTATATCTCCGGCAAGGAGCAGGACGTGGTGCAGCTCTATTTTGGCAACAGCCCCAAAGGCTCCCTCCTGATCAAGAAAATTGACGCCAGCACCCATGAGCCGCTGAGTGACTGCGAATTTTTTATCACCGACAGCCATGGGACCATGATTGGAGACGCCAACGGAAAATTTGTGACGGACAGCGCCGGGACCATCCTGATCTCCAACATCGCCCCCGGAACCACCATCGTGGCGCGTGAAACCAGGGCCAAGGAGAACTATATCCTGGATGATGTGCCCCAGACCGCCACCATCAAGGCGGGCCAGACCGTCACCCTGGAGTTCCGCAACCAGCCAGTCGGATATTTGGTCATCAAAAAAATGTCCTCCACCACGAAGGAGCCGCTGAGCGACGTGGTGATCCGCGTCACCCGAACGGACGGCACCGTCGTCGGAGAGTCCAATGGCGAGTTCCGAACGGACGAGTCGGGGTTCATCAAGATTCCCGTGGAGCCAGGCAGCTACATCGTGCAGGAAGTAAAAAGCAAACCTGGATTCCTGCTGGATGACACGCCGAAAACCATCGAGGTCAAGGGCCCCGGCACATACAATATCGAACTGTTCAACCAGCCTCTGGGGTCCCTTGTCATCCACAAGTACAGCAGCCTGGACCGCAAGACGCCCCTGGCCGGTGTCCAGTTCAAGGTGACCTATGCCCCCGGCTGTGTCGTGGACAATGAAAACAGCAGTGTGTCCTCCAACGAACTTTACGCCCGAGATACCGCCAAGAAGATAAAATCCACGTTCAAGATGAAAGGCGAGAGCGGCAGACATCTCACCACCAATCCGCCGTTTGGCTACGTCAAGGATGAGCAGGATAAGGACAAGTGGCTAATTGATGAGGAAGCCGCCAAAACGGTTCGGCACATCTTTAAGCTGTGTTGTGACGGCCTTGGTCCCACACAAATCGCTAACCGGCTGAAACAGGAACAGGTACTCACCCCCACGGCATACAAGGCGCAACAGCGGGGTAAACTGCTTCCAGAACAGCCTTTCAGTTGGGCAACGAAAACGATTGGTGGGATTTTAGACAAGGTGGAGTACCTGGGCCACACCGAGAACTTCAAAACCTCCTCCAAGAATTACCGCAGTAAGAAGCGAATCAAGACCGCCAAGGAGGAGCGCAAGCTGTTTCGGGACACCCACCCGGCTATCGTGGATGAACACACCTTCCAGGTGGTACAGGAGATACGCGCCCACCGCCACAGGCCGACGGCCACGGGGAAGGTCAGTATTTTCTCAGGCAAGGTATTTTGCGCCGACTGCGGGGCAAAGCTGCAATACAATACGGCCAACAGCTTTTCAGCGAATCGGGATTTCTTCAACTGTGGCAACTATCGCAGCAACACCGGGACTTGCACCGCCCACTTTATCCGGGCAGTGACGTTGGAAAAGATCGTACTGGCCCACATGAAGCGCGTCCTGGCCTATGTCCAGCAGTTTGAAACGACTTTTGTGAAACGGGAGATGGAGAAGGCCAACCTCAAGCGCCAGACCTCCGTAGAAAAGGCCAAGCTGGATATTGTGACGTTGAAGCGGCGGGACGAGGACTTGGATGTGCTGTTCAAGCGTATCTACGAGGACATGGTGGCGGGACGACTCAGCCCGGAGCGGTTTGACAAACTCTCCACGCAGTACGAGGAGGAGCAGAAGCAGGTGCGGCAGACCATTGGGGAACTGCAATCGCTGATTGACGATGGCGAACAGGAGACCCACGATCTGCGGCAATTCCTGAAAAGCGTCCGCAAGTACACCGACCCGGAAGAACTGACGGCGGAAATGCTGAACGAACTGGTTGACAAGATTATCGTCCACGCTCCTGATAAGAGCAGTGGACACCGCAAGCAGAAAATTGAGATTTACTACAAGGGCGCTGGAATCATCGACATCGCTGACGACCTTTGTGAAGCCGGGGACGGCAGGGGACAGTGGCGTAGAAATCGAAAAACGGCCTGAAAAGGCAGGACTGTGGCCCTTTACAGTCACAGTCCTGCCGTACATAGAATACTTCGTTGCGGCACCTCGCCATTTGGCTACGCCGCCTTTCTTAATACCTCCTTGTCGGCCCCGGACTTTTGCCGGGGTCCTTTTTCCTCATGGGTTTTGCTCCGGCTTACAGATTCTTGAGGACGCCGGTCTCCTCGTTGAAGGCGTTGATGAGCTCGTCCAGGGCCTGGGCCTGCTTGTGCACCGCGTCCCAGGTGCCCTCGGTGTCGTACCACAGGGCGTTGAGGTCGTGCATGTCCTTCCCCTGCTGCTCCACCCAGGTGTAATACTTCAGGTGGTGCACCCGCTTGCGGTCCATGTAGGTCAGTTCCATCAGGTGGTCCGTCTTCTGGCCCAGCATGTGGATGTTGTGGTCCAGTACCGCCTCGTTCAGCGTATACGCGCCGAACTGCCGGTTCAGCTCCTCAATGCGGCTGCCGTACATCACCGCGGAGTCCGTCATCACCGTGGCCACCACGTCGTTGGCGGTGAACTCGTAGTACTTCGCCATCTTGATGCAGCACAGCACATTGGCGATGCCGGAGATGCCCAGCCAGCTCAGCTTTTCCACCAGCTCCGGGTCCAGCTTCAGGGTGTTCAGCAGGTAGTCCCTTCCCTCGGCGGTGTTGAACAGCCGCAGCAGGCGCTGGGAATCCTCGTCGTCAATGGCAATGGCCATGTCCGTATTTTTCACATTGTGAATCCAGGGGATGTGCTTGTCTCCGATGCCCTCAATCCGGTGGCCGCCGAAGCCGTTGTTCAGAATGGTGGGGCACTGGAGGGCCTCGCCTACGCCCAGCTTCAGGCGCGGATAGCGCTCCTTCAGCAGGTCTCCGGCGGACATGGTGCCGGCGGAGCCGGAGGTGAAGCAGGCGCCGGCGAAGTGGTCGCCGGGGCGCTTTACCGCCTCATACAGGTCCGCCAGGGCAAAGCCGGTGACGTTGTAGTGCCACAGGGGATTGCCCATCTCCTCGAACTGGTTGAAAATCATGTATTGGGGGTCCTGCTTCAGCTCGTTGGTCTTGTCGAAGATTTCCTTCACGTTGGACTCGCAGCCGGGGGTGGCGATGACCTCCGCGCCGATCTCATGGAGCCAGTCAAACCGCTCCTGGCTCATCTCGGCGGGCAGGATGGCCACGCCCTGGGCCCCCAGCAGCTTGGAGTTGAAGGCGCCGCCCCGGCAGTAGTTGCCGGTGGAGGGCCAGACGGCCTTGTGGACGTCCACATCGAACTGGCCGGTGACCAGCCGGGGAGCCAGGCAGCCGAAGGACGCGCCTACCTTATGGCAGCCGGTGGGGAACCACTTGCCGGCCATGGCGATGATGCGGCAGGGCACGCCGGTGAGGGCGCTGGGGAGCTCGATATAGTTGGGGACCTCCCGGAAGAGGCCGCCGGCCTCCGTGGCCTCGTTCTTCCAGGTGATACGGAACAGGTTCAGGGGATTCACGTCCCAGAGGCCCACGGATTTCAGCTTTTCCTGAATCTTTTCGGGGATGGTCTCCGGATGCTGCATCTGGGCGATGGTGGGGATGAGGATGTTCTGTTCCCGGGCCTTTTTCAGGTTGTGCTCCAGACCCTGCTTGTTAATGGTGAGATCAATCATGGCGTGTCTCCTAATCTTTATTTTGGGACAGCCCGCGCACCGGCGCCTGCTGTCTTGCTGTGAATGGGACGGATATTGGGGGGAAAGCTATGAGGGCAGGCGGCATTTCAAGCAGTAAAGACTTTGATCCCCTGTTCCTCCAGTTTGGCAAGAATTCCAGGGTCCGTCTCAGCTTCCGTTATGATGACGTCGATATCACTGAGAGGGCAGATGCTGACGAAGACTGAGGACTCAAGCTTGGTATGGCAGCAGAGAAGGACGATCTGCCAGGCAGACCGGATCATCAGCCGCTTGGTGGGCAGCTCGTCCATGGAAAAGTCCATAAGGCCTCTGGAAAAATCCACCGCATCCGCATGGAGCTGGCGGATTACGTTTTCTGTAAACGGGCCGTTCATGGAAAAGTTGGCCGTCCGCAGTGCACCGCCCAGCATGAAAACGGAAATCTCCGGATTGGAGGACAGCGCGCATATTAAATCGTTGGTGGCAACATGCAGTCCTCTGCGCTGGGCAAGCTGCCTGGACAGTTCATAGACGGTGGTTCCTGAGTCCAGAGGAATGGTTCCGTTTTCCGGTACAAGCTCCGCGGCCCGCTGGGCAACACGGCGCTTCCCGCCGGCGCACAGGTCCTGCGGGTCATAATGATGGGGATCGCCAGCAGCTGGCCGTGATATCATGACAGCGCCTCCGCAGATACATTTAAGCAGATGCCTTTCCTCTAGCTCCCCCCCAAAAAATCCCTGCGGATGGTGGAGCGGGAAATTCCCAAAGCTTTGGTCAGCTCTGAGGTGGAAACGACGCCGCTTTACTGTAGCGCTTCTAAAATATGGCGAATTCACTGTTCACGGATCACGGACCTCACCTCGTCTGGCTGTTATTCCGGCAGCCGTGCGGGAAAAGGCCCGCGGATTGCACCAAGACGGCCCTGCCAGTCAGCAATCGTTCCGTCGGACCGTGTCCAGCCGACCATAGCCCTCCCAGGCGTAGAGCCCCTCCACCGACGGGTCGGCCAGAAGGGATTCCACCTCTCCCACATATAAAATGTGGTCGCCGACGGCCAACGTATCCTTCAGCTTGCAGGAAATCCAAAGGCGGCTTCCGGACACCATTTTCTGAGAGCAGCCTCCGCAGGCCTCCAGAGGGATGCCCAATTCCGCCACCTTATCCATATTCCGTCCGGAGCAGGTCCCCGCCCGCAGGGCGGCGTCCTTCAGCTGGGGGCCCGGCACGGAGAGGCCGAAGGCTCCCGATGACTGGATACACTGTCCGGAATAGCCCCTGCTGCTGAGGCAGGCCACAACGGTGGCCGGATGATTAGATGCATAGCTCCACCAGGAAATGGCCATTACGTTGGTATGGCCCTCCGGCGTTTGAACAGTCAAAAGGGCAAATGGATTGGGGGACGTCAGTTTTTCTGCCTGACCAATTGTGATTTGTTCCATGGAGGAGACTCCTTTCGGTTCGGTTCTGATTTGACAGCCTGCTGGGAACCCGGGGATGGAAGAAACGCGGTGGACTCCAGGGATCTTTCCAAAGAAGCCCTGAAACGGGGCAAAGGAATTTCCTCCGCCCGGTTTCAGGGCTTGCCTGAAGCGTGTCGGCTTTCCGGACATCACCCGGGGAGCCTGAAAACGCCCTTGGCGGGCATAGGGCCTGTATTCAAAAGAGTCGAATACCGCCTGGGTTCCGCCGTTTCCGGCGGAGCGCCTTCACTGGCCCGGTTTTCCGGCCTTTAGAAACAGGGTATGGTTTAGTTTGCCATATAATCCACGACCTTGTCAATCTGCTCGGCAAAGGTCCCGTCAAACTTGTTTTCAAAGAAGGCGCCGCCGATGGTGAAAGACCAGGAATCGGCGTCCTTCACCTCGTCCAGGCGCTGATAGCTGGAGACGCTGCCCGCCAGGCAGACGGGGGCCTTCACGCCGGCCACAAACTTCTTGTTCAGCTCCACGGCGTCCCCGGTATAGCGGTAGCCCAGCAGGTCGATGCCGTAAACGCCCTTGGCAATCAGGCCGTTGGCCTCTTCAATCATGCCTTCAATGGTGCCCTCCAGCACAGAGGGGCGGCCGGTGATTTTGCCGACAAAGGGCATATATTTCAGGTTATTTGCCTTGCAGTAGTCATTGATAGAGTCAAAATAAAGAGTGCCCATCAGCATGTCAAAGCCGCATTCCACTGCCATTTTGGCGCCTTCCAGACATTCCTCCTCCGTGTAGGCAACCACTTCCAGGAACGTGGTTTTGCCGCACTCCTTCATGTAGGCGCACAGCTTTTTCATCTCGTCCAGAGGAATGCCCACCTCTTTAAAGCCCCAGTATTTCGCCTTGGCATCTTTGCAGGCGTCAAAAATTTCATAGGCATTTTCAACGGTGCGGTCATTGTGGGTCAGCATGACAATCAGTTCAGGATGCTTGCTCATAATCATATACTTCCTTTCAAAATGATGACAATAATTCAATTCTGCCCATCGGAATGAGCAGTATGGGAATCCGTGTTCAGGGATGGGGTGCGCAGCTCCAGCTGATCAGCGCGTCCACGTCTCCGATGTTAAAGAGCTTGTGACCGGTGGCGGGGGGAATCAGCAGCGCGTCGCCTTGATTCAGCTCATAATAGGTGTCGTCCTCAGGGAAGTAGCAGAGAACATGGCCCTGCATACAGAAGAACACCTCGTCCGCCTCCGCGTGGCCGGTATCCAGCCCGCCGACTGCGCCGGGCTTCAGCCTGGAAACGCCGAAGGTGATTTTGTCTGTGCGCAGGTACTCCCGCACCAGCTCCTGTTCGTCCATGAAGACCTTGGCATCCGAGGGGTGAAAGATTTTGCCCAGTTTTTCCATACCGAAATTCCTCCGTTTTCATATTTGTGATAACGCCGCGGCCAGGATTCTGCGGCAATTTGGAGCAGACAGAACGAAAAGATTTATCCCTTGGAGTCCTCGTTGAAGACCGGCGTCAGAGCCTTGAACAGCAGCTTGAACATTTGATACTGTCTGTCATAGACAGCGCGGTTTGCAGGGTTGGGTTCGAAGGTTTTCCTGATTTGAACCATGGAATCTACAGCAGACTCGATGCTCTCAAACACGCCGGCGGCCTTTCCGGCCAGGATGGCCGCGCCCAGGCAGGCGGTATCCTGAGAGGAATAGGTCACATGGAGGGTCTTTCCGGTGATGTCCGCCTTGATTTGGTTCCAGATGTCGGACTTGGAGCCGCCGCCCATGGTGCGAATCTGCTTGACCTCCAGGCCCATGGTATCAATGGCCTCCAGATTGCGGCAAATGAGGTATCCCAGGCTCTCCATAATTCCCCGGACAAAGTGAGGCTTGCTGTGCTGAAGGGTGGCGCCGTAGAACACACCCTTGGCGTTCAGGTTCACGTCGGGGGCCATGGAGCCCTGGAGATGGGGCAGGCAGATCAAGCCGTCGGCCCCGGGAGGCACGCTGTCGGCTTCCCTGCCCATCAAATCATAGGCGTCGATGCCGGTGAGCTTCTGGATGTCAAGCTCCGGCTGGCAGAAGCCGTCCCGGAACCAGCGCAGGCACATGCCTCCGGTGGTGAAGGTGTGCATCATGTAGGTGTCCGGTGTGGCGAAGTAGTGGACGGGCATCTGGCGGTTGGGATCGTAGGTCAGCTGGGCAGTGGGAACGCAGATGGCCAGCGCCGCGCCGATGTTCTCCGAGAAAATGCCGGGATAGATATTCCCCACGCCGATGGCGCCTGCGGCTTGGTCCAGACAGCCGGTGGTGATTTTCGCTTTAGGGGAGATGCCCAGAAGCTCCGCCATTTCCGGCAGAACAGTCCCCACCAGTTCGCCGGATTCCCGGATTTCCGGAAGGGCGGAGGGGTCAACGCCGATGAAGTCCAGCATTTCCGGCCAGTATTTCTTTGTCCGGATGTCCCAGTATTCCGTAGAGGTCAGCAGGGAGCCCTCGGCCACAAATCTGCCTGTCAGCAGGTAAATCACGTAGTCCTCCAGCAGAAGGAAGTGCCGGGTTTTCACAAAAATCTCCGGCTCGTTTTCCTTGACCCACAGCAGCTTGGCGGCGGGCCAGCAGGCCTCGAAGCTCACTTGTCCGGTGACCTGATAGCACAGCTCATCTCCGAAGTGGGCCCGGAGCTGTTCCGCCTGCTCGCCGGCCCGGTTGTCCATCCAGACGATGGCATTTCTCAGCGGCTGTCCGTCTCCGTCCAGCAGGCACAGCGTTTCGCCCTGAACGGAGAAGCCCACCGCGGTGATGTCTTGGGTGTTCACGGCACCGCCGGAGCGGATGACCTCCATGCATTCGACAATGGAGTCCATATAGATGCCGCAAGGGGCTTCCACAATGTTGGGCTGCGGCGTCAGAAGGGAGTACTCCACAACTGCGGCGGCCTGCTGGACCCCCTTGTGGTCAAAAACGGCCGCTTTCAGAGAGGTGGTGCCGACGTCAATGCCGAGGATCAGTTCGTTCATACATGCTTCCTTCCTTTCTGGTCTTGTTTGAGCGCCGCGGGCCGCGCCGGGATGTGCTGGTTCGCGGCGCGCAAATAGGTTCGACCTATATGCTTTTATTTATGGTAGCATGTCGGGGAAACAATGTCAATTCCTCAAAACCTAAAAAGTAAGGCGTTTTTTACAGCAGTTTCGCCATATCAATAAGAAGACCAACCTTTATCGAGAAAACTGACGGCATAAAACTCGCCTGTCTTCAAATATTCTTGAGCTAGCCTTTATTTTGATCGACGGTATAAATCATTAATAACAGGATAATATCGGAAATACTGGATAATTTTTGGCAATACTGTGATGCAAAAGTTGTGAAAGGAACCAGTGTTGGGTAGAAGATATCTTTAAAATAGGAAGGATGTCTTCTCGTAAACATATCAAACAATTTCAACAAGGACGAATTGTATAACCAAACGAAATTTGTCTGGTTCAGCAAATAGGTGATTGACAAACTGGAGAGAGGGATTCATAATAAAGCCAACATAGGGCCAACCTATTTATAAGGCTCATGCCGGTAAAGGGGTATATACTTATGATTAAAAAATCAAGCAAGGTGCTTGAACCGATCACGTCCATCCTGTTGGCGTTCCTGGTCGGTTCACTGGTGATCGTACTGATCGGCGAAGATCCTCTTTCTACATTCCGGGTCATGTTTTCTGGAGCGTTCGGCTCATCGGTCAACATCAGCAATACGCTGGTCAAGACGACGACGCTGACGCTGTCGGGCTTGAGCTACGCCTTTGCGTTCCGCTGCGGCCTGATCAACATCGGCGCAGAGGGGCAGATGTACATCGGCGCGCTGAGCGCGTCTGTGGTGGTCCTCTTTATGCCAGGGCCTGGATTCCTGGTGGTAATTCTGGCGTTGCTGGCTGGTTTTCTGGGCGGCGCGATCTGGGGACTATTGGTGGGCGTTCTGAAGGTCCGCTTCGGGGCCAACGAGGTTATTACGACTGTGATGCTGAACTACGCCGCTCAATACCTGATTCAGTGGGCGGTCTGCGGGCCTATTCAGGATCCCAACAGCAATGCGGCGCAGACTGTTATGTTTAAGGACACCTATTGGGTGCATTACATCCTCCCGGGGACCAAGCTGCACACCGGCTTTCTGCTGATGATCCTCAGCCTAGTGTTTTTCGGGATTTTCCTGTGGAAGACAGCTCCAGGCTTCGGTATGCAGATTGTGGGCCAGAACAATCAGGCGGCCGCCTATGCTGGCATCAGCGTTCAGAAGAACACCCTGATGGCGATGTTTATGGCCGGCGGCTTCGCCGGTCTGGCCGGTGCCATTGAGGTTTTGGGCGTGCAGCACCGTTTGCTGAAGGGCATGGCCAGCAACTTCGGATTCGACGGCATTGCCGTGGCGCTGCTGGGTGCGAACCATCCGGTGGGCATGTTCCTCTCCGGCATTCTGCTTGGGGCCATGAAAAGCGGCGGAAATGCCGTGCAGATGTTCACGCGGGTTCCCTCCTCTGTGGTAGATTTGATTCGGGCACTGGTGATTGTGTTCGTTTTGATCAATGTGCTGAGCAAGGTTCTGCTTCAGGTGAAGAAAGAGAAAGGGGCGACGATTCATGGCTGATTCCATCATTTCCTTCCTGGCTGCAATGATCCGCTATTCCACTCCGCTGCTCTTCGTTGCCCTGGGTGTGCTGGTAATGGAGGTTTCCGGCATTGTCAACATGGGAGCCGAGGGTATGATGATTATAGGATGTCTCACCGGCGTGGTGGTCACACACCACCTGAATAACGCCTGGCTGGGCGGGTTAGCCGCCATGCTGGTGGCGGGGCTGTTCGGCCTGCTGTTCGGTGCGCTGGTGCTGGAATTCCGTATCAATCAAACGGTTTTGGGCGTGGCGTTCAATCTGGTGGGCGCCGGCTTGACAACCACGCTGAACCGGGCTTTTTTCGATGGCATGAACGCCGGGACCACCTATGGCAGCTTCCTGGGGTTTCCGATTCCCACCTACATTGCCATCGGGCTGGTGATTCTGGCCTGGGTTGCCATGTACAAGATGAAAATTGGCGTGCAGATGCGCTCAGTGGGAGAAAATCCCGTGGTGGTGGAGAGCGTGGGCATCAGCGTCAAAAAGCTCCGTTATATTGCCTGCGCCGCAGGCGGCGCTCTGGTGGGGTTTGGCGGCGCGTTCCTCTCCACCGGCATTCTGAGCCAGTTCACGGAGAACATGACGGACGGGCGGGGCTTCATCGCTCTGGCGGCGGTGACCTTCGGTAAATACACGCCCTTTGGCACGCTGGGCGGCGTGCTGGTCTTCGGCATCGGCGAGACCCTGTCCTACCGGCTCCAGGCCGGCGGCGGTGCATTCCCCTATGAGTTTGCCCTGATGCTGCCTTATATCCTGACAGTGCTGGCGCTGTGCGCCTTTTCCAGAAACGCGAAGGACCCCGCCGCTCTGGGCGTGCCATATGTTAAGAGCCATTGATTCTACGGTGTTCCAGATAAGGGGATACAGCTTTTGCGCAGAGGGACTCTGTGCGGATTCTGTAATATACAAGAAGCTTTGGACTATGTTAAGGAGGAATGTACAATGAAGAAGGTATTTGCTCTTGCGCTGTCCCTGATGATGGTGGTCAGCCTGCTGGCCGGCTGCGGCGGCTCCGGCGGTTCCAGCAATCCCCCGGCCTCAGGCGGCGGAGACGCCCAGCAGCCCGGCGATGCTCAGACCAGCGGCGGGGACACGGACTACAGCAACGTGAAAATCGGCCTGATGCTCTCCGGCAGCGCCAATGACGGCGGCTGGAGCCAGATGGCGGCGGACGCCGCCAACGCGGCTGCCGAAAAGTATCCCGGCGCCACGGTAAACTACTCCGAGTCCATTCCCGCCACCGACTTTGAGAGCACCATGCGGGGTTATGCCGATGCCGGCTATACCATCATTGTCTCCCACGGCGCTGAGTTCCTGGACGCGGCCAAGCTGGTTTCCCAGGAATATCCCGACATCACCTTTATCTGCACCAGCGCCCAGTCCGGCCAGGAGCCCAATCTCACCGGCATTGATTTTGCCACCTTCCAGCTGGGCTTCCTGAATGGCGTCGCCTGCGCCATGGCCACTGAAACCAAGAAGATCGGCGCGGTGGGCTCCAACGAAATTGACTCCATCATCGCCTGGGCCGACGGCGTGCGGGCCGGCGCTCAATACGTTGACCCGGAGTGCGAGGTCATCACCGTTTATACCGGCTCCTATGATGACGCGCTGAAGGCGAAGCAGGCCGTTGACGCGCTGCAGCAGCAGGGCGTGGACATCGTAACCCAGAACGCGGACGCCTGCGGCGTGGGCGCTGTGCAGGAGTGCGACGCGCTGGGCCTGATGAATGTGGGCGCTGTCTCCGACCAGACTCTGCTGGGCGAGAGCTGTTTCATCAGCGTCATTCAGGACGCGCAGCTGGGCATCGAGGTCGCCGTTGAGCAGGCCATCGAGGGAACCATTGAGCCGGGATTTGTCAGCATGGGTGCATCCGCCGGCGTGATTACCCTGACCGATTATGCCGGCAAGTATGCCGACCTGCTGACCGACGAGGAGAAGGCCACCCTTCAGGACCTGTGGCAGCAGTCCTACGACGGCGTAGACCTGGAAACCCTGGTAAAATAAGCGGCCCGGAGAGGCAGGGGCGGCCCTGCCGGGGTGGGCGGCGGAATTTAGGAATATGCCGTGCGGAGCGCTCCGCTCCGCACGGCCTCCGCTGAACGCCGCTTTTTAAAAAGCTCCCGGCCGTTCGGACGGCAGGAATATTCACAGAGAGGCAGAGAGAAAAAACAGACGCCGCCGGGCAGTCTGCCGGCGGTTCTTCCGGGCAGGGACTATGGGATTAAAACGGAGAGGTCGGTGTACGCATGAATTTTATTGAATTGAAGGATATTACTAAAATCTATCCGGGGACCGTCGCCTGCGATAAGGTGTCCGTGGGCTTCCGGCGGGGTGAGGTTCATACGCTGCTGGGTGAAAACGGAGCTGGAAAGAGTACGCTGATGAATGTCCTCTACGGCCTGGCCAAGCCCGACGGCGGCACAATTTTCGTCAACGGAAAGGAGACGGAGATTGATTCGCCCAAAACGGCCATCGCCTGCGGCGTCGGCATGGTACACCAGCACTTCATGCTGATTCCCACACTGACGGTAGTGGAAAACGTCATCCTGAGTCTGGATGAGAAAAAGGCCTTTATCGACAAAAAGCGTGTTGCCGCCCGCATTCTGGAAATCTCTCAGAAATACGGTCTGCTGGTGGATCCCTACGCCAAGGTATCCTCTTTGACGGTGGGGCAGCAGCAGCGGGTTGAGATTCTCAAGGCGCTGTATAAGAACTGCGACCTGCTGGTTCTGGACGAGCCTACAGCCGTTCTGACGCCCCAGGAAATTCGGGAGCTGTTTGTAGCCATCCGAAATTTGATTGCGGAGGATAAGGCGGTTATTTTTATCAGCCACAAGCTCAACGAGGTTATGGAAATCAGCAAGGTCATCACCATTCTCCATCTGGGCAAGGTGGTAGGCTCCGTCAACGCCTGCGACACCAACGCCCGGGAGCTGGCCAGCATGATGGTGGGTAAGGAGGTCAGTTTCGAGGTCGCTCGGGGCGAACAGAAGCTGGGCGGGACCATGCTGGAGGTAAAGGATATGCACGCCAAGGATTCCAAGGGCGTGGAGACCGTCCGGGGCCTGAATATGCAGGTCCGCGCCGGCGAGATTTACGGCATCGCAGGTGTAGACGGCAACGGACAGAGCGAGCTGATTCGGGGCATTGTGGGCCTGTGCAAAAAAACTGGGACCGTCCTGATTGGCGGAGAGGACATGTCGAAGTCCACGCCCCGACAGATTCTGGACAAGGGCGTGGCGCACATTCCCGAGGACCGTCAGGGTATGGGCGTGGTGATGAAGATGCCCATACGGAATAACCTGGTATTGGATACATTTTATGATGAGAAATTCACCAAAGGTGTGTTTTTAGATTGGAAGAAGGTGGACGGTCAAGCGGGCTACCTGATTGAACACTACGGCATCAAAACGCCGGACGCCGGCAATCCTGTCAGTTCTCTTTCGGGCGGCAACCAACAGAAGGTTGTGGTGGCGCGGGAACTGGACAAGCAGCCCCGTCTTCTCTTCGCGGTTCACCCCACACGGGGTGTGGATATCGGCGCGACGCAGTTCATTCACGAACAGATTATGGCCGCGCGGGACGCCGGGTGCGCGGTGGTGCTGGTTTCCACAGAGCTGGACGAGATCATCTCTCTCAGCGACCGGATCGGCGTAATTTATGAGGGCGTCATATTGGGTGAGATGGACCGGAAGGACGCCAATTATGAGCGCCTGGGCCTGCTGATGGCGGGCAAGCGGGACGAAGCGGCGCAGACCGTTGGCAAGGAGGGCTGAACTGGTATGAGGCTGAGTTATTTTCAAACGCCAAAGGATGACCTGAAAATCAGGGAGCTCTACCGTAGCCCGGACCTGCTGGAGGAGCTGGAGCAGGCCTCCCAGGGGGCGAAATCCCTGCCAGATGCCGGCGCGTACTACACCACGCCGGTGGTGTTCCCCAAGCCCGGGTCGGACCGGCCCTACATTGTGTCCTCCATTGTGCTGAGCGCCGACGGAAAAATGGCCTTTATGGACAACATGCAGGGGCCGCTGATTGCCAAGTGCAATTACCTGGACCCCGCTGGCGGCGCAGGAGACTTCTGGTGTCTGAATCTGCTGCGGGCCAGCGCGGACGGACTGATTGTTGGCGCAAACACCCTGCAGAACGAGCCCAACTATATCAACTACTGCATGGATGAGGATCTGTTCCGCCAGCGGCAGGAGGTCCTGGGCAAGCGGGATCAGCCCTGTGAGATTCTCGTCAGTCTGGACGGCACGGACATCCCCTTTGAGCACATTGCGTTCCAGGTGGACCCTGCGGACAGGCTGAAAAACATCATTGCCACCTCACCCGCCGGATGGGACTACATCCAGAAGAACAGCCCCCTGAAGCATGTTCTGGCAGGTGGTTTCACTGTCCGGGAGCAGGTGGATGCGGCGGAGCTGCCGGCGCTGGACCGGGACTTCGACACGGTGCCCGTCATTGTTACTGGAACCGGGAACCAGCCGGACATGAAGCTGATGCTGTATGTCCTGCGCCGTCTGGGCATGGAGACCATCTGCGCGGAAGCGCCCAGCTACTGCGGCGCTCTGATGGAAAATGGGTGCCTTGACGAATACTTTATCAATTACTCCATGGTCTATGTGGGCGGCGCCATGTCCCCCGGTGCCGCATTTCCAAAGTCCTGGAAAAATCATCCTCACGCGGAGCTGGTCAGCGTGGGCATTCATCGCCGGAATTTCCTGTTTACCAGACAGAAAATCCGCTATGACGCAATTGATGAATCATGATTATCGCCAGGGACGCGAGAGAACTGCGATAGCCAATGTCAGCAGTCCTCCGGCTGCTGACATTTTTATAGGACGTGGGCCGGGAAGACTTTTTGCTGCGTGCGCCAAGTCCGCCGGCCCCGCCGATTCAGCCAGAAACGAGGAGCGTAACAACGTATGAACAAGCATGCTGATCTTTTGATTCGCAATATCACGGTTTACACCCAGGATTCCAGCCGCAGCGTTCTGCAAAATACAGACGTGGCCGTTCGGGGCGATACCATCGCCGCTGTGGGAAAGCTGGAGGGCTGGACCGCCGCCACGGTGCTGGACGGCACAGGGAAAGCGTTGTTCCCCGGGATGCAGAACCTGCATGTCCATATCTTTCAGTCTCTTCTGAAGGGGCTGGGGGCGGACCTGAATCTCATCGCCTGGCTCCAGGCGGCGCCCCTCCGGGGCGGTCCCGCCATGACGGCCTCCCTCCAAAGGCTGGCCTGCCGGGTGGCGGCAATGGAGAGCCTGAAATGCGGCGTCACCACTCTGTCGGACTTCAATTATGTCCAGCATAACGACGAACTTCCCCACGCCTGCATTGAGACCATGGAGGAGGTGGGCATCCGGGGCATCTATATGGACTGTTACCACGACACCGGTCTTGAGATGAATGTCTTTCCCGGTTTTATTCACTCGGCGGACGAGTGTATCCGCCGGACGGACGCTTTGGTGCGGCAATATGCAGACCATCCGTTGATCCGGATTTGGTCCGGGGCATCCGTGCCCTGGGGTACCACGGAACACCTGTACCGGGCCATGGCTGATTACTCCGGGTCCACCGGCATTCCCTACACCATGCACATTCTGGAGACGGAGGAGGACAACGCCTTTACGATGAAGCACTGGGGAACCCCTGTAGTGGAGACCCTGGAGAAGTTGGGCGTTCTGACGGATCGCCTCTCCGCCGTTCACTGCGTCTGCTTGAAGGAAGAGGAGATTAACGCCTTTGTCCGCAACGGCGTTAATGCGGTGTACTGCCCGGCCTCCAACGCTTATCTGGGCTCCGGCATCCCGCCAGTGGCGGCCATGCTGGAACAGGGGGTGAACATCGTCATGGGCACTGACGGCGCGGCCAGCAACAATTCCTCGGATATGATTGAGAGCCTGAAGATTGGCCTCCTGCTGCAAAAGGTGGGGACCCGGCGGTCGGACTGCATGACGGCTCAGAACATGCTGGATTTTACCACCATCAACGGAGCCAAAGCCGCTCACCGGCCGGACCTGGGTTCCATTGAAGCGGGAAAACTGGCAGATATGTTTATTTTTAATCCCGCCTATCTCCGATCCTGTCCGAACTTTGATACTCTGGCCACACTGATGTATAATTCCAGTCAGGAGAATGTGGAAACCACCATCGTCAACGGACGCATTGTTTATCACAAGGGGCAGTTTGCCTGCGGCCTGGAGGAGAGTGCTGTGGTAGCGGAGGTGGAAGCGGCCATGAAGAAGTTTATGGCGGAGGTCTGATGTTGAAAAGGGAGGAACATCCTATGGAAGAAACCACAAAATTGCTGTTTGTCTGCGGCAGTCCCCGAAAGGCCTCCACGGCCTATGCCATTGAGGAGGCAAAGCGGGGGGCGGAGACGGTGGCGGATGTGCAGGTGGATGTGCTCTATCTCCAGGGGAAGAAAATCGCCCCCTGCATGGGCTGCAACAGCTGTGTGAAAAAGGGCGTGGCCCGCTGCGTGGTCTATGACGACGATATGGGCAGTTGGAATGAGGACTTTTTTAAATATGACGGCTACCTGATGGGCACGCCGGTCTATGAGATGGGTATGACACCCCAGCTCTGCGCCTTCTTCTCCCGGTTCCGGGCGGAGTATCTGAATCAGAGGGAGGACCCGTTTCTGCGGATGTATACCCCCGGCGCAGCGCTGGCCGTGGGCGGTACCCGCAACGGCGGACAGGAGAGCGCCATCAACGCCATTCTGGGCTTCTATCACACCCAGGGGATGCCGGTGGTAAACGGTGGTCTGGGCGTTTATGCCGGCGCAGCGGTTTGGAGTCAGGACCGGATGGCCCAGGGGGCTGCCGAGGACGAGAAGGGTATGGAGAGCGCCCGAATCATCGGCAAAAAGCTGGCGCTGACGGCCAAGGCCCTGAAGGCCGGCAGGCCCCGGGAGTAAGGAGGCGCATATGGAGCATTGGAGCGTCAACGAGGCGGCGGCCTGCATCATTGAGGAGGAGATTCTCCCCAAGGCGAACCGGCTGAATATTGAGGTCGTCCGTCTGAAAAACGGAGCTGTTGTTCTGGATATGGGTATCCGCTGCAAAGGCGGCTTCCGGGCGGGGAAATATTTTGCCGAGGTGGGCATGGGGGGCCTGGGCCGCCTGAGTTTTACCATGATTCAGCTGGAGCGCTGTTTGGTCCCTGGCCTGCGGGTCTTTACAGAAAATCCCGGCGTGTGCGAAATGGCCTCCTATGTGGCGGCCACCAAGGTGCCCTGGAAGGGGGACTTGCAGGTAATCTCCGGCCCGGTGCGGTCTATCATGGGGTCGGACCATTTTGCTCAGCTGGTTTCCTATCGGGACCCCAACCCCCGGAAGGCGGTCGCCGGCGTCCAGACCACGGAGATGCCGGATGAGGAGCTGGCGGAGGGGATTGCCCAGGCCTGCGGCATCCCTCCGGACCGGCTTTACATCATGGCGGCTCGTACAGGCTGCATGGTGGGTGCGGTGCAGGTCTGCGCCCGGAATGTGGAACAGGCCATGCCTACCGTGGCGGACCGGGGCTTTTCCATGAGCCAGATTCTGGAGGGCAACGCCACCACGCCGCTGGTGTCGGTGGTGGACGACGAGGCCGTTGCCTACGGCCGGGTGAACGACTGCCTGATTTACGGTCAGGAGACCAATCTCACGGTCCGATGTGCCGACGAAGCCATCAGCGCCATGCTGGCGGACATTCCATTTTCCAAGAATCAGGATGTCTATGGCATCCCCTTTCAGGAGCTCTTTGCCCGCTGCAAAAACAATTGGGCCTATGTGCCCCGGGACTGGGATGCCCCCTGTAAGATTAATTTCTTCAACATCACAACAGGAAATCGCTTCACCACAGGGCGCATCGGTTATGAGACCCTGGAAAAGGCCTTTCTGGGAGACGGAGGAACGCTATGAACCATGTGACGGATCTGGACCTTGAAAACCGGAGCTCCTGGCAGGGCGCTCTGGATATGATCTTTGCCCTATGCGGCGAGGCAGCCGACCTGTCCTTTGACTGCCGGATGCTGGGCGGGGACAGGACGCCCACGGTGGAAATCCGCCTGGATAATCCGGCGGAGCTGTCCCTGCCCGAGGTGACGGAGTCAGACGGCACGTCTGTGGAGCGCTGGAAATACGGTACGGTGGTGCTGGCGGATGAACGGCCGGCCAGCCTGCCGGAGGTCTGTGTCTTTTTGCTGCGCCGGAGCGGCGCGGCGGCTGTGACCTACCGGGCCTTTAAGGAGACGGTCCGCGTCCTGACGGAGCTGGGCGTTTCCGCTGAGTTCTCCTGGTCCTCCATCCCCCTTGCCCCACTTTGCGACGATCTGTCCGTAACCCTGAAACGGGAGGCAGACAGCTGGCGGTTTGGCGCGGTTCACACGCTGTGGGTCCGCTGCCGGCAGGATGAGACGCTGAAGTGCAGCATGAAGCAAATGGGTCCCTGCGGGCTGCTTCAGGTCCAGAACATGGCCACCGCCAACACCTGGATTACCGGGTCCGTAGACCAGGCCAGACTGCTGGAGGGACTGAAAAACATTTGAAATCCTTGATTTTTTGTGATTTCTCTTGGAGAACAGATGTCTGAATTGCTGGAATTGGTTGACAATTCTCGGGGCGGATGGTATGATTCAAATAGGTAGAACCTATTTTGGAACACATTCTGCCGGAAGAAGGAGAGACCACTATGGAAAAGACACAGCAGTTATCCGAGCGGATTACAAAATTACTTTTGCACGAGATTCAGGACGGTGAATTTTCGGAGATGGATTCCCTGCCTCCCGAGGTAGACCTGGCCGACCGGTTTCAGGTCAGCCGGAATATCATCCGGGAGTGTCTGGCCCGGCTGGAGCGGGAGGGCTGGGTCATCCGCAAGCACGGGGTGGGCACGCTGATCAACAAGCATGTCGTCCACGTGGAGACCCGGATGGACCTGAACTTTGAGCTGAGCCAGACGCTGGAGATGAACGGGAAGCGGGCGGAGACAGATCTGGTCCGCTTTCGGACGGAGCCCGCCGGGGCGGCGGTGGCGGCGCAGCTGAAAATTTCAGAGGGGGACGAGGTGCTGCGGGTTTCCCGGCTCATCAAGGCGGACGGGAAGCCGGTCATCTACTGCATCGACTATCTGCCCATGGCCCTGGTGACGGACTGCAATTTCTGTCAGGCCGACTTTGAGCCGCCTATTTTCCACTTCCTGGACAAATTTTGCAGCCACGTCACCGTGGAAACCAATCTGGCGGAGGTGCGGGCCCTGCCTGTCACCGAGGAGGTGGCCGAGGCGCTGGAGGTTCCTCTGACCTGTGCGCTGCTGTTTCTGGGAGAGGTGGGCTATGACCTGCGTTCCAGGCCGGTGCTGTACTCAGAGGAGTATTTCATGGACCGCGTTATCCGGCACATGATTGTGCGCAAGAAAATATAGGCATAGATTGGGAATTTATAAGCTGAGAGGAGAAATTCGGTATGCTGAACGCCGAGAGAACGGAAGCGATTGTTCATTTGGCCAAGGCGCTGGTGGCCCATCAGAGCTATTCCGGCCAGGAGGGCGACGTGGCCCGGGAACTGGAACAGTACATGCGGGGACACGGCTTTGACGATGTACAGGTGGACTCGTACGGCAATGTCATCGGCAGAATTGTGGGGAAACGCCCAGGGAAAAAGGTCCTGTTTGACGGACATATTGACACCGTCCCCGTGGCCAATCCCGTGGCCTGGCAGCACAACCCCTTCAATCCCGAGATTGTGGACGGGAAGCTCTATGGCCGGGGTACCTCCGACATGAAGGGCGCTGTTGCCTCCTTCACCGCCGCCGCCGGCTTCTTTGCCGAGGACTGCGGAAAGGATTTTCCCGGCGAGATCTGCGTTGCCGGCGTGGTGCACGAAGAGTGCTTTGAGGGCGTGGCCGCCCGCAGCGTCAGTGAGCTCGTAAAACCTGACTACGTGGTAATCGGCGAGGCCTCTCTCTGTAATCTGAAAATCGGCCAGCGGGGCCGGGCGGAGATTGTGGTGGAGACTTTCGGCGTGCCCGCCCATTCCGCCAATCCGGAGAAGGGCGTCAACGCGGTTTACAGCATGTGCAGGGTCATCGAGGCCATCCGCACACTGAAGCCCACGGAGCACCCGGTGCTGGGCAAGGGCATCCTGGAGCTTACCGACATCAAATCCGCCCCCTATCCCGGCGCGTCCGTGGTACCCTCCTATTGCCGGGCCACCTATGACCGCCGTCTGCTGGTGGGAGAGACTAGGGAAAGCGTTCTGGCCCCCATTCAGGTCCTGCTGGACGAGTTGATGAAGCAGGACCCCGGTTTGAAGGTCCAGGTCTCCTATGCCGTAGGAGAGGAAACCTGTTACACCGGTGAGAAAATCCGGAGTGAGCGGTTCTTCCCCGGCTGGCTGTACAGCGAGGAGGACCCCTTTGTACAGGATATTTTGCGGGAGCTCCGCGCCATCGGCCAAAACCCGGAGGTCACCCAGTACAGCTTCTGCACCAACGGAAGCCACTACGCCGGCGAGGCGGGCATCAGGACTGTGGGTATGGGTCCCTCCCGGGAGAACCTGGCTCACACTGACGATGAATATATCGAGGTGGAGCAGCTGACCAAGGCGGGAGAGAGCTATTATGCCATTATGAAGGCTCTCCTGAGATAAGGTTGGCGCATTTGAAAACCTTTAAGTGGTTTTCGAGGCGGGCGGAGCCCGCCGGCGCATCCTGTGCGCTGTGCGCTGCCTGTGAAGTCTGCCGTCTGGCCGCTTTGCTTCAGCACAAATACTGCAGTGCTGAAAAGAAGAAGTTGCCTCTTTTCAGATACGGCGACGATTAAACGGCGGAGCACTCCGCCTGAACGGAGAGACATATGAGCGACTTTAAATACATCACAAAACAGACTCCCCGGATCGAGGGCAAGGCGCTGGGCCTGGGCCACCCGCTGTACATGGCGGACCAGGTCCGTTCCGACGCTGTTGTTGTCAAGGCGGTTCATTGTCCCTATCCGTTCGCCGAGGTGGAATCGCTGGATTCCGGAATTGCGGAGAAGGTCCCTGGATTTGTCCGGCTGTTTACCTGGGAGGACACCGGAATCATCACGAATTTCGGATGGAATTACACCCCCTTTGAGCGCCATGTCCTGAACCGGGTGGGCCGGTACGAGGGGGATGTGGTGGCTCTTGTGGCGGCGGAGACCGAGGAGGCGGCGGAGCGGGCCCGGAGGCTGCTGAAAATCAAGTGGAAAATCCACCGGCCCGTTATGGATTTTACCCAGGCGCTGGGCAGCGATGTGGTGGTCCATGGCGACCATTTGGACGAGATGTATATTCAGCCCCAGCTGGCGGAGCACTACCTGCCTCAAAAGAACCAGGTCCATTACAGCTGCCGGGAATACGGCGATATTGAAGGCGTTCTGGCCCAATGCGATCATGTGACCCATGTGAAGGTCTACACACCTCAGCAGATTCACACCCAGCTGGAGACACACCGCTGCTATACCTACTATGATGACCGGGGTTTTCTGACCATCTCCGCCCCTACCCAGGCGGCGGACGCCATGCAGGAGGATGTGGCCCGGAGCCTGGGCATCGACCGGAGGAAGCTGCGGGTCATCAAGACCCAGGTGGGCGGCGGCTTCGGCGGCAAGAATATCTTCAGTCCCTACTGCTGGTGCGCCCTGGTGACCTATCTGACTAAGCGCCCCGCCGTGCTGATTTTCAGCCGGGAGGAGGCCATGGCCACCATCGGCACCCGTCACGAATACATGCTGGAGCTCACGGTCGGCACCGACCGGGACGGGACCTTCCGGGCCATCGACTCCAGCGGCATCCAGAATGCCGGCGCCTATTCGGAAATTTCCGAAGACGTGCTGGAAACCGGCATCAAAAATTCCTATTCCCTGTTCCCCAGGGTGGACGCCATGCGGATCCGGCAGTATTCCGTATTCACCAACAAGCTGGAGGGCTGTGCCTTTCGGGGCTTTGGGGCGACGCAGAACTGCTTTTTGCTCAACGTGGCGGCCCGGCACCTGGCTGATGAGTTGGGATTGGACCTCTCCGAGGTCTTTTTGAAAAACATTGCCCGGGTGGGGGATTCCCACCCTGTCATGAACGGATGGATGGAGGACGACCCGGCCTATGTGGAGAGCTCCACCCTGGCAGAGTGCATCCAGCGGTCCATGGAGCTGATTGGCTGGGAGGAGAAGCGCAACGCCACGCCGCCCTCCGGAACCATCGTCCGGGGCGTGGGCATCGGCGTCGCCTCTCACGCCTCCGGCGTGCCCCGCGTCGACCGGGGCAATGTAAATATCGCCATGAACGCCGACGGGTCCTTCTGCGTGTTTTCGGGACACGCGGACATCGGCACCGGCTCCAACACCGTTATGCTCCAGATTGTGGCGGAGGTGCTGGAGGTATCGCCGGACCACATCCATCTCTTCGCGGCAGATACCGCCTGCACGCCCTTTGACCCAGGCACCTACGCCTCTTCCAATGTCTACCGCTGCGGCGGCGCGGCCAAGCTGGCGGCAGAGAAGATGAAGAAGCTGCTTTGGAAAAGCGTGCGGGAAACCTCTGGACTGCCGGAGAATGAGCCGCTGGTGTTCCGGGATGAGGTTTTTTACCGAGAGAACGGGGAACGTCTGATGGACCTGATTGAGTTTGCTGACAAATGGGGCTTCTACTGGGGCGGCGGCGACCCGCTGGTGGTCGGCGCTTCCTTCCCGGATACCTTTGCCCCCAGTCCCTATGTGGCAAGCTGCGCGGAGGTGGAGGTGGACAGGGAGACCGGCGTCTACCGGGTACTGCGGATGTCCTCCGCCATAGACTGCGGCCGGGTGCTGAACCCCGGCAACGCCCGCATTCAGGCCATGGGCGGCATTACCCAAAGCATTGGCATGACCATGTTTGAGGAAATCAAATACGGCAAAACGGATTATCGGATGCTGAACCGGGATCTCCAGAGCTATAAAATTCCCTGTCAGATGGATATGCCTCTGCTGGACATCGAGTTTATTGAAAGCTGCGAGCCTTCGGGGCCCTTTGGCGCCAAGTCCCTGGGAGAAATCGCCACCGGCTCTCCGGCCCCTGCGATTTCCGACGCGCTGTTTAATGCTCTGGGCATCCATTTCGACAGTCTCCCCATCACGCCGGAAAAGGTGCTGAAGGCAATCCAGGAAAAGGAGGGTGGCCATGCAGATTCGTGAATATGTGAAGCCTGATACGCTGGAAGAAGCCTATGCCCTTCTTATGAAGGGAAAGACCAATCGGATTTTGGGGGGCTGCACCTTTCTTAAGCGGACCAATCTTAAAATTGGAACCGCCATCGATCTGGCGGCCTGCGGCCTGGACTACATTCGGGAGATGGATACGGAGGTGGCCGTGGGCGCGTATACCTCCCTGCGGACGGTGGAGACCAGCGAGGTCATCCTGCGGGAATTCGGGCCTGCGCTCCGGGAATCCATGGAGCATCTCATCGGCGTGCAGCTGCGAAATGCCATTACCATCGGGGCTCATGCAGCCTCCCGCTTCGGTTTCTCCGATATCATTCCCACCCTGCTGGCCATGAACGCAAAGCTGCGGTTTTACCGCGGGGGCGTTAAGACCCTGAGGGATTACATGGAAGAGGAGCGTCTGGAGAAGGATATTCTGGTGGAGATTCTCCTGCCGAAAGAGGGACGACGCACCGTGGTCCAAATGGCCCGGCTTAGCTACAGCGACTATTCTGTTTTCTGCCTGGCCATGAGCCGGGCAGGAGGAAACTGGATTGTATCCGCCGGCGCCTTCCCAGGCCGGGCGAAGCTGGCGGAGAGGACCATGGCCGTCATGAACGGCGGACCTGTGGCCCGGGAGGAAGCCGCCACCCTGGCGGAGAACATCGCCGCCGAATACCGTTTCGGCAGCAATTACCGGGGTTCGGCGGAGTACCGGCGGGAATTGTGCCGGGTGTTTGCCCGGCGGGGAATTGAGGAGCTGGCCCAATGAAGATTCAAGTCACACTGAACGGGAAAAAGCAGGAGTGGGACGTCACTCCCAACGAATATCTGGCGGACACCCTTCGGGCTCACGGCTGTCCCTCGGTGAAAATCAGCTGCGGCGACGGGGCCTGCGGTACCTGCACGGTGCTGCTGAACGGGAAGCCTATGGTTAGCTGCGAGGTTCTCTCCGTCCGGGCGGACGGAGCGGAGATCGTCACCGTGGAGGGGCTGGAGGAGGAGGCGGACAAAATTGTGGATTGCCTGACCCGTCTGGGGGGCGAAGGCTGCGGCTGGTGCGCCCCCGGATTCGTGGTGCTGGCCTACGCCCTGAAGAGGGAGCTTCACAATCCCACCTATGACGAGGTCAAGGCCTATCTCAATGGAAACCTCTGCCGCTGCACGGGCTACATTGTGCGGATTGAGGCGGTTCTGGAATACCTGCAAATGCCCTGACGTCCAGGGGGGCGAGAGAAAGGAGAACGATTATGGCGAACCTGAAAACGATGCTCTGCGGAAGGGAGCTGGACAGCCCCTTTGTGCTGGGCTCCGGTCCCTGCGGCTGGGACGCGGAGGCTCTGGCGGCCTGCGCCAAGGCGGGCTGCGGGGCTGTTGTGACCAAGTCCATTACCATCAGCGGCGCGGTGAACACCACCCGGCACATGATTTCCAACGGGAACATGAGCCTTTTGAACAACGAAGGCGGCTCCGACATGCCTATGACCCGCTGGCGGGATTATGAGATCAAGCGGGCCAAGGATTTGGGCGTCAAGACCCTGATTGCCAGCGTCTACGGCTATGGCGGTCTGGAGGAGACTCTGGAGGTTGCTTCCATGGCGGAGGAGACCGGCGCGGATATGATCGAACTGGTCAACGGATACACCGAGGCGGCGGACCTGGTGGAGCTGCTGACGGCTGTCAAGAAAACGATTAAAATTCCCATCATTGCCAAGGTCAATGGAAACTGGAAAGATACGGAGATCATCGCACGGGCCTGCGACGAGGCGGGGGCCGACGGCATCACCGCCATTGATTCCATCGGGCCCACCTACCGGGTGAATATCGCCACCGGCCGCCCGCTGATTGGCGGCAATGGATACGGCTACATGACCGGCGCGCCCATCCTGCCCATCGCCCTGCGGTATGTTCATGACATCGCTATTAATACGGACAAGGACCTCATTGGCCTGGGCGGCGTCACAAATGCGGAGGCGGCCCTGGAGATGCTGATGGCCGGCGCCACCGCCGTGGGCGTGTGCACCGCCGCCATTGTGAAGGGACCTGGCGTGTTTACGGAGTTGACGGAAAAGCTCAGCGCCCTGATGGACCAATACGGCTATCCCGATATTCCCTCTGTCTCCGGTCTGACACTCCGCAAGGGCGGCCTGGAGGAAAAAAACCCCGCCGACTTCGGCTTCGACGCGGAGAAGTGCACCCGCTGCGGCCGCTGTGTCACCGCCTGTGCCTACCGGGCCCGTTCTCTTGACGGGCAGGGCGGAATGCACGTGGACCCGGAGCAGTGCCGTGTCTGCGGACTCTGCTTCGGCCTGTGCCCGAGGAAAGCCATTTACATCCGGTAACACGGAGGAAGGAGCTTGCTCTATGGTCACTGCGGTCATCAATGGCAAAGCCGTCCTGGAGCACGGGGTTGCCTCCGTGTCTCTGATTCTGGAGGGCGGGAAGATTCGGGCCATTCTGGCTCCGGACTGCGACGTTTCCGCGCTCTATCCCGGCTGCGGGATTATCGACGCCGGGGGACAGTATGTGGTCCCCGGCGGCGTAGACGGACACGTACACTTCGGAGGCTTCGGCTCTGTGCCCATTGCCGACGATTTCTATACCGGTTCCAAAGCTGCCCTGGCCGGCGGCACCACCACGGTGGTGGACTTCTGTGAGCCGGGCGAAGGAGAGGATCCCCTGGAGTGTATCCGGGTCCGGAAAGACTTCGGTCGGGACAGCGCCGTGGACTATGCCCTACACTACACCTTTACTGAGGATTATCGCCGGGAGCTGCCCCGGATTCCGGACATTCTGGACCAGGGCATTACCGCCTTCAAGGCCTATACCTATTATCCCCGCACCTCCCTGCTGCCGGGAGATTTCTGGAACATCATGGAGGTCATTCACGACAAGGGGACCCTGTTGGTTCACGCAGAGGAAAAAAGCATCATTGACTGCATGAAGGAGCGTTTCCACCCGGAGTCCTCCGACATGACGGCCCTGTCTCTGACCCGGCCCAACATTGCTGAGAAGATCGCCGTGGAATCCGTGCTGGCCATTGCCAGGGAGACCGGGACCCGGCTCTGCATCGCCCACGCCAGCAGCAGGGAGACCGCCGCCATCCGCCGCCGGGAACGTATGGCGGGAAACGAGTCGTTTATCCTGGAATCCTGCCCCCACTACATGCAGTTCACCCGGAAGAGCATGGAGGGCCCCAGAGGCGCGCTGTACACCATGAACCCGCCCCTCCGGGCCCGGGAGGACGCCGACGCCCTGATGGAGGCGGTGCTGCGGGAGGATATTTCCATCCTGTCTACGGACCACTGCCCCTACTCCAAACAGTACAAGCTGGGAACCAATTACGAGACGGTCCCCTGCGGCGTGGACGGCGTGCAGACGCGGATGCAGTATTATTTTTCCGAAGCGGTGCTGAAGCGGGGGCTGTCCATGGAGGCCTTCGTACGCATGACATCCTCCAACGCCGCAAAGTTTTACGGCCTGTATCCCCAAAAGGGCGTCATCGCCGTGGGCAGCGACGCGGACCTGGCCTTTTTTGACCCCGCTCTCTCCTGGACCTATACCATGGAGGACGTGGCCGGAGCCACCGACTATTCCATCTTTGAGGGATTTCCCCTCCAGGGAAGGTGCACCCGCACCATCAAGGGCGGCGAGGTGGTCATGGAAAACGGTGTGGTCACCGCGAAGAAGGGTAGCGGGACCTTCCTCTTCACCAAGTGAGTCCCGGCGAAGAACGCCGATAAACCGATAACCGTATCAATCAGGACATCAGAAAGGACTTGTGAAATTATGGCGAAAACGACTGGAATCATGGCCGGATGGCTAATCGTATCCGCGAATGAGGCCAAAAAGGGCCACGGATTTGTCATCGAAGACGGCAAAATCGTGGAAATCGTACCCAATGAAAAGCTGATGGGCAAAGAGGGGGTCATTGACGCCCGGGAACATATTGTCTGCCCCACCTTTGCCTGCACCCACACCCATATGTATGAGACCATCGCACATGGCGCGGTGGAGCCCAACCTGAGCCTCAAGCCCCTGCTGGAGGACTTCTGGTGGCCGGTGGTAGAGAACCGCCAGACGCTGGAGACCATCCGCATCACCTCTGAATACGCCTCTTTGGAGCACCTGAAGACCGGTGTGACCCTGATTAACGATATTCTGGAAGCTCCCTTTGCCGAGGCCGGCAAGCGTCTGCTGACCGAGGAAAAGGTCCTGCGGAAGGCGGGCATCAAGGGCGTGCTGTCCCTGGAGTCCAACGAACGAATCAGCACCGAAAACGGAGAGGTGAACCTGAAGGAAAATCAGGACTTCATTCTGGCTATGCGGGAAACTGGCAGCCGGGATATCCGGGGCACCATCTGCACGCATACCACCTTCTCCTGCTCTGTGCCGTTCCTAATGAAGGCTGCCGGCATGGCCCGGGATATGGACGAATATATCCAGATTCACATGAACGAAGGACCCGATGAGGATAAATGCTGCTTCGACCAATACGGCATGACCACCGCCGAGCTCTACAAAAAGATTGGTTTTTGGGAGGGCGGCAAGGCTTGGGCCAACCAATGCAGCTGCATGGAGCCTGTGGAGCTGAACATCATGGGCACTCTGGGCGTGGGCATTTCCACCCAGCCCCGGTCCAACGCCCTGTGCAACGCAGGCATCGCCCCTGTCAGCGACATGCTGAAAAACGGCATCAACGTAGGCCTGGGCACCGACAACGGAGAAGGCAACTTCTTTGAAAACATGCGGTATCTGGCCCTGATGCAGATGGGTAAGAACTACACTAAATACGCCCTGACACCCCTCCAGGCTTTTGAGATTGCCACGGAGATGGGGCCAAAGGGCCTGGGTTTCACCGACGTGGGCGCCCTCCGGCCCGGCTACAGCGCTGACTTCCAGATTCTTACCGGCTCCGCCGCCATTTACCTGCGGGAGGAGAACGTGGTGCAGGAGGTCTTCTGGCGCAAGGAGCCCGAGGATATCAAGGAGGTTTATGTCAACGGAGAACTGGTGGCCAGGGACGGCCGCGCCATCCACCTGGACGAGACCCGCATCCGTCAGGAGTTCAAGGACTGCGTCCGCGACTTCTGGAAGGGCCAGCCTTATCAGCTTGCAGACTGACGGAAGGAGAGAAGCGATTATGACAAATTGCGTTACAATTGCCCAGGGCATGCAGTTCTGGGGCACCCACGGCTATTTCCCGGAGGAAAACAAATTCGGCGCGAAATTTGTGGTCGATATCACGGCCGAGTCTGATGAAACCGGCAAGTGTCAGGATGATGATTATTCCACCGGCGTTAGCTACCTGACCCTGTATGCGGCTGCCAAGAAGGTGGTTACCACCGAGCAGCACAAAATGGTTCAGCGCATCGCACAGCGGATTTCCGATGAGATTTTCGATGCCAGCGATGCGGTGGAGAAGGTGACCGTCACCGTCAAAAAGCCCTTTGTGGCTATCGGTGGTATTGTGGAATATACCGGCTGCACCATTACCCGCACCGGTAAAGGGGCGCTCAGCGACGGAAACGCCGTGCCTTATACCGGCATCAACCCCCTGGAGCGCCAAGACGGCGGATATGCCGATTAAGTGAGAGGGAGCCCGGCGGGCGCGGCACTGAAACCGAAAAAAGAACGGCATGGTCAGAAGACCATGCCGTTTCTCTGTTTCTTGTCTTGCTCCGGATCAGCCGGAGGGTGCGGCTCGTCCGTTTGCCGTGTACCGCGGGGAAGATCCCCGGCGCAGCAGGACGATTATGTGGAGCCCTTTTTCATAACTATGGCGGCCTTGGCCACCCGGCGGCCCAGAGCCTGGGCGTGGCGGATGCCAATTTCATCCGCCATGGCTCCCTCGGCCCCCTGGTCCCGGCTCCAGACACAGCCGCCGCTGTACGCGCCCAGTCCGCCGTTGACCACGGTGATGCCTTTGGTGTGGTAGAAGCCGTGGATACAGCTGACGGCGCTTTCTTCGCCGCCGTTCCGGGCGCCGCCCACGGCAATGGCTCCGCCTACCTTATAGAGGTTCATGTCCGGATTTTCACGGGACAGAAGGAAGTTGGGCCGGAACCGGGAAAAGGCGGCGGACAGAATAGGCGTGATGCCCATGCCGTAGACAGGCGTTGCGATGATATATGCGTCCGACTCCAGGAAGGCGTCAAACAGCTCTCGCATATCATCCTTACTGTCGAAGGAGAGGCAGGCGTTGACCTTCTCCCGTATGCAGCGGTTGCAGCCCACACAGGCGTGGATATCCATTCCCCGCAGCTCTATGAGGCGGATTTCCACCCCCTCCTGTAGGGCCGCTTCCTCCAAAGCCGCCTGTAAAACGGCATAGGTGGACGCCCGCCGGTAGCTTCCGCAGATACCCAGGATTTTAACTGACATTTGAGTACTCCTCTCTCAGCGGTTTTTCATATATGGCTTGCCAAGGGCGGCCGGCCCGTGGGAGGACTTTCCTTGAATGCTGACCAAGGCCAGAATGGCCAGAATGTAAGGAACCATTAAGGCGAACTGATAGGGGATGCCAATATTCAGAACCTGAATTTGATTGGACGCGGCGGAGGCCAGGCCGAACAGCAGACAGCTGAAAAAGGTGCCTGCAGGAGACCAGCGGCCCAGACAGATGGCGGCAATGGCAATCCAGCCCCGGCCATTGGTCATGTTTTCAGAAAAACGGCTGACCTGAGTCAGTGTCAGGTAGGCTCCGCCCAGAGCGGCCAGTGCTCCGGAGATGATGACCGACAGATAGCGGTAACGGAAGACATTGATGCCGGCGGTCTGGGAGGCAGCGGGGTTCTCGCCCACGGCCCGCAGGGCCAGGCCGTACTCCGTCCGTCTGGTAAACCAGGCATAGAACACAAACAGAGCAATGATGAGATAGGTCATCAGGTTCTGACTGCACAACACGCTTCCAATGACTGGAATTTCTGCCGCGGGGCCGCTGATGATATTGCCAATTAGACGGTCTAGGTTCAGGGCGCTGCCGTCCCGAGAGTTGCTCAGAAGCCGGGAACAGAAGCTGGTAAGACCCATGAATAGGGTGTTCATGCCCAGCCCCACCACCATCTGACTGACGCCGAAGCGGATGGAAATGAAGGCCAGAAGCCAGCCGGAGAGCAGGCCGAAAATGACGGCCCCCAGGATGCCCAGAAGGAGATTCCCGGTCAGCAGGGTGAAGAAATACCCGAAGTAGGCCCCGCCCAGCATCATGCCCTCCAGGGCGAAGTTATAGACGCCGCTGCGCTGGGCCAGAAGTCCCCCCAGCGCGGCGAACAGGTACGGCGTAGACATCCGGACCGCCATGCCCAGAGTCGTGTCCAGCAGAGATACTGGCATTACGCGTCCCTCCCTTCTACCAAGGAATCCTTGATGCGGCGGACAAAGTAGTTGCTGACGATGACTGAGATGATGATGACGCCCTGTAGGATATACAGGATCGGTGTCGGCACACCTACGCCCCGCTGCATGCTGCCGGTGCCTACCCGGAGCGCGGCGAAGAGCAGAGTGGAGAGGAAAATGCCCGCGGGCGTGTACTGGCCCATCACCGCGATGCCGATGCCGTCAAAGCCGAAATTGTTGGAAAAGCCGCTCATCAGCTTATACTGGTTGCCTTGGAGCTCCAGTGCACCGCCTAGGCCCGCCAGGGCTCCGGATACCAGGATGACAATGATGAGGGAGCGCCGCTCGTTGACGCCTGCGTATCGGGCGGATTTGGGATTCATGCCGGACAGGCGCATCTCGAAGCCCAGTACGGTTCGCTGGTGCAGAAACCACACCAGTAGCAGCGCTGCCAGGGCAATGAAAAAACCGGCGTGAAGACGGGAGCCCTCCATCAGGGCGGGGAGCCGGACCGGGTCCGGAATGGGGACGGTTTGCTCCATGGAACTGTTAGGGTTCTTCAGAGCCCCGCTGACCAGCAGCGCGATGAGATACTGCATGATATAGTTGAGCATCATGGTGCTCAACAGCTCGTTGGCATTAAAGAGAATTTTCAGCGCGCCGGCGATGCTGCTCAGCACCGCGCCGCCCACGATGCCCGCCAGAACCGGCAGGGCGATTCCCACGATGGGGGAGGCGCTGCCCATGTTGGCTGCCACCAGAGCAGCGCACAGAGCGCCGGCATAAAACTGGCCCTCGCCGCCCAGGTTGAAAAAGCCGGATTTCTGCGCAATGGAAAAGCCCAGCGCACAGCAGAGCAGCGGCGTGAATTTGTTGATCGTTTCACCAAATCCGTAGATGTTGCCGAAAGCGCCATAGAAAAAATACCGGTATGCCAGAATCGGATCAATCCCAATCAGCATGATCAGCACGCCGCCGACCAGCATAGCCAGCAAAATGGCGATCAGCGCCATCCCGCCCGTGATCAGAAAACTCCGTTTCCGCAGGAACGCCTTTAATTTCTGGTTGTGCATGGGCAGACCTCCAACTCTGTCCCGCGCTGGGAGAGAATTTCTCCCAGCGCGTATCCAGCTTTTATCTCCGAAGAGGCGGATGTTTCCTCTCCTGTGCCGCTCAGGGGTCAGGGAAGCTCCACGGTGACATTGCCAGCTATGATTTCGGCAGTGGCCTCGTCGATTGCCTCAAAGACGGATGCGTCCAGCTTGTCTTGCAGGCTTTCATTCACCAGGAAGGCCTCAATTCCATCCTCGATTCCGCCGACAATGGGGGTGACATTGCCGGTGTGGGTTCCGCTCAGCTTGCCCTCCACCATCATGCGGAGCTGGGTGCTGGGCAAGTTGACGGTGCTTCCGAGAACATATTCGTCGGACATGCCGTTCCGGTCCACAATGGCACTGATGGTGTAGACCCCCCGCTCAATGCAAAGCTCCATTACGGTGGCGTTGCAGTCGCCGGAATTGCAGTAGACCACATCGCAGCCCTGGTCAATCAGACTGGTGGCCATTTCCTTGCCGGCAGCCAGGTCGCTGAAGCTGCCGGTGGCCACATGGACAACCTCAATATCCGGATTTACGGACTGGGCGCCGGCCCTGAAACTGCTCAGGTAGGTCAGTGCGGAGTCGGAGTCGGTTGAGAAGGTGATCAGGCCCAGCTTGTTAGACTTGGTCACCATGCCGCTCATGACGCCGGCCAGGTAGTTGTGCTGCCAAAGGGTGCCGCTGAAGGCAATCATATTTTCGGCGGACACATAGGCGTTGACGCAACCGAAGGTTACGTTGGGAAAGTCCGCAGCCACTTCTACCATGGGCTCACAGTGATACTGTTCATTGGAGAGGACCATATCATAGCCCTCGCTGGCGTAGTTCCGCAGCACGTCGCCCACGTCGGTCTGGGGCACGTTCTCCTGATAGCTGACTTCCAGATCGTACTCTTCAGCCAGCTTCTGCATGCCCTCGTAACCGTTTGTGTTCCAGCCACCGTCGGTCAGAACGCCGTCGCAGATCCAGGCCACCTTCAGCCTGGAGGCCTCGCCGCCGGTCTGCCCGGCGCTGTCGCCGCCGGAGGGGCCGCCACCGCTGCCGGCGCCGGGGTCGCTGCATCCCGCCAGCAGCGTGAGCAGCAGAGTGATGGACATGGTCACAGCAAAAAACGACTTCTTTTTCATACGATCCAACTCCTTCACTTATTGTTGTATTTGGGAACCGGCCATCAGCTGGCCGATGTCCTCTACCCTTGCCACGGCGGGGTCCACCTCCCCCATGATCTGCCCCTCAAAGAGAACAAGAAGCCGGTCTGAAAGATTCCGCACCTCCTCCAGGTCCGTGGAAATCAGCAGCACGGCTGCGCCCCGGTCTCGCTCCTCCACAATCTTCTGATAAACGAATTCACATGCCCCAATATCCAGACCCCAGGTGGGCTGGACCACCAGCAGGATGTCCGGCCGCTTCAGAATCTCCCGGGCCAGCACCAGCTTCTGCTGATTGCCGCCGGAGAGGTTCCGGGCCTCTGCCTCCGTGTTTGGTGCCTTAACGTTAAAGTCCTTCATATAGGCGGCGGCGCGCTCCCGCATGCCCCTGAAGTTCAGCAGTCCCTTTTTGGAACAGGGCTCCTTATAATACTGAGTCAGAGCTATGTTCTCAAAAAGCTTGAAGTCCAGAGTCAGGCCCTCGCCTCGGCGGTCCGCCGGGATATAGGAGAATTTCCGCTCGTTCCGGCGGCGGACATTCTCGGCGGTGACGTCCTCTCCCTGAAACAGCACCGTGCCGCTCTCCGGCTTCTGGATGCCGGCGATGGCGTTGGACAGCGCCCCCTGACCGTTGCCGTCCACACCGGCGATACCCACAATCTCGCCGGCCCGGACCTGAAAGCTGATGTGCTTCAGGGTGCTGGCGTGGGTTTCTCCCGCGGCGCAGAGATCCCGGACCTCCAGGGCCACCTCCCCGGGGATGCAGGGCTTTTTCTCAATAGCCAGGTTCACGTCCCGGCCCACCATCAGCGCCGTCATCATGGCGGGGGTGCAGCCTTCCTTGTCCCTGGTCTCGATGAGGTGGCCGTCCCGCAGAACGGAGACCCGGTCGCTGATGGACATAACCTCGTTGAGCTTGTGGGAGATAAAGATGATGGTGCACCCGTCTCCTTTCAGACGGTTCAGGGTGACGAAGAGCTCCTCGCTCTCCTGGGGCGTCAGCACCGAGGTGGGCTCGTCCAGAATCAGCAGCCGGGCGCCCCGGTAAATGGCTTTCAAAATTTCAACCTTTTGCTGCACGCCTACGGATAGTTCGCCCACCAGCTGGTTGACGTCGATATTCATGTGAAGCTGTCCGGCGATTTCCTGCACTTTCTGCTTCAGCTGGGTCACCGGCAGGACAGGGGAGCCCTCCATTTTCTGGCCCAGGGTGACGTTTTCCCATACGGTGAAATTGGGAATGAGCATGAAGTGCTGATGAATCATGCCGATGCCATGCTTCAGTGCGTCGTTAGGGGAGAGGATGGAGACCGGACGGCCCTCATAATAAATCTGGCCGCCGTCGGCTTTATACAAGCCGTAGAGAATGTTCATCAGCGTGGACTTTCCTGCTCCGTTTTCCCCCAGCAGACTGTGAATCTCGCCCTTGTAAATGGTCAGGTCCACCTTGTCGTTGGCCACAACGCCGGGAAAGAACTTGCTGACCTGCTCAAACCTCAGAATTTCCTGCGGCATATCACATCCCCCCTTCTTCTTGCGCCTCCGCAGCCGTCCGGGCCATGCCCCGGACCTGCCGGACCAGCTCTTTCGGCACTGCCAGCCGGACCACCATGGTCCCATGCCAGCGATTTCGGGTCAGGACCTCCACCACCCGGCCCAGGCAGACCGTCTGTCCCTCATTGTCCCTGGCTTCCCGCAGCTCGCCCTGCTCCGGCACGGGCAGAAACTCAAAGGGGAATTCTATGGTAGCTTCGGTCTCAGAATACTCCTCATCAATCAAAAAGCAGGCCTGCCCCGGACACGCAGCCACGCAGTTTCCGCAGGCGACGCATTTTTCCGGCAGAATCCTTGGCCGTTCCGTCAGGTTGGGCACCTGGATTGCTCCGGCGGCACAGGCGGACTGGCAGGGGTTGCAGGGAATCTCCTGGGGGCAGTCGATGAATATTATTCGCATAAGCTCCCCCTTTCAGAATTCGGAGGCCAGCGGGCTGCCGGCTGTCTCTGCAAACCGTTTCTCACCCAGCCAGACGGCCTCTCGTACCTTCTCGGCCTCGGGAACTGTCTGGATGACGCCGCCCTCCATGACGATGCGGCCATTGATGATGACCGTATCCGCGCACTTTCCGCAATAGACCAGCGTGGAAATGGGGTCGTGGACCGGGGCAATGAAGGCGGAGGCACAGTCAATCAGAATCAGGTCCGCCAGCTTTCCGGCCTCAATGCGCCCGGCATCCAGCCCCATGGCCTTGGCGCCGCCTTCGGTGACCATACGGAAGACCTCTTTTTCGCCGAAGCGGGCGGGGTCGTTGTAGCGCAGCTTTTGCAGCATAGCGCCCAGACGCATGTCCTCGAAGATATTCAGCAGGTCGTTGGAGGCGGCGCCGTCGGTGGCGATACACAGGTCCACGCCCATTTCCCGCAGTTCCGCAATGGGGGCAATGCCGCTGCCCAGCTTGGCGTTGGACTTGGGATTGTAGCAAACGGTGACCTTCCGGCGGCGGCAGATTTCCATTTCCTCCGGCGTTAAATGAACGCAGTGGACGGCGATGATGGGATCGTCCAGGAAGCCGATGGACTCCAGATACCGCAAAGGCGTCATACCTGTTTCCTCCAGGGACTGTTGGATCTCCCACTCGGTTTCGGAGACATGGGTCTGGATTTTAACCCCGTATTTCCGGGCCAGGGCCTGAAGCTTTTTCATAAACTCCGGCGTGCAGGTGAAGGGCGTGGAGGGGGCGATATACACATCCTGAAGACCCCGGCCATGCCAGGCCGAGATGGTTTCCTCCAGCTTCTCCAGCCGCTTCCCGTCGGGAATCATCAGCTCCTTGGGAACCCATCTGTTTACGGACTGAATGGCCAGCGCACCCCGGATGCCCACATCCTCCCAGGCCTCCAGCTGGGTAGTCATGTTGTTGTCCATGTTGATAAAGGCAGTAACACCGCCGCGGAGCATTTCCACCGCACCCAGCAGTCCATAGGCATAGCCCAGGGTTTCATCTCCCAGCTGGCGTTCATAACGGTGGATGACGTTGGAAAAGGGGAACGTGACCTGTTCGCACCATTCTTTCAGCCGCAGGCTGTCTCCCATGCCCTTGAGCATGTTCTGATAGAGATGGGTATGGGCGTTGACAAAGCCGGGAGAAAGGAGCTTTCCCCGTGCGTCAATGACGGTTTCACAGCCCGCCTCCGGCAGATTCTGCCCAACCTGAAAAATGCGGCTGCCGTTGATCAGGACGTCCGTGTTCCGCAGCACCTGATCGGCTGAGACGATGACATAGGAAGCGTCTTTGATCAGAAGCATTCTCACTCCTCCGTTCCGCCGGCGGTGTCGGCAATCAGTCCCAGGCTCAGAGGGCCTACCGGCATTCGGACGCTGCCCTCCAGGGCGGTGTCAAAGGGAACGTCGCTGTATGCGCTGATGAGCTGGGCCACCAGCCGCCGGCAGGTCCGTCCCTGGCAGAACCCCATGCCGGCCCGGGTCCGCCGCTTCACAGCGTCCAGGGTGGTGTCTCCCGCTCGAATGGCGGCAATGATTTCCTCCTGGGTGACCTCCTCGCAGCGGCATACATAAGCGTTTTTCTTTTCCATCAAAGCCCGCCTCCCTGATGCTGGTGATAGCGGCTCCAGATTTGCTCCTTGCTGGTCTGCCGCTTCCGGCCGAAGGCCCCCTGCCGCAGGGCGGCGATCCGCGACTGAATCTCCCGCTCCCGCTCCGCGCTTTCTGCGGCGCTCAGAAGCCCCAGGGCTGCCGCCGCGTGAACCCCTGCCAGACGTCCCTCGTCCAAGGCAGTGCTGGCTTCCTCGATGCCGGAGAGATCCCCGGCCACCAGAACATGGGGACGGGTGGTTTCCAGCATTTCGCTGTGGAGGGGAAGCCGCCCGCCCAGGGGGCCGCAGAAATCCATTTTGCAGCCGCACAGAGCCGCCAGTTCCCAGCGGGGCGTCAGCCCCACAGAGATGCACAGGGTGTCCGCCTGAATGACCTCCTCCGTTCCCGGAATGAGACGGAACTGCCCGTCCACCTGGGCGACGACCACCTCTTCCAGTTCCCGCTCTCCCCGTGCCTCCAGCACCGTGTGAGAACAGAGAACAGGCACCCCCGCCCGCCGGACCTTCCCGGCGTGGACCGCATAGCCGGTAACCTGGGGGGCGGCCTCCAGAATGGCGGCCACGTCCATGCCCGCCTGGAGCAGCTGGTAGCTCACAATGAGCCCCACGTTGCCCGATCCCACCACCACGGCGCGGGAGCCAGGCCGTACATGCCGCAGGTTGGCCATGGTCTGAGCCGCGCCGGCGGTGATGACCCCCGGCAGAGTATTCCCCGGAAAGACCAGACTGTTCTCTGTGGCGCCGGTGGCCAGAATCAGCCATGTTCCCCGGCACCGGAAACTCTCGTCCTCCGTACAGGCAGAGACGGTTCCATCCTCGAAAATGCCCCAGACCCGTGTGCTCAGCCTGATTTCCACATGGGCCCGGGCGGCCTCCTCCAAAAGCTGCTGCCCGATTTGGAAGCCGCGGGTCCCGGCATAGTGGTCATGGGAGCCAAAGAACTTGTGAATCTGCTTGAACAGCTGCCCGCCGGGCTGGTCGTTTTCGTCCGCCAGCAGGACAGAGGCTCCGGCCTTCCCGCTCTCAATGGCCGCACCCAGACCCGCCGGCCCGGCGCCCACCACAATTACATCATATGTTTTCATCCGCGTTCTCCCCCAGTCCTCTCTGGGTTTCCACCCGCATCCCCGCCTCTACGCGGGTGACGCAGGCGCGTACGTTGGGCCGTCCGTTCACCACCATGATACAGTCCGTACATTGGCCGACAGCGCAGAACAGCCCCCGAGGTTCATGGCGCTTATGGGTCTCCCGAAAGACCCGAATGCCCTGGTCCGTCAGGGCGGCGGCGATGGTGTCTCCCTCCCGGGCCTCCATAGGCTGGCCGTTGTAGAAAAAGGTCAGCCTCCCGCTCTCCGGAATGTCCAGAATGGGATGCTGTGTTATACGTCTCATTCAGACCGCCTCCTATCCCTGCTTGGAAAAGAGCCGCGCTGCGTTGCCGCCCAGCACCGCCGCCTTTACGGCCTCGCTGACGCGCAGAGCCGCCACACGGGCCTCCATGCTCTCCGGCACGTCCCAGGGGAAGTCTGTGGAGAACAGCACCCGGTCCGGCACAGTGTTTACCGCCACCTGAAGGGCCACCTGATTTACAATCTCCGAGGTGTCCAACCAGACGTTGGGCGTCTCTCTGGCAATGGCGACGGCATCCATCCAGAAGTCGCCGCCCATGTGGCCCAGTATGATTTGTGTACCCCGGTATTTCTTCGCCTGAGCCGCGATTTCCTTCAGGTCTCCGGCATCCACCGGATAATCCGTGTGGAGAAATACCGGCAGGGAACGGGCTTCCGCCGCCTCCAGCACCAGGGCCAGCCGGCCGGTGTTGCCGTGGATGCCCACGATTTCACCAATGCCGGAAAGGCCTAGCTCTGCAATTTCCCCCACTGCCGCGGCAATGTCCGGCTGAAACAGGTCCACTTTGCCGAAGCCCCGCAGAAGAGCGGGATATCGCCTGATTTCCTCCGCCAGCGCCCGGTTGATCTGGGAGACGGCGCAGTCTCCGGCCTGGTTCTGGACGCCGGCCACACGGCCCATAACTTCCCTGGCGGTTTCCAGAGAGTCTATAAGCTCCCCTCTTGCCACGGCAGAGGAACAGAGATAGGCCCGATCAAAGCCGGTTTTTCTCAGCTGCTCCGTCAAAAGCTCCAGCGGTTGGGTGATGTGCATGTGTACGTCGATTTTCATAGCGCGTTCCTCTCATGTTCCGGCGCGGTCCGGCGAACAGACCGCAAACACCTGGTCCGCACGGCCCTCCAAGGTCTCCAAGGTGACACGGCCAACCTCCGGCGCGGTGGTGAAGGCCCCCTTGAATCCGGCGGCGGTAAAGAGGTTATCCGCGCCCGCACTGAATCCGAATACCGGCAGGTCATCCTCCGTATAGGTGGTGGCTGCGGCCCAGGCCCGGACGATCCGGAGGTCCCGCATCTGGGGATAGTACTGTAAAAACCGCAGAGCCACCAATTGCAGGGACGGCATATTCACCGAGCGGTCCCCGGCCTCACATTCCTCGGTAGACTGGGCGATGAGGATGCTGCCGTCGGCGGTCTGCACGCAGCCGAAGCCGATGGACCGCCTGGGCCGGACCTTCGGAGGTGCCAGGAAGAAGCCGCCGCCCACAATGGGCCCCCGAATCACTGGCCCCACCGGCTCAGACACAAAGGCGGTGCCCTTGTGAAAACGGATGGGAAGAGAGACACCTGCCAGTTTTCCAATGAAAGCGGCCTGGGGACCTGCACAGTTTACCACCCATTTGGCGGAGAAGACGCTTGCCGGAGTTTCCACTCCGGTGATGTGGGTCCCTTCCTTTTGAAAAGCCGTTACCGGCGTGCGCTTGAGCAGGATCGCACCGCTCTTCTGCGCCTTGTCAAGAAATGCCAGCGTGGTTTGCAGAGGATTCAGTTTCCCCTCCGCAGGGCAGAAGAGAAGCGCGTCCGCCGCGTTCAGACTCAGACCCGGCTCTGCCTTTCGGATGTCCTCTCCCCAATAGATGACAGATTCCACGCCGAAGGCGGCCATCCGTCTCTGAGCGTCCTGACCGGCGGCAATCTGCTCCTCGCCGGTCAGGGTTACGCTGCCGCCGGAAGGGACATATTCGATGGGGTACTCTTTGGAGAGCACCTCCCTGTAATAGTCCTGGGAGCGCAGGGCCAGGGGCATATGCCAGGACTCCGTCCGGTCGGAAATGGAAATCTGCCCCAGATTTCCGCCTGAAGCGCCGCTGACCGTTTCCCCCCGTTCCAGAATCAGAACGGAATGTCCCGCCTCCGCCAGATGGGCCGCCGCGGAGGCGCCCAGGACCCCGGCGCCGATGACGATGGCGTCATACGTGGTTTTCATAGCCCAGCTCCTTTAAGCCCTTAATTAAACAGGGAGTCCTTCAGCATATCCTCCCGGATTTTACCGGCACGGAAGGTTCTTCCAGTGGCCAGGTTGGTGATTTCATAGTACGCAATGGTGTGGATATCCTTGTCCACGATGTAGAAGTCGTGCTTTCCCTCCTCGAAGAGGTCATAAAATCTCTCTCCGAAGCGGCGGGAGGCAGAGAAGGGCAGCTGATCCAGCACGGCTTCGATTTCTGCGTCCTCGCAGTTCACCAGATATTTCACCGTTGCGCCGTAAATCAAAGCGGTGTTCACCCGGTCCATGGCCCGGAGCTCGTCAAAGATAGGAGGCGCGATGGGGCAGGTGCCATAGCCGCTGATGACCTTGCTGATGTCAAAGCCCTTCTTCTGAAGACGGGAGATGGTGGCCTCCACCGTGCGGGAGCAGATTTGAATGGAGCCGGTAAGGCTGCCAGTGCGCGCCGCCAGAATGTAAACATTTTCCGGAGAAATATGGCACTTGTCGGCGATGTCCTGGGCGTCCTCCTCGGTGGGAAGCTCCTGGGTCTGCGCGCCGAAGACAGCCTCATGGTGGGTGTCCTGATAGGTCCAGGCCTGGGCGAAGACGTCGTTGACAGCAATCGCCCGGGCGGGACCGGAGCCAATGGGATTGATATAGCCCTCGATGTCCTTGCCCCGCATCTTCCAGCCGGAGAACTGGGTGGACAGGCAGGCCGTGGGAGGCTGGTCAATGTAAACGTCAATGGCGGGAAGATCGATCTCGCCGCACTGGAAGCGGCTGAAGGCCACATGGCCCATGCCTCCAATGGTGGCGTCTACAAACAGCTTACCTGCCATGTAACCGCCGGGCGCTTCCACGCCCATGTCGACAACAGTGGCGCCGTTTTTCAGCTGGTGCACCTTGCAGTTCATTCTCTCGGCATAGGGGATGATTTCTTCCTTTACGATCCGCGCCGCGTATTGATTGACACTAAACATGCTAAGCCGCTCCTTTTCGTTGTTTTAGAATCTGTAGTATAAGCGCGGAACGCCGGAGTGCAAGGAATTTCCTGCCATCTGTCGGCCTCGCCTGGCGGCGTTTGACGCTTATGCATACAGGCCCTTATCTCAACCCTCAGTAGGGGATTGGCATGAGTTCATATCCTTTGTCCCGAAGCCGGGGAATCACAAGGGCCACCGTGTCCGCCGTGGTATCCAGATGGTCGTGAAATACCGCCGTTACCTCGTTGCCGGAGGACAGGGAAAGGGTTCGTTCCGCCACGGTCTCGGCATCCGGCCCCAGCCAGTCCTTGACGCTGATGCTCCAGAGGTTGATCCGGTATCCCGCCTGTTCCAGCAGTCTCCGCCGGTCCTCCGGCAGAATGCCGCAGGGCGGGCGCACCAGCCGCGTCCGGAAGCCCAGGGCTGCGTATAGTGCTTCATCCGTGCTGCGAATTTCCTCCATGCAGTCCTCCAGGGGAATTTTATCAAATTCCGGGTGGTGAAAGGAGTGATTGCCGATGTGGTGCCCCGCAGAGGCCATGTCCCGCAGAATCCTCTCGTGTCCCGCAATGCGGTGGCCCTCCACGAAAAAGGTTGCCCGGACGTCCAGCTTTTCCAGCTGTTCCAAAATGCGCAGAGTATTGGGGGGATTTACCGCCCCGTCAAAGGTCAGATAAAAGATTTTTGCCAACTGTGCGTCCTCCTCTCCGGGAACCGGCCGGGTCCGCTCAAATAAAACCACATATATGTCCTACTATTATGTTCTACATCTATGTAGGTCAAATTGGTTTGTACTACAAATGTACTGTAATTCCTTCCCCGTGTCAAGAACGTTATACTTTGTCCCCGCAGGAAAGACTTATGTCTTTTTTGTAAACAAATTTGGTTTTTTTACAAATTGTAATCAATTTCGTCAAATAATTGGAACCAATTCAAATTCATAGGAAAGTAGTTGACTTTCAAAATTTTGTGATTTTTGACCAATTTTTATAAGGGACTAAAAATAACCTGTCCTGTGGCAGGAGCTTTTCCGCTGATTCCGGCTGATGATCCTTGAGAAACATACAGATATTTCCTGACAGGGGTTGACCTTTTTTGTATTTATGATATGATATGAACAAAATCGACAAAAACTATCCCAAATGAGTTCTCTGGCGGGAGTACCACCGTTAGAGAGACAGAATGTGAGGGCGTCTATGCAGAAGAAAAATGACTCGCGTTATCTTTCCGACAGTATTCGCCAGCGCCTTTTAGAAGAAATTCAGAGCGGAGCCTTCCTACATGCCACCCGTCTTCCGCCGGAAAACGAGTTGGCGGAGCATTTTGGGGTCAGCCGCAATATGATGCGTGAGTGCCTGACTCAGATTGAGCGGGAGGGGATGATCAACCGCCGCCGGGGCGTGGGGACGCTGATTAATCGTCGGGTTGTCAGTGCGGATACCCGGCTGGATCTGGTGGCGTCCCTGGATTCTACGCTGGAGAAAATAGGATATAAGCCCTCTACGGACTTCATTGAGGCGACCCAGGAGCCGGCGGAAGGTGAGGTGGCGAAGAGTTTGGAACTGCCCCCCGGCTCGCCGCTGCTGGTAGTGGAGCGGGTGACCCGGGCTGGCGACCGTCCCGCCGTGCATATCAAGGATTATGTGTCTCTGGCCGGTCTGCCCAAGCGGAAGTTTACAAAGCGGGATTTTATGCCGTCGATTTTTACATTCCTTCAAAAGCAGGCAAACATCGAGGTTTATCTTAATCTGACAGAAATCCGGGCCCTTCCGGCGCCGCCCAGGGTTGCGGATTTTCTCCAGGTGGAGCCTGGCTCACCGCTGCTTTTTTTGGGAGAGGTGGGATTTGATTTCGGGGGCCGCCCGGTGCTTTATTCGGAGGAATATCTGATTGACCGCATTATCCGCCATATGATTCTGCGAAAAAAAATCTGAGTTCTCTGCCGCTGCGGAATTTCCTCTCTCGAATAGGGCTTGACTGAGCGGCTTCTTTTATCAGGCTGGGAGATTGAAGCTTGCGGAAAGTATAAAGCCTGTATTTATCCATTCAAATCCACCGGCCAAATTGGCTGACCAATGGTTTAAGCCCCCGCTGCATCCAGCGGGGGCCGTTGCTTTTTCATGATAAACCGGAAAGCGCTTGGCACATTGGGATTCCGCTGAAACGGAGGGTCGTTCCGAACTGTCGGAGGGGCTGGCATCGAAACCGGCCAGCCAGATCGCACCGCAAGGGCACCACACTGACAGGTAAGCCGGCGGCGGCTTTTAGAACCTGTATTCATAGCCGGAAGATGCCGGATGGGCGAGGATTTTTCTCGTCAGACGAGGAGATCTTTCACACCCTGACGTATGGCAAGGGAAATCGACGCAGTGTGGTGGGAAAAATACCGGCCGGACGGCGTGCAGCGGTTGTGAATACAGGTTCTTGATGCGGCTTATAGTTGCATTTCCGGCAGTGGACCATGGCGCTGCTGTAATCCTCCTTATAATAAAAGCCCGCCCACCGGCAGATGCTCCGCAAAATCGGAACAACCGACTGCCCCCTGTCCGTCAGGGAATATTCCACCCAGGGCGGAATCTCATCATAAGAGGTTCGCGACACGAGCCGCGAGGCAATCAGTTCCTTCAGCGCCGACGCCAGCACGGCGTCCGTGATATTCCCCATTTCCCTCCGCAGCTCGCTGTACCGCAGAACCTCCTTGGCCGCCAGGACGCAGATGATTCGGGATTTCCATTTGCCGCCGAATACCTCCAGGCCGTATTCCAGGGGACAGCGGATGTCTTTTTCCAATTTTGCCTGATACATGTTCGTCACCTCTTTTATGTTGAGTATAGCGTCTGTGCCGAGGCCTTGCAAGTCACTATGAAATTTATAAGCGACTCATAAATTTGCTGATATCTTTACGGCCGCAATCCCCGGGGCTACAATAAGGCCACTTCCAGACAGCGGGAATTCTTCCCATTCCACAAATTCAGAAGGAGGCTGTTAAATATGAACGAAAACGTGAAAAAGCTGCTGAAGGAACAGATGTGGTATCTGGCAGCCTATGACCAGGAGCCCAACGTGGTGCCTGTGGCGTTCAAGGACGTAAGCGGCGACGGCAGGCTGCTGGTGGGCGACGTGTTCCTGGAAACCACCCTGCGCAACATCCGGAAGAATGGCAAAATCGCCGTTTCCGTCAGCAGCGGAGCCACTCTGGAGGGCTATCAGATCAAGGGCTCCGCCGGGTATATCACGGAGGGCCCCATTGTGGACGCCTTCAAGAAATCGGTGGAAACCCTGTTTAAAGGCTCTGCCACCGCCAAGGGCGCGCTGGTCATCACCCCGGAGAAGATCATCGTCACCACCCCGGGCCCGGACAACAAAAAAGAGCTGTAGTCCTTTCCGGGATTAAACCCGTTTTTAAAAAGCTTTCCGCCAATAGACCCGGCGGACCGTATCCGCAGTTAACCGATACACACGAACACACGATCTGGAAGAACATCCGCCGCGAATCGGAAGAGACCCGGGCTGCGCGCTCCATATACCATGGAACGCGCCGCCCGGGTTCATTTTTTGCAATGTATAGAAGCCGCCGGGAAAGGGCCGAACCCCAGCCCCGCAGCCGGTGTCCCCTTCCGCCTGCCGGGTCAGCCAAAGTTATCGCGCTGGCTCATTCGTCACCCGCGCCTTATTGGACAGCTCCCGGAAGGCCTTGCCTCTCCATGGCAGCATTCAGTCGGGGCGGCCCCGGACGCGGGGCGGCGCTGAACCCCCTCCGCCATCTGTTTTCCCAGGGACGGAACATTTACGTTTTTCGTGAATTATGGGCTTGATTTTCCTGCGGGTTTCATTTAAAATACAAGGCGATAGGGCTTTGGTCCCGGCAGCATAACAGGGAGGCTATGATATGGACATGAAAAAACGGATTTTAGTGGTTGACGACGACAACATGAACCTGGCCAGAACCAGGATCATCCTGGGCAAGGAATATGACGTGTTCCTGGCGGATTCCGGAATTGACGCGCTGGAGAAGCTGAGAAGCGAAAAGGCCGACATGGTCCTTTTGGATATTGACATGCCGGGAATGAACGGCATCGAGACCTTTGAGCGCATGAAGGAATTCGCCGCGGACATCCCCGTCATCTTCCTGACGGCGTCCGGTCTGGAGGAGGACGTCCAGAATGCCATCAAGCTGGGCGCGGTGAACTATTTGAAAAAGCCCTACCGGCCGGAAGAGCTCCTCAGACGGGTCGCACAGGAGTTCGAGAAAGCATGAGGGCGGAGGAGCAGATCAGCCGGCACCTGCTGCTGGCTGTCATCGCTACGGTGTTCAGCGGAGTCCTGGGCCTGGTGGTACTGGTCATGGACTGGGAGCTCTGGATGCTTCCGCTGATGACGGCGGGCTGCTTCAGCGTATGGATTCTGCATATCGCAAGGCTCGGTTCCAATACGTTCTATGAAAATTTAAGCGCTGGACTGATGCTCATTGAATTCTTTTTTTTCGGTGTGCATGAATCCAGTCTTTTTGATGTGCCCGCCATCGCCTGCATTCTGATACTGTCCCTGTTCATGCTGAACAAAAAGTGGGTGCTCTATGTGCTGGGGCTGCTGTATGGGGTGATCCTGCTGTATCACGGCCTGATTCTCCGCACAATTTCCAATCAGATGGGGCTTCAGAACGCGTTCCGTCTGGCGCTGGGATTCCTGGTGACCCTGGGCGGCGCGGTGCTGGCGGCATATTGGATTAATCGCCGGACCGCTCAGGGAAAGTGGTATGAGCACGTATTCGCAGAGCTGGAATCCGCCGGGAAGCAGAACGCGGTCTTTTTGTCCAACGTATCCCATGAGCTCCGCACGCCCATCAATATGGTCATCGGAATCAGCGAGGTGGCCCTGGGGAAAGAACTCCCCCCGGACATCCGGGCGGACATGACCTCCATCAAAATGGCGGGAAAGCGGCTGTCCAACCAGATCAACAATATGCTGGACTACACGGAAATCGTGGAGGGCACGCTGACGCCCGCCAAGAAGGAATATACGATTACCTCGGTCCTCAACGACGTCATCACGACGACCGCTCTGCAAAGCAACCGCCAGCATCTGGAGCTGGTATTTGACATTGACCCCAAGATGCCGGCGGTGCTGGTGGGCGACCCGGAGAAAATCTCCCATGTGCTCAAAACCCTGGTGGAGAACTCCATCAAATTTACGGAAGAGGGCGGAATCAACGTCCGCATCAAGTCCCGCCGGGAGCATTACGGAATCAACCTGATTGTGGATATCCGGGACACCGGCATCGGCATGACCAGCGACCAGCTGACGCAGATGTACGACGTATTTTACCAGGCGGATTCCGGAAGCAGCCGCTTCGCAGGCGGACTTGGACTGGGTCTGCCCATCGCCCAGGGGCTGCTGAAGGCCATGGGCGGCTTTCTTCATTTCGACGGCGGAGACCGGCAGGGTCTGTCCGCCCATATTGTGGTGCCCCAGGGCGTCGCGGACGAACAGCCCTGCATTGTGCTGAACCAGCCGGAGCAGATCTGCATCGCGTGTTATTTCCGGCCGGAGAAATACAGCTGCGACGAGGTCCGGGAATATTACGACGGCCTGATTCTGAGTCTGGTGCGGGGATTGGGCGTAAAGGGTTATCAGGCGCACAACTTCGAGGGCCTTCTCAAAATCCGGCGCAGCCATGAGCTGACCCATATCTTCATCGCCCAATCGGAATATGAGGAAAACCCGGCGTATTATGAAGAGCTGGCGGGCTCTCTCCGGGTGGTCATCATTGCGGACAGGGAGTTTAACCTGAACAGCGGAAGCCGGCTCCTGATGATACATAAGCCCTTCTCCGCCCTTTCCGTTGCGAATCTGCTGAACGGTGAGACCGGCGAGCGGGGCTTTGCGGAGGACCAGGCCGCGGGCCGGAAGCCCTTCACCTGCGTCGGCGTCCGGGCTCTGGCGGTGGACGACGAGGAGATGAACCTCGTAGTGGCCAAGGGCGTTCTTGGAAGCTACGGGATCGAGGTGGACACCTGCCTCAGCGGAAGGGAAGCAATTGCCCAGTGCGGCAGCGTTTCCTACGACATCATTTTCCTGGACCATATGATGCCGGGATTCGACGGCGTGGAAACGCTGAAAAAAATCCGCAAGCTGCGCGACGGCGTGTATCAGGATCTGCCGGTGATTGCACTGACCGCCAACACGGTCAGCGGCGCCCGGGAGATGTTCCGCAGCGAGGGCTTTACCGAATTTGTTCCCAAGCCCATTGAGCGCACCGTTCTGGAGCGGGTCCTGCGGAAGGTGCTGCCCAAGAGCTGCATTCAGTACAGCGCCCGGCCCGCGGGCAAGGACGTGCCGCCCGGCCCCGCAGGGGCCGCTCCGGCGGCGGTCCCGGAGCCCTCTGCCGGGGAGGTTCTCCCTGCCCCGGAGGCCGCCGGCTTGCCGGAGACCGGAGGCAGCGGCTCTGCTCTTCCCTGCGGCCCGCTTGTCGAGGCCGGCATCAACGTGGATCTGGGCATGGACTACTGCGCCGGGGATGAAAGCTTTTACCGGGAGATGCTGCGGATGTTCCACGACCAGGGGGAGGAAAAGCGGGCTGAGATTGTCTCTTTGTATGAAAGCGCCAACTGGACGGACTATGCGGTTAAGGTCCACGCGCTGAAAAGCACGTCTCTGACCATCGGGGCGGAAACCCTCTCTGCTCAGGCAAAGGAGCTGGAACTTGCGGGAAAACGGGGCGATGTGGCGTTTATCCGGGAGCACCACGACGCCCTGCTGCGGGCTCACGAGGAGCTCTGCGGACGGATTGCCGGGCTCTGAGGCGAACCAAAGCGTGTGTCTTTCCCTTGCCCCATGCGGACGTCCGGACCACTGACGTCCGCCCGGGAATCCCCGCTTCGTTTATGCATGTGATATTCCGGCCTTCTTTATTGAAAATGCCGTGTTCTGAGGAGTGGAAGTCTTCGTGATAAAAAAATGGTTTGAAATCATCGGCGATCACAGCATCAGCCTCCGGGAGCGGATGTTCCGCATCGTGACGGGCGTGTGCATGATTGCGATTGCGTTCACCCTGCCCATGGGCAGGAACATCTGGAATATTCTGATTATGCTGGCCAGCCTGGCCGCCATGGCGCTGATCGTCAAGCTGAGCATTCAGAAAAAGCGCGTCCACACGGGGGCTACACTCATTGCAATTCTGCTGCTGACCCTGTTTCCCATCACCTTCTTTTCAGCAGGCGGCTTTTACAGCGGCGTGCCGGAGTGGTTCGTGCTCTGCTTCATCTACGTCTGCATCACCCTTCAGGGACGGCGGAGAGTTGTGTTTTTCGGCCTGTGCACAGCGGAAACCATGCTTTGCTACGGCACGGCCTTTTATGTTCCGGCGCTGGCCGCGCCGAACACCCAGCACGACGCCCTGTTTGATTCCGCCTTTTCCATGATTATGGTGGGACTGCTCACCAGCATCCTGCTCATGTTCCTGAACCGGATGTATGAGGAGGAAAACGCCCTTTCCCAGCGGCAGAAAAAGGAGATTGAGGAGCTGAACCGGGCGGAAAACCACTTCTTTTCCAGCATGAGCCATGAGATCCGCACGCCCATCAACACCATCATCGGGCTGAATGAAATCATTCTCCGGGAGCACATCTCGGAGGAAGTGGCGGAGAATGCCCGGAATATCCAGGGGGCCAGCAAGCTGCTGCTGTCCCTGATTAACGACATTCTGGACATCTCCAAAATCAAATCCGGGAAGATGGAGATTGTAAACGTCTCCTATGAGACCGGGGCCCTCTTCTCAGAAATTGTCAACATGATCTGGATTAAGGCCAAGGAAAAGGGCCTGGAATTCAAGCTCCAGGTGGATTCCTCCATTCCCAGCATGCTCTGCGGCGATGAAGTGCGCATCAAACAAATTCTGATCAATCTGCTGAACAACGCGGTGAAATACACCAGCGAGGGGTCCGTCACCCTCTCCGTCCGGTGCGAGCGTCAGGGAATCAACCGGGTCCGGGTCTGGTATTCCGTGGAGGACACCGGCCAGGGCGTGAAAAAGGAGAACATTCCCTACATCTTCAACGCCTTCCGGCGGGTGGAGGAGGAGCGGAACCGCTACATTGAGGGCACCGGACTGGGGCTGAGCATTGTTCATCAGCTGGTGGAGCTGATGGACGGCGAGATCAGCGTGAACAGCGTCTACACCAAGGGCTCCAAGTTTGTGGTGGTGCTGGACCAGGACATTGTGGACGATACGGAGCTGGGAACCTTTACGCTGGCCACCCGGACAAGAGTGCGGGAGGGGGAGGCGTACCGGCAGAGCTTCGAGGCGCCGGACGCCCATATCCTGGTGGTAGACGACAACGACATGAATCTGATGGTGGTGAAAAAGCTGCTGTCGGAGACCAAGATTCAAATTGACACTGCCCGCAGCGGAGCCGAGTGCCTGCGTCTGGCCCAGAACCATCATTACGACTGCATTCTGATGGACCATCTCATGCCGGAGATGGACGGAATCAAGTGCCTCCACGCTCTGCGGGTCCAGCCGGGCGGCCTGTGCCAGGACGTGCCTGTGGTGGCCCTGACCGCCAATGCGGGCAGCGACAACCAGCTTCTCTACCGGAAGGAGGGCTTCAGCGGATATCTGGCCAAGCCGGTCAGCGGCGCGCTGCTGGAGGCGGCGGTGCTGAGCATCCTGCCCAAGGGCCTGGTGCGGCTGAATGAGGAGGCCCGGCAGGCGGACATTGAAAAGGACATCCTGATTTTTGAACAGGCCCAGAGGCGCTCCATCCTGATTACGACGGACAGCGTGTGCGATCTGCCGGAGTCCCTCCGGAAGGAGTTCGGCATCTCCGTCTGTCCCTACTATGTCTGCACAGAAGAGGGGCGGTTCCTGGACCTGGAGGAGCTGCGGCCCGACGAGCTGCTGATGCACCTTGCCGCGGGGCGGAAAGGGTATTCCCAGCCGCCCGACGTGGAGGACTACGAGCGGTTTTTCGCGGGGAAGCTGACAGAGGCCCAGAATATCATTCACATCAGCATGGCAAAGCACGTCAGCGAGGGCTATCAAAACGCCCTTGAGGCGGCAAAATCCTTTGAAAATGTCACGGTGATTGATTCCGGACACCTCTCCAGCAGCATGGGCCTGTCGGTGCTGTGCGCGGCCCATATGGCGGAGCATCATGCCTCGAAGACGGAAATCCTGGACGCGGTGAGGCGGATAGAGCGGCTCATTTCCTCTGCGTTCATCATCAACAGCACCCATATGATGTGCCGGTCCGGGCGCATTTCAAAGCGGGTGCAGGTTCTCTGCGACGCCCTTCTCCTGCATCCGGTTCTGGTGCTGAAAAAGAGCCGGATGGTGGTGGGAAGCATGGAGATGGGGAACTTTTCCCATGTGGCGAAGCGGTATATCAAGAAGACGCTCCAGAACACCGGAAGCATCGACCGGCGGATTCTGTTCATCACCTACTCCGGAATGGATGAAAAACGGCTCCAGTATATCGAGAGCCTGGTGCAGCAGCACTGCCCCTTTGAACGGGTGTATCTGCAAAAGGCATCTTCCGCCATCTCCAGCAACTGCGGCCCGGAGTCCTTCGGCCTGCTGTTCATGCGGCGGGACGACGCGGCGGATACCTTCTTCCATGTGCCGGACCGGGAGGGAACCGCGTAGCCTGTTTCACTATCCGCGCAGCCCACTGAACATCAGGCGGGGCCGCTTTTCGACTTTCCTCGAAAAGCGGCCCCGTTTTGCCGTATCCCCTGGGATGCGCTGTGTCTGCCTGCCGGAGAGAAGGCCGGTTTGCTCCAGGGCTTTCCTGACGCCGCCTGTTTCGGGACTGGATACCCTCGGAACAGACGGCTCCAGGAGACTCCCCTTTTTACTTTGGAAGTGCAGAGCCGCCGGGAAGACGCCCGGACCGCTCCAGGCCGAGAGCCCGGCAGACCCTGGCCAGGGTCAGGCGGTACACGCCGTAGATCAGGGCGGACACCGCCGCCACCACCGCCAGTGCGGCCAGAAGGCCCGCCGCCTCGCTGGGCGTAATGCCTGCGGGACTGCCGTTGAAGTACATAATCATGACATAGAAGGCGTAAATCAGGACCGTGCCTGCCAGGGCGGGCACCAGGAACACCCGCTTTACCTGCCCCCGGACGGAGCGGCGGAGCCAGGCGTCGGAGGCCCCCAGATGCCGCAGGTCGTCGTAGACCTTCCGGTTCGTCAGGGCGATGGTCATGCACCGGGTATAGGCAATCACAAACACAGCGGAAAAACACACCACGGCCACGAAGACAAAAAGGATGAGGAACACCGCCATGGTCTTCACAAAGTCCATCCTGTCCAGAATCCGGAACGCAGGCATGTACTGCCAGCTCATCCGGAAGGCGGAGCTGTCCCGCTGAGCGTAGTCGATGACTGTAAAACCGTATTCTGCGCAGTTCTCCCGGTCCAGGAAGTAAACGCCCTCCTCCGCCAGGTACCGGTCCCGGACCACCGGGTCCCAGCCGCTGAACTGGGCCACGTCCAGGGTGGAGCGGTCCACGATCTCGTTGAACAGCGCCTTGGCAAAGTCATAGGTCTCCTGGCAGTTTTCCACGTTGAAGCAGACCTGGGTCTCCCGCCACTCCTCCGACAGGCCCGCTCCCAGGGCGGCAAAGTCGGCGTCGTTCATCACATAGCGCCCGAAGAGGCTGTCATAGCGCAGGGGCTCCAGGGACGTGACGGAACGCTGTTCCCCGGTCAGATAATTGGTCACGAGGCTCTTGTCCGGGGCAAAGCCCAGCTTGCTCCCCTCCACGTCGACGACGCCGCGAAGTTCGCCCGGGGCCAGGTCCACCCGCTCTCCCGTCAGGGCCTCGTAGCCGGAGGCGGAAAGAAACAGCTCGGTGCTCATGACCTCCTCGTATTCCGCACGCCAGGTGGTGCCCATGGGGCCCTCCTCCTCGATGTGGTGGTCACCGTCCACCGCCAGACGAATCATGGGGACGGCGGCAAAGTCCGTGACGGTCACGCCGTACTCCTCCGCCAGGGCCCGGACCTCCTCCTCCAGGGGGATGTCCTGGTCTGCCCGGAAGTTATACACATAGTCCACAGGCCGGGTATCGTATTCAATCATGGACCCGGTGCCCAGCATGGGGGGGTAGAAGCTGCCGAAGTACGCGCCGGCAATCAGCAGGGTCATCACCAGCATGTTCCGCACAGTCTGGCGGCCCTGGAAGCGCATCTGACTGGTGGCAATGAGGTCCTTGTAGAGCTTCTTTTTCCCGTTCCAGCCGTTGACCACCGTGTGGAGCAGAATCATATAGAGGCCCATCAGGGCGGGGATATAGAAGACGCCGGTCAGGCCCTCCGGGGGATACCAGTGGAGAATGCCTATGAAGAAGAAGGAGGACATATAGCCCAGAAAGCCACCCAGGGCCAGCAGGCCGATGCCAACGGGCCCATACCACCGGGGCACCTCCCGGATGGGCTCGGATGTGTGGCTCTCCTGAACGATGTCGATGATGTTGGTCCGCTTCACGGACCGGCTCCCCAGAAGGAACATCATGACAATCACAAAGGCGGAGAAGGCCAGGGACCAGACATAGGCGGCAGGGTTGAACACCAGGCGCATCTCCTCCGTATCCACCACGCAGAGGCGGAATACCTGCCACAGCACCCAGGCCAGGGGTCCGCCCAGGGCGGCCCCGGCGGCGCAGGAGCCCAGGGAGATGACCCCCAGCTCCCGGTACAGCTCCCTGCGGACCTGAGACCGGGAGGCCCCCAGGGCCAGGAACACGCCGGTCTCCCGGGATTTTTGGCGGAAGAAGAGGCCGGAGGCATAGGTGGTAAACACGGCGCAGCCAAGAACCGCCAGGGCAAAAATCATCATGATCTGCTTCCGGCTGTCGCCTCCCTCGGGGAGGACGTTCAGGATGGTGGGGGCCCGCATCATGCAGACGTAGGCCGTAATCAGCAGCACGGAGAAGAAGCAGCAGCCCGCCAGAAGGGCGTATTGCTGTTTGTTCTTCCGGCGCATCAGGGCGTAAACCTCGGAAAAATGTCTCATAAAATCACCTTTCTTCTCAATTAGTAATGAGGAATCAGGAGTTAGGAATTTACCGGGAGAATATAAAATTCCTAATTCTTCATTCCTGATTTCTAATTGTCAGAGCGTCCCATCTCCCGAATGGCGTCCAGCAGCTCATCCTGAAATGTCTCCCGCTCCGTGTTCCCCTTCTCCAGGGTTCTCCAGACCACGCCGTCCCGGAGAATCACCACCCGGTCGCAGAAGGACGCGGCATAGGAGTCGTGGGTCACCATAAAAATCGTGGCCTCCAGGGCGCTTTTTGCCTGTTCAAAGGAGCGGATCACCGCCCGGGTGGACTTGCTATCCAGATTGCCGGTGGGCTCGTCGGCCAGAATCAAAAGGGGGCGGTTGATGAGGGCCCGGGCCACGGCGGTGCGCTGCTTCTCGCCGCCGGAGATTTCCGCCGGGTATTTGTCCCGTATGCCGGCGATGCCGAAGACCTCGCAGAGCTGGTCCGCACGCTGCTCCGTCACATTGGAGACAACGCCGCCGATGATGGCAGGCAGAAGGATGTTCTGCCGCACCGTCAGGCCGTCCAGCAGAAGGAAGTCCTGGAAGACAAAGCCCAGCTGCTTGTTCCGCACCTCCGCCAGGGCGTCCCCGCTCAGACGGGCCAGCTCGGTTCTGCCCAGACGGATGCTGCCGGAGTCCGCGGGAATGTAGCAGGAAATACAGTTCAGCAGGGTGGTTTTGCCGGAGCCGGAGGGCCCCATGACGGCGACAAACTCCCCCTTGCCCACCTGAAGGGAAACCCCCTTCAGAACTTCATAGGAGGTTTTGCCCACCTGATAGGATTTGTGCAGATTTTCAACAGTCAGCATGATGATCTTCCTTTCTTAACGCATGAATTGAACCGCCGCGATGACGGCAAGATGAGCGGGATAAAAGGCGTAGAAAAACCACTTGGGGATTTTCAGGCCGGAGCGGGTGGGAATGAAAATCAGCAGGGCGGCGAAGACGGCAAAGATGCTCCAGTCCGCCGTCAGCCCTCCCAGGGTCAGGCAGAGGGGGTCCTCGGGATAGCCGTTCCACAGGGCCGGAAGGTAGCTCAGCACATAGAGGGCCGCGCCAATTTTGGGGTGATTCCGGCAGAGGAAGAAAATCAGCATCAATTGAATCCCGATGCCGGAATAGTCGAAGTTCCACCAGCTCACCGCGAAGAGAGCCCCCAGGAACAGCCGCCATTTCCGCTCCTTGAATCCATACATGGCCAGCAGGGACAGGAACAGGGTGAAGAAGATGTTCCAGTTGCTCCAGTTCCGGTCCACCATCCAGTCATGGGGGTGGAAGGCCAGCACATAGAAGGGCTGAGAGACCGCGGCGAACACCGCCAGCCGGCCCAGATACCGCTTGATATCCCGGGTGTACAGCAGGCCCACAGTCATGCAGTAACAGAAGATGGGAAAGGCCAGCCGGCCAATCCAGCGGAAGGCCCCCACCTCCGGGAAGAAGGCGCCGCCCACATGGTCGATGAGCATGGAGACGATGGCGGCCAGCTTCAAAAGGTCCGTGTCCAGATTCGTCTGCAGCCGGGGCCCCTGCCGGGGGAGCTCTGTGGGGACGGTCAGGGCGGTACGAAGGGACTTCCAGTTCATAACAAGCACTTCCTTTTTCCTGTGATGCCAATTAACACGGAAGTTCGGCCAATTCTTCACTTCCGTTTCCATTGCCAGAATAGCGCAAAAAAACGGCCCCCGCAAACGGGGCCGCACTCTTTGGAGGCTTTCTTGTAAAGTTTGGCGGCGCGGCGGGAAGCGATGTCATTTTTGGCGGTTTTACCGTCATAATTGGTTTGGCGGACAGCCGGGGATGTGCTATAATAGCCGCAGCAAGCAATAAGGAGATGATTACCGTGCAGATTGGCATCTGCGACGACAGCGCCGAGGCCCGCCTGGCCCTTCGGGCCGCCCTGGAACGGGCTCTGGACCGGCGGCAGTCCGAAGGGGGCTTTCTTGAGTTCTCCTCCGGTGAGGGGCTTCTCCGCTGGATGGAGAACCACGCCGGGGAACTGGACCTGGTGTTTCTGGATATTGAAATGGGAGAGGTGGACGGCATGGAGACCGCCCGCCGCCTCCGCGCCGCCGACGAGGGGCTCCAGCTGGTTTTCGTCACCGGCTACACGGACCATGTGTTTGACGGCTATTCCGTGGGGGCCCTGGGCTATCTGATGAAGCCCCCCAGGCCGGAGCAGCTGGACGGCGTGCTGGAGCGGGCCGCCGAGGCGCTTATGCGGGACTTCGACTCCGCATTCATCTGCCGCAGCGGCGAAACCCTGTACCGGATTCCCAAGAAGTCCATCCTTTATTTCGCCTCGGACCGGCGGCAGGTGTCCTGCGTCTCCGCCGCCCGGACCTATACCTTTTACGGCAAGCTGGACGACGTGGAACGGGACGTGGGAGACGGCTTCGTCCGGGTCCACCAGCGCTATCTGGTCCGGACCGCCGCCGTGGACCGGCTGGAGGGCAGTCAGGTCTTCGTGGGGGAGGAGGCCATCCCCGTCAGCCGGGCCTGCCGGTCCGCCGCCCTGGCGGCCCTGGCCCGGTCGGCTCTGGAGGGCTAGGCCGTGGAGGGCATTCTGAACTTTCTGGAACGGCTGGCGGAGTATGTCATGCTCTGCCTCGCAAATTGGTTCTGGTTCCTCCCGGGGCTGGCCAGCGGCTTTTTCCTCTTCCGCCTTCTCTCCGCCTTTCTCCCGGTGAAGCCCCGCCGGGGCTGGCGGATTGGGCTGGTTTTCTCACTGACCTTCATTTCCGGGATGATTATCTGGCTGGGGGACACGAATCTGCTCTTCACCCTGCTGGCCTTTGTCCCGCTGCTCATGCTGGCCTCCAGAGGAAACCGGGTGGGACGGCTGGCGGTGACGGTTATTTTCTTCTGCCTGATTATGCCCGTCAACGCCGTTCTGAATACTTACTATGCCCCCGCCATGGCGCACTTCGGGCTGGACAACGTATTCTACCTCACCGACAAATTCATCCGCCCCGGCGTCTGGTGCCTGCTGTATCTGGCGGCCCGGAAGCATCTGCCGGAAAAGCCGCCCCAGCTCTCCCCCCGGTTCTGGAGGCTGGTGCTGCTTCTGGCGGCCATGCCCTTCAGCTCCCTTTTGGCGGTGGTGCTGCTGCCCCTACTCCAGTCGGATTACATCTACAGCGACTTCCTCCTCCACGGCCTGATTATGAATCTGGGGGTGGCGGTGCTCCCCTTCATCTTCCTCACCGCCCTGGCCCTGCTGTACGCCATCCGGGTGCTGGAGGAACACGAGCGGCTGGAGGAGGCGGACAAGCTGGCCTCCCTCCGGGAAAGCTATTACCAGGGCCTCCGGCGGGAGGAACGGCAGGTCCGCACCCTCCGCCACGACCTCCGGAACCACCTGACGGCCCTCCGGGGTCTGGTGGAGCTGGGTCAGGGGGACAAGGCCCTTCAGTACATCGACCAGCTGGCGGACTCCTCCGCCCTCCGGGGCGGGAAACGGCTGTGCGAAAACGACGCCGCCAACGCCGTCCTCTCCGCCAAGGCGGAGGCCATGGGCCGTTCGGGCCTCACGGCGGACTTTGCCGTGTCCCTGCCCAAGGCGCTGCCCCTGGCGGAGGTGGACCTCTGCGCCCTGCTGGGCAACGCTCTGGACAACGCCATGGAGGCGGCGGAGCGGGCGGAGGACAAAACGGTCACCCTCCGCTGCCGGGCGGAGAAGGGTCTCTTCATGCTCCGGATGGAAAACGCCTACGCCGGGGAGCTGGCCCCGGACCTGGCCACCACCAAGACGGACAAGGCTTCCCACGGCTTCGGCCTGGCGGGGATGCGGGAGATTGCGGAGCGCCTGGGCGGGTCCCTGGAGACCCGGGCCCAGGCGGGGCGCTTTGAGCTGGTGGCCTGCCTGCCCCTGGACGGCGGGGTTAGTCCGTGACGGGCGGCTCCTCCGGCGACGGCGTCCGCTCGCTTCAGGATGACCCGCCAAACGGGGGGCACGGTCTCCGCTGCCCGGGAGGTGAAGACATATTCCCGGGAAACCAGCGTTTCGTCATACCTCCCTATTTCAGACGGACGCCCGTCGGAGCGCCCGCCCCCATCCTTTCACCGCTCACAAAAACCGGAAAAGCGGCCCCGCGCTTCGCAGAGCGGCGGATTTTCCGGAAATTCATTCGGGACCAGAACGAAAAAACCTGTAACCCCAGTGGTTGCAGGTTTTTATATTTTTGCGAAAACGGGCCTGGGGTGACGGCAAAAGCCGCAGCGATTGACCAGCACGGCAGAGACATGCCCCCAGCCCCTTCACGGCGCGTCCCGCACATAACAGGGCTGTTCCCCCAAAAACCTGCCGGCGTCCCCGCCTCCTGTTCAAAAAATTTTTTGAAAAAACCAGAAAAATCTTGACAGCGGTGGTTAGTTATGTTAAACTGAGCCCGATTTATGAGTTAGGTAAAACTAACCATCTTGTGAAAGGAGGCAGACACATGATGCCGCTGACAATGGCAAAGGCGGGAGAGTCGTTTATCATCCGCAGCATTTCCGGCAGGGACGAGGTGCGACGGCATTTGGCGGAGCTGGGTTTTGCGGCGGACGGCAATGTGACGGTGGTCAACAAAATCGCGGGAAATCTGATCGTAGAGGTGAGGAACAGCCGGATTGCGCTGAACAGGACCATGGCAAACCGCATCATGATTTAGCGGAGGTCTTCGAGCCGTCACGAACAGGCGGGACGCAAAAAACTGACAAGGAGGAACGCAAATGAAAACACTGAAGGACGTCCATGTGGGCGAAACCGCAACCGTGGCGCGGCTCCACGGGGAAGGCCCCGTGAAGCGCCGGATTATGGACATGGGCATCACCAGGGGCGTGGAGATTTTCGTCCGCAAGGTGGCCCCTCTGGGCGACCCCATGGAGCTGAACGTCCGGGGCTATGAGCTGTCTGTCCGCAAGGGCGACGCGGAGAGCATCGAAGTACGGTAAAGCGGCGCGGCGGAAGGCCGCTGTTATTTGCACCGCGAGTTAGCTGTGACTAATATAGAAAAAAGGAGAGACTCAGCATGGACATGAAAATTGCCCTGGCGGGCAATCCAAACTGCGGCAAGACCACCCTGTTCAACGCCCTCACCGGCTCCAGCCAGTATGTGGGCAACTGGCCGGGGGTCACGGTGGAGAAAAAGGAGGGCCGCCTGAAGGGCCGCAGGGACGTGGTGATTCAGGACCTGCCCGGCATCTACTCCCTGTCCCCCTACACCCTGGAGGAGGTGGTGGCCCGGGATTATCTGGTGAACGAGAGGCCGGACGCCATTCTCAATGTCATAGACGGGACCAGCATAGAGCGCGGCCTTTACCTCACCACCCAGCTGATGGAGCTGGGCCTGCCCGTGGTGGCGGCGGTGAACATGATGGACCTGGTGCGGAAAAACGGCGATACCATCGACCTCGCCAAACTGGGCGACGCCCTGGGCTGTGAGGTGGTGGAGATGAGCGCCCTGAAGGGCGAGGGCGGCATGGCCGCCGCCGAAAAGGCCGTATCCCTGGCCCGCCGCCGTCAGGCCGGGAAACGCCCCCCTGTGTTTACCGGCAGCGTGGAACGCACCCTGCACGGCATTGAGGAATCCCTTGGGGGCAGGGCGGCGGAGGGCTGTCTGCGCTGGTACGCCGTCAAGATGTTCGAGAGGGACGAGAAGGCCATGCGGGACCTGGACCTCCCCGCCGGTTTGACGGCCCGCCTGGAGGAGCAGATTGCCGCCTGTGAACAGGAGCTGGATGACGACGGGGCCTCCATCATCACCAATCAGCGGTACGACTACATCAGCCAGGTGGTGTCCCAGGCTGTGCGGCAGAAAGCCCCCAGACACAGCCTGTCCCTCTCGGATAAAATCGACCGGGTGGTAACCAACCGCATTTTGGCTCTGCCTGTTTTCGCGGCGGTGATGTTCCTGGTCTATGCCGTCGCTATGGGAAGCTGGGGCATCTCCGTCGGCGCTGCCGCCACCGGCTGGGCCAATGACGGGCTGTTTGGAGACGGCTGGTTTCTGCCCTTCTCCGGCTCCGACGCGGACGGGTACGGCGAGGCCGCAGGAGCCTTTGAGGAGGCTTCCGCCATCATCGAGGCATACGAGGGCGGGGCGTCCACGGCATACCTTTACGATGCCGATGCCGGTGAGGTCAGAGCCCTGGCCGTTACGGCGGAAAGCTACGCCGGCGCCCTCACGGTGGAGGAGCCCGACCCCGCCGCCTATGGAGCCTGGGTCCCCGGCCTGCCTGTGCTGGCTGAAAGGCTGCTGAAGACCATAGGGGCCGGTGAAGCGCTGACGTCCCTGGTCCTGGACGGCATTGTGGGCGGCGTGGGCGCTGTCCTGGGCTTTGTGCCCCAAATGCTGGTGCTGTTTCTGCTGCTGGCCGTTCTGGAGGATGTGGGGTATATGGCCCGGATTGCGTTCATCATGGACCGGATTTTCCGCCGCTTCGGCCTCTCCGGCAAGAGCTTCATCCCCATGCTGGTGTCCACGGGCTGCGGCGTGCCCGGCATTATGGCCTCCCGGACCATTGAACAGGAGCGGGACCGGAGGATCACCATCATGACCGCCGGCTTCATCCCCTGCGGGGCCAAAATGCCCATCATCGCCCTGTTCGCCGGGGCAATGTTCGGCGGCTCCCCTCTGGCCGCCGCCTCCGCCTACTTCATTGGCATGGCCGCCGTGGTGGTGTCCGGAATTATCCTCAAGAAGTTCAGGGCCTTTGCCGGGGACCCTGCCCCCTTCATCATGGAGCTGCCCGCCTATCATGTCCCCTCCCCCGGCAATGTTCTGCGCTCCGCGTGGGAACGGGGCTGGTCCTTCATCAGGCGGGCCGGAACCGTTATCCTGCTCTCTGCCATAAGCCTCTGGTTCCTCCAGAGCTTCGGATTTACCGCCGGGGGCTTCGGCATGGTGGAGGACAGCGCCGATTCCATCCTGGCCGTCGTGGGCGGCATGATTGCGGTGGTGTTCGCGCCTCTGGGCTTTGGCACCTGGCAGGCCGCTGTCGCTGTGATCACCGGCCTGATTGCCAAGGAGGAAGTGGTTTCCACCTTGGGTGTCCTGTACCCCGGAAATCTGACGCTGAACATCGGCACGGCCTTTACCGCCGCCTCCGCTTATTCCTTCATGGTTTTCAATCTGCTGTGCGCCCCCTGCTTCGCCGCCATAGGGGCCATCAGGCGGGAGATGAACAGTGCTCAATGGACCTGGGCCGCTGTCGGCTATATGTGCGTCTTTGCTTACGTGTGCGCACTGATGGTCTACCAGCTGGGCGGTCTGCTCACAGGAACGGTAACCTTTGGCCTGTGGACGGTAATCGCCCTGGCTGCGCTGGCCGCGGTCGTCCACCTGCTGGTCCGCAGGGGGTGGCAGGGCGAGAAGCGGGCGGGCTCCGCCGCTGCCGCCGTGATGTAACCGGTCTGGAAAGGAGGCTTTGAGAATGCACGCCGTATGGGGAAATGTCATTGTAACCGTCGTTCTGGCCGCCGCCGTGTTTCTGGCCGTGCGGTCCCTGCGAAAATCCCGCAGAGACCGCGGCGGCTGTAACGGCGACTGCGGAAGCTGCCGCGGCTGTCACTGAACGTTCCGATTGACAGGCAAGGGGGAGAGGCATGAAACGCCTCTCCCCTTAGCTTGTCGAAAAAGCAGTACAGACTTGGACGACGGAAAGGAAGATAGTATGAAAGAAACCCATCAGGGGTGTCTTTCATGTGCAATCAATAAGTTTTCAGAACTTCCCACAGGTTCTGAAAACTTGCCCAGGCTGTCGAAAATACTTTTTCGACAGCCTGGGGGGGAGAGGCGTGAAACGCCTCTCCCCTTCCGCACGCCGCCGCGACTCAAACTTCTTGAGATTGCGGGGAAACCGGCGTATAATCAGGACAGACTGCAGAATCAAGCAGCGTCTGTCTTCACGGCGGACGCCGTCTTAAGAAAATCTTTATAGTTTCTTAGGAAAAGGACAACAAACCGGACAGGCCCTTCTGTTACAATGGAACGGAGCCGAAAAGGAGGATGCCCATGTCTCACAGGATTCTGGTCGTCGACGACGAAGCCGAAATTGCGGACCTGATTGAAACCTATCTGGCGGACGAGGATTACACCATCTTCAAATTCTACTCAGCCCGGGACACCCTGGCCTGTATCGAAACCACGGAGCTGGACCTTGCCATTCTGGACGTGATGATGCCGGAAACAGACGGGTTTGCGCTGTGCCGGAAGATACGGAAAAAGTACACCTGGCCCATCATCATGCTGACGGCCAAGGACGCCGAAATGGACAAAATCACCGGCCTTACCCTGGGGGCCGACGACTATGTGACCAAGCCTTTTCGTCCTCTGGAGCTGGTGGCCCGGGTAAAATCCCAGCTGCGCCGCTATAAAAAGTACAACCCCGCCCATGCCGGAGGCGCGGAGCCCGCCGTCCCGGCGGACATGCTGATTCACGGCGATCTGGAGATGAACAAAAGGGCCCACGCCTGCACCCTGAACGGCCGGCCCCTGGAGCTGACCCCTACGGAATTTTCCATTCTGCGTATTCTTCTGGAGAACGCCGGGAATGTCGTCAGTTCGGAAGAACTGTTCCATCAAATCTGGCAGGACGAGTATTACAGTAAATCCAACAACACCATCACCGTCCACATCCGGCACCTGCGGGAGAAGCTAGGGGACAGCACGGACAGGCCCAGATACATCAAAACGGTATGGGGAGTGGGGTATAAAATTGAACTTCAACCGTAAAGACGAGTACGCCGCCTTTCAATTCAAGCTCATGCTGCGGGTCTGCGGCAGCGCCGCCCTCTCCGTCCTGATTGTGGCGGGGCTGTACCTGCTGTTCTGGAAACGGCGCATGGGGGACTGGATCGTCTGGTTCCTGCAAACCGTGATGCACATGGAGCATCAGGCCGCCTTCTACTTTTACAGCGACCATTTCCGGGGCAACAAGGACCGCCTTTTCATCGCGGCCATTCTGCTGGTATTCGCCCTGCTGCTGTGGCAGATTTTCCGCTGGATGACCCGGTATTTCAGAGAAATCAACCAGGGGATTGAATCTCTGCTGGCGGACGACGGGGAGCAGATTCACCTCTCGCCAGAGATGCTGCCCTTTGAACGGAAGCTCAACGCCGTCAAGCGGACTCTGGCGGAACGGAAGGAAGAGACCGCCCAGGCGGAGCGGCGAAAGGACGAGCTGGTGATGTATCTGGCCCACGACATCCGCACGCCCCTGACCTCGGTGATCGGCTACCTGAATCTTCTGGAGGAGGAGCCGGACAGCCCGCCGGAGCAGCGGGCCAAGCGGGTGCATATCGCCCTGGACAAGGCCTACAGGCTGGAGGCAATGATGAATGAATTTTTTGAGATTACCCGGTATAACTCTCAGCAGATCGCCCTGTCCAGGGAGACGGTGGACCTCTATTACCTGCTGGTTCAGCTGACGGACGAGCTGACGCCGGTGCTGGCGGCCCGGGGCAATACCGTGGCCCTGCGCATGGACGAGGACCTGACGGTCCGGGGGGACGCCGAGAAGCTGGCCCGGGTGTTCGGCAACATTTTGAAAAACGCGGCGGCCTACAGCGACCCCCGGACGGAAATCACGGTCTCCGCCGGAATTGCGGAGGGGGACGTGGTCATCCGCTTTCAGAACCGGGGACCGGACATCCCGCCGGAGCAGCTGGAGGCGGTATTCGACAAATTCTGCCGTCTGGACCAGGCCCGCTCCACCGGCACAGGGGGCACGGGCCTGGGGCTGGCCATTGCCAGGGAGATCGTTGCGCTTCACGGCGGAATCATCCGGGCCTTCAGCAGGGACCACACGGTGACGTTTATGGTCCGGCTGCCCGGAGGGGATTCATAAAATCTCTGCTGTTTCTTAGGAAAATCTTAATGATTCGACATGTTTCTCTTAAAACACGCGGCGCCTCTGTTTGGTAGAATCAAACCAGACAGAGGCGCTTTTCCATACACAAAAGGGAACCGCTGAGAAAGGAATGCTTACTATGGAAGAAAGAATGATTAACCAGCAGAACAGACAGGCCCTCCGCCGGGAGCGGCGGCGCCGGCAGCTTCGGCGGGCACGGTTCCTGTACGCCGCCGTCTGGACGCTGACGGCCGCCGGAATGCTTCTCCTTGGGCGGGAGTTGCATTCACTGCTCCGTCAGTTCCCATCCCTGCCCGCGGCTCCGGCATATGAAACCGCCCAACCGGCAGGCGGCGGGCAGGCGGCAGGCACCCAGGCCCCTCTGGACGGCGAGACCTTACAGGCTCTGCGGGATTTGGCGGCTCAGGATGAGAGGGTTCAGGACGTGATTGACCGCTGTCAGGACTACCCGGAAGACCTGCTGAAAATGCTGTCCAGAAACTTGGATATGCTGGATTTCGTCCTGGACTACCCGGAGAAGCAGGGGCAGGTGTTTGCCGACACCATCGGCGAGGTGGAAGTTGGAGAAATCCCGCTGCTGCTGCAATACGACCCCCGCTGGGGCTATGGGAATTACGGGGCCAGCTCCGTGGTGGTCAGCGGCTGCGGACCGGCGTGCCTTTCCATGGTGGCGGCGGGGCTGACGGGGGATGACACCATGACCCCCTATGCTGTGGCTCAATACGCCGATCAAGAGGGCTACTACGTCTACGGCGCGGGAACGGCCTGGAGCCTCATGAGCCGGGGCGCTCCCCACTTCGGCGTGGAGGGGGAGGAGCTGCCCCTGATGAAGTCCAGAATGGAAAGCGCCCTGCGGGAGGGCCGCCCCATCATCTGCGTGGTGGGCCCCGGGGACTTTACCACCAGCGGACACTTCATCGTCATCACCGGGATACGGGACGGAAAATTCACTGTCAACGACCCCAACAGCACCCAGCGAAGCAACATGCTTTGGGACTATGAGACGCTGGAGCCTCAGATCAGCAATTTGTGGGCTTTTCGAGCTGTGTAAATGGGAGTGCGGCAAAGTTATTGGGCCTTACGCGCTGTGTAAAGGGGAGCGCGGGGAAGCCACGAGGGCGGGAGAAGCCCAGGGAAAGCCTCCCGCCCCGGATGCGCTCCGCCTCTCCGCCGTCAGCCCGGCAGCAAACCGCCCCCCGTTCCGCCGTGGGCACTCCTTGACGTTTCCGCGGAAGACACGCGTCAGAGCGCGGAGAGGAACAGGCTGTTCAGCTCCGCCCAATCCTGCGGACTCTCCTTGGGGTACTGCCGGACCAGCTCCCCGATTTCGACGATGCTTTGCTCCAGATACTCGTTGAGGATATCAATTCTCGGGATCATTTGAATCTCAGGCGCGTTTATTTTCAGCTCAAGCAGCTCCCTGACGGTGTCCTCCAGATATTCCGGGAGCTGGCTTTCCGCCAGCTCCGAAAACAGCATCGGCGGCGGGGTTTCCCGCTCCAGAATCCAGCGGCAGGCGAGGACCGGGCGCAGCACATAGAAGTACTTCTTGGCCTTGACCGTGCCGCCCCGCAGGGATTCGCGGTAGTTTCCGTCGGCCATATGCAGGTAGTGCCAAAGGCTGCTTTTTGACAGAAAGTAACAGCGCATGACCGATTTGAAGGTTTCGGCAAACGGCGTGGTCTGATAGACCAGGGGTGAGGAAAACCACTCAAACACAGTGGGGTTGGATTTATATAGCAGCCTCAAAGTTTTATCCAAATCCCATCCGTTGATGTCCAAAACATCGTCAGCAGGCAGTTCTATCACATCACGAAGCCGGTTGAGCCTGAGATAGCTCTCCCTGGGGCGAACGTAGATGAAACGCACGTCATAGTCGCTGTCCGGAGAGGCGAAGCCCCAGGCGCGGCTGCCGGATTCCACCGCCAGCAGAATACGGCAGTCCTCCCGCCCCTCAATTTCACGCAGTTTTTCCTGAATCAATGCCTCCACGGCCAACGCCTCCCTTCTACAGCAAGCATCATCATTCCCGACAAGCGGGTCGGCCCCTGCGGGTGGCCTCTTGCCCGTAATTTTCAGAATTCTATCAGAATTTGAACACGGCTTAGTCCGCCGCCTTGAAATTATAGACGGGCCGGATGGATTCAAGAATCTCCGCTGTGGGGCCAATCTGAGCGACGATTTCATCCATGCTCTTATAGGCCATGGGGCTTTCATCCAGGGTGTCGGGCAGCACACAGGTGGTAAAGATGCCTTCCATCTCCCTCTTGAACGTCTCCATGGACAGCGTGTGAAACGCCGCCCGGCGGCTCATCAGCCGGCCCGCGCCGTGAGGCGCGGAACAGTTCCAGTCCGTATTCCCCTTCCCGGCGCAGATCAGGCTGCCGTCCCGCATGTTGATGGGAATCAGCAGCTTTTCCCCGGCCTTCGCGGAAACAGAGCCCTTCCGCAGAATCATGGCGTCGGTGTCAATATAGTTGTGAATCGTGGTAAAGGTCTCCGCGGCGGTGAGGCCCAGGCCGGACAGGATGACGTCCACCATGGCCTTCCGGTTGAGCGCTGCAAACTGCTGGGTCAGCTTCATGTCGTGAATGTAGTCTTCAAACAGCCTGCCTTCCACATAGGCCAGGTCCCTGGGGATGCTCAGGGCATGTTCCTTTTTCAGCCCGGTAATGGCCTTCTGAATCTCCCGGTGGCGGCCCTCGGCCTTCAGATGGGCAATGAGCGCCTGAATCTGAAAGTCCGCGCCGCCCCAGAGGGCCCGGCGGCCTTCGTCCTGGTAGTATTCGGCAACCTCCGTACCCAGATGCCGGCTGCCGGAGTGGACCACCAGGAAGAGGCGTCCGTCCCCGGCGCGGTCCACCTCAATGAAGTGGTTGCCGCCCCCCAGGGAACCGATGCTGAGGGCCGCCCGGTCCAGGTTGACCTGTCCGGCACAGCGGAGCCGCGTCAGGTCTATTCCGGCGCTCAGCTTATGGGGAGCCTTCCGGACCTCCCGGCCATAGGGAATCTGTTTGCGAATCAGCCGGTCCAGCTTTTCAAAATCAATCTCCCGCTCCGCCAGCTCGACGGTTTCCATGCCGCAGCCGATATCGACCCCCACCATGCCGGGCACGATTTTGTCCCGTATGGTCATGGTGGTGCCGATGGTGCAGCCCTTTCCGGCATGGACGTCGGGCATAATCCGAATCTTGCAGCCGCTGAACTCCGGCCGGTCGCAGACCGCCTGAATTTGACTGCGGGCGGCCTCCTCCAGCTCGGAGGTGTAGCAGACGGCGGTATTATATAAACCCTGAATGGTAATCATGACGGCCTCCTGTTTCCTGTTTTCTGATGCTTCGTCCCTCTGCGTGCCGGGGACGGAGCCCGGCGGCGGTTTTCCTATGCCGCGATCACCGCATAGCGCCCGGAGCCCAGAACGCTCATCATAAAGGCATAGGGGGATAGGATTCCCTGCTTCAGCATGGAGAAAATCCGGGGATTGCAGCCGGACACCAGGGCGGTCCCTGTTTCATCGAGCCTTACGGGCTGCTGCCGGCTGCGGCTTGCCACATTCCAGAAAACCACCTCGGGCAGCCGGTAGCCCCTCTTGGCAAACAGCCGCTTTGCGTACTCGAAGTTCGTCACAGAGCGGTCTGCCGTGCAGCGGTCAAACTCCATGTCGGAAATGATGTAGATTTTAGCGGGCATCTCCCTCTGAGGCACGCGGTTTTTTACGGCGGCGCTGAGAATCAGTTCAAACACCCGCTGGAGATTGGTGTTTGCAATCTCGTTGAACCGGCGGCAGTAGCGCACCTTCTCACAGATGTCTCTCCCCTTGATTTCCACCAGCCTGGGGGTCTCGGAAAAGGTGATGAAGTGGTTATGAAACGCGCCGGTGCTGCGCTCGGCATAGTAGATGCCCAGGGACAGCGCCACCGCCGCCGGAAGGGGGTCCGCCCCTCCGTACATGGAGCCCGAGCCGTCGATGACCACCAGGGCGTTTTCGCCGCCGGTGAAGTCCTCCTGGGCGTTCCAGGTGACGTCGGCGGCCTGCCGCTCCTGGGCGGGGACGGAGCCATAGCCTAGGAGGGGCCGAATGATCTCGTAGGGGGTCAGCGCCCCGGTGTGGAGCCGCTCCGCTCCCTCGGCGGCTCTGCTCATAAAAGCGCCGTAGCGCTCTCCGTCATTCCGAATGAAGGCCCTGCGGTACTTGAACATGGCCCTGGAGGGCTGTTTTGCATAATCAAAGGTGTAGTCCTTTTCCCGCAGACGGTTCTCCATGAGGTCCGTCCCGGCGCGCAGAGCGCTGAGGGTTTTGCGGTATTCCGCGTCGTTCATGCCCATTCTGCGGGCAAGGCGCTTGGCGGTCCGGACCGTGTCCTGATTGGAGGCGTTGACGGAGGGCAGCCACTTGGCCAGCAGCGAAACGGAGCCGCCGGACGCCAGCGCGGCGCGGTCGGCATCCAGCTGTTTTTGAATCTGCCGCAGCACCCCGTCCTCGCAGGGCGTTCCCATCAGGGTCAGGAGATCGTCGAAGCGCCCATACTCCGCGATGTACGGAATATTCTTTTCCAGGGACTGCGGCTCGTTCTCCGCCAGCCACCGGAGAACCGTCCGGAAGACACGGCGCTCACCGGCGCCGCCTCTGACGTCCCTGGCGTAAAACAGAATTTTCATCGCCAGGTCCGCGTCCTCGGCGTAAGCGCGGAGGAACCGGCCTGTGATTTCCTCTTCGCTCTCCCGGCGCAGGCCGCCGACGGCGGCAAACAGGTCCAGGCACTCAGACCGGGTGGACCGATATGTAAGCGCCCCGTTTTCGGTACAGGTCAGATTCGATTCTCTTTTCAAAAACTTCAGCATGAAATCACTCCTCCGCAAAGAATTAACAAGGCACCGTTTGAAGTGGGACTCGAACCCACGAAACGGCGGCTCTGAGCCGCCTGCTATACCAGCTTAGCGATTCAATGGCTGCTGTGGGTGCCTTTGGGGGGACAAAGCGCATGTGTCACCCTGCCGGAGCCCCGGCAAAGCGGCGTATACGGTCTCAAACCATATGCCTGGGCTGCTGTCTGCGCTTTTCATGGTATAAGCATACCGCCCGGCGGAAGGAAAATCACGGAAAAAAAGTTGCGAACTCACAGACAGGCTCCCGGAAATCCGGAAAATCCATTGCCTCCTTCCATTTGGACGCCCTTTGTGGTAGAATGGTCCAAAGCCCGGGGGAGGTGGAAACTGTGGCATACAGCGAGCTGATTAAGAACTTCCAGCGCATCCGGAACTACATGCGTGAATTCTATGTCTACGGCCTGAAGAGCCGGGAGGAGTACAGCCTCAAAAGCGCCCGCAGCTATGACAACGAGCGGCGCAGAATTGAGAGCTGGATTGGCAGCTATATGTCCTTCCGCCAGGACGCCTCCGGCAAAACCGTATTCCTCTCCGTTGACAGCAGGCACATTCCTCACAATCCGCTCCACAGGGCCTTCAAGGCCAAGAGCTTTACGGATAAGGACATCACACTCCACTTCTATATCATGGATTTGCTGGACGGCGGAGGCGTCCTCTCCACCAGGGAGATTGCCGGCGGCATCCATGACAGGTATCTCTCCCGGTTCAGCGGCGCTTTTTTCCCGGACGAATCTACGGTGCGCAAAAAGCTCAGGGAATACGAGGCCCTGGGCCTGCTCCGCTCTGAGAAGAGAGGCCGCGAGGTATTCTACCAAAGAACCGACAACCCCGCCTTCCGGCTGGATGCCTGGGCGGATGCCCTGGCCTTTTTCTCCGAGGAAAATCCTCTTGGGGTGGTTGGCTCCTTCCTGATTGACAAGCTGGGCAGTCCCTCCGACGCCTTCCGCTTCAAGCATCACTACATCCTCCACGCCCTGGACAGCGATATACTCTGCGATCTGCTGCTGGCCATCGACGGGCAAAGGGCTGTCGAGCTTGCCGTCAAAAGCCTGCGGAGCGGGCGGGATTACCGCAGGACGGTCTGCCCGCTGAAAATCTATATCAGCACCCAGTCCGGGCGGCAGTATCTTCTGGGCTATCATTACAGCAGCCGCCGCATGGTCTTCTTCCGGCTGGACGCCATTCAAAAGGTGACGGCCGGAAACGTCGAAAAACATTACAGCAAATACCAGGGGTATCAGGAGAAGTTCGACCGGCACCTATGGGGCGTCTCCACCGGCCCGGACTACAATCTGGACCATATTGAAATGACGGTTCATTTTGGTCCGGAGGAGGAATTCATCCTCCGGCGTCTCCAGCGGGAGAAGCGCCACGGCTCCGTTGAACGTCTGGACGCGGAGACATGCAGGTTTACAGCCGACGTCTACGACGCGGCGGAAATGCTGCCATGGCTGCGCACCTTCATGGGCCGCATCGTGTCTCTCCGCTGCACCAGTCAGGCCGTCGAGGATTTGTTCCGGGAGGACCTGGCCCGAATGGAAGCACTGTATGATGGAGGTGGCGGCGATGCTGTTCAGTGAAATCTACGGCAGTTATTTCCAGACCGTCGCGGAGGTGCTGGCGGAGGCCTGCGACGGGACTCTGACGGAGAGACGCATGACAGAGCTTGTCCGGGAAAAGGCCTTCGCGGAAAGCGCCCTCACCATTCCCTCCGCTCTGAAATCAGAGGCGTGGCCGCTGCTGGACGGGGAATGCCGTTCCGTACTGCGGCACAAGCCCACCATGCCCCTGACCACACTCCAGAGGAGATGGCTGAAAGCCCTGCTGTCCGATCCCAGGATAGCCCTGTTCGCTCCGGATGCCGCCGGTCTGGAGGACGTCGATCCGCTGTATGCTCAGGATAGCTTCGTGTTCTTTGACCGGTATGCCGACGGGGACCCGTATGAGGACCCTGTTTACATTCAATGCTTTCAAACGGCGCTGAAAGCCATCCGGGAGAACAGAAAGCTGCGCGTCCGTTTTCACGGCCGTACCGGCGGCCGGCATTCAATCGTCTGCATTCCCTGCCGTCTGGAATATTCCTCCAAGGATGACAAATTCAGGCTTCTGACTGCCGGCACGGGGCGGTTCGGCACCGTCAACATGGCCCGGTTGCGCTCCTGCGAGCTGCTGGAGCCCTTCGACCCCAAATCCGCCGCCCCGCCCCAGGGCCATTCCGAGGAGCTTGTTCTGCTGCTTCACGATGAGCGCAACGGGCTTGAGCGCGTATTGCTGCACTTCTCCCATTTTGAAAAGGAGACCGTGAAGCTGGACGACGGGCTTTACCGGATTCGCCTCCGATATGACAAGGACGATGAAACCGAGCTGCTCATACGGGTGCTGTCCTTCGGCCCGGTGCTGGAGGTGAAGGCCCCGGCTGCATTTATCCATCTGATCCGGAGCCGCATCCAAAAGCAGAGCCGCTATCTGCGGGAGGATGCCACATAGCCACGTTGAAGAACAGGCCTTCGCACCATTCAGCCGCCGCTTAAGTACAAACGGCAGAATGGCAGGCGCAAAAGGACGGTGAAAAACTGAGGCGGAGGCTCATTGGTTTCAGGAATCGGCTGTGGGAAAGGTAATATCTAAGGTAAGGAGGCGGCTGCACGGTTGAACGTAAAATATATTGGCGAAACGGCTCCTTTAGAACTCACCAACGGGAACATCTATTCTGTTTTTTCATAAAAATGCTGGCCGGGATGTTTAAAAAGGACCAACCCCAAGGCGGTTTCATAGCAAAAGCGGCAGGCTTTTCAGCCTGCCGCTTTTGCCGTGCAGCCGGGCGCACGGTTTTGCGCCGGCGGGGCCGGGCCCCTCACAGAAAGGTCAGGAAGTACCCCACCGCCAGCAAATCCGCGCAGCCGCCGGGACTGAGCCCGGCCTGAATCAGTTCCCGGTCAAAGTCCTCCAAAAGGCCGGAAAGCTCCTCCGGCGGCGCGGAGAGCACCTGCCGGGCCCGCCGGGCGGCTTGCTCCAGGGCGGTCCGGCCACCCCGGCGGAGGAGGTTGGTATCCTCCACCTGTCCAATCAGGGCCAGCAGGGCCCGCCTGCCGCCGTCCTCCGGGGACTCCGCCTGCCGGAGGGTAGGGAGAACCCAGCGCCTCACGGAGGGAAAGCCCCTGACGGCCTCCCCCCGGGCCCCTCCGGAGGAGGCGCCGCCCTTGTGCCCATGGCAGCGGGCCAGCGCCGCCGCCCGCTGGCAGAGGGCCTCCGGCTCCAAAGCGTCCCCGCCCTCCCTGGGAAGGAGGCGGGCGTACAGCTGTCCGGCGGCGGCGCAGAGAAGGCCCAGGGAGAAGATCAGGCCCTGATGGGTATTCACGCCTCCGGTGGCGGAGCGCATGGCCTCCTCCGCCTCCAGCCCCAGACTCCGGGCGGCGTCGAACAGGGCCTGGTCCTCCCCCTCCGGGGATTGAAGGCCCAGCTGGCACAGCCGCCGGAACCAGGGGGTCAAAGCCGCCGCGCTGTCCAGAAAGGTGAAAAAATCCATGTCCTGGTGGGCCCCTCTGTTCCGGCGGTCCACCAAACCCGGCTTAGGCGTGACGGAAACCTCATAGAGCATGGCCCGCAGGGCCTGAACGGAGACATGCTCCGCCCACTGGGCGGAAAAAAACTCTGTCAGCAGCCGGACGGTCTCCCGCTGGAGCTGTTCCACGGGGTGGCGGCGGCTTCTGCCGCAGACAGCCGCGTCCCCGCCGCAGAGCAGACAGCGGCGGGGCGGGCGGCCAATTTCCTGCCGGGAGAGCTTTTCGCCGCTTTCCGGCAGCAAATCCAGGTCCAGCAGCCGTCCCAGGAACACGCCGTCCTCCACCGAGCACAGGGCCCGCTTGGCGTCCAGGGGCGAAATTCCCTCCACCTGATAAAAGGCACAGGGCCCGGCCTTCTCCAAACGCTCCTCCAGAAGGCGCGCAGAGCCTCCGGCCCGGGTCAGGGCGGCCTCGGCCAGCCTCCGGCCCTCCCGGTATCCCCGGCGGAGCAGGGGAAAATCCTTCACAGGCCCCGCCATATTCAGACTCAGGCACAGCAGCGGGCCGCCGCAAGCGGCCAGCAGACGGCGCTGGGTTTCCGCCCGCCGCTCCCGCTCGGCCAGCATCTCTTCCAGCGGCGTCTGTTCAGTTCCCAGAATGTCCTGAAGCTCCATGGCGGCACTCCTCCAACAGGTATTGATACGTCGGCCCGGGCACCAGGGGCCGCAGGGCCTCCAGCTCTCCCCTCTGGAAGAGCACCCGGACCCGGCTGGCGCTGATGACCGCGCTGCCCTCCTCCAGCCGGGGCAGGACCACCGTCCGGACGCCCCAGCCGGGGAGCAGGTCCATCATCTGCCGGTTATAGGCCCGGGTGACGGGGCACAGGGGTTCCTCTCCCACAAAGCGGAGCGTGATGCCCAGCGGGGCGGCGAAGCGCTCCGCGAAGAGCTTCAGGTCCAGTTCGGCGCTGTGGAAGGCGGCGTTAGCCTGGTCCTTCAGGAAGTACGTGGGGAATGTGGCGGCGGAAATCAGATAGTCCCCGGTGGGGCAGACCGCCGTATGGGGCAGGTCCGCCAGGTTCTGCCGGGCCAGCTCCAGCCGGACGTCCGCCGGGAAAAAGCTCCGGTCCTCGGACACCAGGAAGAAGTACAGAAAGCCGCACCGCGCCGCCGCCTGCTCCGCAAGCCAGAGGTGTCCCCGGGTAAAGGGGTTGCAGTTGGCCACCACCGCGCCGACAGGCTCCGCCCCCGGGGGCGGCTTGGGCAGGGCGGCAACAAAGTCCGCCGCGCCGTTCCGGCGGTTTTCCATCAGCAGCATACCGGCGGTTTCCGTCACAGGGTAAAAGCCCAGGCCCGCGAATAGGGCGCGGTTCTCCGGCTTGGTGCACAGCATCAGGTGTTCCCGCCCCTCCTGAAGGGCCTGCCGGGTCAGGTGGCTGACCACCGCGGCGCAGAGGCCGCCGCCCTGGCAGCCGGAGTCCACGGCCACATACTGAATCACGCCGCCGTCCAGGGAGCCGGTGGCCAGGGGTCTCCCCTCATCCAGAAGCGTCACGGTGAAGGCAGGCGGGGCTTCCGGCGGCGTGAGGCCGTTTTGAGCCAAAAATTCCTGCACGGCCTGAAAACGGCGTCCCCGGAGGGGTCCCAGCTCCAGCTCCATACGCAGGCCTCCTTTTCGAGAAATGTGATACACGGCGGCGGGGCGGCCCCCTGCGGGAGCCGCCCTGCAAGGTCAGTCCCGCACCTGGCGGATTAAATCCATGACGGAGCCGTCCCGGTAGGTGACGACGCCGACCACCGTGTCCCTGTAGGCGATGGGCGCAGGGACGCCTACAATGCGCTGGGCCTTCTGCTGGAGCTCCTCAATTGTGGAGACGGCGATACCCGCATCCACGAGGCGCTGGCGCAGCTTGTAGCGCCGGGGATTGACGGCGATGCCGTAGTCCGTGACAATGACATCCACCGTTTTCCCGGGAGTCACCACGGTGTTGACTTTTTCCACCACGCAGGGAATGCGTCCCCGGACCAGGGGGCAGACGACGATGGCCAGCGCCGCGCCATAGGCGGTGTCCGGGTGTCCGCCGATGGCGCCTCGGATGACGCCGTCGGAGCCGGTGAGCACGTTGACGTCGAAATTCGTGTCCACCTCCAGTGCGGAGAGGACCACGGCGTCCAGCAGGTTCACGGCACAGCCGGGGTCGGCGGGGCTGGCGTAATAGGACGCGGAAATCTGCTGGTGGAAGCGGTTGTTTTTCAGGGACTCCGCCGCCCGCAGGTCGAAGGACTGCACATCCAGAATCTTTTTCACCAGGCCCTCCTCGTGGAGGTCCACGATGGAGCCGGTGATGCCGCCCAGCGCGAAGCTGGCGGTGATGCCCTTGGCCAGCATCTTTTCCCGGAGGAACCGGGCCACGGCCAGGGACGCGCCGCCGGAGCCCATCTGAATGGAAAAACCGTCCTCAAAGACGCCGCTAGCGGCGATGACGTTGGCGGCGGACTCCGCAATGGTCAGCTCCTTGGGATTTTTCGTGAAGCGGGTGGCCCCGGACATGATACCGGCGGGGTCCCCGATGTTGGGGACCTCCACAATGTAGTCCACATCGGTGGAGGGAATGCCGAAGGGGGCGTTGGGATACTGAACGATATGATTGGTCAGGATAATGGTTCTGGCGGCGTGCTGGGCGTCGCACTTGGCGTATCCCATGGAGCCGCACATGACGCCGCCGTCCACGTCCCGGCTGTAGCCGTTGGCGTTTCCATAGGGGTCGCAGGAGGGCGCTCCCAGGAAGGCCACGTCGATGGGGAGCTCCCCGCTCTCAATGGCCCGGGCTCTTCCGCCGTGGCTGCGGAAGACCACAGGGGTCTCCATCAGGCCGTTGGAAATGGCGTCCGCCAGACTGCCCCGGAGACCGGAGGTTTCAATCCGGCGGATGACGCCGCTTTGAATATGGCGAATCAAGGGGGCGTGGCAGTCCGACAGGGATGAGGCGGCCAGGGTGAGGTTTTTAAAGCCCATTTCCGCCAGCTTGTCCATGACCAGGTTGACAATATAGTCGCCGTTGCGGAAATGATGGTGGAAGGAGACGGTCATCCCGTCCCGCAGGCCAGAGAGGGTGACGGCCTCCTCCAGGGAGGGGATGATTTTGCTGTAGGAGGCCTTCCGCTCGGCCAGGGTGGAATAGCTCTTGCCCAGGTTTTCGTCAGAGAACTGCCCGCCGGGGAGTCCCAGTCCCTCCAGACACGAAATAGAAGGTTCACGCGAAATAGAAGTTTCACGCATCGTTTTCAGCCTCCTCCCGCAATACGCCCGCCGCCCTGGCCAGGGCCAGCACGCGCTGGGCCCGCAGCACAATGGGCCGGTCCACCATTTTCCCGTTCAGGGAAATCACGCCGGAGCCCTTCCGGCGGGCCTCCTCAATGGCCTCCATAACTGCCTGGGCCTTTGCAATCTCCTTTTCCGAAGGCGTATAGATCTCGTGGACTGTTTTGATCTGTCTGGGATTGATGATGGACTTTCCATCGAAACCCAACTGGTGGATGAGTTCCACCTCGGCCCGGAAGCCCTCTTCGTTGTTGACGTCACTGTATACGGTGTCAATCGCGTCGATGCCCGCAGCCCGGGCGGCCAGGAGAATCATGCTCCGGCCAAACAGCAGCTCGATGCCGCCGGGAGACCGGTTCGTCTTCAAATCGGTGACATAATCCTCGGCTCCCAGGGCGATGCCAATGAGGCGCTTGCTGGAAAAGGCGATTTCCCTGGCGTTCAGCACGCCGGCGGCGCTTTCAATGGCGGCCATCATGGGAGTGGAGCCCTCTTCCATTCCGCATTCACCCTCGATGCGGGCAATCTCCTTCTCACAGAGCAGCACGTCCTCCGCCGTCTCGGTCTTGGGCAGACGGATGACGGCCCGCCGGGTGCGGACAATGGCCTCCAGGTCCTCCCGTCCGCCCTTGGCGGAGGGGTCGTTGATTCGAACCACCAGCTCCTTGTCTCCGTAGTCCATGGTCATCAGAGCCTGATAGACCAGGAACCGGGCGGCGTCCTTCTCGGCCAGGGAGACGGAGTCCTCCAGGTCGAACATGATGGCGTCCTGAGCGTAGATTCCGGCGTCCTTAATCATGCCGGGGTTGTTGCCCGGGACAAAAAGCATGGTGCGTCTGAGCCGCTTCATGTCCGCACCTCCCACACATAGTCCTCCCGCTCACAGGCCCGGAAGGCGCTGGCCTTCACCCGGGCCCGAATCACGCAGTCCAGAGCGCCCTTGTCCACGGCGGTGACCCGGGCGTCCCGGATGCCCAGCTGCTCCAGGGTTTCGGCAATGGCGGCCCGGATGGCCGCTCCAAACTGCTTTTCCACCGTGCTGTTCAGGTCGATTGCCAGGCCTCCCCCCTCGTTGGGTGCAACGGTCACCATGATGTCGCTGGACTCCATGGTGCCGGAGACGGCGGCTTTTACTACCTTCATCGTATCCGCTTCTCCTTTCTGTTCTCTCGTTGGCGTCAGGGACAGCCGGATTCCCCGGCGTATAGTCAGCACAGTTGAAAATCGGCAGATACCGATTTTCAACCAGCGGCAGAGCCGCTGACGGGTAAGGTAAAAACCCCTTGCGCTGACTATGAAGTCCACCGTAAGGCCGTTTTGCGGCCTGTGCGGCGAACCATCGCCGCGCTTGTTGAAAAGAAGCAAAGGCTTCTTTTCAACTGCGGTGACTATAGTAGTTGATGAGGCTTCCCGCCAGGATGATGCCGGACTCCTCCGGCGTCAGGGCTTTCAGGTTCAGGGTGATGGGCTCCGCGGGGCCGTCCGCCGGAATGAGCCACCCCTGGATTTGAGGCGCCCGGGACCGCACCGCCTCCCGAATGCCCGGGAGGAACACCAGATCGCCGGGGGCAAAGCGCTCCGCCGGATCCCCCTCCCAGGTGAAGGGGAGCATGCCCCAGTTCACCAGATTGGAGCGGTATCGCTTGGTGGCGTATTCCACACAGATGTTGGCCAGTCCCCCCAGCACCCGCTGACAGGAGGCGGCCTGCTCTCTGGCGGAGCCGTCCCCGGGCCGGTTGGAGCAGACCACGCTGCCCAGGCAGGTGTCCCGGAGGAACGCGCCGCTGCCGCCCTGATAATCCACCTTTGTCAGAACCCTCTGGGCCAGGTCCTCCAGCTCCCGGGAGGGACTGCCGCTCTGCCGGCAGCGCTCCAGAGCCTGAACGGCCTTGGCCCGGGCCACATAGGCCGGGTCCCGGCGGGAGAGGGTGAAGTCTGCCATGCGTATGGGGTTGGAGCGGTACGAGGAGGTGTCCCCGGAGGGAATCAGCTCGTCGGTGGTGGTGACGCTGTCGGGAATGACGGAGGCCACCTCCAGCAGGGCGTTCTCCTGAAGGGCAATCATCTCCGGCCAGTCGGTAATATTGGGGCCCAGGCGCAGCTCTACATCCGGCTTGGGACGGCCGAAGCCGTTGTAGACCGTTTTGGCGTACAGCGTTTCATCGTAGTGATATTCCGGCATGACGTCGTCATACTCCGCTTCCGTGGCCGGAGTGAGCCAGCCGCCGTTGACGGCGGTGGCGGCGATGGACCGGGCATCCATCAGGGCCACGGAGGCCATCTGCTCCTCCTTGGGCTTGGAGCCCTCCCGGTTGGGGAAGTTCCGGGTGGTGTGCCGGATGGCGATGGACCCGTTGGAGGGCACGTCCCCGGCCCCGAAGCAGGGCCCGCAGAAGGAGGGCTTCAAAATGACGCCGGCGGAGATGAGGGTTCCGGCCACGCCGGTCTTCAGCAGCTCCATCAGCACCGGGCCGCTGGCGGGATAGGCGCTCATGGTGAAAAACTCGTTGGGAATGGCTTTGCCGTCCATAATGCGGGCGGCGGAAACGAGGTTTTCAAAGCTGCCGCCGGAACAGCCGGCAATGTCCGCCTGATCCACCCGGAACCGGCCGTTCCGGAGCTTGCTCCGCAGATCCAGGCGCAGCCTGGGATTGGCAATCTGGGTCTGGGCGTTCCGCTCCACCTCCGCCAGGATGTCCTCGGGGTTCTCCAGGAAGGTGCGGATGGAATAGACGTTGCTGGGATGGAAGGGGAAGGCAATCATGGGCTCCACGGCGTCCAGGTCGATGACCACAGCTCCATCATAACACGCTCCGGGCTCCGGGTCCAGTGTCTGATAGTCCCCGGGCCGGCCGTGAATGCGGAAAAATTTCTCCACTGCGGCGTCCGTCCTCCAGACAGAGCTCAGGCAGGTGGTCTCCGTGGTCATCACGTCCACGCCGTTCCGGAAGTCCACGGACAGGCTGCTCACGCCGGGGCCCACGAATTCCAGAATCTTGTTTTTCACAAATCCGCTTTCAAAAACCGCGCCCACCAGGGCCAGCGCCACGTCCTGGGGGCCCACGCCGTGGCGGGGACGGCCCTTCAGCCATACGGCGATCACCTCCGGCGGGGCGATGTCGTATGTACGGCTCAGCAGCTGCTTCACCAGCTCGCCTCCGCCCTCGCCCACGCCCAGCGTGCCCAGAGCGCCGTAACGGGTGTGGGAGTCGGAGCCCAGCACCATCCGTCCGCAGCCGCTGAGGGTCTCCCTGGCATAGGAGTGGATGACGGACTGGTTGGCGGGGACGAAAATTCCGCCGTATTTCTCGCAGGCGGACATGCCGAACATGTGGTCGTCCCGGTTGATGGTGCCGCCCACGGCGCAGAGGGAGTTATGGCAGTTGGTCAGCACATAGGGGAGGGAAAACTCTTTCAGTCCGCTGGCCCGGGCGGTCTGAATGATGCCCACATAGGTGATGTCGTGGGAAATCAGGGAGTCGAATTTCAGCTTCATGGTTCCGCCGGCGGTGGTGTTGTGGGCCTTCAGGATGCCATAGGAGATGGTTTTCTCCCGTCCTTCCGGCAGGGCGGCGGGTTCGGAGAGAACCTGGGGTCCCTCCGGCCCCAGACAGACCGGCTGCTTTATCAGTTGAATCATATCAAGTACCTCCTGCGGCGGCAGCGCCGCCGGCTTCATTTCAATTGGTCGGAACGCAGGAACGACTTTCCCTCTCGCCTGGCGGGAGGGAAAGCCGTCTGAGACGCCGGACGGGAGTCAGGCGGCAGATTTGTTCCTGCCCAGCAGCTTTTTGACGAGGGGACCGACCCAGGGCCAGAGGATAAAGGCCGCGGAGACAATCACCAGCGCGCAGCTGATGGGGCGCTGAAGGAAAATCATGGGCGAGCCGGTATACACCAGGCTGTTGATAAAATTGGACTCCATCATGCTGCCCAGGATGCTGGCCAGGATGAAGGGAGCGGTGGGGATGTTGAACTTATAGAACACATAGCCCACGATGCCGAAGGCGATGGCCACGCCCACGTGGAAGGGGTTGTTCTTATAGGCATAGGCTCCGGCCATGCACAGCCCCAGAATGCCCGCGGAAAGGACATTGGGGTTCAGCTTCAGAACCTGGGCGGCCAGGTACTTGCAGTACAGCAGCGCCAGAGGCAGCATCATGATGTTGCCCACCAGGAAGGCCACAATGATGAGATAGGCCATGTCCGGATTCTTGGTGAACAGGGTGGGGCCCGCCACCATGCCGTGGATGGTCAGCGCGCCGATGAACAGGGCGGCGGTGGAGTTGCCGGGGATGCCCAGGGACAGCAGGGGCACCATGGAGCTGGCTACCACGGCGTTGTTGGCGGCCTCTGGGGCGGCGATGCCTTCCCATTCTCCGGTGCCGAATTTCTTCTCTGGGTGGACCCGCTTCTCCACGTCATAGGCGGTGAAAATAGCCATGGTCATGCCCGCGCCGGGCAGGCAGCCCAGGATGTTGCCGATGGCGGAGGCCCGCAGCCACGTGGGCAGCAGCCGTCTGCACATGGCCCGGTCGGGGAAGGAAACCCTGTCGCCGGAATTGGCGTGGACCTGGTGCTCCGCCTCCTCCACCATTTCGCTGTTCCAGTCGTCCGACTTCCGGCCCACCTTTTCCGCAATCTTCAGTACCGAGAGGATGCCGAACAGTCCGATCATACGGGGCACCAGGGGAATGCCGTCCATCAGGCTCATGGAACCGAAGGTAAAACGGGTCATGCCGGTGGAGGTGCTGACGCCCACGCAGCTGAGCCACAGGCCGAAGCCCATGGACAAAAAGTGCTTCCAGCAGTCCTTGCCCGCCATGCCGATGACGGTGGCGATGCCCAGCATTCCCAGCATGAAGTACTCCGGCGGGCCGAATTTCAGGGCCACGGAGGCCAGCACAGGAGAGAGGAACATCAGCACCAGGGCGCTGGAGATGCCGCCGAAGACGGAACTGGTCATGCACACGCTCAGCGCCTGGAGGCCGTGGCCCTTTTGCTTGAGGGGATAGCCGTCATAGGCCGTCACCACGGCGGAGGCGGTGCCGGGGATTTCCAGCAGCACCGCCGGAATGGAGCCGCCGCAGGCGGAAGAGCAGTAAATGCCCACCAGCAGGGCAAAGGCCAGGGTGGGTTCCATGCCGAAGGTGACAGGAATCAGCACGGCGATGGTGATGCTGTCGTTCAGTCCGGGCAGCGCGCCCACCGTCAGACCCAGAAGGACGCCCAGAAACAGCGTCAGGAGCACAATGGGATCGGCCAGCTGCTGGAAACCAAGCAGGATATTTTCCATATGCAATCCTCCTTACAGAAACAGAGTGGGCAGGGGGACATGCAGCAGCCCGTAGAACACGCCGAAGACCACGGCGGCAATCCCCACGGCGCAGGCCGCCAGGATTTTGTACTGCTGATAGCCCAGCACCCACATGATGAAGGCGCCCAGCAGAACCGTATCCAGGAAGAAGCCGATTTTCTTCAGCAGAAACACATAGAGAAACATGGCGGCCACACAGGCCAGCACCCGGAGGAGGTTGGTGTCCTTGAAACGGTCCTTGTGCTCCGCCTTCCTGAGCTCGGAAATCAGGTCGATGACGGAGATAACGATGATGACATAGGAGACCAGGGAGGGAAAGGTGGCGTCCCGCTTGCTCATGGACAGCGTGGAGACCTTAATCCAGATGCCGAAGAGAAGAAAGGCGGCAGGACTCAGCAGGGAGACCAGTTTGTTTTTCGTCATTTGAGTACCTCTCTGTGACAGGAAGGGGCGGACGGAAGCGCCCGCCCCAGCTCTTATGGTATGGTAGGGATTATATGAGAGGAAATTATTCGCCGGCCTGGAGATAATCCTTCAGGCTCATGAAGAGGTCGGTCTTCATGTCGATAAAGTCCTGATACTCGGCGGCGGACCGGCAGGCGGGGGTCAGGTTGGCTTCCTTCATGGCGTTGATGAATTCCTCGCTGCTGCACAGCTTGGTAAACTCGTCCACCAGGTAGTCATAGACGTCGTCGGGCACATTGGAGGAGCAGGAGATAGCGCGGTCCGCGCCGTCGATGAAGCCCTCATAGCCCAGTTCCTTGAAGGTGGGGACGTCGGGCAGACCCTCGAAGCGCTCGTTGGCCATGATGGCGATGCCCTTGATGTTCCCCTCCAGAATGGCGTCGGCGCACTCGCCGGCGGTCAGGCAGGTGAGGTCGGCATGTCCGCCCATGAGCTCGGAAATCTGGACGCTGCCGGAGTCCACATGGATGCAGTCGTAGTTAATCTTCACGCCGGTGGCCTCCTCCAGCTTGGAGGTCCAGTCCAGCGTACGGACGTGGCTGGAGGTGCCGAAGCCGGAGTCGTTGGCAATCAGGGTGTTGCTCTTGGCGTATTCCAGCAGTCCGGCCACGTCGTCAAAGGGGGCGTCGGCCCGGGCCACCAGGACGGCGGGGTCCGCGTTGGCGCAGATAATGGTTTTGAAATCGTCCACGGTAAAGGGGACGTCCTTCAGAATGGGATTGCTGATGCCGGAGGCCGTGAAGGTCAGCAGGGTGTAGCCGTCGGGGGCGGCGGTGTTGGCCACATAGGCCTGTCCGATGGCGCCTCCGCCGCCGGGCTGGTTCTCCACAATAACATTCTTCCCGTTAAAATACCCGTTTTCCATGGCAATTTTCGCAATAATCCGGCCGTAGATGTCGTTGCCTCCGCCGGCGTCAAAGGGAACGATCAGGGTGATGTCCTTCTCGGGGAAGGCCAGCTGGGCGCCCTGATCTCCGGCGGCGCCGGAGCTGCCGGTTCCGGCGCTGCCGCCGCCGGACTGCTGGGTGTCTTTTCCGCCGCCGCAGGCTGTCAGAGCCAGGAGCAGAACGAGGCTGAGCGCGATTGCAAGAAACTTCTTCATTGTGATACCTCCATAAAATTTGTTTGTGAAAAGAGGAAGCCCTCTTTTGCGCACGGGAAAACGGACCCTGCTCAGCGGGCGTCGAGACCCTCCAGCAGCTCCAGCAGCTCGTCCGCGCCGGGGATGTCGATGCTGTGGACGGCGTAGTGGGCGTATTCCACCCGGCCCTCCGCATCCACGATGAAGAGGGCGGGCAGCTGCTGGGTCTCCCCCTCTCCGGCCTTGCGCCGGTAATTCCGGGCGGCTACCGCCTCCTGCTTGGCCTTCAATTGGGCCAGGCCCTCCGGCGTGGAGGGCATCCGGTCCTCCTTGGTGGCGGTGGCGCGGATATCCAGCGCCTTGTAAAAAGCGTGCTCCGTGTCGCAGATCACGTCGAAGGGGACCTGAAGCTCCCCCTTCAGACCGGTGATGGACGCCCGGCTGCTTTGCAGCACCACATAGACCTGGGTATCCTTGCCGGCAAAGCGGGCATACTGCCCGGCCAGCAGGTCGATGTCGTACTGGCAGAACCGGCAGCCGATGAAGCGCATGACCCAGAAAATCGTGTGCTTTCTGCGCTTGACCGCCTGTTTGGCGGTGCATGACTCCCCGGCATAGGTCTCAAAGCTCAGGTCGGGAAAGAGCTCTCCGGCTGTAACTCTGGGCATGGGAAAGACCTCCTTTAAAAACGGGTTTGATACTGCTGGTAAATCTGATCCAGCCCCTGCTTCAAAACGGCGGTGGGGCAGCCGATATTCAGGCGGATGAAGTTTCTCCCCTCCTGGCCGAAGCCGTCGCCCCGGCTCACCGCCACCCGGCACTCGTGAATGATGAAGCGGGCCAGCTCGTCGCCGCTGATGCCCAGGTCCGTGCAGTCCAGCCACATCAGGTAGGTGGATTCCGGTTCCACCAGCTTGATTCTGGGCATCTTCTCCTTCAGATAGCTCCGCAGGAAATCCACGTTTTTCTCCAGATAGGGCAGAAGCTGCTCCAGATAGTCCTCACACTGGGTATAGGCCGCCGTCAGAGCGGGAACGGCAAAGATATTCTGCTGAATGCTGCGGTTCATCTTGAAGCGGTCGTTCAACAGCTTCCTCAGGGCCGGGTCGGGCACGGCCACGGCGGAGCCCCGGAGCCCTGCGCAGTTGAAGGTCTTGGAAGGCGCATAGCAGGTGATGATGTTCCGGCGCATTTCCTCGCTGCCCAGCATACCCATGGGGGTGTGCCTGTGGCCGTACAGCATCAGGTCGGAATGAATCTCGTCGCAGATGACCGTCACACCGTTTTCCGCGCAGATGGAGGACATTTCCGTCAGCTCCTCCGGCGTCCAGACCCGGCCCACGGGGTTGTGGGGGTTGGAGATAATCATCAGCTTGGCCCTGGGGTCCGCGGCCCGGCGGCGCAGATCGTCGAAGTCGATGGTATAGCGTCCGTCCCGGTAAATCAGGCTGTTGTCGCTGATTTCCCGGTGGTTGTCCTCAATGGCGAAGCCGAAGGGATGGTAAACGGGGCGGGAGATGATAATCCGGTCCCCCTCCTGGGACAGCGCCTGAATCATGGTGTTGAAGACGGGCACAATACCGGTGGCAAATACCAGCCATTCCGGGTCCATTTTCCAGCCGTGGCGCTTTTCCACCCAGTCCACAGTAGCCTGCTTGAAGTCCGGCGTAACAAAGGGATAGCCATAGACAGGATGCGCCGCCCGCTGAAGCACGGCGTCCACAATGGGCTGCGGACAGCGGAAGTCGGTGTCGGCCACCCACATGGGCAGGGCGTCGGGATTTCCCACCCGGGGGCCCACGTTGTCCCACTTGGAAGAGCTTGTTCCGCGGCGGTCGATGATCTCGTCAAAATCGTATTTCATGCCTTTACTCCTTATCCTTTTGTTCTGTTTATGCCGAGCGAGAGAGGGCGGAAGCCCCTTTGAAATCCTGCCGCCCGCCGGTACCCTGGGGATTTTGATAGTCCCATTATAAAGGGATTGTTTTTTCGACTCAAATACTTATATTTCACAGGGGTCATAGCTTTTTTGCACAAAGGACGGGACCCTGCTTGCAAGCAAAGCGGGCAGATGCTATAATAAACGGCAGACACAGGGGCCGTCCGGCGGCTTTGGAAACGGGGGAATGTGGATGACAGACCGGGAAATATCGTATGTATCCACCATCGCGCGGTGTGGAAGCATCACCAGGGCGGCGGAACAGCTGTTCATCGCGCAGCCGTCCCTGACCCAGGCCCTGCACCGGATTGAAGCGGAATACGGAACTGTATTTTTCCGCCGGGGCCAGGGCGGACTGAGCCTGACGGAGGCCGGACAGGCCTATTTGAACGCCGCGGAGCGGATGAAGCAGACCTATCAGCGGATGGAGTATGAGATTGGAGAGGCCGCCGGCACCCGGCAGGGGAGCGTGACCCTGGGCATCACCCCGTTTCAGAGCAGAATGATTCTGCCGGGCCTGATCCGGCTGTACCACCAGCGCTTCCCCATGATGGACCTGCGGCTTCTGGAGAACTCCTCCGCCCAGCTGGAGCAGCTGGCCTGGGAGGGCCGCCTGGATTTGGCGGTGCTTCACAGGCCCTTCCGGGACTATGACCTGGAGTATATCTCCCTCTGCCGGGAAGAAATCTATCTGGCTGTTCCCCCGGACGACCCGGATTACCTGGCCGCCTCCGCCAGGGGGGACACCCTTCCTGTCGTCACAGCGGAAATTATGTCCCGCAAATCCTTCAATATGCTGACCCCCAACCAGCGCAGCCGCCAGGTGGCGGACAACATCTGCACCGCCGCCGGAATCGTCCCCAAAATTCTCTTTTCCACCACCAGCTTCGCCACGTCGCTGGCCCTGACGGCGGACGGAATCGGCGCGGCCTTCGCCCCCAGGAGCTTCGCCCGCCACTACGCCAGGCAGTACCGTCCGGCGTTTTTTCGCTTTCCCCCCGCCTGGAACGCCAGCTGGGAGCTGGTGGCGGCCTACGCCCCCAATCTGCCGCTGTCCCAGCCCTGTCTGGAGCTGGCCAGAATCATGCAGGAATGCGTCGCGTCTATGCCGGAGGTATGCCCATGAACACCACACTGCTTCGATACGCCGTGGAATATGCCGCCTGCGGCTCCGCCCAGAAGACGGCGGCGCGCCTGGGGGTCAACCGTTCCTCCGTCACCCGCAACATCAAGCGGCTGGAAGAGGAGCTTGGCGCGCAGCTGTTCATCACCACCGGGGACGGTCCGGTGCCCACCAACTTCGGGGAAATCTGCCTGCGCTACGCCCGGGAAATCCTGAAGGAGGAGGAGAACCTGCGGTTCGACTTCGCCGGAAACGGGGTCTACAGCGGTTCCATCGACATCGGCATGGGGTCCAACCGGTCTCAGCAGGTGCTGCCCTTCGTCTTACCGGAGTTTCACCGCCGCTATCCCAACATCTCCGTCCAGCTCCATGAAATTAGCACGGCAGATCTCTCCATCGGGCTTCTGAGCCAGCGTCTGGACTTCGCCGTCATCAGCCAGCCGGCCCTGAGCCGGGGCATCGTCTTCGAGCCGATGATGACGGAACGGCTGGTGCTGGTGGCCCCCCGGGAAGACGCCTTTGCCCGCCTGTACTGCTATCAGAAGGACGGCAGGCGCTATGTCCATCTGGAGAAATTCCGGGACAGGCGCTTCATCCTGGGCTTTCCCGGCCAGAAGAGCCGGGCGGTCTGCGACCAGGTGTTCCGCCGGGCCGGCTATGAGCCCCAGGTGATTTTCCAGACCCGCAACAACTACACGGCGGCCATGCTGGCCTATGACGGTCTGGCCTATGCCCTGGTGCCGGAGAGCTGCACCCGGACGGAGCAGGGCCCCATCGAGCACTATCAAATGGACCCGGAGCTGGAGGCCAGCTGGGCCATCGGCATTGCCACACTGAGAGGAAAGAGCCTGTCCCACGCGGCGGAACAGCTGAAGCGGCTGATGCTGAAGGCCCTGGACGACCGGGCGGAACCAAAAGAGAATCAGGAGAAATGAGGATGAGAATTGAAAGCGCCCTGCCGGGGCGCTTTTTTTCGCCTGTGCAAAAAAGCAATAGCAGGCACGCAGAAACAATATTGGACTTTCATTTACCCTTATATTACCCTTATCTTATCCTCTATTGAATTGAAGACGGTTCGAGGAACGAAACGGACCGAATCAGGAAAGGCGGGTATATATGGGGACCCAGAATCAGGCGGCCATTTCACAGAGAATCGCAAAGTTCGCGCTGTCCTCCAGACTCTCGGAGATACCGGATGCCGTGGTGGAGTACGGGAAGCTGCTTTTGATGGATACCTTCGGCGTCGCCATGTCCTGCCAGGACATGGACCACGTGAAGGCCATCCGCGGCGCGCTGGCGGAAATGGGCTCCGCGCCCCGCTGCACGCTGTGGGGCACGGAGGAAAAGGTCCGCCTGGCGGATGCGGTTTTGTACAACAGCGCCCTGATTCACGGCGCCGACTATGACGACACCCACGTGGGGGGCATCGTTCATCCCAGCGCGGCGGTGGTGAGCACGGCGCTGACCGTGGGCGAGGAGTGCGGGGCCACCGGGCGGCAGATGATGGAAGCCATCGTCGCGGGCTGGGAAATCATCATCCGCCTGGCTCTGGCGGCAAAGGGCCGGTTTCACGACGTGGGCTTCCACGGCACCGGCATCGTCGCGCCCTTCGCCGCGGCCTGCACGGCGGCCCGCCTGCTGGGAGACAGCGAAGAGACGCTGGTCAACGCCCTGGGCATCTGCGGCAGCCAGGCGGCGGCCTTGCAGGAGTTCCTGCGGGACGGCAGCTGGGTAAAAAAGATTCACCCCGGCTGGGCCGCACACAGCGCCGTCTACGCCCTGGGCCTGGCCCGGAACGGATTCACCGGCCCCCGGGAGGTGTTTGAGGGAGAGTTCGGCCTCTGGAACACCCACTGCGGCGGCACGGACGGCCTGGAGGAGTTTTTTGCCGGCGCCGACCTGGGAGAGGTCTGGCGCACCACGGAGATCACCGTCAAGCTGTATCCCGTCTGCCACATGACCCATTCCTTCATCGACTGCATGCTGTCCTTGCAGCGGGAGGAGGGCTTCACGGCGGAGGAAATCGACTCCGCGGAGTGCCGCATTGAAAGCCGCTGCTACCCCATTGTCTGCACCCCCAGAGAGGCCAAGACCCGGCCCAATACCGATTATATCATGCGGTTCAGCCTGCCCTATGTGGTGGCCATGGCGGCGAAAAAGGGCCGCGTCAGTCCCTGGGAGATAGATTTGAGCTATGCCCGGGACCCCGGCGTTCAGAGTCTGATGGACCGGATTCAGTGCGTGGACGACGATTCCAAGCGCAACCCCGGCTACTTCCCCGGCTTCCTCACCGTGACGCTGAAGGACGGGCGGCGCTTCGTCCGGGACCAGCGCTATGAAATGGGCACCCCCCAGAATCCCCTGGACCCCGCCGCCGTCCGCAGGAAATTCATGGACAACCTGGCCCCCCTGTACAGCGCCGGGCAAATCCAGCGCCTCGCGGAGCTGATCGGGCGCTTTGAAACCCTGTCCGGAGCCGGGGAGCTGACAGCTGCCCTGCGCCGCTGAAAGCCCCTGCAATAAGCAGCCATAAGCAAATCGGAAAAACCGGCAAATTTTTATGATAGGAGATATGAACGATGGGACAGACACTTGTTGAAAAGATTATCAGCAAAAACATGGGCTACCCCGTAAAGGCGGGGGAAACCGTTGTGGTCAACGTGGACTTCGCCGCCCTCCACGACGGGTCCGGCCCCCTGCTGGTCCGGCTGATGCAGGAACGGGGCTATGACAAGGACCCGGTATTCGACCCGGAACGGGTGCTCTTCGCCAACGAATTCGGCCCGGAGTCCACCAAAGAGGTGGCCAACGAGCACGCCCTGTGCCGGCAGTACGCCCTGGGCCACGGCTGCCACTGGGAGGAGGGCGGCACGGGCCATGTCCACGCCCATGTTTACGAAAACTTCCTGAAATGCGGCACGGTCTGCATCGTGGGCGACTCCCACACCACGGTCCACGGGGCCTACGGCTGCTTTGCAACAGGCTGCGGCTCCACGGACATGGTGGCGGTGACCCGGTTCGGGCAGACCTGGATCAAGGTTCCGGAGACCTTCCGGATCAACGTCACCGGCGCGCTGCCCAAAGGCGTGTACGCCAAGGATATCATGCTGAAGCTGGCCAGCATCATCAAGTCCGACCAGGCGATTTACAAATCCCTGGAATTCCGGGGGGACACCATCTCCTCCCTGTCCATGGAGGGCCGCCTGACCATCACCAGCATGGGCGTTGACGTGGGGGCAAAAAACGCCATCATGGAAACGGACGAGCACACCCGGGAATATCTGAGGAAATTCGGCCGGGAAGAGGACTATGTGGAGATTCGGGGCGACGAGGACGCCGCCTTTGAGCGGGTCATTGACATCGACGCCACGGCTCTGGAGCCCCTGGTGTCCAAGCCCCACTATGTGGAAAACGTGGACCTGGCTAAAAACTGCAGCCGCGAGCACGTGGACCTGATTTACATCGGCAGCTGCACCAACGGCCGTGTGGAGGACCTGCACGTGGCCGCGGAGATTCTCAAGGGGAAAAAGGTAGCCAGGGGCACCCGCCTTCTGGTCATCCCCAACTCCTCCTATGTCTTCAAGGAGTGCCTGCGGGACGGCACCCTGCTGACCCTGGCGGAGGCCGGCGCCATGATCGAGGCCCCCAACTGCGGGCCCTGCATGGGCGTGCACCAGGGCATCCCCGCGGACAACGAGGTGGTGGTGGCCACCCAGAACCGCAACTTCAAGGGCCGCATGGGCAACCCCACCGCCAGCATTTACCTCTCCAGCCCCGCCACCGCCGCCGCCACCGCCCTGACGGGTTATATCACCGACCCCCGGGAAGTCATGGCTTGAACGATTCGGAAGGAGTAATTGATTATGATTAGAGATTCCATTCAGGGCAGGGCCTGGAAATTCGGCTCCAACGTCAGTACGGACTCCATCGCCCCCGGACGCCTCATCTCCCTGCGGGCCAACCCCCAGGAATACGCCAAGCACGTGCTGGAGGACGCCCGGCCCGACTTTGTCCAGGGCGTGAAGGCGGATGATTTCATCGTTGCGGACCGCAACTTCGGCTGCGGCTCCAGCCGGGAGATTGCCCCCATCATCATCAAGCTGGCCGGCGTGGGCGCGGTGCTGTCCAAGTCCTTTGGCCGCATTTTCTACCGGAACGCCATTAACAACGGAATGCTGCTCATCGAATGCGACACCGACCGGATTGCCGAGGGCGACGAGCTGGTTGTAGACGTAAAGGGCCGGGTCATCCGGAAGACCGGCGCCCCCGATTTTGAAATGCCCTTCACCCTCTCGGAAAAGGAAGTAAAAATCATCAATGAGGGCGGCCTTCTCAACTACATTGAGAAGTACAATTCCCTGGACATCTGAGATATGGCAGAGGAACTGAGAGCGCTTGCCCGGTTTGCCTGCCGGTTCCGGCTGGAGGACCTGCCGGAACCGGCGCTGGACGCCGCCCGCCGCTGCGTGGTAGATAATCTGGGCGCAGCCCTGGGGGCGGCGGAGTCCGGCGAAATCCGGGCCATCGGACAGGAGTATCAGCGCTGGACGGGAACAGGCGGGGAAACCGCCGCCGCCTGGGGCCAGGGCCATCGGACCGGCTTTTTCAGCGCGCTGATGATAAACGGGCTGCTGTCCCACGAACTGGAGCTGGACGACGTTCACACCGGGTCCAAGTCCCATGTGGGCGCGGTGGTGATTCCCGCGGCCTGGACTCTGGCCGACGCACTGAATGCAGACGGCCGGAGGTTTCTGGAGGCCGTCGTCGCGGGCTATGAGGTCATGGGCCGCGTGGGCCTGGGGATGGACGTGGCCAGCAACCGCAAACGGGGCTGGCACACCACAGGGGTCATCGGCGCCTTTGGCGCCGCTGCCGCCGCCGCCCGTCTGCTGAACCTGGACGAGGACCGGACCCTGAGCGCCTTCGGCATGGCGGGAACGCAGGCCTGCGGCCTGTGGGCCTTCCTGGCGGAGGGGGCCACCTGCAAAAAGCTGCACCCCGCCCGGGCCGCCGTCAACGGCGTGTCCGCCTGTCTCCTGGCCAGGGCCGGCATGACCGGTCCGGTCCACATTCTGGACGCGGAGGACGGGGGGCTCTACCCCGCTGTCAGCGACCGCTTCGACATGGCCCGCCTGACCGCCGGACTGGGCCAGGGCTATGAAATCACAAGGATTGACAAAAAGCCCTACCCCTGCTGCCGAACCACCCACCATGCCATTGACGCCGCCCTGCGCCTGCGGGAGGAGCGGGGCCTTCGTCTGGAGCAGATTCGCTCCGTGCTGGTGGAGACCTATGAGGTGGGCGTCCTTCAGTGCGGCTTTTCCAAATACCCGGAGAGCCCCGTGGAGGCGAAATTCAGCATTCCCTTTACCTGCGCCGCCGCCTTCGCCCGGGGCCGGGTGACCCGGGGGGAGTTCAGCCGGGAGCTGCTGGAGGACCCCCAGGTCCGCCGCGTGGCAGAGGCCACAAGTGTCACGGCCTGCGAGGACTTCACCCGGCGCTATCCCGAGCGCTGGGGGAGCCGGATGACCGTTACCCTGGAGAGCGGGGACATTCTGACCTGCCAGATAGATGATATGTCCGGCAGCGTGGCTGCGCCGCTGTCCCCGGAGCGGGAGCGGGACAAGTTCCTGGACCTGGCGGTTCCGTCTCTGGGCCGGGAGCGGGCGGAGGCGCTTTTGGAGGACCTCGCCCGGCTGGAGCGCCTGGAGCGCCTGCCGGATCTGGCCTGAGGGAGAGACACGCCCTTTTCGGCATGGGGAGACCGGCCGGACGTTTATAAAGAAAAGGAGTGTGCGCCATGCTGTTTTGCGCGTCCTGCGCCGTGAAGAACTGCGGCAGGCCCATTGGAGCGGAAGGGGACTATCCCGGCGGCTGTCCCTCCCTGGACCCTGCGCTTTCGGAGGCGCTGGAAAAGTACCGGGACCCGGAGGAGCGCCTGATGGCCCGGCAGTCCGCCGTGACGTCCCCGGACCACGGCGAAAGCCGGCTGCCGAAGACGATTCGCTTCGCAAAGCTCTGCGGGTTCCAAAAGCTGGGGCTGGCCTTCTGCATCACGCTGAAGGACGAGGCGGCCCAGGTGGACAGAATTCTCCGGCAGGAGGGCTTTCAGGTCTCCAGCATCATCTGCAAGGTGGGCCACGTGTCCCGGCAGGAGGTTCTGGGAGTCGGCGGCAGCTGCAACGCCATGTGTAATCCCATTGCACAGGCGGAGCTGCTGAACCGGGAAAAGACCCAGCTCAATATTGTGCTGGGTCTTTGCGTGGGCCATGACTCCCTGTTTATCAGGCACTCCGAAGCGCCGGTGACGGTGCTGGCCGCCAAGGACCACGTTTATGACAACGCCCCTCTGGAGTATTTGAAGCATCACTGAAACAAAAACAGCCGGAGGCGGCTGAGGTGAGGAGGCATGTGGGTTGCTGCTGCGCCTGTTGATTACGGCGGCCCTCGGCGCGGCGGGCGCCTGGGCGCTGTATAAGCTCCGGGCGCCCGCCGGGGCCATGGTGGGCGCCATTCTGCTGGTGGGCGTGTTTCAGATTGCTACCGGCTGCGGTTACTTTCCAAAGGCCGTCAAGCCCTGCGTCCAGGCCGTGGCAGGCGGCTTTGTGGGCCAGCGCATCGGCCGGAGCGACCTGAAGGAGCTGCGGAAAATCGTCAGGCCCTCCCTTCAGCTCTTTACCGGCATCGTCTGCCTGTCCTTCTGCACGGGCCTGCTGATTCACCACACGTCGCCGGTGGACACCGCCACGGCGCTTTTGTCCTCCATGCCCGGGGGCATCACCGACGTGGCCCTGATTTCCGCCGACGTGGGAGCGGACCCGGCCCAGTCCACCGCGCTGCAGCTGGTCCGTTACCTGATTGCGATTTTGATTCTCCCCCAGGCAGACGCACGCATCTGCGCCCGCTGGGCCCCCTCCGGCGGGAGCCCATCCGCCAAGGAGGTCCTCCAGGGCGGCCAAACGCGCCGGGGCAGGCGGCAGACCGCCGTTACGCTGGCCATTACGGCCCTGGCCGGAGCCCTGGGGAAGCTGAGCGGTTTTCCCGCCGGGGCCATGGTGTTTTCCATGCTGGCCGTGGCGGCCTATAACATCCGCACCGCGGAGGCCTATCTGCCAAAGCCCATGAAGCTGGCGGCCCAGTGGCTGGCGGGCATCAGCATAGGCGTGACCATCACCCTGGGGGATATCCTGCGCTTCCGGGAGCTGGGAATCCCCGCGGCGCTGGTTGCCGTCAACTGCGTGGCGGTCAACTATGTCCTGGGGCTGCTGCTGTACAAGACCGGCGGCCTGGATCTGGCTACCAGCCTGTTCGCCTCCGTACCGGCAGGCATGTCGGACATGGCTCTGGTCTCCCTGGAGCAGGGCGGGGAGGCACCCAAGGTGGCCGTGCTTCAGCTGGTGCGCTACCTGTGTGTCATGGCCTTTATGCCCGGCCTGATTAAGTGGTTCGCCGGATGGTATCCCTTTTAGAAGGGCTGGTGTTCCGCAGACTTGCGGATAAAACCCCCGCGCACATCCTGGCGAGCATTTTTCGCCGGGACCTGCGCGGGGGGTTTGCTGGCGTATGGGGGCGGCTCTCCCCGGGTTTCTCTCATGCTCCTGCGGCTCAGGGGCCTTAGCGCCGCCGTATGAAACAGATGCAGCCGCTTCTGTTCAGCGTCGGGGCAGGCCGCGGCGTACACAGGCGGCGCTCAAAATGGGACAGCCTCCTGCGGACTGCCGGTGAGGAGGCCCTTCAGACGCCTCCGGTTTTCTGAAAGCTCTTTCTGCAAATTTGAAAATTTCATTTGATATTTGAAAGGATTTCCTTTATACTGGCGGACAATGGAGGCACGCCGAGGGGGCTGCCGTCAGTCCGGCAGGCTTGCCGCCCATTCCCTTCGCTCCCAAACGTATCCGCCGAACCGTTCTGAGGGGCAGGCCCCTTGTATGCCCCGGCTTTTTCAGGAGGACTATATGCCCAACACACCGCCGCGCTGTCTGATCAAGCGGGATTTCCGCTCTCTCTTCACCGGGGAGAATGTGCCGCAGCTGCTGTATGTCACCCACGTCCGCACCCTGGACCAGGTCTGTCCCCGTATCATTCACGCCCACGAGGATCTGGCGGAGGTCGTTTTAATCCGCGCCGGAAGCGCGAGGTTCCGGATTGGCGAGACCGCTTATGAGGTCCATGCCGGGGACCTGCTGGTTTACAACAGCGGCGTGGTCCACGACGAACGCTCCGGACAGGAAAACGCCCTGGACAGCTACTGCGTGGGAATCGGCGGGCTTCGGATGCCCGGTCTGCGGGAAAACGCCCTGATTCCCGACGGCGTCCCGCCCGTCTGCCCCATGGGCGACGAGGCGGAGGACCTGGGGCTGATTTACGACATGATGTACCGCTATCTTGCCGCCGACCGCCCCGGCTGCGAGGCCCTTTGCCATCATCTTTTGTTGGCGCTCCTCAGCCGGGTGCTCCAGCGGTTCGGGGACGCGCCGCCTCAGCAGCCCCAGCCGGAGGCGGGCGCTCTGGGCCGGGAGATTCAGGAGTACATGGACCGGCACTTCCGGGAGGCCGTCACCCTCCAGGATATCGGGAAGGCCCTGCACCTCAGCACCTATTATCTGTCCCATGTCTTCAAGGAGGCCAGCGGCTACGCCCCCATGCAGTATCTCCTCCGCCGCCGGATTGGCGAGGCGCAGAACCTGCTGCTGACCACGGACCTCTCCATGGCCCAGATTGCGGAGCAGGTGGGCTTTGAGACGCAGAATTACTTCAACGCCCAGTTTTCCAAAATCGTGGGAATGCCGCCCCGCAGATACCGCCAGGACTATCTGGACAGGCAGCTGAAGTCCCCCGAGCAGTCCTCTTGAAAAACGCCGCAGACGGTCCTCTTCCGTCTGCGGCGTTTTCCGTTCCGCGCCGGGGCTCTCCGTCTCTCAGAGCCTGTTTAATATCTCAACGTGTGCGTATTGGCGAGGGGATTTTTTGTCCTGCAAGGCAAAAATCCGCAGGCATCCTGACGGATGGCAAGGATTTTTAACGCAGTCAGGGCGGAAAATACGCTGTCAAGACGTGTGCGGGGAGATTTTAAACAGGCTCTCAGCCGGCGGAGGGCACAGGGGGCGTCCAGTAGTGCTGATTGTACAGGTCGGTGAAGCGGTAGCAGGCCCGGACGGAACCCTCCAGGGGCACGTCGCTCACCGTCAGGGGGGCCTCCGTCACCGTCAGAGGCTCGCCCAGGAGATAGCTGTCCTGGTAGTCCCCGTCATAGCTGTAGTAATCGCAGAGGAACTCCAGGGTGTCCCCGGGGCGGAGCTCCGTTTCGCTCTTGGCCACGGTCTCCGTCTCCCCCGCGGCGTACACGGCCCGCACGCCGGCCACATAGCCATAGGGGCGGTCATTGTCAAATGTCAGAAGCAGCTCCGCCCGCTCCCCGTTCAGCAGCACAGGCACCCGGCCGGTAATGGCGTAACTGGTCCCGTCGTCCACGGTGGCGGTATGGTAATAGGCCACCGGCTGTCCCTCAATGGCCAGCCAGGCCTGCTCCACGTCCCCCAGCAGGCCGCCGTCCCCGTCAAACCGGAAGACGTTGTCCAGCCCCAGGTCGATATAGCCCTGGCCGTCGTCATAGAACAGGTTCAGCTCCAGGTCCTGGACCAGGGACCACTGGGCTTCCTCCAGGCGGAGCACAGGCGCGCCCTCCGCGCCCTCCTGCCACAGCAGGGCGTCCGCCGGGAAGCGGTGGTCCGCCAGATATTGGGCGGTCTCTTCTGTGCTCAGCGCCCCGGCGCTGAGGAAGCCGGTGTTGCTTTCATCCAGGCCGGAAACCCGGTCAAAGCCGCCGCCCAGGAAACCGGCCAGCAGATTGGCGATGTCCTCCCCGCCGCCGGAGGCCCCCAGCAGCTGCCCCATCAGGGCGGGCAGAGGCGAGGCCGTGCCGCCGGAGGCCGCCTGGCCGCTGACCTCCAGGCTGGCGAAGGCCCGGATGCACTGGATATAGTCGTCGTCCAGTCCGATTTCCCGGTAGGTGGAGGCGGCCCGGTCCACGGCGGAGGACGAGCGGTAGGGGAAATAGACGGACACGCCGTAGGCATTGGTCATGTTGGAGGAGGTGCGGTTGTACTTCACCGCCCCCAGAAGGGCCTCCGCCAGGGCTGCGCCCTCTCTGGTGCCCAGATTGCGGGCCAGGTGCACCAGGTCCACCTGGTCGATTTTGCTGGAGCGGGCAAACTCCCTGGCTCCGCTTCGGGCGTTGGAGACAGTCTGGTAGTCCCGGTCCCGGATCAGGCCGAAGGTGGAGCTGGAAAAGTCCGCCAGAGCCTGGGGAACCGTGGCCTCCAGCTCTGCCAGGTCGATGACGGAGAGGGTGGTGAGCTGTCCGGGACATTTGGCGGCGCAGGTGTCCACAAAGCTGTCCACAATGCTCTTCCCCACCTGGACGGTGGGCTGGGAAACGTTTTGTCCGAAGTCCGTGAGCCAGTCGGTATAGTACCAGCCCACCCCCGGCTCCGTCTCCTCGGAGGCAATGAGGTAGTCCGCATAGCGGGTGAGGGTCAGGGCGGTCTCCGCCGTGGCCATCAGGCAGGCGTCGAAGCCGATGAAGTCGAACTTCACCCCGGCGTCCTCCAGGGCCTCGTCCAGACCCGCCAGGCTCACGGAGCCGGTGGAGGCAAATTTCTCGTCATAGCCGTAGCCGCTGACGGAGCCCCCGCCGTGGTCCCACAAAATGAGCTCGTACCGGCTGGCCGGGTAATTCCCGGCACACCAGCGGATATATTCGGACAGCGTCGCCGGGTCGGTCATGGAGACGCTGCCCAGGTCCTTCCGGAGGCTGACCAGCTTCCCGTCCCGCACCTGCCAGATCTGATTGACGGCGCTGCTAACCGCCTGGTTCTTCCAGGCCTTGCAGCCGCCGGTGTACACCAGCAGGTTGATGTCCCTCCCGAACCGGGCGTCCAGCATCTCCTGAAGGTCGGCGGTGCCCATGCCGCTGCGGGATTCCAGATCCGTGCCGCACATGTAGACCATGATGGTGGCAGTGTCCCTGCCCTCCCCTGCCAGGGAGGTATACCGGGGCCGGGCCTCCGGGTGCACCGTCTCGTCCAGACGGCCGGTGTTGGGCTGGCTCTGCCAGCCGGCGGAGACGCTGCCGCCCCCCAGACCGCCCAGCACCGAGGCCCAGTCCGTGCCGCCGCCCTGGGACGTCTGAGACGTCTGGGGAGGCTGGGACGTCTGGCCGCCGGAGGCCCCGCCTCCCAGCAGGGCGGTCACGCCGCCGCCTCCGCCCAGCAGCAGCGCCAGCAGCAGCACAATCAGCCTCATGCCGCCCCCGCCGCCGTTCCGGGAGCCGCCGCCGCTCTGCCGCCGGCCCTCCCCTCCTGCCGTTCCGCCGCCCGGTATGCCGCCGCCCACCGGGCCGGTTCCCAGTCCCTCGCCCCGTCTCCGAACCGTTTTGCCGGGGCCGGTCACCCGCCGTTCCCGGCCTCTGGGCCTGTTATTCTCCATATCTGATGTTCCTCTCTTTCTCTCTGCCTGGAAAGGTCTCCGGTCAAATCCCCTGTCCCCTCACGGAAAAGCGGAAAACCGTCTCCTCGCTGTAGAGCGCCCCGGCCTTGAGGACGCAGGAGGGGAAATGTCCGTAATGGGGCCCGTCGGGGAAGCGCTGGGTCTCCAGGCAGAAGCCCCAGCGATTTCCGTAGGGCGCGCCGCCCTTGCCGGGGATGCAGCCCTCCAGGTGATTCCCGGTGTAGAACTGAACGCCGGGCTGGGTGGTCAGAACCTCCAGCTGAATGCCGGTGGCCTCGCTCCAGGCCAGGGCGGCGGGCCGCAGGAAACCGGCCTGGCCGTCGATGGCCCAGTTGTGGTCATAGCCCCCGGCGAAGGCCAGCTGGGGGAAATCCTCGTCGATGCTGCGTCCGATGGGCCCGGGAACCCGAAGGTCCATGGGGGTGCCCTCCACCCTCAGAACCTCGCCGGTGGGGATGGATAGGGCGTCGGCGGGGGTGTAGAAGGAGGCGAACAGCTGAATGATCTGATCCGTCACCGGGCCGCTGTCATGTCCCGCCAGATTGAAATAGGTGTGGTTGGTGAGGTTGCAGAGGGTGTCCTGGTCACAGGAGGCCAGATAACGGACGGACAGGCCCTCCTCCGTCAGCTCATAGGTGACCGACACGTCCAGCGCGCCGGGGTAGCCCTCCTGTCCGTCCGGACTGGACAGCCTGAGAACCAGCCGGGTTTCGCCGGCGTCTCCCACGGTCCACACCTGCTTGTCAAAGCCCCGGAGGCCGCCGTGGAGGTGGTTGACGGCGTTGTTGTTGGCAGCCAGGGGATAGTCCCGCCCGTTCAGGGTGAATTGGGCCCCGCCGATGCGGTTGGCAAAGCGGCCCACAACGGCCCCCATGAATTTGTTCTGGGTCTGGTAGTCCCCGATGCTGTCAAAGCCCAGCGCCACGTCCACAGGCCTGCCCGCCCGGTCCGGGACCCGCAGGGCCCGGAGGGCCGCGCCGTAGGTGAGAATGTCGCAGGAGAGGGCCCCCTGCCGCAGGGTGTACTGTTCCACGGGCACGTTGTCCCGGGTCACGCCGAAGGAAGTTTTTTCCGCCATATGTATTTCATCCTTTCTGTTTGTTCCGGCCGCCGGCTCCCGCCTCCGGGGAAGCGGGAGCCGGGCGTTCCGGCTCTGTTCGTCCTCAGCATAGCACAGCCGGCCCGCCCGGTCAACCGGACTTGTCATGAATGTCCCCCCTTTCTCATAGGATACAGCGTCGCAACGGCAAAACCGCAAAGGGGGATCACCATGAAAAAAGGAATCGGGAAAAGAGTCGGGGGCTGTCTCGCGGCCGCCCTGCTGCTGGCCACCGCCGCCCGGGCCGTGGAGGTTCAGGCGCCCTCGGCCCTGCTGATGGAAAAGGAGACGGGCACGGTCCTCTTCGCCAAGGACGAGCACGCCAAACTGGAGCCCGCCAGCGTCACCAAGGTCATGACCCTTCTGCTGACCATGGAGGCCATCGACGGCGGCCAGCTGAGCTACGACGATGTGATTACCGCCTCCGCCCACGCCTGTTCCATGGGCGGGTCACAGATCTGGCTGAAGGAGAACGAGCAGATGAGCGTTCACGACATGCTCAAGGCCGTCTGCGTAGTCTCCGCCAACGACTGCGCCGTGGCCCTGGCGGAGACCGTGGCCGGCAGCGAGGACGCCTTTGTGGAGCGGATGAACCAGCGGGCGGCGGAGCTGGGCATGAAGGACACCACCTTCAAAAACGCCACGGGCCTCCCGGCGGAGGGCCATGTCACCTCCGCCCACGACATCGCCCTCATGAGCCGGGAGCTGATTCTGAACCACCCGGACATCCGCCAGTTCACAACCATCTGGATGGACAGCCTGCGGAACGGGGAATCCCAGCTGGTGAACACCAACCGCCTCATCCGCTTTTACGACGGGGCCACGGGTCTGAAAACCGGCTCCACCGACAGCGCCCTCTACTGCCTTTCCGCCACGGCGGAGCGGGAGGGCATGGAGCTCATCGCCGCCGTCATGAAGGGGGCCACCTCCGCCCAGCGCTTCGAGGACGCCCAGACCCTTCTGAGCTACGGCTTCGCCAACTACGCTCTGCGGAACATCACCCCCGACGCCCCGCTGCCGCCGGTGCCGGTGGAGCTGGGCACCCAGGCCACCGTCCAGCCGGTGCTGGCGGAGGGAGGCGCGCTGCTGCTGGAGAAGTCCAGGGCCGGAAGCCTGGGCCAGTCGGTGACGCTGGAGCCCTCGGTCCCCGCCCCGGTGGCCCTGGGGGACCGGCTGGGAACCCTGACCGTCACCTCCGGAGAGGAGGTCGTGGCGGAGCTCCCCCTGCTGGCGGGGGAGGAGATTCCCCGGATTACCTATGGGCAGATGCTGGCCCGGCTGCTGCGCACCGCCTTTCTGGGCGCGGCCTGAAAACCGGCTTCGACGGGTTTCGCTTGTCCGGGACGGGGCGGCGTGATATACTTGCCGGAACACAACACGCCCCGGAAGAAAGGATGTACATATGATGCTGGATGTGACGCTGTTCCGTGCGCAGACCTTCCTGCCCCTGCCCTATGAGGCGGCTCTGGCCCCCCGGCTCAGGCGGGTCCGGGAAAAGCTCCGGTCGGAGCCCTGGGTCCGCCTGCCGGCCCGGCAGGCGGAGGAGACGGACCGGCTCCGGGCCGCCGCCGCAAGGCTCCGGGCCGGGTCCCGGGTTCTGGCGGTGCTGGGAGGGGGCCCCGGCCCCAGGGGACTGGCGGAGTGCCTCCGCGTCCCCGGAGCGGGGCCGGAGCTTTTGTTCCTGGACAGCGGAGACGCCCCGGAACGGGTCCTGCCGGCTCTGGAGGAAGCGGATTTCTCCGCCGCCGTCATGCCCGGTGCGGAGGAGGACCCCTCCCTGTGCCGTCTGTCCCTGGCGCTCCGCTCCCTGCTGGAACGGCGCTATGGGCCGGAGGAGGCCCGGCGGCGCTTCCTCTCCTTTGAGGATAGACCGGAGTCCCTGCCCTGGAGCGGCTGGGAGCTTTTGAGCACGGCGGGGCTGCTGCCCGCCGCCGCCGCGGGGGCAGACGTGGACGCCCTGCTGGCGGGAGCGGCTGAGATGATGGAGCTCTGCGGGACGGACTCCTTTGAGAATCCCGCCTGGCGCTATGCCTCCATCCGCCACCAGCTCTACCGCTCCGGCCGGGCCGCGGAGGTGCTGGCGGGCTACGGTGACCCCTCCCTCCGGGGTCTGCTGGAGTGGCGGCAGCGGCTGTGCGCCGGCAGCGAGGCCAGAGAGGGCAAGGGCCTGTTTCCCGCCTGGGCCCTCTATCCCCAGGACCTCCCCACTCTGGGACAGGCCATCCGGGGCGGCCGGCTGCCGGTCTTCGAGACGGTCCTGGTCCTGGGCGAGGCGGACAGGCTCCGGTCCCAGGAGTCCCTTCCGGGCCGCAGCCCGGAGGGCGTGCCCCTGGTCCTTCTGAGCGCCCCCGGCAAAACCGCCGGCACGCTGGGGGCGCTGGTCAGCTTCTTTCAATACGCCTGCGGCCTCTCCTGCGGGCTGCTGGACGTGGACCCCTTCCGGACGCCGGAGGCGGCGGAACGGGAGCGGTTTTTCGCCCCGGACCCCGCCGGGGAACCCAGGCTGGCCGGGAAACTGTGAACGATTTGGCAAATTTCAGTTTTTGCATTGTTTTTTTCTCGGGAGTGTGGTATCCTGAATGCAGAAGTCTCCCCCCAGCAATATACTAAAATGACAGGAGTGATTTACCATGGTCAGACTGATTATGGGCATGAAGGGTTCCGGCAAGACGAAGCAGCTCATTGAACTGATCAACAACGCGGCGAAGGACGAACCGGGAAATGTGGTCTGTATTGAGGCCAACCGGAATATGACGTATGATATCCACTATCACATCCGCCTCATAGACGCGCAGGAATACAAGCTGAACAACTACGATCTCTTCCGCGGCTTTATCAGCGGCCTTTATGCCGGAAATTATGATATCTCCCACGTGTTTATTGACAATCTGTGCAAAACCGTCGGCCACGGCGCGGACGCCGAAACCGAGGGCTTCCTGAATTGGCTGGACACGTTCGGTGAGCGGAACAACATCAAATTCACCGTTACCATCAGCGCCGAGCCCGCCGAGGCCACCGACGGGATGAAGCGGTTTCTGTAATATCTGACCGTCTGAGCGTCATCTATGCGCCGGGCCCCCATCGCAGTTCGATGGGGGCCCGCTTGTTGTATAAAAGAAAACCACTCGCTAGGCGAGTGGTTCAAAAGAAGCCTAATGGCGATGATGTAGACAAGGAAACTCCCTTTGCTCTAGAATAGAGATGCGGTCTGGCAGCTGCATCAAGTAAGCAAAGGGAGGTCATCCGAGTGAATGACATAAGCAGTTTATCACACACGAAGTGGAATTGCAAATACCATATAGTGTTTGCGCCGAAATATCGCAGGAAGGTGTTCTATGGGGAAAAGAAGCGAGAGATAGGAGAAATTCTGCGAACGCTGTGTGCGTGGAAAAAGGTAAAGATCATAGAGGCAGAAGCGTGTCCGGATCATATCCACATGTTGGTAGAGATTCCGCCTAAAGTGGCGGTGTCGAGCTTCATGGGATATCTGAAGGGGAAGAGCAGCCTGATGATCTATGAGAAGTTCCCGGAACTGCGGTATAAGTATCGGAACCGGGAATTCTGGTGCAGAGGTTACTATGTAGATACAGCGGGAAAGAATGCAAAAAAGATTGCAGAGTATATCCAGCACCAGTTGGATGAAGACAAGGCAGGAGAACAACTGACGATGGGAAATTTCTGAGCCCGTTTAC